>ENA-OUQL01000022-OUQL01000022.1-human-gut-metagenome-genome-assembly--contig:-NODE-22-length-183752-cov-15.7074_pt1 | contig 183752 bp, 171 predicted proteins | sample MGYA00237945_ERZ548829 | MGnify/ENA primary metagenome ERZ548829 (study PRJEB26490, sample SAMN05194708) | human gut metagenome | biome: terrestrial biome; feature: human-associated habitat; material... | reverse complement strand
TTCTGTTTGATAACGTCGTATTCCTTGACCTGTTTTTTCAGCTTGCCATAATCAGCGTAAAGGGCTTCTTTTTGCGCTTGTAGTTTCCCGTATTCTTCCTGCATGGCGGCAAGATTGGGGAGTTTAGTAACGCCCGCCGCTTTCAGTGTCTTTACTGCCGCTTCATGGAGTATCAGACTGCTTTCCTGCTTTGCCCGGTATGCGTCCTTATCCTTTGCCCTGCGGTATGCTTCATAGACAGGTTTTGTCTTTTGGTAGGTGGTAACGTGCTTCATCAGCACCGCCATGTCTGCAAGACGTTTCTCCACGCTCTTTAATGCGTCTGCTGTCTTTTCATTTTCCGCATTTACTTCCTCAATCCGGCTGACTAAATCTGCGTACTGCTCAATCTTATGTTCTGTCAAGAAATTCATAGTCTTTGCAGCCAGTTTCAGATTATGGATTTTCGCCCACTGTTCATAGCCCCGGCTCTCTTGTGCCTTGATACTGTTTTCAATGTCGATAAGCAGCGATACGCCGCGCTGCTCTTTGGGAGCTTTCGCCGCCTTTGTGCGCTTGCCCGCAATCCGTTCTTTGATTGCTTCTTCTGTATAATCTACACCGAGAGTTTTTAAGCGGGTAAAGCGTTCCTGTCCGGGAGCGCGGCAGGAGATATATTTTCCCGGCTTTATCTCATAACCCGCTGCCTGTAACCGCTGCAACAATTCTTCAAAACTTGCTACTTGGGGGATAAGCGTATCAACGGCAATTTTCAGCTTGCCTTTCCAACTTGTACCGACCTTTTCCGCTTGATATTCTGCATAGCTTTTTCCCTTGCTGCCTTTGCCCGGAACGACAACAGACAGCCCGTTTTCCCGGCACAGCTTATCGCTCATGTTCCGTATGCCGTAGTAACTGCGCTTATTGGAATTGTACTTATGGTAGTCAACAAAATTGACCGCACAAAAAATGATATGGTTATGGATATGCCCTTTGTCTATGTGGGTAGTTAAGACGTATTCATGCTGTCCCTTTGTTACCGCGTCGGCAAGCTGCTTTCCGATTTCGTGGGCTTTCTCATAGTCTACTTCTCCCGGCTCAAAGGACTGTATCAAATGGTGGGCGAGATTGTTCCCTTTCTCTATGGCTTGTGCAAGCGTAAATCCAAACTCAATATCTGCCGTTTCATAGCTGCACCCAAAGGAGGACACAAGCGTTTTCCCGTCTGTTTTATCCGGGTTTTGGATATAGTCAAGGGCTTTGCTCAACGTGCTTTTAATAGGCTTAATCTTTGTAACCGCCATATCTCCGCAAGCACCCCCTTTATTTCCTCTATGTCCTCTTGGTAGACGCTGCCTGTCGCATTGACACGCTTTGCAATCTGATTGATGTTGACCCCGATTTTCTGTATCTCTGCTGTCATGGCTTTTATGTCGCTATGGTCTGTCTGAATGATATACCCGTCAATGGCAATCTTGCGAAGATACGCCGCCATGTTCCGGGTGGGGACGAGCTTCATTTTCTGTTCAATCAATGCCCTTTCTTCCTCTGTTACATAGAATTTGATTTGTATTTTTCTTTTGCGTCCGTTCATGCAATCGCTCCTTTCCATTCCGAGGGTTTGGGACACTTCCCAACAAGCAATTTTCAACCGACGCACCGCAGGACGGGAGGGCGAAAATACGGAAAAGGGTACTCTTTTCCTATGCTTGCTACGAAACTTTATCCCTTACTACCTACAACACCGGGAACGGCAAATTTGACGAACTTTCCCAAAAGAAAAACGCCGCAATCTGCGACGTTTCAATCACTCTATATAAACAAAAACGAGAGAACTTTATTCCCCCGTTTCGTCGTTGTTGGCTTCCTCTATTCCTTTTGCAGTAGCAGACAGGATTTTCAAATCTTTTTCGCTCATACCGTCAAGCATAGTATCGAGCTGACGGCGGCGCGTGGATTTCTCCTGTTCCCGTTCCGGGAAAAAGAACTGGTCTACTGATACATCAAGCAGGGTTACAAGCTCATATAAAATCTGTAAACTTGGGTGCTGCCCGCTGTTCTCAATGGACGCGATATATCGGGGCGCAATATTCAGCGTATCGGCTAACTGATTGCGTGATATTCCCTTTGCTTTTCTTGCTGCTTTAATGGCTTGCCCGAAAGCCTTAAAATCAAATTTTTCTTTGTTCTGCTTCATAGTCATTTCACCCAACTACATTGTATATTTCATCTTCCTTTCGAGATATGATTACACACAGCACATTATTGACTGAAATAGAGCATATCATATACTTGATATTATTCGGCTATCCGAGTATAATTATACTGGTAAAATTTGAGGAAAGGGCGTTTTGATTATGGAATATATGTCTTGTCCCGAAGCGGCAAAGAAATGGGGAATTTCTGAAAGACGAGTACAGATACTTTGTAGCGAAAATCGCATACCGGGCGTTTCAAAACTGGGGTATATGTGGCTGATACCAAAAAACGCGGAAAAACCTTTTGATATGAGAAAGAAACAACATAAAATGCAGATACAATAAACAAACAAATAAACCTTACAACAACTGTAAGTGGTGTGGTTGCTTCTTATGCAGTAAAATTATATTCGTAAGATAAGCGTAAGCAAAAAATGTGAGGTGTGAGATATGAATGATACAAAAAAACTATTAGAAGTACGCGACTTGCACAAAGCATATTCCAAAGAGGGGGTTCCAACAAAAGCACTAAACGGAATTACCTTTGATGTTCTGAATGGCGAATATTTGGGAATTATGGGAGCCAGCGGTTCTGGAAAAACAACATTGTTGAATTGTATTGCTACGGTCATTAAACCAACCTCTGGACAAATTTTACTTTCAGGTGCCAATATAAGCTCTTTTGATGGCACGAAGTTGGCTGAATATCGTGGCAACAAGATTGGTTATCTATTTCAAGATTTTGCTTTACTTGATAATCTAACTGGTAAAGAAAATATTATATTGCCTTTATCAATTCATAATATTGACATTGTTACAGCGGAAAAAAAGCTAAAAGATATAGCAGATTTTCTTGGAATTACAGACGTTCTTTCTAAATTTCCGTCACAAATGTCGGGCGGTCAAAAACAACGCGTAGCTGCTGCACGTAGTTTGATTTCTGACCCCGATATTATTTTGGCTGATGAACCTACAGGTGCATTAGATACAAAATCAGCACGTTTACTCATGGAGAAGTTACAGGAAATCAATCTTAGGCGTGGACGCACAATCCTAATGGTCACGCATGACCCTAACGCCGCGAGTTTCTGTTCTCGTATTTTGTTCATTCAAGACGGTGTTATTTTCCATGAGTTACGTCGTAAAATTCCAAATGAAACACAGGAAGATTTTTATGCACGTATTTTACAAGTGATGGCTCAAATGGGGGGAGGAAGTGCAAATGTTCTTTAATCTCACATGGCGAAACGCCAAACGGAGCCGTAGCGAAAACCTAATTTATTTTCTGACAATGATAACAGCCGTAGCAATGTTTTATATAGTGCTTTCTCTTGGACAACAGGACGTAATACGTTTTTTAAGTGAAATTGAGAGCGACGCAGTAGAACGGTTGCTTACTAATCTTTTACCGACGGTTTATCTTTGTGCTTTATTATTTGTGTTCTTTCTCGTAGTATTTGCAAACAAATATCAACTTGAATGTCGTAGTCGAGAACTGGGGCTTTATTTGATGTTTGGAATGACAAAGATTAAATTATTTATTCAAATAATGACAGAGGGGCTAATCACGTCGTTTTTAGCTCTTTTAGGAGGGCTTGTATGCGGTGGCTTTTTATCCGAAGCTATAAGTCTTACAACCGCGCGTTTAGTAGGGCATGGTATCATTACACACCAATTAAGTTTTTCTGTAAGTGCCGCTATTTTCACATCGTTAGGCTTCTTGATTATTCAGTTTGTAGCATTGTTTGTTCTATGCGGAAAGCTGTTCCGTAAAGAGCTACATCAACTTGTTTATGGAGAGATGGCGAAAAAGCAACGCACAGGGAATCCATATGTAAGTTTCGTATCGTTTGCTATAGGCACCGTAATTTTGCTTGTCGCGTACTGGATTGTTGTAGAGCATTTTATGGCTGCGAGTGGGGCAATGCTGCTTATTGCCGTTTTACTTGGAATTATCGGAACAATTCTATTTATTCGAGGACTTGCAAGAATTTTGAGTATATGGGCAGCTTCTATAAAACACAAAGCCACAAGAGGACTTTATGTATTTACTTTACGGCAGTTGCATGAAAATGTCGTTAATAAATATATTTCAATCAGCGTAGCGTCCATTCTGATGATGCTTACTATTATGTTAATTACCGACGGCTCAGTGCGCATAATGTCATATGGAAGTGAATTGACACGAGGTACTTCTGTTTATGACTTTACTGTAATGGGCAACGACCAAATTGTTGAGAAGTATCTTTCCAACGAACAAATTCGTCCTTATGTATCAAATCTGAACCGTATGGAAATAGGAAATATAAAATCCACTGCTTCGGATGGGATAAGTTCTCCTGTTGATTGGTCGAAATTTAGGAAACAAATCGTGCAGCATTTACCTCAAGATGTAGTAGACCCTGCCACACAAGAAGATGGTATGTATAGTTTTGGCTCCGACCAACCTGCTGCCTTAAACCTTTTAGGTCTTATTGATACTGGTAGTTCTTCTCCTTATTTGCTTCCTGTATCTTCCTATAATCGGTTATTGGATGCCGCGGGAGAAAAACAGATTAGCCTTGGGAACAATGAAGTTGTCTATTATCTCAACCCAGATTTTTTAGGTAATGCTCAAGATGAAACGGTTACACTGTTAAATCAAATTGCAGCAGACGCACAGGCGAATAATGAAGCGTTGCTTTCTATCAACGAAAGACCATTTTATCTTGTTCCCTCTGTACCGATGAAAGGGTTGACCGCAGATGAAAATATCAAGATTATAACTGCATTGATTGTTTCAGATGAGATATATTCAGAATTTGTAAATTCAGACACTTGTATGGTTTATTGGAACTTTTGTATTCCTAATGAACTTGTTGAAACAAAAGGTTTAATGTTACCGATTATGGAAGCTCGTGATTTGTTAAAACCATCTGGTCTATATTACGAAAGCTATCTTAATAATTTTGGGCGACAATTATTTTATGTTATTTCCGGAAGTTATACAACACTATACATGGGATTTATGTTTTTGATTATTGCGTGTGCATTACTTGCCCTGCAATTCTTGACGCAAATGCAAACTACAAAATCAAGGTATCTAACACTCTCTATTTTAGGAGCACGACGTGAACAAATTAAGCGTTCTATCAACCAACAAGTATTATGGTATTTCCTGCTTCCTCTTATATTAGCGTGTATCAGCGGAGCAGTAGGGATATATGCCATGCAGCTATATTTATATTCAGGAGCGGCACACCTTGAACAGTCCTATCCTCTTTTAATTGCTATGGCTGTTATTGTTGTTCTTGTTATGGTAATTTACGGTGTGGCTGTTGCTCGAACAGCTAATCGTGAAATAGGAAAGCTCAATTACAAGCCCAATTCTTAACAGGCTTATAAATATTATGGGAAAGGAGGCGGACATATTGGCAAAGATAGTTGTGGTTGAAGATGATGTTTATATGCGAGAAGAACTGTTGAACTTATTAGAAAAATCGGGATATGATACGATTGGATTATCGGATTTTGAAAACGCAGTATCAGAAATAGCAGCATATTTTCCCGACTTAATTTTGCTTGACATCAATCTTCCCTTTCGTTCGGGTTTTGAAATATGTAAAGAGTTGAAAGCTAAACAGATTGGTACGGTACTCGTATTGACTGCAAGAGATAAATTGCAGGACGAACTGCACGCATTAGACTTGGGGGCTGATGACTATTTAACAAAACCTTGTAATATGTCACGTTTACTTGCCCGAATTAAAAATCTTCTTCGACGTAAAGAAGAACAGGTACAGCAAGGGTTACTTGATGGAGGTGGTTTTTTACTTGACCCGAATACCTTTACAATTTATGTAGGGAATAGCTCTTACCTTATGCCACCGAACGAAGGAAAAATATTACTTGCTCTCTTGAAAAATAGCCCTAAGATTGTTTCTAAAAAAGAATTATGCATTAGACTATGGGGAACAGAAGAATTTATAGACGAAAATGCATTACAAGTAAATTTTACTCGGCTGCGAAAAACGCTTCGTGAATTTGGTCTTGAAGAACGTATAGAAACAGTGCGCGGTCAAGGCTACCGCTTGAAAGAGCAGGTGCGCTTATGAATAAGTTGAAAATACTTTTAATCTATATTTCCTCTAACCGGGTATGGATTATTACACTTGCCTGTTTGGACTTGTTCTTTATATTTCTTGCTTGGTTGGCTAACCCTGATTATTTTATAAATTATGCTGCATTGATAATTTTTGTGTCATTTGCCGCACTTGCTATTCCTCTTGCTATATCAATCAGAAAACGTAACAAGGCAGACGCTATTTTTCGGCGTTTTCTATTAGAGCCGGACGATACCAACGAATACTTACTGTGTGAAGCTGTTCCCGCTGTAATACGCCCTCTTATCTGTGAATTGGGAAAACATTTGAGGACGCAGCAAGAATATATCAACGAACAGAAAATTACAGTTACAGACTATGAACACTATGTTGAAAATTGGGTGCATGAAATCAAAAAACCACTATCCCTTATGACCTTGCTACTGGATAATCGAAAAGATGAAATGTCCCCTTTGGTTCATACTCGTATGCTTTATGTACGCGACCATACCCGACAGGATATAGAACAAATTCTATACTTTTCAAGGCTTGGGGCTACACATAAGGATTACTCTTTTGAGTCGCTTTCAATTCTTGGAACTTGCCGTGAAGCAGTTGAAGATAATTTAACGCTTCTTGAAGAAGCCGGATTTTCTATTGAATATACCGAAAACGATTATCAAGTGATTTCTGACAAAAAAGGTCTGATGTTCATTTTAGGACAGATAATCAGTAATAGTGTGAAATATGTGGGAAACAACCTTGCCCCACGGCTCATATTTTCCATAGCTGATAGTATGAATAGTGAACAGATTTCTTTATCTATCAAAGACAACGGCACAAGCATACCATTGTCTGACTTACCCTTTGTTTTCGACAAGGGGTTTACCGGAGATACGGGCAGTTACCTTAGTCGTTCTACAGGTATGGGCTTATACCTTGTTCAGAAAATGGCAACTGACTTATTTATCACGGTGGAGCTTAAAAACAATTCATACGGTGGAACAACCGTAACCTTGACGTTTCCAAAAGTGTAACGTCTATTTGGGAGGTAGTGAAATGCAGTTACAGAATGAAATAGTAAAAAAGCACACGCCAATAAAAAGCTTGCTCATTGATTGGTTAATTATATTTGGAACGTATCTTTTTATCCGCATATTCTTTGCCCTCTTTGGGCTTCATCAGAATATTGTCCTCTTGGGCTGTTGCCTTGCGATATTGCCCTATCTTTTTGGGGCGTTATATTTACAGAAATCCCACAAGCAATGTCAATTATGGCTTGCTGCATTGGCTATTTTAATACCGTCGGTCGTTGAAAAAGCAGCAATATATTTATTTGGTGCGTACTTATACAATTTAAGACCGATAAATGTTGTAGGAGTTATGGAAGCGATTAAGAGTAACGCACCATATACAAACTTCATTAAAAATCAATCAGCACAGAATTTAATAAATCTATCATATTTTAATTGGACATATATTCTATGCAGTATAGCTATTTCTGTTTTGGTTATCCTGCTTTTACATAAGACAAAACAAAAAAGTAATAAAGGATAATGAGAAATTTTTGAAATTGACATAGTATAGAACATCTGCCGGACGACGGCAAAGAAAAAAAGCCGTCGCAACGCAGACAGGTTTTCACGCGCCTATTCTATTTCGGCGGCTTTGATTTTCAGAGCCGCCGTTTCTTTTTATCTATCTAAATTCTAACGATAACTCTCCTACTAGATAAAGACATGGCGGTATCAAGGAGGTATCGTCATGTCCTTTTTCCTATGCCCTAATAGACTGTTATCAAAAAAAGCCATTACCCGCCAACGGGTTATTCTGGCTACATAGATGAACTCACAAATCATACATATACTTTTGATAATTCCTTTGCGCCTGTCTGCAATTTGCAGACGGGCGCATTTTGTATTTTATCAAAAAACTTTTTCAAAAAATTTCTAAAACCAACGTCCATTTTGAAGTGCGTTGGTTTGAGGGTTTACGAAAGGGGACATTTCAAACTCCACCGCTTTCGCGGCAGCGAAAGGAGGTGAGAACATGAACGAGCCTATTCGTACCCAATGGCAAATCCGTTGTGCTTTTAACGGCTTTTGCAAACTGGCGTTGAAGCGAGAAGCTATGAATGCCCACAGGGACACAAAGCAGCGACAATTACGCGAGGTTACTTTTTCTGACCTGTCGCCACTGGAAGAAAAACAGCTCTACGTCTGCGACGAGTATTTTGCAGATGATGAAGCAGAACAGTCTTTCGTTGTCGGCGGCAAAGAAATTACTGCGAAGCTGCTTGCCGAAGCCCTGCACAGTTTGCCGGAAGAAAAGCGGGAAACCGTACTGCTGTATTATTTCTTTGACATGAGCGAACGCGAGATTGCAAAGTTTTGTAATCTGTCAAGGACAACGGTACAGTCCCGCCGGACAAGCTCAATGAAGCTGTTAAAACGCTATTTGGAGGAAAAAGCCTATGACTGCACAGATTAGTAAATCAGAACAGGACGAACGCGGCTTGTTGCCTTACCCGGTAATCATAGCCGCTACTAAGGGCGACCCGGAAGCTATGAACATTGTCGTACAGCATTACGAAAGCTACATAGCGTCCCTGTCTATGCGAAAGCTGCGTGATGAGCGCGGAAATATCTATTGGGGCATAGATGAGGATATACGCGACCGCTTGCGTTCGCGTCTTATGCGGGCTGTCCTTTCATTCAAGGTTTGAGATAACCACAAGCAGCGTCCCCCTTTCCGCTGCCTGTTGACTTGACCTTACTTGCTCTTTGACAAAGAAAGCGACGCAAGATAACGGCGACGCAGTATAGGGCAAATCGGATACGTCCTTTTTGCGTTGAGCCATACGGCAGGTGCGCCATGACGCTTTTCTTCTATTGGAGAAAGTCGAGCGACCACCACCACGCCGGGGAACAAGTGTAGCGGCTTGTGGGCGACGACACGCACTAAGGGTAGACAAGCCTTTATAGCCATAGTCCGAGCGTTAAAAGCGTCGCAGGCATTGGGTAGAGCTGCCTTAACGGGCAGGGGTGGAACTCCCGCGAGGTTGTGCTAACAGCCGTCCGATTAAAGCCCCTTTTACTATTCACTTTTCCTAATATTGAAAGGGGGACGATACTATGAGTAACGCCGACGTGCCTATTTGGGAAAAATACACGCTTACGATAGATGAAGCAGCTAAATACTTCCGTATCGGAGAAAACAAGCTGCGTAAATTAGCCGAGGAAAATCCTGCCGCCGGGTGGGTTATTATGAACGGCAACCGTATTCAAATCAAGCGCAAACAGTTTGAAAAAATGATTGATACCATAGACACAATCTGATAGTGAAATTGAGCCTTGAATGTGCTATAATGGGATAAGCATATCAAGGCTCTTTCCGTCTTGGAAAGGAGCATTGAAAAATGTCAAAGAAAAGACGTGACAGCAAAAATCGAGTTTTGCGGTCGGGAGAGAGCCAGAGAAAAGACGGAAGATATGCTTACAAATATATAGATACCTTTGGTAATCCGCAGTTTGTGTATGCGTGGAAGTTAGTACCTACGGACAAGACCCCTGCCGGAAAGCGTGAGGATATATCCCTACGAGAAAAGGTAAAAGAGATACAGAAAGACCTTGACGACGGGATAGACACCATAGGCAAGAAAATGACGGTCTGCCAACTTTATGCAAAGCAGATACGCCACCGGGGAAATGTAAGGTACAATACGAAAAACGGACGCAAGCGGCTGATGAAGCTACTGGAAGAAGATAAACTTGGGGGCTGCCCGATTGACAGCGTGAAGCTGTCCGACGCGAAAGAATGGGCAATCCGCATGAAAGAAAAAGGAATTTCCTATAAGACTATCAGTAATGACAAGCGTTCCTTGAAAGCTGCCTTTTACACAGCGATACAGGACGATTGCATAAGGAAAAATCCTTTTGACTTCCAGTTAAACACTGTCATTGAAGATGATACAGAACCAAAGGTTCCGCTAACACCAGCGCAGGAAGAAAGTTTTTTGTCCTTTGCTCAAAATGACAAAGTTTATCAGAAGTATTATGACGAGCTTATTATTTTGCTTGGGACAGGGCTTCGTATCTCTGAACTTTGCGGGCTGACCGATACTGACATTAACTTTGAGAATAGGATAATCAATGTAGACCACCAACTTTTAAGAAGTGCGGAAACAGGATATTACATTGAAACACCAAAAACGAAAAGCGGTATTCGTCAAATTCCAATGAGCGAAAAAGTATATGAAGCATTTAACCGAGTGCTGAAACGGCGCAGGGGTGCAAAAGCTGTTACTATTGACGGTTACAGCAACTTCCTTTTCCTCAACCGGGACGGCTACCCGAAAACAGCTACCAATTATGACGGTATGTTTAGGGGGCTTGCAAAGAAGTACAACAAGTACCATGAGGAAGCTCTACCGAAAGTAATGACACCGCACACCTTACGTCATACGTTCTGTACCAACATGGCAAATGCCGGAATGAACCCGAAAGCATTACAGTACATTATGGGACATTCCAACATTACTATGACGCTGAACTATTACGCACACGCTACTTTCGACAGCGCAAAAGCTGAAATGCTGCGGATAGCAGCTTAGTAGTAAATCAAGGTTTTACTACTTCTTTACTACTTTTGAAAGCAAAAACCTAAGCGGATATAAAAATATATGTGAGTTTCTTCCGATACGAAAAATGCCGGAAAAGCCTGTAAATACGGGCTATACCGGCATATAAGAACTTCTAAAAAGATAATCAAAATTCATATCTAATTTTGTGTAAAAAAATCGATTTCTTATGCGGCTGGCCGGTTTCGGCGTGTGCGATGGAAGATCAGTCCCACGAACAGACCCACAGCGGCAGGGCAGATCCAGCCCAACCCCAGCTCAAAGAAGGGCAGGTAGCTGTCAGCGAAGCCGATGACAGCGGAGACAGCAGGGGTCTCCGTGATGGCCTTGGGCAGCGCCTTCACGAAATCGAAGAGGGCGGCCACCAGCGTGAAGCCCGTGACCCACCGATACACCACGGTATCGTGGCCGTACAGATTTCCCAGCAGCGCCAGCAGGATCAGGGTGATGGCCAGTGGGAACAGGAACATCAGCACCGGCAGAGAGATGGCGATGATGGCGTTAAGGCCGATGTTGGTGACCAGCAGGGAAAAAATACTGAAGCAGATGGCCCAGAAACCGTATTTCGGCCCATTGGGGAACATGGCGGTGAAGGTTTCGGCACAGCTGGTGACCAGACCGATGGAGGTCTTGAGACACGCCAAAATCACCGTCAGTGCCAGCACCACCAGCCCGGCCCGCCCCAGATAGTGCTCAGCAATGACAGCGAATGCCTCGCCGCCGTTGGTGCAGGAAACGGTAAGGGAGTGGCTCCGGGTCCCCACGATGGTGACAGCCACATAGATGCCGCCCATGAACAGGCAGCTGAAAATGCCGGAGAGCACCGTATTTTTGGCGATAGCGCCGGGCTCCGTGACGCCCAGCCCCCGGATGACGTTGATGACCACGATACCGAAGGCCAGACTGGCCAGAGCATCCATGGTGTTGTAGCCCTCCAGAAAACCGGCGAAGAAGGGAGCCGCAGCATAGGCCGCCGACGGCGTCACGTCGGCGATGCGGTCTGTGGGATGCAGCAGGGCCGTCACCACCAGAATGGCCAGCACCAGCAGGAACAGCGGCGTCAGCAGCTTTCCCACCCACGTCAAAATCTTGCCGGGGCGCAGAGAAAAGAACAGCACGGCGGCGAAGAACACGCAGGAGAACGCCGCCAGCAGCACCGTGGCGTTGACATTCTCACCCAGCAGCGGCTCGATGCCCACGGTGAAAGACGTGGAGGCGCAGCGGGGAATGGCGAAGAAGGGACCGATGGTCAGGTACAGAGCGCAGGTGAAGAAGATACTGTACCGGGGACTCACCCGCCCGGCCATCTCCTGCAGGCCGTTGCTGCGGCTGATACCCTGTGCGGCTACGCCCAGGAGGGGGATGCCTACGCCGGTGATCAGCAGGCCGGTGATAGCGGGCCATACATTGCGCCCGGCCTGACTGCCCAGAAAAATGGGAAAAATCAGGTTTCCTGCCCCGAAGAACAGGCCGAACAGCATGGTGGCGATGAAGAATTGCTGGCTGAAGGTCAGCCGGTTGGTTTGCGCTTTCATAAATACATTCCCCCAGTTTAATTGCGTGCCAGTATAACACAGTTTTGATCGGGCGTCAAGAAAAATCGCAGACATTTGTATCTGACAAGCGGATGAATGGATATAATGTCCTTTTCAAACGTATCTTTGTGTGCTATAATAGGACAAAGGGGGCGATGCACTTGCAATACGGAGAGGTGCGGCAGGCGCACTTTTTGGAGCGGCCCAACCGGTTCATCGCCCATGTAGAACTGGAGGGCGAGACGGTGGTGTGCCATGTGAAGAACACAGGCCGCTGCCGGGAGCTGCTGGTGCGGGGGGCCACGGTCTATCTGGAGCGTGGGACCAATCCGGCCCGCAGGACGGCGTGGGACCTCATCGCCGTGGAGAAGGGCCACCGGCTCATCAACATGGACGCTCAGGCCCCCAACCGCATTTTTGCCCAGTGGATCCACCAGCAGGAGCCGGAGATCACCGTCCACCCGGAGTGCCGTTACGGGGACTCCCGGCTGGACTTCTGTCTGGAGCGGCCGGAGGGGCTGCACTTGGTGGAGGTGAAGGGCGTGACGCTGGAGCGGGAGGGCCACTGCCTGTTCCCGGACGCCCCCACGGAGCGTGGCGTCCGGCATCTGCATGAGCTGATGCGGGCCGTGGAGGAGGGCCACCGGGCCACGGCCTTCTTCGTGATCCAGATGGCGGACGTGCTGGACTTTGCCCCCAACGACACCACTCACCCAGCCTTTGGCGAAGCCCTGCGGGAGGCGGCACGCCGGGGCGTGGAGATCGTGGCCTACACCTGCCGGGTGACGCCGGAGACGGTGACGCTGGACGCCCCCGTGCCGGTGCGGCTGTAACAGGGTATGCCATCCCGCTGCGGCGGCGATGTGTATATACCATGTATCAGGAAAGGATGATGCTTTATGAACATGAGACGTATCCGGAGGGTGTACGTTTCCTGACCCTCCCAATTTATTTAGGAGGAAACCATCATGAACAAGACCATTCACATCCGGGAGGCCGTGGCCCCGGAGGAGGTGGAGCGCTTCTGGCAGGAGCTGCACGCCTATCACGCACGGGACATTTTCCCCGACCCGGCGGAGGAGGACCGGGCATATTTTCTGGACGACAGCCAATACCGGGCCGCCGTACAGCGGATCCATGACCGGGAAGGGGATCGCTGTTACTACCTGCTGTTTCGGCGGGAGGGCCGGGATATCGGCTTTGCCCTGACGGCACTGTACCCTTCGGAGGACGGCAAGTGCTTCGTCATGGAGTTCTGTGTGCTGCCGGAGTTCCGGGGTGGCGGGACAGGCACCGCCTGCGCCCGTCTGCTGCTGGATTGGGCAGCGGATCGGGGAGCGCAGTATGGGGAGCTGAACGCCGCCGACCCCCGGCGCATCCGATTCTGGAGCCGTCTGGGCTTCCGGCCCAATGGCCGGGACGAGTGGGGCGAGCCGCTGATGCTGCGCCCTCCGGAGCAGGCGCTGTCCATCACCGTGGAGCTGCTGCAGGATCCGGCGGACTGGCAGCTGCGGAAGCTGGAGAACGGCTATCTGTCGGAGATCGGGGAGCCGCTGCTGACGGAGGAGAGCACAGAGCGGCTGCGGGCCGCCGTGGAGCAGGGGCATATCCGCTTCCTGCTGGCATACCGGGGCTGCCGGGCCGTGGGGATGTGCTCTGTGGCAGAGAACTTCTCCACCTTCTGCTGCGGGCCGGTAGCGGTGCTGGAGGATCTGTACGTGGAGCCGGTATTCCGGAGACAGGGCATCGCCCGGCAGCTGATCCGCAGCGCTCAGGCACTGTGCCGTGAACGGGGCGTGGGCAGCCTGACCGTGTGCTGCGCCCCTTGTGACGAGGCCATGTATCAGGCGCTGGGCTTCAACGTCCCGCTGGGCGTGAGCCGGAGCTGCCTGCTGTAAGAAATCAAAACCTCCGGCTAAGCCGGAGGTTTGACCAGGCCCTATAAGGGCCTATTACGGACAAAGCCCCTTAAGGGGCCCGAAAGGTCTGCCGACCGCATTTCCTTCTCGGGCTACCCCTTAAGGGGTTTTCTTTATGCCTTGGGATTCTTACTACCCGTAAACGGGTCTATAAATTCCTTTATGCTAATTTAGTCGGATATTTTGTCCTGATAATGTACAATACCTCTATCGCCTGCGAAAAGCTGCACAGCCGCACCACGGACTGGAAGTATTTGAGTGGTCTCAGCACTTGCCCACACCCTTTTCCTGATACTCTCCCATTGTAACGCAGCACTTCCACAGCGTCCACCGCCTGCGCCCACACCATAGTCCATCCCAAGGAGCGCCTCGCCGTCTGTCATGCGGAAAAATCGTTATGCCGTTACAGCTTCCCCAACTGCTCCGCCCACTGGGCCTCCTTGAAGCCCACCAGAACAAAATCGCTGCCCACCAGCAGCGGTCGCTTCACCAGCATCCCATCCGTGGCCAGAAGCTGCAACATCTCCTCCTCGCTCATGCCCGGCAGCTTGTCCTTCAGCCCCATGGACTTATACAGCAGCCCGCTGGTGTTGAAAAATCTCTTCAGCGGCAGCCCGCTGCGCTGATGCCACGCAGTCAGCTCCTCATAGCCGGGGTTCTCCTCCTTGATGTCCCGCAGCTCATAACTGATGTGGTGCTCATCCAGCCACTTCTTCGCCTTCTGGCAGGTGCTGCACTTGGGATAGCAAACAAATATCATGGTTCTGACCTCCTGTTCTAAATTATGTGTATCCGTTTTGGGCAAAAGGATACTGCCGCATCATATGTATCGGAGTCGTTGACGTCCATCTTTCATAATAATCGCTCCGACACGGAGATTGATGAAACCGCCCTCACAGGGAAAACACACATCCTTTGCCATACAAACCTCCACAGGTTCTGCCTCCTCCCTCAATTATACCGATTCCCCCGCAAAAAGACAACAAAAAATGTGCAGGCGCTTGCTTGCACATTTTTCTCCCGACTGCTACAATGTTAAAAACATTCTGCGAAGGAGTTTTCATATGATCCTCTATTTTTCCGGCACCGGCAACAGCAAATATGTGGCCCAGCGCATGGCGGAGGCTCTGGACCAATCGCTGCTGAGCATGAATGACCGCATCCGCTCCCACGACACCTCCCCCGTGGAGGCGGACGAGCGCCTTGTGATCGTCACGCCTACCTACGCATGGCGCATCCCCCGTCTGGTGCGGGACTGGCTGCTGGAGACGGAGTTCCCCGGCGCAGCGCAGGTGTGGTTCATCATGACCTGCGGCAGCGAGATCGGCCACGCCAGCCGGTATAACCGCTCCCTCTGTCAGACCAAGGGCCTGACGGACATGGGGACAGCCCAGATCATCATGCCGGAGAACTACATCGCCATGTTTGACGCTCCGCAGGCGGAGGAAGCCCGACGCATCGTGGCCAAGGCCCAGCCGGATATCGACCGTTCTATCGCCGCCGTCCGGGAGGGCCGCCCCTTTCCCCCGCCCCACGATCGTCTCTATGACCGCTTCATGAGCGGCCCGGTGAACCCCATCTTCTACGCCTGCTTCGTCAAATCCAGCGCCTTTACCGTTTCGGAGGCCTGCACCGGCTGCGGCCAGTGCGTCCGCCGCTGTCCCACCAACAGCATCACCCTCCGGGACGCCAGGCCCGTCTGGGGCAAAGGCTGCACCCACTGCATGGCCTGTATCTGCTACTGCCCCACGTCCGCCATCGAGTACAGAAAAAAGAGCCTCGGCAAGCCCCGGTATCATTTCGAAGCCCTGTAAGCCCTCCCGCCAGGCGATGGCCTCCCGCCACGTTCCCGCAGCGGCAAATTTCCGGTGCTGCTCCTGATTCCTCCGGAAGAAACCCCGGATGATCAGCAGAACGAACACCGTCGGCACCATGCCAAAGGACAGCAGCACCGCAAAAGCTCCGAAGAACAGGTCCGCCCACACCAGCCACAGCTGCGTCAGCACCGCAGAGTGCCGTTTTGTCAATAAGACTTTTGAAAAAAATTATTCTTCTCCCCTGCATCTTTCCCTCCTTCACCGCATAGGCTTGTCTGTGAGGTGATACCAATGAAACAGATCCATATACGCCGATTCCTGTCCCTGCTGCTGGCGGCGCTGACTCTATGGGCCGCCGCCGTCACCGCCGGGAGCGATTCTGCCGCCGCAGCCCTCCAGCAGCTGCGGCAGGGCAGCCGCCTGCCCCAGCAGGCGCTGCGCTGGGAGCTGGGGGACTTCTTCGGTCTGGACTCCCTGTCCGCCGTCACGGTGATGACGCTGGCCCAGTCCCCCCTGCTGCTGGCAGGCCGCAGCACTGTGGCAGCTCTGCTGTCCGCCGGTGTGACCAGAGATCCGCCGGAGCCTGTGGCCCCGGAGTCGCCGGATACGCCCTCCTCCGCAGCTTCCTCCCTCACCGACGGCCTGACCTTTGCCGACAACGGTGTCCCCGCCCAAACCACCGCTCCTACCTCCTCCAAGGGGTACACCGTGGTCAACGGCGTATATCTGAAAAACTCCTCCGGTACGGAGCTGGATGCTGATGCTCTCTCCGACGGCAGCTTTGCCGCCCAGCTCACCGATGACGGCCCGCAGGTGCTCATCGTCCACAGCCACGGCAGCGAGGCCTACACCATGCCCGCTGGGCAGGAATACACCCCCACCGGCAGCTTCCGCACCGACAACGATGCCTGCAACGTGGTGCGGGTAGGCGACGAGATCGCCGCCGCCCTGTCGGAGCGTGGCATTTCCGTCCTCCACGACCGCACCCTTCACGACGTGCCGGACTACAACGACGCCTACCCCCACAGTCTGGCTTCCGTGGAGGATTACATGGAGAAATACCCCTCTCTGGTGTTCGTGCTGGATGTCCACCGGGACGCCGTCTCCGACGCCGACGGCAACCAGTACAAGCTGGTCAGCGCCGAGGAGCCCCACGCCGCCCAGATGAGTTTTATTATGGGCAACGCCTACGACGGCTGGCAGGAGAATCTGAAGCTGGCCATAGCCATTCAGCAGAACCTCAGCGCCGACTATCCTACCCTCATGCGGCCCATTACGATGCTGAACTACCGCTATAACCAGTTCGTCAGCCCCGGCGCCATGCTGCTGGAGGTAGGAGCCGCCGGCAACTCGCTGGACGAGGCCCTTTACGCCGCCCGTCTCTTTGCGCAGGGCTTTGCCGACACGCTGCAAAGCTGAAAACCACACGGGACAGAGCACCGCTCTGTCCCGTGTGGTTCGTTCCGTTTTCCCGTCATAGTCTCTCCCCCGCATCCTCCCTTTCCGCATCCGCCAGACACAGCCGCAGACGCAGCCGTTCATTCCGGTACGCCCGCTGCCCCTTCTCCGTCAACCGATAGTTCCGCTGCCGTCCCTGCACCGACGTCTCCTGAATGAAGTCCTCCTCCAGAAAACGCCCCAAGATGGTATACAGCGTCCCCGGTCCCAGACGGACCCGCCCCTCCGTACACCGCTCCGTCCATGCGGCGATCTCCGTGCCGCACAGCTCTCCCCGCCGCAGCGCCATCAGCACATAGAACATGGCCTCCGTCAGCGGTGCGCCCGCTTTTCCTGTCATAGCTCTCCTCCTGCATCGTCATTCGATATCATATATCGATATTGTATCCTTTCCTGTGGGCTCTGTCAAGAAAAATGCAAAATTTACAAAAATTTTTGTGGACAACTCTTATAAGCTGTGATAATATGAGGAATCAATAAAAGAGATACCACCCAGCGCATCCCGCCCGGCGGGAGAAAGGAGCCGTTTATGTCTGTCAAGGAAAGCTATGCCGGCAAGATCAACCGTAAGCTCAATAAGAAGCTCCACGTCATCGACGTGGCGGCGGGCCGGGCTCCGGCGGATCTGGTGCTGAAAAACGCCACTTACGTCAACGTATTCTCCAATGAGCTGTGTCACGGGGACATCGCCGTGGCAGAGGGCCTCATTGTAGGTATGGGCGAATACCACGGCAAGGTGGAGGTGGACGTGTCCGGCAAGCTGGTGCTGCCCGGCTTCATCGACGCTCACATCCATCTGGAGAGCTCTCTGGTGAGTCCCACGGAGTTTGCCAAGGCGGTGCTGCCCCACGGCACCACCACCGTCATCACCGACCCCCATGAGATCGCCAACGTCATGGGTACCGACGGCATCGAGTATATGCTGCAGGCCACGGAGGACCTGCCGGTGGACGTGCGCTTCATGCTGCCCTCCTGCGTCCCCGCCACGCCGCTGGACGAGTCCGGCGCCAATCTGGATTACCGTGCCATCGACTCCTTCTATGACCATCCCCGTGTGCAGGGACTGGCGGAGATGATGAACTATGTGGGCGTGGTCAACGGCGACGGTCAGGTGGTGGAGAAGATCGTGGCCTCTCAGGCCCACCACAAGAAGATCGACGGCCATGCGCCGGGCCTTTCCGGCAAGGATCTCAACGCCTACATCGCCGCCGGCGTCTACTCCGACCACGAGTGCTCCGATATGGAGGACGCCATGAATAAGCTGCGTCTTGGCCAGTACATCATGATCCGTGAGGGTACGGCCGCCCGGAATCTGGAGGCTCTCATGCCCCTGCTCACCAGCCAGTACGTGGATCGCTGTATGTTCTGCACCGACGACAAGCACCCCAACGACCTGCTGGAAAAGGGCCACATCGACTACATCGTCAAAAAGGCTATCTCCCTGGGGGCCGACCCCATCGTTGCCGTGAAGGCCGCCTGCCACAACGCCGCTCGGTACTTCCTGCTGAACAACCGTGGTGCCATTGCCCCCGGCTATTTGGGCGACTTCGTCATCATCGACGACTTCCAACACTTCGAGATCGAGATGGTCTATAAACGCGGCGTCCTCATGTACGACGGTCAGCTGCGGGACTTCCCCGCCCCGGAGATCGACCCCTATCTGGTGAAGCGGGCTCACGACACCTTCCATGTGGCCCACCTGACGGCGGAGGACTTCTCCGACGGCCGCCCCCACGCCGTCATCGGCATGATCCCCGGCGAGATCGTCACTCAGGATGCCGGCTACGCCGACCACGCCGACCCGGAGCAGGACATTCTGAAGATCGCCGTCATCGAGCGGCATAAGAACACCCACCACATCGGCTTGGGCTACATCAAGGGCTACGGCCTGAAGCGTGGCGCCGTAGCCACCTCCATCAGCCACGACAGCCACAACATCATCGTGGTGGGTGCCACCGACGAGGATATGGCCGCCGCCGCCAACCGCATCGTGGAGAACCGTGGCGGCATCACCGTCATGGAGAACGGTCAGGTGCTGGGCGAGGTAACGCTGTCCATCGCCGGCATCATGTCCGACGACAGTCTGGTGATGGTGAACAGCGCTCTGGAGGATGCCAAGGACGAGGCCTTCGGTTTGGGCGTCTCCCGTGGCATCGACCCCTTCATGACCCTGAGCTTCATGGCCCTTCCGGTGATCCCTTCTCTGCGGATCACCACCCGTGGTGTGTTTGATGTCTCCAGTCAGCGTTATATCTGACCTCCTCATCCTCCCCATAGCGTGATACCCCCCGGAGCCTTCGGCTCCGGGGGGTATCACATCTTCCCTTGAAAAGAGGGAGGACGCCGCAGCGTCCTCCCTTTTTTCACAGGCTATTCTTACTTCACCGTACCGTCGGCGTTGAACACCGGCAGCGGAGCCAGATACTGGATGTCCTTGCGCTGCTGGGCGTCGCCCTCGGCCAGCACGGCGATGCGGTCCACCACGATGCCGCCGGCCAGCTTCACCAGCTCCTCCATGGCGTGGAGGCTGCCGCCGGTGGAGATCACATCGTCCATCAGCACGATGCGCTTGCCACGGATCATGTCGGCGTCGTCCCGGCCCAGATACAGCTTCTGCACCCCGGCGGTGGTGATGGAGCGATCCTCCACATGGATGGGATCGGGCATATAGGCCTTGGGGCCCTTCCGGGCGATGAAGTACTTCTTGGCGCCGGACTGCCGGGCCATTTCGTGGATCAGGGGGATGCTCTTGGCCTCGGCGGTGAAGAGGTAGTCGTACTCCTCATTCTCCACCAGCTTCAGCAGGTCACGGGCGCAGGCCACCGTCAGCTCCGCATCACCGAAACAGATGAATGCACCGATATACAGATCATCCGCAACCTTGCAGATGGGAAGTTCCCGCTGCAGGCCCGCCACGGTCATGGAATAGGTCATCTTTGAAACTCCAATCCGCCGGGCGCAGCCACGCCTCGGCTGCCGCCTTTGGGCGGACGGCACGCCTTTGTTTTTAAGTACCGCTTGGATGCACTCGCCAAGCCATAGTATATTATATAAGCAATTTGGCAAATGTCAATATCCGTCTGCACTTCTGCTTATGAAAGTTCTCCCCTTTTACCCGGCTCAATTTTTCGCTGCTCTAATATTTTTTCTTGTACTCTCATAATTTTTTAGCCTATTTTTATGTTTTGCACAAAAAACGCCGGTATTTTTCAGTAACCCCCTCCCATCCTTTTCCCCCGGACCCCCTTGCGAGAACCGGAAATTGGTGTTATCATGACCTTAACAGGGTTCATTCTTCCTGTGAAAGTAACGGAACAAGGATTTAGGAGGAACAAATTATGAACGCATATCTGGCCAGTGTTTTGGAAAACGTTCGGACAAAGCACGGCAACGAGCCGGAGTTCGTGCAGACCGTAGAGGAGGTTTTCTCCTCCATCGAGCCGGTCATCGAAAAGCACCCGGAGTATGAGAAGGTAGACCTGCTGGGCCGTATGGTGGAGCCCGAGCGTATGTTCACCTTCCGGGTGGTGTGGTGCGACGACAATGGCCAGTGGCATACCAACCGTGGCTGGCGCTGCCAGTTCAACGGGGCCATCGGCCCCTACAAGGGCGGCCTGCGGTTCCAGAAGAACGTCTACGAGGGCATCATCAAGTTCCTGGGCTTCGAGCAGACCTTCAAAAACAGCCTGACGGGCCTGCCCATCGGCGGCGCCAAGGGCGGCTCCGATTTCGATCCCGCCGGCAAGTCCGACGCCGAGGTCATGCGCTTCTGCCAGAGCTTCATGACGGCTCTGTACCGCTACATCGGGCCGGACGTGGACGTCCCCGCCGGCGACATGGGCGTGGGCGGCCGTGAGATCGGCTACCTGTTCGGCCAGTATCGCCGCCTGAAGGGTGCTTGGGAGAACGGCGTCCTCACCGGCAAGGGCCTCAGCTACGGCGGCTCCCTGATCCGCCCGGAGGCCACCGGCTACGGCGCTGTCTACTATCTGCAGGAGGTCCTCAAGCACGAGGGCGACACCATCGAGGGCAAGCGCATCGCCCTGTCCGGCTACGGCAACGTGGCTTGGGGCATCATGAAGAAGGCCACTGAGCTGGGTGCCAAGGTCACCTATATGTCCGGCCCCGATGGCTATGTCCACGATCCCGACGGCATCAACACCGAGGAGAAGCTGAACTTCATTCTGGAGATGCGTGCCAAGGATCCCATGCACTGCAAGCCCTACGCCGACCACTTCGGCTGCGAGTTCGTGGCCGGTGCCAAGCACTGGGGCGCCACGGACGTGGATGTGAATATGCCCTCCGCCATGCAGAACGACGTCCGCATGGATTCTGCCGAAAAGATCGCCGCCTCCGGCGTGAAGTACTACATCGAGGTGGCCAATATGCCCACCACCAACGACGCTCTGAACTTCCTGCGGGCCCAGAAGCATATGATCGTGGCCCCCTCCAAGGCCGTCAATGCCGGCGGCGTGGGCGTCTCCGCTCTGGAGATGGCACAGAACTCCGAGCGTCTGGTCTGGACCGCCGAGGAGGTGGATGCCCAGCTGCATAAGATGATGAAGACCATCCATCAGGTGTCTGCCGAGGCCGCTGAGGAATACGGTCTGGGCTACGATCTGGTGGCCGGTGCCAATATCGCAGGCTTCAAGAAGGTGGCGGAAGCCATGATGGCGCAGGGCTGCTTCTAAGCCGTCCCTTCCCCCTATTCACCCATAAAAAAACATCCCCGGTACAGCTGTACCGGGGATGTTTTTTCTTTGGATGCGGCCTCCCCCGACTCTTCCGGTGGGGCACTCCCTGAAAACTCCCCTTCCATCGGCGAGCTAAGCAAACCGCAAGCAGAAGTCTTGATAGAGGAGTTTATGCAAGCAGATGCCTTAATAGGGGGAATCCGTGTAAACAAAACACAAGTTTCCCGTTTACGGGTCGAAAATCCCAAGGAAATAAAATTCAGTGGTTTCTGATCCGTGTCCCTTGATTGGTTCCGCCAGCAAAATTGCCCATTTCAGGGCAATCGAACCTCCGGAGTAATCGAGAAATATATTTCTTCACAAGAAAAGCAGCTGTAAGGTAACTCCGCCTTACAGCTGTTTTATTTTCTCACTTTTTCCCTTTTCCCCACTTACTCATAGGGCGGAACGCCAGCGGCCAGACGGCTCCCGCCACCAGCACCAGCAGGAAGTACCGCACGCCGCCGGCCAACCCCTCATGCCCCAATAGCGCCAGCAGCGGAGCCTTCAAGCCGCTCTTGATGGCCAGCAGCAGCGCCATGCCCACCACTACCTTGATGACCTGCACCCACCAGACGGCCTGCGTCTCGAAGTGAATATACCGCCGGTCCAGCAGCCAAGCCAACGTCATACCCGCCACAGCGCCCAGCATCTTCCATGCATTGCCGATGCCGCTGGCCAGATTCTCCGCATCCGTGTCCGCCGAAAATCCATAGGCCTCCACGAACACCACAAAGGCCCCGCTGACCACCAGCATGGCAGCCAGCACATAGCCCATGTATCGGGGCTTTTCCTGCGCCCGCCGCATCAGGGGATACAGTCCCAGCACCAGCGCCGCCGCCAGTACCAACGACACCCCCACGTCCGCCGGGGTATGTACCCCCAGATACATCCGGGAAAAGGCGATGACCAGCGCCAGTGCCGTCAGCCCCAGCCGCACCCACCGGCGTCCGCCCCACCGGGCCATGCCGCCGAAGAGCCCTATGGCGTTCTGGGTATGGCCGCTGGGGAAGGAGTACCCCGTGGCCTCCGCCCGTGCGCTCTCCACAATGGTAAAGTTGGGGTCCCGCACCCACGGCCTCGGCACCCGGCAGATCAGCTTCAGGAACTGGTTCAGCACCGTGCCGCAGAAAGCGATGGTCATCAGATAGTACCCCTCCCATTTGCTGACGCACCAGAACACCACCACCGCCGCCACAATGAAGATCACCTCGCCGCCCAGTTGGGTCACGGCACTCATGACGCCGTTCCAAAAGGGCGTTCGAATTTTTTCCAGCGCATATAAAATGTCCACTTTTCCGTCTCCTTTTGTCCTGATCTCTGACAGAAATTTCGTCCTATATCTGTCCTATATCAGTTGGAATTTTGTCCAGATCATTTGTCCTGATCAGAAAACTGCATTTTCTTCTTCCAAACGATCCTCCTCCGATTCTTTCTTCCGACAAGGCTACCGGGAAGGGCAGCAGCTGCCCTTTCTCAGCTGTCTGACTTTTCCGTCATTTCTTTCTCCGACAGCTGTTCCCCGATCGTCTGCTTTCCAACCGCCCTCTTTTAGCGATGGCCGCCGCAGCCGTGGGGCTCCTTCTCCGGGGCAGCGTAACTCTTTCCCGTCACCGTCTCCGGCACGATCCTCACCACACGGGTGGCCGACATATATTTTTCCATATACTCGCTGAACCGGCCCATGCCCTTGGGGTCATAGGCGGTACACAGCAGCAGCATGGCCTTCACCTGCTCCGCTTCATCGGTGACCACCTCCGCACGGCCATGAAGCACCGCCGAGGCATAGGCCATGGAGAACTCGTTGGGGATGGCCGCCGCATAGGAGACTGCCGACAGGCATACCGGCGGGTTTTTCGCCAGCAGCTCCCACTTCTCGCCGTGACCGGCGCAGTGGAAATACACCACATGGTACGCCTCATCCACCACCGGGGAGATGGGGATGGCGTAGGGCTTCCCCGCCTCATCCGTCAGAGACAGGGTGGCATAGGGAGCCTTCTGGAATACCTCCCAGGCAAAGGCGGCATCCCGCTCCCGATCCTTTCGCAGCATTGCTTTTTCCTCCTTATCAGGTGGCCGGGCCACCCTGTTTTACCCCGCTCTCCTGACCAGCAGCCAACCGGATATGCGGGGAAAATATCAGACATATTCAAGTGATATGGTCTATCCTATGGATGGTACCATGATTCCCATAGAAATGCAACAAACATTCTTGACTTTTCCCGGAGGTGAAATATAATATATGGGTGAAAATTTTTGCAACGTGATGAATCGATATTAGGAGGACAAGCCCATGACACTGGATCACAGCTATTTCGAGGAAATGGAGGCCAAGATCCCCCACGGAAAGATCCGCACCCGGTTCGCCCCCTCCCCCACCGGCTATATGCACGTGGGCAATCTGCGGACGGCGCTGTACACCTGGCTCATCGCCCGCAGCCACGACGGCACGTTTATCCTGCGGATCGAGGACACCGACCAGAGCCGTCAGGTGGAGGGCGCTGTGGATGTCATCTACCGCACCATGGCCGAGTGCGGCCTGACCCATGACGAGGGCCCGGACGTAGGCGGCCCCGTGGCCCCCTATATCCAGTCCCAGCGCCGGGACACCTACGGAAAGTACGCCCGGCTGCTGGTGGAAAAGGGCGGCGCCTACTACTGCTTCTGCGAAAAGACGGAGTCTGAGGAGGATTCCGGGGAATTTGACCGGGCCGCCGATCCCTGCCGGGAGCTGACGGCCCAGCAGGTACAGGAAAAGCTGGAGGCAGGTCTGCCCTACGTCATCCGCCAGCGTATCCCCGCCGGAACCACCACCTTCCACGACGCCATTTTCGGGGACATCACCGTGGACAACAGCACGCTGGACGATCAGGTGCTGCTGAAGCGGGACGGTCTGCCCACCTATAACTTCGCCAACGTCATCGACGACCACCTGATGGGCATCACCCATGTGGTGCGGGGCAGCGAGTATCTGGCCTCCGCCCCGAAGTATAACCTGCTGTACGAGGCCTTCGGCTGGGAGGTCCCCACCTATGTTCACTGCTCCCCCGTCATGCGGGACGCTCAGAACAAGATGTCCAAGCGCCACGGCGATCCCTCCTATGAGGATCTGAAGGCGGAGGGCTATCTCACCGAGGCCATCCTCAACTATGTGGCCCTGCTGGGCTGGAGCCCCAAGGGGGAGTTGGCGGAGCAGGAGCTGTTCACCCTGCCGGATCTGGTAAAGGCCTTCGACATGACGGGCATCTCCAAATCCCCCGCCATTTTCGACCGGCAGAAGCTGGATCACTTCAACGCCGTCTATCTGCGGAGCATGGCCCCGGAGGCCTTCGCCAAGGCCGCCGAGCCCTACATCCGCCAGACGGTGACAGATCCCCGATTCGACACCGCCGCCATCGCCGCTCTTTTGCAGGCCCGGTGCGAGAAGCTCACGGACATCCCGGAGAAGGTGGACTTCTTCGATGCCCTGCCGGAGTATCCCGTGGACTACTATACCAATAAGAAATCCAAGACCAACCCCGACGTCTCCCGTGCCATGCTGGAGGCGGTCATCCCCGTGCTGGAGGGCCTGACGGAGTGGACGGACGAGGCCATTCACGACGCACTGGTTGATCTGGCGCAGCGGCTGGAGGTGAAGAACGCCACCCTCATGTGGCCTGTCCGCATCGCCGCCGCCGGTAAGCTGGTGACCCCCGGCGGAGCCGTGGAGATCTGCCGCATTCTGGGCAAAGATGAGACGCTGCGCCGCCTGAACGCCGGTCTCGCCATGCTGGGGGCATGATGGACTGGCTGGAACAGCAGCGCACCCGGCTGCACGGATTTTACCGCACGGAGTACCGCTACTCCCTCCGCATCACCGCCATCGCCTTCGGCGCACTGATCCTGCTGGGCTTTGCCGTCAGCCTGCTGCTGCCGGATCTGGCAGACCAGCTGTTCCTGCAGTTCGCCCAGCAGATGGCGGAGCTGGGAATCATGGACACCACCGGCCGGGTGGATGTGCTGGCGCTGTTCGGCAACAACGTCCGGGCGACGGTGTTCAGCATCGCCTACGGCTTTATCCCCTTTATCTATCTCCCGGCCCTGTCCATCGGCATCAACTCCCTGCTGCTGGGGCTGTTTGCCGGGGTGTACGTCAACAACGGCATCTCCCTGCTGGCGTATTTTGCGGGCATCGTCCCCCACGGCGTTTTCGAGTTGCCGGCCCTGATCCTGGCCCTCAGCAGCGGCATCTATCTCTGCCGCAAGGTCACAGACTACGTCCGGCACAACAAAAAGGGCGTTATGGGTCCCCTGATGAAGGATCTGCTGCGCCTGTTCGTCATGCACATCATCCCCCTGCTGGTGGCAGCGGCGGTGATGGAGGCCTATGTGACACCACAGCTTTTGAAGCTGTTTCTGTAAAAACTTTAGTGCCGCAGCGTGCGGCGAAAGGAGCACCACATGAACGAGAAGAATGTACGAAGCATCCCGGAGCTTTTTGGCAGCATGGTATTCAGCCAGGCTCAGATGCGACAGCGTCTGCCGGAACGGGTCTATGACGCATGGCAGCAGTGCCTGATCCAAGGAACTTCTCTGGATCGCTCCATCGCCGACGAGATCGCCGCCGCCATGAAGGACTGGGCCATCGAAAAGGGCGCTACCCACTACACCCACTGGTTCCAGCCCATGACGGGCTTTACCGCCGAGAAGCACGACAGCTTCATCGCCCCCAACGTCCCCGGCACCATTTTGATGGAGCTGTCCGGCAAGGAGCTGTCACAGGGTGAGGCGGACGCCTCCAGCTTCCCCTCCGGCGGTCTGCGGGCCACCTTCGAGGCCCGTGGTTATACGGCGTGGGATCCCACGTCCTATGCCTTCATCAAGGATCAGACCCTGTATATCCCCACCATCTTCTGTTCCTACGGCGGCGAGACGCTGGATAAAAAGACGCCTCTGCTGCGCTCTATGAAGCAGCTGGATACACAGGCCATCCGCATCCTGCGGCTGTTCGGCAACACCACGGTGCAGCACGTTACCGCTCAGGTGGGGCCGGAGCAGGAGTATTTCCTCATCGACAAGGCCATGTATCGCCGCCGGGAGGATCTGATGCTCTGCGGCCGCACGCTGTTCGGTGCCAAGCCTCCCAAGGGGCAGGAGCTGGACGACCACTACTACGGTGCCATCAAGCCCCGTGTGGCGGCCTTCATGCATGAGCTGGATCAGGAGCTGTGGCAGGTGGGCGTGCTGGCCAAGACGGAGCACAATGAGGTAGCTCCCGCCCAGCACGAGATCGCCCCGGTGTACTCCGACGCCAACAGCGCCTGCGACCACAATCAGCTGACCATGGAGTTTCTGAAGAAAGTGGCCGACCGCCACGATCTGGTGTGCCTGCTCCACGAAAAGCCCTTTGCCGGGGTCAACGGCAGCGGCAAGCACGACAACTGGTCGCTGGCCACGGATACCGGTGAGAACCTCCTCAAGCCCGGACGCACCCCCAGTCAGAACGCACAGTTCCTGCTGTTTCTGGCGGCCTTCATCAAGGGCGTGGACGAGTATCAGGAGATGCTGCGCTGCTGCGTGTCCTATCCCGGCAACGACCACCGGTTGGGCGGCAACGAGGCGCCTCCCGCCATTGTGTCTATCTTCCTTGGCGACGAGCTGACGGCCATCCTCCGCTCCATCATCGACGGCACGGCCTATGTGGACATCACCAAGAAGAAGCTGGAGATCGGCGTGGATACCCTGCCGGAGCTGCCGCAGGATACCACCGACCGCAACCGCACCTCCCCGCTGGCCTTTACCGGCAACAAGTTCGAGTTCCGGATGTTGGGCTCCTCCCAGTCCATCGCCAGCCCCAATGTGGTGCTCAACACCATCATGGCCGACGAGCTGAAGCAGTTTGCCGACCGGCTGGAGAAGGCGGAGAGTTTCCATCAGGCCCTGCAGGAGCTGCTGCGGGATACCTTCCGGGATCACCAGCGCATTATCTTCGACGGTAACGGCTACGACGACGACTGGGTACAGGAGGCCAAGCGCCGGGGGCTGAGCAATCTGCGGGACACCGTGGACTGTATGCCCGCCTACATCGACGAGAAGAATGTGGCGCTGTTTTCCCGCTTCGGCATCCTGACGCCGGAGGAGATGCACGCCCGGTATGAGATCCATCTGGAGAATTACTGCAAGGTCACGGCCATTGAGGCCGCTACCCTGCGGGATATGACCCTGCGGGGCATCCTGCCCGCCGTCACCCGCTACACCGGCGATCTGGCCAAGGGCGTTGTGAGGAAGCGGCAGGCGGAGATGACCACCTCCTGCCGGGTGGAGAGCTATCTGGTGACGCAGCTGGACGCCCTCAGCGGCGACCTGCTGGACGCCTGCCAGGCTATGAGCCGGGCGCTGGAGGCCGCTCCCGCCGCCGATGCCGGCATCGACGCCGCCCGGTACTACCGGGATCAGGTGGCCTCCCGGCTGGAGGAGATGCGGAGCATCATCGACCGCATGGAGCCGCTGGTGGGAGCCGACTACTGGCCCTATCCCACCTATGCAGACATCCTGTTCTCCGTGTAATGATACCCGATACGAAAAGAGAGTGTGTTCCGGATGGAACACACTCTCTTTTTCGTCAACCGGCGGGGTGAGCCAGACGGCTGAGTAAACTAAACGGAGGGATCAATAGTCGGAGTTCAGCCACGGCTTCTGGCCGTAGTGAAGAAGCTGCGCCAGCTGCTGCCAAGGGCCGGTGACGGCGACGGCTCCCAGCCGCACCATGCCCTCCAATCCGCAGGAGGCCATCAGCAGGGATGCCAGATCCCCCTGCCGGCACGTCACCGTTACCTCGGCGGGTGCTTCCTCCGGGAGGGCGGACCAGCGGCCGCCGTCGAAGCGCAGCACCGTGCGGCAGTCCCGGTGGGCCAGCTCATCACGGTAGCAGAAGGCCGCTGTCAGCGTCCCCTGCGGGAGGGCGCGATAGGCGGTGGCGGTCACGAAGGCCGCCGGGTCCAGAATCTTGAACATGGTGCCTATGGCGGAGACGTTGGTTTGCAGGAAGCCGTAGTCGATATAGTTGCCGGAGACGTCCTGCGGGTCCTCCAGCAGGTGGTGGAAGTCCTCCTCTCCGGTGCGGAGGAGCACCGTCTGGGCCAGATCCTCCTGCAGCTTCAGCGCTCCCAGCAGCGCCCGGAGGACAACGCCGTCATCGTACACCAGCTCCTCCACCGACAGGCGGTTGCGGGTGTAGTTGGTGTCGCTGGCGCTCTCAAAGCGATAGGCCACATAGCCCCGCAGCGTCCCGTCGTCGGCGCAATAGCCGATGCGGCGCACCTGAATATCCGTGCGGGCGGCCCGAACCTCCTCCTCAAACTTCTCCACCATGCCGTGGTTCTGGGCGGCGAAGCGGCTGTGACAGGCCAGCACCCGGTCAAAGTCCTCCGGCTGCAGCAGACGCAGATGGCGGCGGGCCTCCCCCTCGGGCTTGGGCAGCACGGCGGTGGGCAGATGGTACTCGTAGAGCTTCCCCGCAAAGCCATAGCCCATGCGGCGGTAAAAGGAGATCTGGAAGGGCAGCAGCAGCGTCAGCAGAGCGCCGTGGCGGCGGGCGTAGTCCTCGAAGTAGCGGATCATCTCCAGCGCCGCCCCCTGCTTTTTATGGAGGGGGTGTACCTCCAGCGCCATCAGGCCGCAGGCCGTCTGCATCCGGCCGAAGCAGTTCATGGAAAAGAGGATCAGCTTCATGGTGGCAATGAGTACGTCCCCTTCAAACAGGCCCACCGTCTGCACCTGACGGTCCTCCCGCAGCTCCAGACGGTGCTTCTCCCGGTAGTGCTCCCGGCACGCTTCGTCCAGCGTTTTATAGGCCGGGTAGGCGTTGAGGTAGATGTCCAGATAGGCCTCCAGATCCTGCTGGGTCAGGGGGCGGATGGTGCGGTTGGTGTGTTCCATGGCGGCGGGCTCCTTTCACATGATTAAGATGAAGCTATTGTACCGTGTTTTGCCGGTTCCGTCAACGACGGGTAAGAAAAAAGCCCATCCGCTCAGGCGGATAGGCTTTCAAGGGAAACTACTTTACAGGGACAGGCTCTTCGTCCACGCAGAGACCTCCTGTGCGGAGGCATGGCTGGACAGGCGCTTGCCCTCGTTCCAGCGGGTATCGGGGGCGCAGGAGGGTCGCAGGAGCTCCACGGTCTTGCCCATGCCGCTGCCGCCGGAGGTAGCGAAGGGAATCACGGTCTTACCGGAGAAATCGGCGCTCTCCAGAAAGGTCTGGATGATGCGGGGCGCCTGATACCACCAGATGGGAAAACCCACGAACACCGTGTCATAACCCGCCAACCGAGGGGTCTCCGCCATGGCCGGGCGGCTCTTGGGGTCGTTCATCTCCACGCTGCTGCGGCTTTTGGCGTTGTTCCAGTCCAGATCGGCTGCAGTGTAGGCCGTCTGGGGACGAATTTCGAAGAGATCGCCGCCGATGACACCCGCCAGCGTCTTGGCCAGACGGGCCGTTTCGCCGCTGGCAGAAAAATAGGCAACCAGAATTTTGCTCATGTGTATGCTCCTTTCAACATTTCTCCGGGATCGCTCCGGGCGGCGGGACATCCCGCTCTCCCCCCATTGTATCAGCCGAGGGCGGCGGATGCAAGGCACTTTTCCCGGAAATGGGTGCTTATCGGACAGTGAAGCCCAGCCCCGTCAGCCAGTCCGCCACGTCGCTCCGGGCGGCGCTGCTGCCGAAGCACTGACCCTCCTGCCAGTCGCCGGTGCCGGCCAGCTGAGCCAGCGTCTCCCCGCTCTGGCCGAGGGCGGAGGAGGCGGAGGTGCAGAAGGGGATCACCGTCTTCCCTGTGAAGTCATTTGCCTTCACAAATCCGTTGACAGGCCATGCAGCGCCGCCCCACCAGATGGGATAGCCCACAAACACCGTGTCGTATCGTTCCCAGCTCTCCACAGCTGTAGAGGTGAGGGCCACATCCTGCAGGGCGGGGTCAGCGTGCTCCCGGCAGACACGGCTCTCGCTGTTGTTGTAGTCCAGATCCGCCGCCAGATAGGGCTCCTGCGGTGTCAGCTCAAAGGTATCGGCTCCCAGTGTCTCGGCGATGTATCCCGCCACAGCCTTGGTGCTGCCGGTGGCGGAGAAATACACCACCAGCACCTTGGTCTGCTCCTCGGTGGGGGTGCTATCCTGCGGGGTATCGGTGTCCTGCACCTCGTTCTGCGAGGCATCGCTGTCGGGCTGCTGCTTCTTTCCGCAGGCGGCCAGCGCCGACAGCATCAGCAGAGCCAGCAGCAGGCAGCTCCATTTTTTCAGTTTACGCATCATTCTTCTCCTTTCACGCCAACGGCTTGCCGCTGAACACCGGAAAACCATTGTAATCGCCGTAATCCGTCAGGTGCTCCATGCTCCGCAGCGTCTCCATGTCCTCCGGGGAGATGGCAAAGTCCACGGCGGCGTTGGAGTGCATATGGCCGGGGTCCGCCGTCTTGGGCAGGGCCACCGCTCCCAGCTGCAGGACATAGCGGATGCACAGCTGCGGCACGGAAACGCCGTATTTCTCCGCCATGGCGGTGATGGCCGGATTTTTCAGGGCCTCGCCGTGGGCGATGGGGGAATAGGCCTCCACCCGGATGTCCTGCCGGGTGCAGTAGTCCAGCAAGGGCAGGTCCGTACCGGCGATGTGCAGCAGCAGCAGCTGGTTCACTACCGGACGCACCCGGCAGCCGGTCAGCAGGTTCTCCAGATCGTCCCGCAGAAAATTGGAGACGCCGATGACCCGCACCTTTCCCGCTGCCTGAGCATCCTCCAGCGCACGCCAGACGGCCCTGTTCTCCTGAAAATACCGCTTTTCGGCCCGGAACTCCCTCCACGGCTGGGGAGAGTGGATAAGCATCTGGTCCAGGTACGTCAGGCCCATTTTCTCCAGCGTCTCGTCAATGGAGCGGGCGGCGTCCTCATAGGTCTTGTGCTCCGCCGCCACCTTGCTGGCCACGAACAGCTCCTCCCGCTTCAGGCCGCAGGTGCGGATGCCCTCGCCCACGCCCTGCTCGTTGCCGTAGGCCTGAGCCGTATCGATGAGCCGGTAGCCCAGCTCCGCCGCCGTGCGGACGGCCTGCGCCGCCTTGTTGTTGTCAATGAACCATGTGCCAAGCCCCAGCTTGGGGATGGCTATACCGTTTGCCAGCGTATAGGTCTCCTGCAAAATCATTTGGCATCCTCCTCCGTCCAGATCCCCTTGGCCATGCGGAACACCGCCCACGCCTTGGGCCAGCCGCAATAAAAGGCCGCATGGGTGACGATCTCTGCGATCTCCTCACGGGTGATACTGTTTTTCTTAGCGCTGAGCAGGTGGTAGCGGAAGGATTCATCCGTCAAGCCCTGCGCCATCAGGGCCACCACCGTCACCAGCGAGCGGTCCCGCAGGGATAGCTTGTCCTCTCGACTCCATACCTGACCGAACAGGACATCGTCATTGAGCTCTGCGAATTTCGGGGCGAACTCCCCCAGGGCGTCCCGCCCCGCCGTCTGTTTGACTGCCATATGACTCTCCTCCTTACAGTTTGCTGTATGCTTCGTCGCTGACCGGCTCGCACCACTCGTTGCGGCACTCCTCGCCGGGGATCTCCACGGCGATGTGGCTGAACCAGCTGTCCTTCTTGGCGCCGTGCCAGTGCTTCACCTCTGCCGAAATCATCACCAGACTGCCCTCATGGAGGGAAACAGCGGGCTTGCCCTCCTCCTGATACCAGCCCTCGCCGGCGGTACACAGCAGCAGCTGTCCGCCGCCCTTGGCGGCATGGTGGATGTGCCAGTTGTTGCGGCAGCCCGGCGCAAAGGTGACGTTGGCTGCAAACAGGCCGCTCTTGGGGTCCGTCAGGGGGTTCAGGAAGGAATCCCCCTGAAAGAATCGGGCATACGCCGTGTTGGGTTCCCCGGTGCCGAAGGCATTGGCCGCTTCAAAGGCCTCTTTGGTTTCGTATTTCATGATGACTTCCTCCTGCTTTCAGTCGTGTACGGTGCGGTAGCGCAGCCAGACGGCGCCGCTGTCATAGGCCTTGACGCCGGTGAACGTCAGAGGCGTCACCGGGCGCTGGGCAGGCAGTCCGTCGAACACCGCAGGCTGGCCGCCCCGGCCGTCCACACCGGCGCCCACCAGCACGCTGACCTCGTCCAGCAGGCCGGCCGCCAGAAATCCGGCGTTGACGTGGCCGCCGCCCACCACCGCCATGCGCTTTACGCCGAAGTCCTGCGCCAGAATGTCGCAGGCACGGGGCAGATCGATGCGCTCAGCGCCGCAGGCGATCCACGAGATGCGGCTGCGGTCCAGATACGTCAGATACTCCCGGCTCACCTGCTCCGAGGTCAGAATCAGCAGAGGTCGCTCCCCCTCCGGGACGCTGTCCCACAGCAGGGTGCCGTGGGTATCGACCACCACCTCGTAGCCCTCCGCCTCGGCGGCCTTGGAGAAGGCGGTGCGGCCCAACGGGGTATGGTGCTCGCTCTGGAAGGCGCCGGGCCGGGCCATCTCCAGCTCCGCCGTCACCCGGCCGCTGACACGGGTGGGGGCCTCCAGAGCGTCCAGCGTGGCGTAATACTCCTGCACGCCCGGCAGCTGCTCCGTCATGGCGCAGTCGATGCGTCCGTCCACGGAGGCCATCATGTGGCACACGATATAGGGTTTGTTCATGTTCCTCGCTCCTTTTGTGATTATTTATTCTCCGGCTCCGAGAAACGCAGCCTTGACAGCAGCGCTTCTGCGCTGTATGATGCTCTTAAAGTTTATCTATACTCTAAAACTGAAAGTACACTTTAAGTCAAGGGGTTTTGCAAAATTTTTTCGGAGGAATTGGAAAATGGTCTATACCGTGGGTGAAATGGCAAAGCTGCTGGATATCCCGGCATCCACGCTGCGCTACTATGACAAGGAGGGGCTGCTGCCCTTTGTGGAGCGCTCCTCCGGTGGCATTCGGATGTTCCGGGAATCGGACTTTGAGTGGCTGCAGATCATCGGGTGCATGAAAAAGGCCGGTATGTCCATCCGGGACATCCGGCAATACATCCAGCTGGCCATGCAGGGAGACGACACCATCGACACCCGGCTGCAGATGTTCCACCACCAGCGGCAGGTTCTGCTGGATCAGATCCGGGAGATGCAGCACACGCTGGAGACGGTGGAATACAAGTGCTGGTTTTACGAGACGGCGCAGGCCGCCGGCACCACGGACGTCCCCATCCGCATGGCGGAGGAGGAGGTTCCCCAGCGCTTCCGGGCCATCCGGCGGGAGCTTCACGGCCAGGAGCCGGTGAAGGACGATGCGTCGGCGTGAGATTTTCCCTCTTGACAAGTTCTTTACGGGATGGTATGATGTCCGTGACAAGTGAACATCAAAAGCGATGACGAAGACGGAGCTGGCAGCACGTCGCATAGAGAGCCGGGGACGGTGGAAGCCCGGCGGACAGCGCCAGAACTCTTATCCCTTCCGAGCCGAGTCCCCCAACGCATCTGTCAGTAGGAGACTCCGTGCAGGCTACGTGAGTGCATAGGGCTTGATGGAGCCTGAAGTGGCAGGACGTTTTTCGTCGTGCAATTTGAGTGGTACCGCGGGTATTGTATAGCAAGACTCGTCTCAAAGAAATTTGGGACGGGTCTTTTTTTGCGGAAATTTTTGGAAAATAAGGAGTATCGACATGAAACTGAGTAGAAACAAAATGCTGCTGGTGAGCTTTATGCTGTTTTCCCTGTTCTTCGGGGCGGGGAACCTGATCTTCCCGCCCTTTCTGGGGCAGAACGCCGGGAGCCACACCCTGCCGGCCATGCTGGGCTTTCTGGCCACGGCGGTGGTGCTGCCGGTGCTGGGGGTGGTGGTCGTGGCCCGCTTTGACGGGCTGGACCGGCTGGGGCAGCAGGTGGGCAAGCGCTTCGCCATCGTCTTTACCCTGCTGATCTATCTCTCCATCGGGCCCGGTCTTGGCATCCCCCGTGCCGCCTCTGTTCCCTTTGAGATGGCGGTGGCCCCCTATCTGCCGGAGGGCACCAATACCACCGTGTGGATGCTGGTGTACTCGCTGGCGTTCTTTCTGGTGGCCCTATGGCTGTGCATGACACCGGGAAAGCTGGTGAACCGCATCGGCCACTTCCTGACCCCCAGTCTGCTGGTGCTGCTGGTGTTCCTGTTCGTTTGCTTTCTGTTCCGGGGAGAGGTGAACGTGGCCCCGTCCCAGACGGCCTATGATGTTGCCCCCTTCCTGAAGGGCTTTTCCGAGGGCTACCAGACCATGGACACCATCGCCGCCCTGAACTTCGGATTGGTCATTGCTACCACGCTGGGTTCCTTCGGCATGACGGAAAAGCGGGATCGGATGCGGCACACCGTTCTGGCAGGTATCTTCGCCGGAACCATTCTGGCGCTGGTGTATGCCATGCTGTCCTACATGGGGATGTGCAGCTCCGGAGTCTATGCCATTCAGGAAAACGGCGCATGGACCCTGCGGTGCATCGTCTACCAGCTGTTCGGTGCGCCGGGAGCCGTGCTGCTGGCGGCCATCTTCACGCTGGCCTGTCTCACCACCTGCGTGGGGCTTATCAACTCCATCTCCCAGTATTTCTCCACCCTTTTCGGAAAGCTCTCCTACCGCCAGTGGGTGCTGGTGATGACGGGCTTCTCCTTTTTGGTGTGCAATCTGGGACTGAACGCCATCCTCAGCATCTCCATCCCCATTCTCAACGCCATCTACCCCGTGGCCATTGTGCTGATCCTGCTGGGGCTGACCCACAGCCTGTGGGTCAAGAATCGTTGGGTCTACTCTCTGGTGGTGGCGGGCACCGGAACCGTCAGCGTCATCTATGCGTTGGATGCCGCACAGCTGTCGCTGGGCGCTGTGACGGAACTTTGCCGGAAGCTGCCCCTGTACGATATGGGCTTCTGCTGGGTCAGTGTGGCGGCGGTGATGCTGGCAGTGAGCCTGCTGCTGGGTCTTGTGCGGCGGGAACGGGCGTAAGGGGCAGAAAAAGCTTGCCCTTCTCCTCCAAGGCTGGTAGAATGAGACATATTCTCCACCGAAAGGAGTTTTTCTCATGAAACTGATGATCGCCTCCGACCTTCACGGCTCCGCCGCCTACACCCGGCGGCTGCTGGAGCTCTATCGGGATACCGGCTGCCAGCGGCTGGTGCTGCTGGGAGACCTGCTGTACCACGGCCCACGAAACCCGCTGCCGGAGGGCTATGAGCCGCCCGCCGTGGCCAAGCTGCTCAACGACATGGCGGATGAACTGCTGTGCGTCCGGGGCAACTGCGACGCCGAGGTGGACCAGATGGTTCTCCACTTCCCCATTCTCTCCGACTCCGCCCTGCTGGTGCTGGACGGCCTCACCATCCACGCCACCCATGGCCACATCCACGGGCCGGACACGCCACCGCCCCTGCGGCAGGGAGATATCCTGCTGTGCGGACACTTCCATGTGCCGGTGCGCCGGGACTGCGGCCGTTACACCTATCTGAATCCCGGCTCCGTGGCCCTGCCCAAGGAGAACAGCCCCCACAGCTGCATGGTGCTGGAGGACGGACAGTTCACATGGCTGGACGTGGTGACGGGTCAGCCCTTCCAGCCCCGTGGATGACGGTGCTGCTTGACGCTGCATAAAAAAGAGGACTCTGAGCCGATGGCTCAGAGTCCTCTTTTTATGTCTTATTTCTGGTTGGGCATTTTCCAGCCCTCGTGATCCGTATGGAGCAGGTGGTGCGAACGGCCACTGAGGGGGGCACGCAGGTACTCCCGGTACAGGGTCTGGATCTCCGGATTCTCGTGGGAGAACCGCACCGGGGACTTCTTGTCGATGCTCCACAGAACGTTTCCACGGGCCTCGGCCATCTCCGTGCCGTCGTGGATGGGCTGCCCGCCGCCGCCGGCACAGCCGCCGGGACAGGCCATGACCTCCACGAAATCGTAGTGGACCCTTCCCTCCTCCAGATCGGTCATCAGCTGGCGGGCGTTGGATAGGCCGCTGACCACCGCCACGGAGAGGTCGCCCACCTTCGGAATGGTGAAGGTGGCCTCCTTCCAACCCTTCACGCCACGGATGGCGCTGAAGGCATCAGGGTCGGGATTGGAGCCGGTGACCAGATAATAGGCGCTGCGGAGGGCGGCGTCCATCACACCGCCGGAGGCACCGAAGATCACCGCCGCACCGGTACCGGTACCCAGCGGACTGTCGAAGGGAGTCTCCTCCATGGTGGCGGGGTTGATCTGCTCGCCCCGGAACATCCGCACGATCTCACGGGTAGTCAGCACAACATCCACATCGGGATCGTCGCTGATGGTCCGCATGGTGGGCAGGGCCGCCTCGCTTTTTTTTGCGGTGCAGGGCATGATGGACACCACAAAGATGCGCTTGGGGTCCACACCGATCTTCTCGGCAAAGTAGCTCTTGGCCAGAGCGCCGAACATCTGCTGGGGGCTCTTGGCAGTGGAGAGATTGTCGGTATAATCCGGGAACTGGCCCTTCAGGAACCGCACCCAGCCGGGACAGCAGGAGGTGAACATGGGCCACGTGTACCGCTCCCGATGGGTAAAGCGGTCCACGAACTCACTGCCCTCCTCCATAATGGTGAGGTCGGCGGTAAAGTTGGTATCAAACACGTAGTCAAAGCCCATCTGCTTCAGGGCGGTGACCATGCGCTCCGCCGAGGCGAACTCCGGCGTCAGATGGTAGTACTCTGCCCAGGCCACCCGGACGGCGGGGGCCATCTGCACCACGGTGATCTTATTGGGGTCGGCCAGAGCATCGAACACCTTGCCGGTGTCATCGTGCTCCTGCAGGCCACCCACGGGACAGTGGGCCACGCACTGGCCGCAGAAGGTGCAGTCGGACTCCCCCAGGGTGCGGTACTTCCCCACGCCGATGGTGGTGTGGGAGCCGGTACCCATCAGGTCCCATACGTGCATCCCCTGCACCTTATCGCAGATCTGGACGCAGCGCATACAGCGGACGCAGCGGTTCTCGATCCGCACCACGGGGTTGCTGAAATCCGTGGGGATATTCCGCAAATCCTTGATGTAGTGCTCCCCCAGCAGATTATAATCGTTGGCCAGCTGCTGAAGACGGCAGTTTCCGCTGCGGGTACACTTGGTGCAGCGGATCTCATGCTGGCTCAGAAGCAGCCGAAGATTCACCCGGCGGGCCTCCCGCACACGGGGAGAGTGGGTATGGATCACCATGCCCTCGGCCACCACGTTGTTGCAGGAGGGGATCAGGCGCTCCTGACCCTCCACCTCCACGATGCACAGGCGGCAGGCACCGATTTCGTTGATCTCCTTGAGATAGCACATGGTGGGGATCTCGATGCGTGCGGTGCGGGCGGCCTCCAGAATGGTGGTACCCTCCGGCACGGTAACGGTCCGATTGTCGATGGTCAATGTTACCATTTTTCGTTTCGACCTCCTCTGAAAATTCCGTAGCCGAAGTGGTCGCACCGCAGGCAGCGACCTGCCTCGGCGCAGGCCCCCTCTTGGGTCAAGCCGCACTCGATATCCTCGAAGTCGTGCTTGCGCTCACAGGCCTCCCGCTCGGTGGTATCGATGCGCCCGTGGGGGGGTGAGTTGTTCAGCTTGGGGCTGGGGATCTCCACGTCCACGGTGATCTCGTGGCGGAAGCCCAGATGCTCGTCGATGTTGGCGGCTGCCACCTTGCCGGCGGCAATGGCCCGGATGGCAGTAGCAGGGCCGGTAACGCAGTCGCCGCCGGCGAACACGCTGTCCATATCCCGCACCTGCCCCGACAGACCCGCCACAAAGGTACCCCGCTGGATGGGGACGCCGGCCTGATCGAAGCCCTGGATCTCGATGCCCTGTCCGATGGCCACCACGATGACATCCGCCGGGATGCGGACCTCCTCCAGCGCCGCCTTGCCGGGACGGGGACGCCCTGCCTTGTCCACCTCCCCGATGATCTGGGGCTGGACCCACAGGGCCTTGGCGGCGCCGTCCTCATCGGCCTCGATGCGGACGGGAGCGGCCAGCGTCATCAGCTCGGCTCCCTCCGCCAGCGCACCGGTGATCTCGTCCGGCAGCGCCGTCATGTCCGCCTGACGGCGGCGATAGACGCAGGTGACCTTGTCGGCCCCCAGTCGGATGGAGCTGCGGGTGACGTCCATGGCCACGTTGCCGCCGCCGATGACCACCACCTGCTTGCCGGTGAAATCCGGCATCTCGTTGTCGCCGATGGCGCGCAGCATCTCCACGGCGGAGATGACGTTCTTACTGTTCTCGCCGGGGATGCCGGTCTTTTTATCCTGATGAGCGCCGATGGCGATGTAGATGCAGTCATACTCCTGCTCCAGCTTCTCCAGCCAGATATCCCGGCCCACGGTGACGCCGGTATGTACCTCAATGCCAAGAGACAGAATGGATTCGATCTCGGCGTCCAGCTTCTCACGGGGGAAGCGGTAGCTGGGGATGCCGTAGCGCAGCATACCGCCCAGCTGCTCCCGCTCCTCGTACACCGCGACCCCGTGACCCATAAGGGCCAGGTAGTAGGCGCAACTGAGACCGCTGGGGCCTCCGCCGATGATGGCCACCTTCTTGCCGGTGGCGGGAGCGCACTCCGGCTGGGGTACCACCCCGGCGTGGTCTACGGCATAGCGCTTCAGGCCACGGATATTGATGGCATCGTCCACCATATTCCGGCGGCAGCGGGCCTCGCAGGGATGCTCGCAGATATAGGCGCAGGCCGTGGGGAAGGGATTGTCCTTGCGGATCAGGCGCACTGCATCAGCGCAGCGACCCTCCCCTACCAGCGCCATGTAGCCGGGGATATCCACGCCGGCGGGACACAGTGCCACACAGGGAACGGGATTTTGCAGGCCCGCCAGACAGCGGTTGTGCTTCACGTGCTCCTCGTAGTCATCCCGGAAGCCCTCCAGCCCCTCAACCACCAGACGGGCGGCGTCACGGCCGATGGCACAGTCGGCGGTGTTGACGATGCTGCGGGCGGTCTTTTCGATGATGGCGATGGTCTCCATGGTAGCCTCGCCGTCCAGCACCTGATTGATCAGCAGCGTCAGCTGCCCCAGCCCGATCCGGCAGGGGACACATTTGCCGCAGGTCTGTGCATGGCACAGCTGCAGAAATGACAGGGACATATCCACCGGACACAGGCCCGGAGGGCTGGCGGCAATGCGCCGCTCCATATCCCGGTAAAGCCCTTCCACCACGGTCTGGGCCCGGCTGGGTGTCTTGATATCCAGTCTGCTCAAAGCAGGACACTCCTTTCGTCGGCACGGAGAATAGCACCCCATTCTCCGGTGCATATGATTGAATTATGTTAAGAATGACATAATTCACAGCCAAAGTCAATGGGATAAAATCTTTTGTTGCAGTGAAAAATTATCATTAGTTTCCTGAAAAAGTCACGAAAGTGTATACAATTCCGCGGAAATTGTGAGATTTTTCCATGGAACATGGCTTTTCATCCCATGGGGGCCTGTCGTCCTGCCCTCCTGCGGCGATGTTTTTTGTGCAAAAATTTTCGTCCCACGCAGTCCCCTCCCCTCTCCGGAGGGGGCATCGGGCTGGACTTGACAGGGACAGTCCGGGGGAATATAATTTGAATACTTATGGCCATTTGCGATACGGCTATTTCTTATTATATTATTTACGGAATATGCAAAGGACAAGTGACATGAACTTTCGTTTGATACTGAACATCATGGGCTATACCCTCTGGGTGGAAGCCGGGTGCCTGCTGCTGCCGCTGCTGGTGTCCGTAGGCTATGGTGAGGCCTGCTGGGAGCCGTTTTTGTGGACGCTGGGGCTGTGCAGCCTGTGCGGGCTGATCCTCACCCGCATCCCGGCCCGGAAGAACCGTTTGCAGGGCCGGGACGGCTATGCGGTGGTGGCCATGGCGTGGGTCGTGCTGTGCCTGTTCGGGGCGGTGCCTTACGTCCTCAGCGGGGCTGTCCCCCACTATGCGGATGCTCTGTTCGAGACGGCCTCTGGCCTCACCACCACCGGAGCCACCATCCTGACGGATGTGGAGGCCATGCCAAGGGGTATCCTCTTCTGGCGGGCGCTGACCCAGTGGATGGGCGGCATGGGTGTGCTGGTGCTGTTTCTGGCCCTGATACCCCGGACGGGGGCGGGGGCCGTACACCTGATGCGGGCCGAAAGCCCCGGCCCTATCAAGAGCAAGCTGCTGCCCCATGTCAACGACACCGCCAAGGTGCTCTATGGCATCTACATTGGTCTGACGACGGCGGAGATCGTGGCCCTGTATCTGGCGGGCATGGACCTTTACGACGCCGTGGTCCACTCCTTTGCCACCATCTCCACCGGTGGCTTCTCCACCCGCAACGCCAGCATCGCCGCCTTCGGCTCCCCGGCCATCACATGGATCGTGGCCATCTTCATGTTCCTGTCGGGCATCAACTTCTCTTTGATCTTCATCTCCCTGCGGGGACACATCCGGGAGGCGCTGCACAGCGAGGAGCTGCGGCTGTATACCCTGCTGACGTTGGGGTCCATCGGCCTTATCGCCGCCAGTCTCATGGTGCAGCAGAGCGTTCCGCTGGGTCGGGCGCTGAAGGATTCCGTCTTCAACGCCGTGTCCACCGTGACCACCACCGGCTTCGCCACGGCGGACTTTGCCCAGTGGCCGGTCTTTGGACAGATGCTGCTGGTGATCCTCATGTTCACCGGCGCCTGCGCCGGGTCTACCTCCGGTGGCATCAAGGTCTCCCGCATCCTGCTGCTGGGAAAGCTGCTGCACCGGGAGATCAAAAAGATCCTGCACCCCAAGCATATCTCCGTCATCACCGTGGACGGACAGCTGGTGGAGGACCGGGTGGTCTCCTCGGCGGCGGCCTATATGGTGGCGTATATGATCCTGCTGCTGGGTGGGGCCACCCTTCTGGCTTGGGACAACCTGGGCTTTACGGAGTCCTTTACCGCCGTGCTGACGTGTCTCGGCAACGTGGGACCAGGGCTGGGCCGTCTGGGCCCGGCGGGGAATTTCAGCCCCTTCTCCGGGTTCAGCAAGGTGGTCATGTCGCTGCTGATGCTGCTGGGGCGGCTGGAGCTGATGCCCATTCTGGTGATGCTCTCCCCACGGATGTGGCGGGAGCGGTAATAGCGCTGCCCGAAAATCCAAGGATCTTTCAAGCGCCGACCTTGGCAAGCAAAAAACAGCCTGCCGGTAACACCGGCAGGCTGTTTTCCGTTAAAAGACGGTTGATACGTTCTTACTTGGAGCGCAGGGCCTTGCGGATCAGGGGGGCGATGGTCACGGCCAGCACGCCGCCGATGGCGGCAGTCACCAGCTGGGGCCAAGAGAAGCTGGCAGAGATCGCCGCCACCTGCTTTTCCGCCAGTCCCAGTGTAGGCAGCACCAGCTTCACGATCAGCAGCCACAGGGCCAGAAACTTGGTCACGGCTCCTACAGCCACGGCCAGATAGCTGCGTGTGGCGATCTTGTCACGGCTTGCCAGAAGGTGCAGGATCACCACCAGCACCATGTTGCCGACGGCCACCATGGGGACAATGGGCAGAAACGCCGGGCCGATGCCCAGCAGAAAAGCGAAGAAGGGACTCACCAACGCCACCGTCAGGCCGCACCACAGGCCACCCACCAGCACCGATACCCCCAGCACCAGATTCACGCAGGAGCCGGTGACGAACTGTCCCAAGGGCTTGGTGGCCCACTGCAGCGCCACCAGCAGGGCGATCATCACGGCGGTCTCCGTGATCCAGAGTGTTTTCTTGTTCATGGGTTTATACCTCCAGAAGTTTTTCCCTATTTTACCACACTATCGCTGGGCATACGTTGCCCGTGCAACGAAAGGAGCCGTCTATGCAGCCGGACATCCCTCTGTTACAACAAACCATTCTCTTCTCCGGCATCGAGGCGGAGGAGCTGCAGCATCTGCTGACGTGCCTTGGCGGCTCCGTACGCCGCTATGGCCGGGGGGAGTTCCTCTGGCACGCCGGGGACACGGTCCTGCAGGCGGGCATCGTCCTACAGGGGGCCGTGGACGCCGTACAGTACCGGGAGGACGGGGCCATGCAGCTGGTGGCCCGTCACACCGCCGGGGGCGTGTTCGGGGAAATGCTCATGGCAGCAGGCGAGGCAAGCCCGGTATCGGTACTCTCCCCGGAGGGGGCGGAGGTGCTGTTTTTGCCGCTGGAGCGGATCATGGAGGGCTGTGAGCGCCACTGTGAGGGCCATGCCCGGCTGCGGATGAATCTGCTGCGGGAATCGGCCCAGAAGTTCTGGCAGATGCGGCACCGGGTCACCTATCTCTCCGAGCCAAGCCTGCGGCGGCGGGTGCTGCTGTATTTGCAAGACTGCCGCAGCCGTCAGGGATCCGACTGCTTCCGGCTCTCCCTGTCCCGTGAGGAGATGGCGGCGTATCTGGCGGTGAACCGCAGCGCCCTGTCCCGTGAGCTGAGCAGGCTCCAGCAGGAGGGGCTCATCGAGTTCTACCGCAATTCCTTCCGGCTGCACTTTTCCCCGGAGCAGCTGTCGGTGACGGAAATGTAATGGATTTTTCGCCAGACGTCTGGTATACTTCTCCCCAACAAGGAGGGAGGACGGATGGAAAAGCGATACTCCGGCCGCAGACGGCGGCACCTTCGGTGGCTGTGGCTGCTGATGATCCCGGTGCTGGCGGCGGGCTATACCCTGTGGCGCTTCGGACCGCAGCGGTCCTATACCGCCCGACAGCTGGGACTGACAGACCTGCAAAGCCCCAACGACGCCGACGGCGACGGCGTGGACGATTGGACGGATGCGGTGCTGGGCGCACGGGCCTACATCGCCACGGATCCCCACTATCAGAGCAAGTACTATGCCGGGGGCTATCCCGACGACGGACTGGGCGTCTGCACCGACGTCATCTGGCAGGCTCTTCAGGCGGCAGGCTATGACCTGAAGGCGCTGGTGGATGCGGACATCGCCGCCTGTCCGGAGGCGTATCCCCACATCACCACCCCCGACTCCAATATCGACTTCCGCCGGGTCAACACCTTGGATACCTTCTTCCGCCGCCATGCGCAGGTGCTGACCTGCGACCTGTCGGATGGGCAGCAGTGGCAGCCGGGGGACATCGTGGTGTTCGGTGATCGGGTTCATATCGGGTTGTGCTCGGATCGGCGGAACCGGCAGGGTATCCCCTTCCTGATCCACCACGGCAACCCCATCGACGAGGCGGTGGAGCGCAACGACATCCCCCGCATGACGGTGACAGGACATTTCCGCTGGCTGGGCTGACGGGAAAGGAACAAAACGGTAGCAAAAAAGACATTGCGGAGCGAAATTTTCCGTCAGATTTTTTCGCTCTGTAATGTCTTTGTCATTGCTTTTAGAAAAAATTGTGGTATACTATGTTATGTATCCCTCGTGAAAAGCCGAGGGTATCCTTATGTTAAAACGCTTCCGGCCGCAGCCGTATGAAGCTTACCGTCTCCGGGCAAGCTACCCTTGTCCCGGCTATATGTAAAAAGAGAGGATGCCTGTTTTGAACAAGTATATCATTCACGGTGGCCGTCCCCTGTTTGGTGAGGTCACGATCAGCGGTGCCAAGAACGCCGCCGTTGCCATCATCCCTGCCGCCCTGCTGGTGGACGGCGTATGCCGCATCGAGAACATCCCCCAAATCAGCGACGTGACCCTGTTTTTCTCCATTCTGGATGAGCTGGGCGCACGGGTGCGGGTGCTGAATCAGCACGCCGTGGAGATCGACTGCCGCACCGTCCGCAGCACCCATCCCTCCTATGATATGGCACGGCGCATCCGGGCGTCCTACTATCTGCTGGGAGCGCTGCTGGGCCGCTTCGGCGAGGCCACCGTGGCCATGCCCGGCGGCTGCAACTTCGGCGTGCGGCCCATTGACCAGCACGTCAAGGGCTTCCGGGCCATGGGCGCCGAGGTGACGGAGGGCAACTTCGTCCATGCCGCAGCCAGAGGCGGCCGGCTCTCCGGTGCCAACGTCTACATGGATGTGGTATCCGTGGGCGCCACTATGAACATCATGATGGCCGCCGTGCTGGCCGACGGCACCACCACCATCGAAAACGCCGCCAAGGAGCCACACATCGTGGATCTGGCCAACTTCCTCAACTCCATGGGGGCTGACATCAAGGGCGCCGGTACGGACTCCATCCGCATCAAGGGCGTGGAGCGCCTCAGCGGCGGCACCTACTGCATCATCCCCGACCAGATCGAGGCGGGTACCTATATGGCCGCTGTGGCCGCCACAGGCGGACAGCTGCTGATCCGCAACATCATTCCCAAGCACATGGACTGCATCTCCGCCAAGCTCATGGAAATGGGCGTCACGGTGGAGGAGCAGGACGACACCATGCTCATCCGCCGCAGCGGGCCGCTGCAGCGGGCCAACGTCAAGACCCTCCCCTACCCCGGCTTCCCCACGGATATGCAGCCCCAGATCACGGTGGCGCTGTGTCTGGCCCAAGGCACCAGTCTGGTGACGGAGGGCGTATGGAACAACCGCTTCAAGTATGTGGAGGAACTGCGGCGCATGGGCGCTCAGATCCAAGTGGACGGCCGGGTGGCTGTGGTGGAGGGCGTCACACAACTCACCGGTGCGCCGGTGCAGGCCTGTGATCTACGGGCCGGTGCGGCTCTGGTCATCGCCGGTCTGGCCGCTCAGGGCGAAACGGAGCTGACGCAGGTACAGTATATCGAGCGTGGCTACGAGGATCTGGTGGGCAAGCTCCGCCAGTTGGGCGCCGATATCCGGGTGGAGGAGATTCCGGAGCCGGAGGAGACCGAGGCTCACATCTGCTGATAGGACATAAGCTTTCCGCCGCAGGCTGTTGGCAGTCTGCGGCGGAAAGTCGGTTTATTGCGAGGAAAGACACATTGATGACTATACATACACTGGCCAGCGGCTCCGAGGGGAACTGCCTGCTGCTGTCGGACGGGGGCGTGCATCTGCTGCTGGACGCCGGAATTTCCACACGCCGCATCAAGGCGGGGCTTTTGCAGCTGGGGCTGACCATGGCGGACGTGGACGGCGTACTCATTACCCATGAGCATTCGGATCACGTCAGCGGCCTGCAAACCATGGTGAAGCACCACCGCATCCCCATTTACACAAGTCCCGGCACCGCCCGGCAGCTGGCCTACCGCATTGCCGGCATCGAGTCCCTGCTGCGTCCGGTGGAGCCGGGGACGGTGTTTTCCGTGGGAGACTGCCGGGTGACGGTGTTCCGCACCTCCCATGACGCCGCCCAGAGCGTGGACTACCGGGTGGACGGCAGCGCCGCCGTGGGCTTTCTCACGGATACGGGCTTTGTGACCCCGGAGGCGGAAGCCGCTCTGGCGGGGGTGGATACGCTGGTGCTGGAGAGCAACCACGACGTGGAGTGGCTCCGCAGCGGGCCGTATCCCTATTCCCTGAAGGCCCGCATTCTGGGGGATGAGGGGCATCTGTCCAACGATGCGGCGGCGGAGTTCGCCGCCCGAATGGCCTGGTGCGGCACACGGTGCATCATTCTGGCCCACCTGAGCCGGGAGAACAACACTCCCCAGCGGGCTTGGGACACGGTGCAGCAACGCCTGAATACGGTGGAGGCGGAGGTACTGCTGGAGGTGGCCCCCCGCAGCGAGGTCAGTCCCCCCTATGGGATGGAGGTGCCGGTATGCAGCGAGTGACGGTGCTGTGCGTAGGCAAGCTGAAGGAGAAATTCTATCTGGAGGCAGCGGCAGAGTACGTCAAGCGGCTCCAGCGCTTCTGCAAGCTGGAGTTGGTGGAGCTGCCGGAGAGCCGTCTGCCGGAGTCTCCCTCCCCGGCGGAGGTACAGCGGGCGCTGGCGGCGGAGGCGGCAGCCATCCGGGAAAGGCTCCCCAAGGGCGGGGCAGTTATCGCCCTGTGCATCGAGGGAAAGCCCTGTTCCAGCGTGGAGCTGAGCCGTCGGATGGAGGAACTGGCCGTGGCCGGTAAGACGCAGCTGACCTTCCTCATCGGCGGCAGCGTGGGGCTGGACGAGAGCCTGAAGCAGCAGGCGGACTGGCGGCTGTCCATGTCCCCCATGACCTTCCCCCACCATCTGGCCCGGATCATGCTGCTGGAGCAGATCTATCGGGCGTATCAAATCTCCGCCGGAACAAAATATCACAAATGAAACACTTCCCTTTTAAGAAAATTCGTGATATAATACAAGGACATATATAAAGGAGGCCTATCCATGGAACTGAGTTACTGGGGTATCTCCCCCAATATCCCCGCTTGGCCCACTGACGAAAACGGTGAGCGGGAGCAGGCAGTCCTGCTTGCCCACACCTTCGATTCCCCTGCCGACGCAGACGTGACCATCTCCCTGCTGACGGCTTACGGGATCCCATGTTTCAAATACTACGACAAGGAGGGCGGCGCCGGAAAGGTCATCAACGGCTTCTCCGGCTTCGGCGTGGGATTGTACGTCCCGGCCTCCATGGCGGAGGACGCCCAGAATCTGCTGGCCTCCATGCCCATGCCCAACGAGACAGACGAGTAAACCGAAAGGAGCATCCATCATGTCTTATATGCAGGAATATGAAAAGTGGCTGGCATCCCCTGCCCTGAACGAGCAGGAGCACGCCGAGCTGGAGAGCATCCGGGACGATGAGAAGGAGATCCGGGAGCGGTTCTATGGGCCGCTGGAATTCGGTACCGCCGGTCTGCGTGGCACCATGAAGGTGGGCCTGCACCAGATGAACATCCACGTCATCCGCTGGGCCACTCAGGGCTTTGCCAACGTCATCTGCGCTGAGGGCGAGGAGGCCAAGCGCCGGGGCGTGGCCCTGTGCATGGACTGCCGCAACCACTCTATGGAGTTTGCCAGAGCCGCCGCAGAGGTCTGCGCCGCCAACGGCATCCATGTGCGTATCTTCGAGTCGCTGCGGCCCACGCCGGAGCTGAGCTTCGCCGTGCGGGAATACGACTGTCAGGCGGGCATCAATGTCACCGCCAGCCACAATCCCAAGGAGTATAACGGCTATAAGGTCTACTGGTCCGACGGCGCCCAGCTGCCGCCCCAGCACGCTGCCGCCATTGCCCGTGAGCTGGAGCAGATCGACATTTTCACCGGCGTCCGCCGGATGGAGTTTGACGATGCCAAGGCCCAGGGCCTCATCGAGATCATGGGCGCCGAGACGGACGAACGGTTCATGTCCCACGTCATGGCCATGGTCAACGACCGGGAGTCCATGGCCAAGGTGGCCGATACCTTCCATATGGTCTATACCCCCTTCCACGGCTGCGGCTGGAAGCTGGTGCCGGAGGCTCTGCGGGGTCTGGGCGTGAAGCATCTGCACTGTGTTCCGGAGCAGATGGTGCTGGACGGCAGCTTCCCCACGGTGGTCTCCCCCAATCCGGAGAATCCGGAGGGCTTCTATCTGGCCATCCAGCTGGCGGACAAGGTGGGCGCTGACTTCATTCTGGGCACCGACCCGGACAGCGACCGGGTGGGCATCATGGTCCGCAGCCGGGACGGCTCCTTCATCCCCGTCACCGGCAACCAGACGGGCGTTCTGATGCTGGATTACCTCATCGGGGCCATGCGCCGGGCAGGCAAGCTGCCGGAGCATCCCTACTTCCTCAAGACCATCGTCACCACGGAGATGGCCCGGAAGGTGGCCGAGGCCAATGGCGTCACCTGCTGCGATACCTTCACCGGCTTCAAGTTCATGGCGGAGAAGAAGAACCAGCTGGAGTCTCAGGGGCTGGGCCATGTCATCATGAGCTATGAAGAGAGCTATGGCTATATGCTGGGCGACTATGTCCGGGATAAGGACGCCGTTACCGCCTCCCTGATCCTGACGGAGATGGCGGCATGGTATGCCGTGCAGGGCATGACCCTGTTCGATGCGCTGGAGGCCCTGTACCGGAAGTACGGCTTCTACGGCGAAAAGACCCACAATCTGGTGATGCCGGGTCTGGACGGATTGGAGAAGATGGCGGCACTGATGAAGTCCCTGCGGGCCGCTCCCCCCACCCACATCGCCGGGGTAGAGGTACTGCGCCGCAAGGACTACACCGACGGCAGCGTCATCGACTGCCGCACCGGTGAAAAGACTGCTATGGAACTCTCCGGCAGCAATGTGCTGCGGTATGAGCTGGCGGACGGCACCGCCATTCTGGTGCGGCCCTCCGGCACGGAGCCTAAGATCAAGGTCTACATCCTCACCATCGGCAAGGATAAGGCGGAGCGGGACGAGAATCTGGCCAAGTACAGCCAGTGGGTCGCCACGCTGACAAAGTAACAGGAACGATAAAAAGAGGCGGTGCGGCTATGTCCCCCCCCTCACAGGGGGAACAAGTGATCCCCAGGATACCCCGGCAGGTCATCGTGTTTACGATGCCTGCCGGGGTTTCTCTGCGTCCTGGGGTTCCGGTGCTTCCAGTGCTTCTTCCACATCCTGCTGACCACTGCCGACATAGCCAATGCCGTTGTAGTAAATCTCCACGGTCTGGGATGCGTGTTTAGACCACGTTACCTCTTTCTTGTGGACCACGATCCTCTCAATGAACAGCCACAGCAACTCTGGCGGCAGCTCCGTGATATCCGTGTACCGCTTTGCTTTATCAAGGAAGCTGTCCGCCCCGTTCACGGTTTCCCGCAGGCGCTGGCTCTCTCTCTTTCTGTGGAATACCGGTGGCGTTTCCCGCCCCACACGGGTGTTCTCCCACTCCGGCGGGCAAGGGATGCCAGCAGGTGTGAAAGAAGGCTGCACGGGGCCCGACTTTGCCAAAAAGTAATATCGGGTTCGGTGAATTCACCGAACCCGATATTTTATGCTTTGCACGGGAAGAAATACTTTAGAATGCGAGGCATCGTTTTTTGAGAACGGGTTTTGCAGCATTGTCAAACCCGTTTTTCGGCGGCTGCCGCTTGTGACAAGATCGTCTGCAGCGCTTTGGTGCAGTCCGCTGTGATCGGGTTTGGCAATATGGCCGAACCCGATTCTGCGCCCTCACCTTCTGGCAACGTTGCCGAGAAGTTTCCGCCCGCAGGCGGCATGGTTGACTGGGAATCTCCCCAGCAAGCGCATTTGTCATACAAACGCTATGCTTGCGCCAGCGAAAGCAAACCCGGTATGGGAGTTTTTCATTTTATACCGACAGATAATTCATCAGAAATTGTAATAAGCCTGGATGGGATCAAGGCAGACAATCAATTACTGAGCTTCTAACTTGCTCACATCCAAAATCCTGTAGCGGCTGCGGCCAACGTGCTCCAAGATACCTCTATCGCAGAAAGAACGAAGCGTCCGCAGCAGATGCCGTTGACTGGTTTCCAGCACATCAGCGCAAAGTCTGGTGTTGTAGCCGAAGTAACCATCTTTTTGCTCCCGCAGAATAAACTGAGCTAATCTGGTCGGCAGCTGTTCATAGTGAATGAAATTTTTCCTGATATGCTCTGCCAGATACGAGCAGGCGTAGTTGAGAAACTTTGTATCTTGGTGAAGCGCCTCCCCGTATAGATCCACGGAAAGACTCAGACACAGGCAGGGGGTCAGCGCTTCAATGGTGTTAATGGCGGGCTTATTCCAAAGAGCGGAAGTAAGTCCTAAAATGTTAGGACTCTGATACTGCAGCTCGCAGTGCAGTTTTCCGCTTTTAGAAACGCTGGAGGCTATGAGTGCCCCATCCGCCAACAGCTGGATCTCCGGATAGATCTCACCGCTGTGGCACAGGGTTTCTCCTGCCTCACAACGCAGCAGGACAGAGCATTTCTCCAGATCAAGCGAGAAATGCTCTTGAAAATGGTGTTTTTCTATCAGTGCGCGTTTCAGCGCAGGATCGTTCAACTGGATCATAGCAAACATTCCTTTAGAAGGTGCAAAAGTAATCGTTTTCTTCTTGTGCAGCCATATTTCTTAGTAATAGTAAAGATAACATAGGTTTATAAAAAAGTAAAGGGATGACAAAACATTATCTTTGGAGAAACAAAAAGGGGACATTTGTCCTTGAGAAAAAAACAAATTTTGGGAAGTCCTTTTGTTTGCACGGCCGCATCAAAAATTCCTGGGAAACCGCAAAAAAGTTCGGCGAAAAGAACGTGACATATGTCATTTATTTTTAGCCGTCAAAGAACTATGATAGCAAAAATTAATTTTAAGTTTAGTGTTGCAAAGCAGTAAAGTGTTAAAGCGTTTGAAACCTCAAGCGCGAGGCTGAAATGCATTGATTCCGTTTAGAAGTGGAAATGCACAGAGGAAAGGTGGGTATCAACCATGTCAACACAGGTACAATTCAAGGATTACAGCATGGGTTTTAAGGACGATGACGGAAAGGTCTACAACCTGATCGACCATCTGAATATGCAGTTGGACGAAGGAAAGGCTTTGGGAATCGTAGGCGAATCCGGCTGCGGCAAAAGCATGACCAGCCTTTCTCTGATGCGGCTTCTGCCGGCTGCGGCCTCTGTACAGGGAGGAGAGATCCTGCTCAATGGAGAGGATCTGCTGAAAAAGTCTGAGCCGGAGATGGAAAAGATCCGGGGAAAGCAGATCGCAATGATCTTTCAGGAGCCAATGACAGCGCTGAATCCAGTCATGACGATCGGCAAGCAGATTGGCGAATGTCTGAAGCTGCACCATCCGGAAATGAAGGAAGATGAGATTCGGAAACAGGTCTGTGAGGCGCTGAATGATGTGGGCATTGCCAATCCAGAGACCCGGATCGATCAATATCCGCATGAATTTTCCGGCGGTATGCGCCAGCGGGTAATGATCGCCATGGCCATTATCAACCATCCCGCCATACTGATTGCCGACGAACCGACCACCGCATTGGATGTAACGATCCAGGCGCAGATCCTGGATATCATGCGCCGCCTGAAGGGATCCTCCGGCAGTCTGATGCTGATTACGCACAATCTGGGGATCGTGGCAGAGATCTGCGAGGAGGTGGTGGTGATGTATGCGGGCCGTGCCATTGAGCGTGGCACACTGAAAGCGATCTTCGACAACCCGCTGCATCCCTACACCCAGGGACTGATGGCCTCCGTACCTACTATGCGCAGTGAAAAGAAGCCGCTCTACACCATACCCGGCACTGTACCTACTGTGTATGATTTTAAGGAAGGGTGTCGGTTTGCGGATCGCTGCCAACACTGCACGGAGGAGTGCCGCACCAAAATTCCACCGGTAAAGCGGGTGGGAGAAGACCATATCGTTCAATGCTGGATGAACTTTGAAGGGGAGGAACCGTACCATGAGTGAAAAAAAGGAAACCCCCATTTTGAAAGCAGAACATCTGACTAAGATGTTCCCTGTGAAAAAGCGAAAGCTGATTGAAAAACAGAAATACGTACACGCCGCAGAGGATGTCAGTTTCGAAGTCTATCCCGGCGAGGTGCTGGGAATCGTGGGAGAATCCGGTTCCGGCAAGTCCACGTTGGCCCGAACGATTCTTGCGCTGACGCCCTCCACCTCCGGGCAGGTGTTTTATCAGGGAGAGGACATTACGGACTTCAAAGTATCTGCCGGCGAAAAGCGTCGCCTGCGCAGCGAAATACAGATGATCTTTCAGGATCCCTACGCCAGCCTGAACCCAAAAATCAAGATCGGCAATGCGATCGCCGAGCCAATGCTGCTTCACGGCCAGGCATCCAGTTATGCTGAGGCAAAGGAAAAGATCCAGCACCTGCTGGAAGTCGTGGGGCTGCAGCCTGCGGTGTTCGACCGATATCCCCATGAGTTCTCAGGCGGTCAGCGGCAGCGTATCGGCATCGTCCGGGCCTTGGCGGTGAATCCAAAGCTGATTTTTTGCGATGAGTCCGTTTCCGCACTGGATGTTTCCGTACAGGCGCAGATTTTGAACCTGTTTCAAAGTCTGAAGGAGCAGTTTCATCTGACTTATGTGTTCATTGGCCACGATTTGGCGGTGGTTCGCTATATCAGCGACCGGGTCATGGTGATGTACTTGGGCAAGGTCATGGAGATCGCCCCGTACAGTGAACTGACGGGGGACAATATCCACCCATATACCCGGGCTCTGCTTTCCGCTGTACCGGAGCCCAGCATCTCGCTCCACAAGGAGCGGATCCTGCTGGAGGGAGATATTCCCAGCGCGGTAGATCCTCCGGCAGGCTGCCGATTCTGCCAACGCTGCTTCATGGCAAAGCCCATTTGTTTCGAGCAGGAGCCGGACATGAAAACGGTGGGGCCTGATCACTGCGTGCGCTGTCACTTTGCAAAGGAGGGTTGATCGATGGTTCGTTATCTTCTGAAACGTCTCGGGCGGGGTATTCTGACGATCCTGCTCTCCGTGACGCTGGTATTCTTTATTGTCCGCGCTATGCCCTCCAATCCCGTAGATCTGATGGTCAGTCCCCAGATGTCCGAGGAGGCGCAGCAGGCGCTGATCGAGGAGTTCGGCCTGGACCAGTCGAAGCTGACCCAGTACGGCCTCTATATGAAGGAATTGCTTCATGGCAATCTGGGAAGCAGCTTTGCCAAGCGAATTCCGGTTTCCCAGTATATTGCGGAAAAGCTGCCTTGGACGCTGCTGCTTTTGGCGGCAGTCATGCTGATCGTCATTCTGATTGGTATCAGCGTGGGCTTGTACGCGGCAGCCCACAAAGGAAAACTTTCGGACCGGGTCATCAGCGTACTGGTGACGATGGGAATATCTGTGTTCATTCCATTTATGGCGTTCCTACTGTTGTACATTTTTTCCTTTAAGCTGAAGCTGCTGCCTACCGGCGGTGCGTATACGCCGCCCAAGGGCACCGGCTGGTCTTATTACGGCGATGTTGCCAAGCATCTGATCCTTCCCGCCATCGCCCTGTCCATCACCAACCTTGCCAATGCGGTGCTGTATACCCGCAACAGCATGATCGATGTGCTGCATGAGGACTATATTCGCACCGCTTACGCCAAGGGAAATAACAAGGGGCGTGTACTTCGTGTCCATGCGCTGAAAAACGCACTGATCCCCACGGTGACGGTCATCGGTATGCAGATCGGATTCATGGTAGGCGGCGCCACGGTGACGGAAACGGTATTCTCCTGGCCGGGCATCGGTCGGATGGTCTATGACGCTGTGAATGCACTGGATTACCCGGTGCTTCAGGGTGCGTTTCTTGTGATGGCGGTAGCCGTGGTAATCATGAGCTTTCTCACTGACCTTGTGGTCGCTTGGCTGGATCCCCGAATCAAGCTAGGAGGTTGATTATGAAAGAACGAAAAGGCTTCCTCTATTATTTTGTACGTAATCGCAACGGTATGATCGGCATGATCGGCGTCTTGCTGATCCTGCTGATCGGTCTGGTGGGGCCGATGCTGATCGCCAAACCAGATGGCTACACGCAGGATATTCTTCAGGCTCCCAGCGCTCTGCACTGGCTGGGGACCGACAACATTGGTCTGGATATTTTTGCAGAACTGGTCTGGGGTGCTCGCACCTCGCTGTACGTTTCCGTTATGGCTATGCTCATTGCCGGCGTGATCGGCATACCGGTGGGCCTGCTGTGCGGCTATAACACCGGCTGGCTCCGGGAAGTGATCGACGGCTTCATTGACATTTTTATGACGCTGCCCATGCTGCCGCTGATGATCATTATTGCGGCGGTAATGGGAACCTCTATTACCAACGTGGCGATCATCTTAGGTATCTTCTCCTGGCCGCAGTTGGCCCGTGTAACGAAGAACAGCACCATGAAGATCCGGGAGATGCAGTATATTGAGGCCTGCACCTGTCTGGGACTCTCCAAGCCCCGGATCCTCTTCAAACACATACTCATCAACGCTACCGGCCCGGTGTTCGTCAATATGACACTGGTGATGGCCTCCGCCGTGTTGACGGAAGCCAGCCTGAGCTTTCTTGGCTTGGGTGATCCGACCACTTGGAGCTGGGGGACCATGCTCAAGCGGGCGTGGGGGCAGAACGCCGTGATCAGCTCCCCCAATCCCTGGTGGTGGTGGCTGCTGCCCAGCTTGTGCATCGTCGTGTATGTGGTTTGCTTCAATTTGCTGGGAACGGCCATCAATGACAGTCTCAGCCCTAAATCCAGAGAGTGATTAGAAAGGAGTAGAAACGTATGTATGATTATCTGATTAAAAACGGCTTGGTAGTGGATGGCTCCGGAAAACCTGCTGTTAAAGCGGATGTTGCGGTAAAGGGTGACAAGGTAGCCCGTATTGCCCCTGATATTCAGGAGCCTGCTGCCGAGGTATACGATGCCGCCGGCAAATACGTGATTCCCGGCCTTATCGACCCCCACGTTCACGAGGAATGGTATTGCTTTGACGATGGGCGCTATGAGTCCTATATCCGTCAGGGCGTGACCACGCTGGTGAACGGCAATTGCAGCCACAGCATTACACCCGGACATAAAAAGGAAGTATTGGACTATTATCTGGGAAACGGCCTTGTGGGACTGAAGCAGTATCAGCGCTATCTGCGGGACTGGCCCGACTGGCATGATTTTGAGGGGTATGCTCAGGCCGTGGAACAGGTGGGAACCAACTGCAACTTTGTCACCCTGTTGGGCCACGGCAGTATCCGCCAGTATGTGATGCATGGTGCCTATAACCGGGCGCCGGACGAGCTGGAGCAGGCACAAATCGAAAATATCATCCGCCACAACATGGATCAGGGCGCCTGGGGTATTTCCTTCGGTCTGGACTATGTCCCCAGCCGGTATGCCTCTATGGAGGAACTGTGCAATGTAGTCAGTCAGATCAAACGATATGACGCAGTTTCCGCAGCCCATCTCCGCCACCAGATCGGTATTCCCGAGTCTACTGCGGAATTCTGCGAGGTGGGCCGCCGCACCGGTGCCAAGATCCAGATCTCCCATCTGGCTTCCGCTGTGCCCGAGGCATATGACATTGCTCTGAAAGCCATCGAAGAAGACGGCGTTCGCGCCCGGATCGATGTGATTCCCAGCAGTGTGGGACACTGCACCGGCAAGGAGCGGATGCTGCTGTTCACCATGGCCCTCAGTGACGAGCTGTTCAGTCAGGGCATTGAGGGTGTTAAGAGGGCGCTGCATACGCCTGAGGGCCGGGCAATGATCAAGAAGGATAACTATACCTTTGCCGGTCCTAAGGACAAGGTCTATATCGTCAACTCCGATGATCCCCATCTGGAAAACCGATCTGTCCGGGATATTGCGCAGGAGCGGGGCATCGACGAGGATGAGTGCATGCTGGATCTGCTGGGGGATGAGAAGAACTATGTGTTCTGGCTCAACGCACCCGCCGCCAATGTGCCCAGCAACTTCATCGACCACTGTGAATCCATCGTGAAGAATCCCTATGTTTCCGTAGGCAGTGACACCATCATGGGAGATCCTGCGGATCCTTACGATTGGTACGAGATCCGACGCCGGGGCGGGTTCGCCATCTTCGCCCAGATGTATGTGGGCAAGGGCGTTCCCTATGAAGAGGTTGTCCGCAGAAATACCAGCATGGTGGCCGATCACTTCGGCATCTATAAGCGGGGCCGCCTGGTGGAAGGCAATTACGCCGATATCGCCGTGATCGATCTGCCCAACTACCGGTATCCGGAGATGGATCAGATGCAGTACAAAACACCGCAGATGAATGCCACCGGCTGCGATCTGGTGCTATGCAACGGCAAGGTCGAACTGAAAGACGGTGACCTGCTGAGAACCTACGCAGGTCGTGTCCTTCGGAAAAATGCCCAGGGCTGAGTGTCAGCCCAATCAATTTCAAACGTTGCAGTGAAGCTGTGATGAAATATTACTGGAGGTAACAATATGAAAAAATTTCTTGCACTCGTGTTGTCTCTCTGCCTGGTGCTTTCCCTGGCAGCCTGCGGCGGAAAGCCGGCGGATGATGACACTGCCGAAGGTTCCAAGACCGGCGGCACCATACAGGTGGGCCTGAACAGTGCTCCCGTGAGCATGAATATCTGGTGCCAGAATGACCTGAATTCTGCAACCATCATGAATCTGGTCTGCCCCAACCTCGTTGCCATTGATGATGACGGCAACAAGTATGACTATTTGACTGAGTCCTCCGAGGCCAACGAGGACTGCACCGTCTGGACCATCAAGCTGAAGGAGCTCTACTGGAATGATGGTACCCCCGTCACTTCTGCGGATCTGCTGTTCACCGCCAAGTACGGTGTGGAGCATCACATCGGCTTCTTCGACAGCTACTATGGTCTGGTGGATTTTGAAAAGTCCTCCTGCCCGGATGAGCGCACCGTGGAATTTGCTCTGACTTCCGGAAACGTGAACTTCTGGAAGGGCGCCGGCAACTGGATACCCGTGATGCGTGAGAGCGAGTGGTCCTCTGTGGAAGAGCCCACTACCTATTCTTACTCCGGCGCTGGTTACGGTCCCTACTATGTTTCCGAGTGGGTGGACGGCGAGTATGTCACTCTGAAGCGCAATCCCTATTTCACTCAGGCCAATGACGGTGCCGGAGCCTGCATTGATGAAGTGGTATTCCGCGTGTACACCGACGAGAATGCTATGGTGCTGGCCTTGCAGAACGGCGAGGTCGATGTCTGTGCCAACTTCCTCAGCGCATCTTCCATTTCTCAGCTGCAGAGCAACTCCAACTATCAGATCGAATCTGTTGGCTCCCTTGGTTATACGCTCCTCACCTTCTCTCAGTCCAACGAACTGCTGCAGGATGTGAACGTTCGTAAGGCTCTGGCCGCCAGCTGCGACCGTGAGGCTCTGGTAAGCGTGGCCATGTCCGGCGCTGCAACGCCGATGTACACGCCTATCAGCCCCGTTTACAGTGACTTTACCGCTTCCAACATCCGTCAGCCTGAGTTTGATACCGCTGCCGCCGCCTCCATTTTGGAGAACGCCGGTTATGTGGATACCAACGGCGACGGCATCCGTGAAAGCGCCGATGGCAAGCCTCTGAGCTTCACCATTACCTACAAGGGCACGATGGCCAATGTGGACGGCGTCATGTCCATTCTGTCCTCTGACTTTGCCAAGGCCGGCGTGGAATTGAAGCTGCAGCCTGTGGACGCCGCAACTTTCTCTGCCAACGTGACTCAGGGCCACAAGTATGACATCAGCTACAGCAGCTGGGGAACCATCGACGATGTGGATACCACCCTGCTGACGATCTTCGGCATCGGCCAGACTCTGAACTTCATGGAGTTCAACAGCCAGGAGCAGGAGGATCTGCTCAATGCCATGCAGAGCGAAACCGACTACAACAAGCGTGTGGAGCTGCTGAACCAATGGCAGACGTGGTTTGTGGAGAACCTGCCCTGCTGCCACCTGTTCGTGCCCAACAACACCTATGCCGCTGACACCACCAACTTCACCGGCTGGCACCTGTCCCCCGGCAATAGCGCGTTCCTGGCCTGCGCCAACTTTGTCAACGTCCATGCGAAATAAAGCACCCCTGCTGATTCGTATGTAATGGTTGCATGGAGAGAGGGGGGCTCCTGCGGGAGCCCCCCTCTTTTCAAAAAAGATTATGAAGAAAGGTGTTTGAACTGATGAACTTTGTACAAAAACCTGCTTACAAGGGTTATAAGGCTTATGAATATCTGGAAGAGGGCAAGGACTATCCAAAGATCGAATGGGCACAGTGGGACTGGGCCGGACGCCATGTTGTAGAGCTGGAGCCGGATCAGGAAGCCATGGTGCAGGAGATCCTGAAGAAGCATCCTTACATCAGCCTTCACGATCACCCTACATTTTACCCAAAGGATATGTCCAGCATTGACCACATTTATGATTCCATGCGGCAGGGCCGCGCTATCTGCGGTTATGAAGCACTGTCCTATTCCAATATTGACTGCATCTTCGACAATATGATGGACGGTGTGAATATCATCTCCAGTCCCGGCGGCTGGAAGTGGATCGACATCATTCATGATCTGGGAATGCGGCTGTGCGACCTTGCTCATCAGGATTTTCTGATCCAGTGCAAGACGGTTGATGACATTTTTGCTGCCAAGAAGGCTGGCAAGATCGCCTGGGTGCCTTGCATTGAGGGCGCAGCTCCCATTGAAAATGAAGTGGATCGCATCGATATCCTCTACGGTCTGGGCGTCCGTCAGTTGGGCGTGACCTATTCTGAGAGCAACGCTTTGGGTAATGGCATGAAGGAGGATCACGACGGTGGCTTGACCATGTTCGGCAAGCAGTGCGTGGAGCGGATGAACAAGGTGGGTATGCTTATTGATGTGTCCCACTGCGGCCAGCAAACAGCCTATGACGCGGTCATGTATTCCAAGAAACCCATTATCATGAGCCACGTGGGCGCCAAGGGCGTATGGGACATTAAGCGTATGGCCGGCGATGATCTCATTAAAGCCATCGGTGCCAAGGGCGGCGTGGTCGGTATTGAATCTGCCCCCCACACAACCATGTCCAAAACCAAGATGACCCATGATTTGGACAGCGTGATGGAGCACTTCGAGTATGTGAAGAACCTGATCGGCATCGACCACGTTGGTTTTGGCGTGGACTGCCTGTACGGTGACCATGTGGGCGTACACCACGCCTTTGCCGCCGCCCTGTCTACAGCGGAAACTGCGAATACCTCTTACGAGGAAGTGCCCTTCGTCTGGGGTCTGGAGAATCCCACAGAAGCCAGCTGGAACATCATCCGCTGGCTGGTAAAGCACAATTACAGCGAAGAGGACATCGGCAAGGTCATCGGCGGCAACGCCATCCGGGTGCTGCGGGAAGTCTGGGCCTGACCGTTCTGCTGAACAGGAGCAAATTGTATGGAATTTCAACTGAAGAAAGGGTATCGCCCCTATGAGGCGTATCAGTATCTTGAGCCGGGAAGGGATTTTAAGGTCATTGACTGGGCGGACTGGGACTGGGCCGGCCGAAACATCCTGCCCCTGAATCCGGAAGAAGAGATCCGGTGCAGGGAACTGCTGGAAAGGACGCCCTACGTCAGCCTCCACGATCATCCGGACTTTACCACACGGGATATGTCCACCTGTGAACCGCTGTTTGACGCCATGCGGACTGGCCGGGATCGCTGCGGATATGAGGCGCTGGCCTATTCCAACATCGACTGTATCTTCGATAATATGATGGACGGCACCAACATTATTTCCAGTCCTAACGGTTGGAAGTGGATCGACATCATTCATGATCTGGGGATGCGGCTGTGTGACCTGGCCCATCAGGATTTTATTGTCCATTGTAAAACCGTGGGCGATATCTTTGCCGCAAAAAAAGAGGGCAAGATCGCCATGGTGTTTGTGATCGAGGGAGCTGCTCCCATTGAAAACGAGGTGGACCGCATTGACATCCTGTATGGATTGGGCGTCCGCCAACTGGGTGTGACTTATTCCGAGAGCAATGCATTGGGGAGCGGCTGCAAGGAGGACCACGACGGCGGGCTGACCATGTTCGGCAAGCAATGTGTGGAGCGAATGAACAAAGTGGGTATGCTTATTGATGTGTCCCACTGCGGTTCTCAGACCGCTTATGATGCGGTGGTCCATTCCACCAAGCCCATTATTATGAGCCATACCGGAGCGAAGGGTGTTTGGAACACAAAGCGCCTTGCAAGCGACGAATTGATTCAGGCCATTGCTGCCAAAGGCGGTGTGGTCGGTATCGAGGCTGCCCCACACACCACCATGTCAAAGACCCGTATGACCCACGATATTGACAGTTACATGGAGCACTTCGAATATGTAAAGAATCTGGTGGGCATCGACCATGTGGGATTCGGCGTGGACTGTATGTACGGCGACCACGTGGGTCTGCATCACGCTTTTGCCGCAGCCCTGTCTACCGGGGATACTTCCAAAACCACGGTGCCTTATCAGGAGGTTCCCTTTGTGAAGTATCTGGAAAATCCGACTGAGGCAAGCTGGAATATTCCCAGATGGCTCATCAAACACGGTTATACGGATGAGGAAATTATCAAGGTGCTGGGCGGCAATGCCATCCGGGTGCTGCGAGAAGTCTGGTCCTAATTAAAAACAGAAAGGAAACCATGCAATGGAGTACAAAATGAAGCCTGCCTATAAAGGCTACAAAGCATATGAGTATCTGGAGGAGGGAAAGGATTTCCCCAAATTTGAGTGGGCCGACTGGGACTGGGCCGGCCGCCATGTAGTAGAGCTGGAACCGGAGCAGGAGGCTCGTGTGGCGGAGCTGCTGGCAAAATATCCCTATGTCAGCGTCCATGATCATCCGACTCTGTTCCCGAAGGACGTTACCAGCAAGCAGAATATCGACAATGTGATGCGCAACGGCCGGGAGATGACCGCTTATGAAGCACTGGCCTATTCAAATATCGATTGTGTATTCGATAACCAGCTGGACGGTGTGAATATCATCTCCAGTCCCGGCGGCTGGAAGTGGATCGACATCATTCACGATCTGGGTATGCGGCTGTGCGATCTGGCTCATCAGGATTTTATTATCCATTGTAAGACCGTGGATGACATTTTTGCCGCCAAGAAGGCCGGAAAGATCGCCATGGTATTTGTGGTGGAGGGAGCCGCTCCTATTGAAAACGAGGTAGACCGCATCGATATTCTCTACGGCTTGGGCGTCCGCCAGCTGGGTGTGACCTATTCCGAAAGCAATGCGCTGGGCAACGGCTGCAAGGAGGTCCATGACGGCGGCCTGACCATGTTCGGCAAGCAGTGCGTAGAGCGAATGAACAAGGTGGGTATGCTCATTGACGTATCCCACTGCGGCCCTCAGACTGCTTATGATGCGATCACCTATTCCAAGAAGCCGATCATTATGAGCCATGTGGGGGCAAAAGGCGTGTGGAACACCAAGCGGATGGCCAGCGACGAGATGATTCAGGCCGTTGCTGCCAAGGGCGGCGTGGTCGGCATTGAGGCCGCTCCCCACACCACTATGTCCAAAACCAAGATGACCCACGATCTGGACAGCTTTATGGAGCACTTTGAATATGTGAAAAACATGGTGGGCATCGACCATGTGGGCTTTGGCGTGGATTGCCTGTACGGTGATCACGTGGGCGTGCATCATGCCTTTGCACAGGCACTGTCCATCGCCGCTACCTCCAAGACCGGTGCGGAGTATGAAGAGGTCCCCTATGTGAAGTATCTGGAGAACCCCACCGAATCCAGCTGGAACATTATCCGCTGGCTGGTAAAGCACAACTACAGCGATGAGGATATTGGCAAGGTCATCGGCGGTAACGCCATCCGGGTGCTGCAGGAAGTCTGGGCCTGATGCGAAGACGGATGCAGGCAGCAGACTGTTTTTAGAAATATCCAAGTCGATCATTTCTCACGTTGACCGCTATTCGTGTGTCTGCCATAAGGAATCGAAATTGATAAAATGCTAACCTGAAAGCTGCAAGTCCTTTATTGATCAAATCGGCGGCAATATACCTAATTAGGTATATTGCCGCCGATTTATATGCTCTGAACGCAATTCATGTTGTCCTTGTGCGTGGACAACTTATGCCGCACCGTCTCTTTTTATCTTGTAGGAAGCCTTCCTTATCCCGGTCACAGGGCCTGTGGGCGGGACTCCAGCAGCTCACGGGCGCAGGAGCGGACCGTCTCCTCTTCGTCGTAGGGGATCTTCTTCCCCTGCACCAGTTGGTATCCCTCCCGGCCCTTGCCGCACAGCAGCAGCATATCGCCGGGACGCATCTGCTCCAGCGCATAGCGCACCGCCTCCCGGCGGTCCACAATACCCACATGGGGGCAGCTGCCGGGGCCGAAGCAGGTGGCAATGTCCGCAATGACCTCCGCCGGGTCGTCCCGATCCGGGTCGTCGGTGGTAATAATGGCCAAATCGGCCCCCTTGGCCACTGCCTCCCCCAGCTGGTGGCGGCGCACTCTGGTGCGGCCGCCGGTGCCGAACACGGCGATGATGCGAGCCGGATCGTAGCTGCGGGCCGTTTGCAGCAGGGCGTTCATGCTGATGGAGTTATGGGCAAAATCCAGCACCACGGTACATCCCGGCATCACGTCCGGCAGCACCTCGAACCGGCCCGGCACCGTCACATAGCTGAGGGCCTCCGCCAACTCGCAGGTGCGGTCCGTATAACGCCCCACCAGTGCCACCACCGCCAGAGCGTTGTAGACGTTGTACTCCCCCGGCATCCGAATGTGGTAGGTGGTGCCGGCCGCCGTGAACTCCATACCGAACAGGTCCCCGGCCTTCAGGATGTTCACTCCCTCCGCCCGGAGATCCGCCGGACGGTGAATGGCATAGGTGCTCTTTTCGCAGGGACTGCCCGCCATCATGTACTCCGCCTCCGGGTCGTCGGCGTTGAAGATGCCGTGGCGGCACTGGGCGAACAGCCGCTTCTTGCTGTCCCGGTAGTGGGCATAGTCCGGGTGCTCCTCGGTGCCGATGTGGTCCGGGGAGAGGTTGGTGAACACCGCCGTATCGAAGGTGATGCCGTCCACCCGGTGGCGGGCCAGCGCCTGAGAGGACACCTCCATCACCACATACCGGACGCCCTCGTCCCGCATGGCCCGAAACAGCCGCATCAGCTCGTAGCTCTCCGGTGTGGTATTGCTGGTTCCCATGTGCTTCCCGGCGTAGGCGGCCCCGTTGGAGCCGATGACGCCGCAGGCCAGGCCCATGCGGTTCATGACGGAGCAGGCCGTCTCCGCCACGGTGGTCTTGCCCTTGGTGCCGGTGACGCCGATGATGGTCACATCCCGCTGGGGAAAGCCGAAAAACGCCGCCGAGATCTGCGCCAGCGCCTGACGGGCATCCGATACCCGCACCACGTCCGCATCCTCCGGCACGTCCAGCGTCCCCTCGCTGACGAAACAGCGGCAGCCCTGTGCATAGGCCGCCGGCGCAAAGTCCTCTCCGTTGGAACGGGCGCCCCGCAGACAGAAAAACAGGCTCCCGGTCTGCGCCTTCCGGGAGTCGTAAGTCAGCGCCGTGATCTCCTCTTCTCCGCAACCGCCGGATAGTAACTGCACGCCGGAGCGCTCCAGCAGATCCTTTATCTTCATGGGAAGGTCCCCCCCTTTTATACAAGATAGGCGGCAGGACAAGACATCCCGCCGCCTATATTATACCAATAATTGTGCCGGATGCAACCTCTCCGGCGCAGAAAATCCGGCCTTAGCGCCAGACCTCGCCGAAGAAGAACAGCGCCACCGTGCCGGGACCCACATGGCCACCGGTGACCGGCTCATAGCACACCGAGAGGATCTCACCGGTCTGACCGGCATCCCGCAGCTTGGCCTGCAGCCGCAGCGCCCCGTCCGGGCAGTCAGCATGGGCGATACCCACCGTCCGGGTGCCGTCCACAGCGTACTCCTTGTACAACTCCGCCAGCGTCTCCATGGCCTTCAGCTGACCACGAACCTTGCTGTGCTGGATGATGTGGCCCTCCTCATCGGACTGAAGGATGGGCTTGATCTTCAGCAAAGAGCCCGCTACCTGCGCCGCAGCGCTGATGCGGCCGCCCCGGCGCAGATACTTCAGGTCGTCCACCATGAAGAACTGGCGCATCCGCCCGCAATTTTCCTCGGCCTGCCGGATGATTTCATCTGCCGTACAGCCCTTTTCCAGCATTTTGGCTGCCTCCAGCACCACGAGGCCCTCTCCCAACGAGGCGCCGCAGGTATTCAGTACCCGGATCATGCGGTCAGGATACTCGCCCCGCAGCTCCTCCGCCATGAGCTCGGCGCTCCAGCAGGTGCCGCTGATGCCGCCGGAGATGGCAATATACAGCACGTCGTCCCCGTCCTTGAGGGCGCTCTCCATGGTGTCCCGGATCAGGGCCGGGCTCACCAGTGAGGTCTTGACCTCGGCGCCCTTCCGCATGGCCTCGTAGTAGTCGTGGCCCACCAACTCCGTGGGTTGGCCATCCAGCAGATACGTCAGAGGCATAGCGGTGATGTGATACTGCTCCAGCAGATGGGGCGGGATGTTGGCCGCCGTATCGGTGAAAATTCTCAGCATAGCTTTCTACTCCTTCTTATACCCGCACCCGCAGCCAGTCCGCCAGTGTGTCGAACAGCCGCTCATAGCCGGGCATGGTCAAATGGATGCCGTCTGCGGCGATGAGCCGCATCAGCTTGTGGTCGTTGAGGAACTCCTCCCGCACCGGGATCAGGGGCAGGTCTTCGGCATAGGCCAGTTGGGTCACCGCATCGGAGTACATCTCCTGATGCCGGTAGATCATCTGCACGTCCCCCAGCCAGTCCATGATCCGCTCCTTCCGCAGTCCGTCCCGGCAGATGAAGGCCAGATACCGGGTGGCGTCAATGGGCGGCAGACTCATGAGCACCGGCTGGATGCCCTTCTCCCGCAGCATGGTCACCGTGTGACGGAGCTTCTCCCGAAAGGCAGACAACTCTGTCCGGGGATGATGGTTCCCCGCCGGGTCTGCGTCGATGGCCGCCCAGTCGTAGTCACTGTCGTTGCCGCCGTAGGCCACCAGTGCATAGTCGGCCTCCAGCCCCCGGTCCAGATCGTGCTGCACCAGCGACTCGCCCTTGGAGATGGTGGCTCCCATTTTGGAGCGGTTCACCACCTGCGTCCGGCGCTCCGGATAGCGCTGCAGTACCTCGTCGTAATGGAAATGATAGTGATACCCCTCATCCGGCATGGTGGCCTTCAATAAGGAATCACCATAAATATACACCTGCTTGGGCATAATAGCAAGCCCCCTATCTTCCTTTTTTCTAATATAGCATATTAGATTCTGGAAGTCAACAGGTTATCTGCTATTTACCCTTGCAAATAACAAGTTTTTCTGATATTATATAGTAGTTATATCAAGGCTGTTAAGAAAAACAGCCGACTTCCACGCTGCCGGTGCGCCGACGGCGCCTGCACAGGAGGTGCGCCATGTCATACGATAAGGAACTCATCATTCATAAGCTGGAGCGCTGGGACCGGTTCATCACCAATTACCATCTGCCGGACTGGGATTTCATCCCCGATCTGGGACTCTACATGGATCAGGTGGTGGTGCTGCTGGTGCAGTATCTCAGCTTCATCCCGTCCATCCCCGGCGGCAAGGAGAGCTTCGTCACCTCCTCCGCCATCAACAACTATGTGCGCCTGAAGATCATGCCTGCTCCGGTGAAGCGGAAGTACTACCGGGTACACATCGCCTACCTCATTATGATCCTCACCATGAAGCAGAGCATCAGCATCAGCGACGTGCAGAAAATTTTGCCCGCCGACAGCAGCGAGGACTGCGTGCGGTCGGTATACGAGGCCTACTCCGAAAAATTCCGGCAGCTGGCCCTGTTCTTCAACCAGCAGGTCCAAAGCGCCGCCACCGACATCCGCACCCCCTCCGGGAACGAGGAGGGGGCCGTGGGGCGGCTGGTCATCGAGTGCGGACTCATCGCCGGGTTCTCCAAAATTCTGGCGGAGAAGCTGATCCGCCTGTGCGACGCCGATACGGAGGCCGTTCTGGCCGCCGAGCAGCCCCATGAGTAACGCCGTCTGTCCCGCCCGCCGCCTGACGGAGGCGGATGCAGCGCAGGTCTGTGCGCTGATGCAGGGCAATCCCCTGTTCTACCGGTATCACCCGCCGCAGCCCACGCCGGAGAGCATCCGGACCGATATGACCGCCCTGCCGCCGGGAAAAGCTATGGAGGATAAGTGGTTCGTGGGCTTTTACGACGGGGACTGCCTGATTGCCGTGATGGATCTGATCTTGAACTATCCCGCCGCCGACACCGCCTTCATCGGCCTGTTCATGACGGCTCATGACCGTCAGGGCTGCGGACTGGGCAGCCGCATCCTCCGGGACTGCATGGCCCGGCTGTCTGCCGCCGGGTATCACCGGCTGCGGCTGGCGGTGGATGAGGGCAATCCTCAGAGCCTGGCCTTCTGGACCAAGAACGGCTTCACCCTCACCGGTGAGGTCCACCCCAATGATTTTTCCGCCTATCTCCCTATGGAACGCAGCATTTGAGGCAGCAAGCCCTCCGGCCTTGGCCGGAGGGCTTGCTGCTTCATTTTTCCTTTATTGCAGCATCTGCCCCACCACGCAGCGACCGTCGGACCAGACAGCGGTGATGTTGTGGCGGTGGAGCATATATATGGCCCGCTCGAACCGCTCCCGCACTGTCAGGGGATGGCTGGCCTCCGTGAAGTCACCGTCATCCACCACGATGGCGTGGAGCCGATTGCCTGGGGCGAAGCCGTCCCCGTCCCCGAAATAACGGTGGCCTGAGCTGGTAGCCAGATAGTAGGCCTCCGGCACCGTCAGGAATTCCTCGGACCAGTCGGTCTCGATGCGCTTGATCTTGGAGGCCCGGATGCTCATGGTAGCCACCTTATACATGGGCAGGCAGGCGCCGCCGGCAATGTCGGACCCCAGCGTCACCCAAATGCCCTGCTGGAGCATCTCCCGCACCGGCGACACGCCGCTGCACAGATTGATGTTGGAACCGGCGCAGTGAGCCACCACCACCCCAGCCCGGCGCATGGCGTCGCACTCCCGCCGGTCGGAGTGTACACAGTGGGCCATGATGGTGTGCTCCTTCCACAGGCCGTACTTATCATAGGTCTCCCAGTACTGCTGACAGTCCGGGTGCAGCTCCTTTACCCACTGGATCTCCCCCAGATTCTCTGACAGGTGAGACTGGACATACAGCCCCTTCTCCTGCGCCAGACGGCCCAGCGCCGCCATCAGCTCATCGGTGCAGCTGGGGGTGAAGCGGGGGGTCAGAATTGGCTTGACGTGGTCGAAATGACATCCCTCCAGCCACCGCAGCGTCTCCCGGACAGATTCCTCCGTGGTCTCCTGCAAGATGCCGGGCAGGCCGTTGCGGTCCATGTTCACCTTGCCCACATAGCCGGTGACGCCGGCCCGCTCCAGCTCCTCCATGAGGATCCACGTGGCGTCGGTGTGGAGGGAGGAGAACATACACACACGGGTGGTGCCGTTGGTGATGAGGTCCGTGGCCAGACGGCGATAGATGCGGCGGGCGTAGTCCGTGTCGGCAAACCGTGCCTCCGTGGGGAAGGTGTAGGTGTCCAGCCACTCCAGCAGCGGTAGGTCCATGCCCATGCCCAGCATGGGGTATTGAGGGGCGTGGAGGTGCATATCCGCAAAGGACTGCATCACCAGTGCCTGACCGTAATCCACCAGCGGCGCCGTAGCATATTCCAGTGGCAGCCGGTCATAGACGCCCCGGATCACGCCGTCCTCCAGCACCAGATAGCCCTGCTCCGTGATCTGCAGCTCCCCCAGCGCCGGGGCCTGCACGATGTTTCCCTTCAAAACCTGCACCATATCCGTTTCCTTCCTTTCCGCAAAAAATAGGCACCCCGCCGCTTTTCCGGCAGAGCACCCATAGCAGAGCCTTCGGCGGCTCCGTAGAAACGCCTTGCACCATTTCCGCAAGGCTATATGAGCTTCCCTATCACGGGCCGCAGCCCGTTTTTCTGTTCAGCCGTTCAGGTCACCTGACTGCTCTCACTCTCCCAGTTATACGGTGCCTCTCCCTGTGCCAGCACAGCCTGATGCTCTTCGGCTGACAGGAGCAGGTCGTCTACCTGTATATCGCCCACTTCCACGATCTCATAGCTGTCCGCATCGTTCTCCGGCAGCTACTCCAAGGCCGGGGAGCGCTCATAGACCTCGATCCGCACCTTATGGGGTATTTCATCAGCGTCCAGAGAAAAGATACCATAGTCGTTCATATAGGGGACCAACGCATCCTTCATGGCCTCCAATTCAGCCATGGAGCGTTCCACTTGCTGCAACCGGACTCCGCCCCTTTCTCCTCCGGTTTTTCACACCGGGCAGCAACGGGCCTGCACTCTATGGTGATTTTACCATATATCCCTCTTCTTTGCAAGGGTGGATTTGTTTATATTTCCGCCGGTGCCTGACTCTCACCGGGAAAATATTTCCCACCGTGGTTGAAAACTTCACAATTTCCGTTTAAGATAGAACCAGTCTCCCTCGGAGACAACTACAAGCGAGGTATTTCTATGAAAACGATCGGCAACATCCTCTGGTTCCTCTTCGGCGGACTCATCGGCGGACTGAGTTGGGTGCTGGCGGGCTGCCTGTGGTGCGTCACCATTGTGGGCATCCCTGTGGGCCTTCAGTGCTTCAAATTCGCCTCTCTGGCCTTTTTCCCCTTCGGCAAGGAGGTAGTCTACGGCGGCGGGGGCTTCTCACTGCTGGTGAACATTCTCTGGCTGCTGCTCTCCGGAATGGAGATGGCCTTGGGCTATGTCATTCTGGGATGCCTGTGGTGCGTCACCATTGTTGGGGTCCCTGTGGGCCTCCAGTGCTTCAAAATGGCCCGTCTGGCCCTGATGCCCTTTGGGGCGTCGGTCGTGTAGCTTTTTGTTCCCATGATCCCCACTTTTTTATAAAAAAACACTTGCATTGTACCACTCGTTGTGCTATGATTCTTCCACGGATCGGAGCACTTCGATCTTAGGAGCTGCGCCTGTTTCAGCGCAGCAATCGCAATCAACAGGAGGCAATTTATCATGAAACACATTGGTTTGTTCGCCGCCGGTCTGCTGTTCGGCACGGCCGGCCTGAAGATCCTCACCAGCAAGGACGCTAAGAAGGTCTATGCCCACACCACCGCTGCTGCTCTGCGTGCCAAGGACTGCATCATGCACACCGTCACCTCTGTCCGCGAGGGCGCTGACGACATCTACGCCGACGCCAAGGCCATCAATGACCACCGGGCCGCTGAGGCTGAGGCCGAGACCATTGAGGACACTTCCGCACAAGAGGCTTAAGTTCAGCACTGCGTTATAGGAAGAGCCGCATTCTGCGGTTCTTCTTTTGTTTGGAGGTTCAAACTGATCTATGAAATGCAACATTCTCCACGAGTCCCCCAACCGCCTGCGGGTACATCTGCACTGCGCCCGGATGTCGTTGCATGAGGCGGATCTGCTGGAATACTATCTTCGCAGCGTAGACGGTGTCACGGAGGTCACGGTCTATGACCGCACACAGGATGCCGTGGTGCGCTACACCGGTCAGCGCAGCGCCGTGATCGGCGCACTGGCTTCCTTCTCCTTCGCCAAGGCCGAGGTCATGGAGCTGGTGCCGGAGCATACCTCCCGTGCTCTGAACCGGGAGTTCGAGGACAAGCTGGCCATGACGGTGATGCGCCGTATCTTCTCCAAGCTGTTCCTCCCCGCCCCCATCACCACGGCCATGGCCCTGTACCGCTCCGTGAAGTACATCCGGGAGGGGCTGACGGCCCTGTGGCACGGCAAGCTCTCCGTGGCGGTGCTGGACGCCACCGCCGTCACCGTCTCTATGGTTCGGGGCGACTTCTCCACCGCCGGCTCCGTCATGTTCATGCTGCGGCTGGGTGAAATTCTGGAGGAGTGGACCCACAAGAAGTCTGTGGCCGATCTGGCCGGGGCCATGTCCCTGAATGTGGACAAGGTATGGCTGCAAAGGGGCGATACGGAGGTACTGGTTCCCATCGGTGACGTGCAGCTGGGCGACCGGATGCTGGTGCGCACCGGCAACCTTATCCCGCTGGACGGTCAGGTGGTCAGCGGCGAGGCCATGGTGAATCAGGCCTCCATCACCGGCGAGTCCATGCCCGTGGTCAAGCGCCCCGGCAGTCCGGTATACGCCGGAACAGTGGCCGAGGAGGGCCAATGCGTGGTGGAGGTTCAGAAGGTGCAGGGCAGCGGCCGCTACGACCGCGTCGTCCGGATGATCGAGGAGTCCGAGAAGCTGAAATCCACCACCGAGGACAAGGCCGCCCGTCTGGCGGACCGGCTGGTACCGTATACGCTGGGCGGCACGGTGCTGACGTACCTGCTGACCCGGAACGTCACCAAAATGCTGGCGGTGCTGATGGTGGACTTCTCCTGCGCTCTGAAGCTCTCCATGCCCATCGCCGTGCTCTCCGCCATGCGGGAGTGCAGCAGCTATCACATCTCCGTCAAGGGTGGCCGCTTCCTGGAGGCCGTGGCCCAGGCGGATACCGTGGTGTTCGACAAGACCGGTACCCTCACCTACGCCGTCCCCACGGTGCAGGACGTGGTCCCCTTCGGGGGTCACGACGCTCAAGAGATGCTGCGTCTGGCGGCGTGTCTGGAGGAGCACTATCCCCACTCCATGGCCACCGCCGTGGTGGAGGAGGCCAAGCGCCGGGGCCTGTCCCACGAGGAGTACCACTCTCAGGTGCAGTACATCGTGGCCCACGGCATCTCCAGCATGGTAAACGGCGAAAAGACCCTCATCGGCAGCGCCCACTTCGTTTTCGAGGACGAGGGCTGCACCATCCCCGCCGGGGAGCAGGAGAGGTTCGATGCCCTGCCCACCCAGTACTCCCACCTCTATTTGTGTCTGGCCGGGCAGCTGGCGGCGGTGATCTGTATCCACGATCCCCTGCGGGCCGAGGCCAAGGACGCCATCCGTGCGCTCCACGACTGCGGCATCCGCAAGGTGGTCATGATGACCGGCGACAACCGCCGTACCGCCGCCTGTGTGGCGGAGGAGGTAGGGGTGGACGAGTTCCACGCCGAGGTCCTGCCGGAGGATAAGGCAGACTTCATCCGCCGGGAGCGTGCCGCCGGACACACGGTCATCATGATCGGTGACGGCGTCAACGACTCCCCTGCCCTGTCGGAGGCCGATGCCGGTATCGCCATCTCCACCGGCGCCGCCATCGCACGGGAGATCTCCGATATCACCATCACCTCCGAGGATCTGTTCCAGCTGGTGACGCTGCGGCGCATCAGTCAAAGCCTTATGGATCGCATCCATCGGAACTACCGCTTCATTGTGGGCTTCAATCTGGGCCTGATTCTTCTGGGCGTGGCGGGTATCCTGCCCCCCACCACCTCTGCGCTGCTGCACAATGCCTCCACGCTGGGCATCAGCCTCAAGAGCATGACGGATCTGCTGCCGGAGCCTGAAGCGGCGGCAACCGTCCCGGAGAGATCCGGCGAGTGACCCCGCAGCCGGTAATCGTAATCTGGCGGCCGGTGATTTTGCAGCGACATATCTGCTGCTGTTCCGATGGAACATCTGAAAAGGAAGGAAGCCCTGCGGCTTTGCCGCAGGGCTTCCTCCCTTGTTTATTTTTCCCTCACCGGGGCAAACTACCTCAAATACGAAACACGAGGTGAAGTCTATGCAGACCAAACGAGCGGGCCGCCAGACGGTGCAGCTCTCCCATCCTCCCAGCGTGGTGTCCTTCGCCAACATCGGCGGCCGCATGGAGGGGCAAGGCCCACTCTCCGACTATTTCGACGAGCTATCCCCCGACACCTTCTTTGGGAAAAAGACATGGGAACAGGGAGAATCCGCCATGCAGGAGCGGGTCCTGCGCCGGGCGCTGGAAAAGGGTGGCCTCACCGCCGGTGAACTGGACTACGTGCTGGCTGGGGACCTGCTGAACCAGTGCATCGGCACCTCCTTCGGCCTGCGGAGCTTCCATATCCCCTTCTACGGGCTGTACGGCGCCTGCTCCACCATGGGAGAGAGCCTGTCTCTGGCAGCGCTGCTCATTGACGGGGGCTTCGCCCGGCTGGCCGCCGCCATGACCTCCTCCCACTACTGCACCGCCGAGCGCCAGTACCGGATGCCGGTCCCCTACGGCAGCCAGCGCACTCCCACCGCCCAGTGGACGGCCACCGCCTCCGGCTGCTGTATTCTGGGCGCTCAGGGGGACGGCCCCTATATCACCCACGTCACCTGCGGCCGCATCGTGGACTGGGGCATCACCGATGCCAACAACATGGGGGCCGCCATGGCCCCCGCCGCCTACGACACCCTGCGGGCGCACTTCACTGCTACCGCCACCGGCCCGGAGGATTATGACCTCATCGTCACCGGCGATCTGGGGCTGCTGGGCCACCAGATCGTCACTGACCTCTTCCGGCAGGACGGCGTGGACATGACGAAGAACTACACCGACTGCGGGCTGCTGCTGTACCATCTGGAGAAGCAGGATATGCACGCCGGAGGCTCCGGCTGCGGATGCTCCGCCGCCGTGTTCAATGGTTACCTGCTCCGTGGCCTGCGGGAGAGACGCTGGAAGCGCCTGCTCTTCGCCCCCACCGGGGCGCTGCTGAGCCCCACCTCCTCCTTTCAGGGGGAGTCCATCCCCGGCATCTGTCATGCGGTGGCACTTTCCGCCGCAAAGGAAGGAGTGTAAGCCTTGGATTACCTGAACGCATTTCTCTGCGGCGGCGTCCTCTGCGCCGCCGGCCAGCTGTTCATCGACCGCACCCAACTGACCCCCGCCCGCATCCTCACCGGCTATGTGGTGGCCGGAGTGCTTTTGCAGGCGGTGGGCGTCTATCAGTATCTGGTGGACTGGGGCGGCGCCGGCGCCACCGTCCCCCTCACCGGCTTCGGATACAGTCTTGCCAAGGGCGTGGCCAAGGCCGTGGCGGAAAAGGGGCCGCTAGGCATCCTCACCGGCGGCCTCACCGCTACCTCCGGCGGCATCGCCGCAGCGGTGGTCTTTGCCGTGCTGGCAGCCATTTTCTTCAAGCCCAAGGAAAAACGTTGACAAATACCCACAGGGGGTATATAATGCCACCATGAAATTATACCCCAGGGAGGTATTTGTATGGACTGCTGCTGCCATAAGACAAAGCACCGCTCCGACGAGGAGCAAAAGAAACTCACCCATCGCCTCAACCGCATCGAGGGACAGGTCCGTGGCCTGCGGGAGATGCTGCAAAAGGACGCCTACTGCCCGGATATCCTGATCCAGGTCTCCGCCGTCAGCGCCGCCCTCAACAGCTTCAGCAAGGAACTGCTGGCCACCCACATCCGCACCTGCGTAGCCGATGGCATCCGGCAGGGGGATGACGCCGTCATTGACGAGTTGGTCACTACCCTGCAAAAGCTCATGAAGTAAGGGGGTGCCGATGATGACCGAACAATTTGCCGTGACCGGCATGACCTGCGCCGCCTGCTCGGCTCATGTGGAAAAGGCGGTCTCCAAGCTCAGCGGCGTGCAGAGCGCCCCGGTGAACCTGATGCTGGGTAGTATGACCGTCACCTACGACGAGAAGGCGGTCACCGAAGGCGATATCATCGCCGCCGTAAAGGCGGCGGGCTACGGAGCCTCTCCCGCCTCTCAGACGGATCAGGGCCAGCTGCGCCGGGATCAGGACGCCGCCCTCCGCCGCCGGAAGAAGCACCTCATCTGGTCGGTGGTATTTCTGGTGCCGCTGTTCTACCTGAGCATGGGCCACATGATGGGCCTGCCCTTGCCGCAGGTGCTGCATATGCACCCTCTGCTGCTGGCCTGTCTGCAGCTGGCGCTGGTGATCCCCATTCTCATTCTCAACCGCAATTATTTTACCGTAGGTTTCTCCCGTCTGGTGAAGCTTAGCCCCAATATGGACTCGCTGGTGGCCGTCGGCGCTGCGGCTGGCCTTGTATACAGCCTCATTGAAATGGGCCTGCTGGCCGCCGGACAGGTATCCGGTATGCCGGACCTGTACTTCGAGTCCGCCGGCATGATCCTGACGCTGGTGACGGTGGGCAAGTATCTGGAGGAGCGCTCCCGCGGCAAGACCACCGGTGCCATCTCCGCTCTGCTGGCTCTGGCCCCGGAGAGTGCCGTGGTGCGCCGTCAGGGACAGGAGCTCACCATCCCCACGGAGGAGATCGTGGCCGGTGACACCGTCATCGTCCGTCAGGGCGGCCGCATCCCCGTGGACGGTGTCATCACCGACGGCCACGCCGCCGTAGACGAGTCCGCCATCACCGGTGAGAGCCTGCCGGTGGAGAAGGTCCCCGGCGACACCGTCACCTCTGCCACTGTCACCAGCTCCGGTTATCTGGAGCTGCGGGCCACCCGTGTGGGCGGCGACACCACCCTCTCCCAGATCATCCGGCTCATGGAGGAGGCCGCCTCCTCCAAGGCCCCCATCTCCCGGCTGGCAGACCGCATCAGCGGCATCTTCGTGCCGGCGGTCATGGCCATCTCCCTGACGGCGGCCCTGCTGTGGGCCTTCGTGGGGGGCATGGATGTCCGCTTCTGCCTCTCCATCGCCATCGCCGTGCTGGTGATCTCCTGCCCCTGCGCTTTAGGTCTGGCCACCCCCGTGGCCATCATGGTGGGCACGGGACAGGCCGCCCAGCAGGGCATCCTCATCAAGTCCGCCGAAAGTCTGGAGCTGCTGCACAAGGTGCAGACGGTGGTGCTGGATAAGACCGGCACCGTCACCATGGGCCAACCCCGTGTCACGGATATCCTCTGTGCCCCCGGCGTCACGGAGGAGGAGCTCCTCTGCGTGGCCGCCTCGGCAGAAAAGCCCTCGGAGCACCCACTGGCCCACGCCATCGTGGAGGAGTCTCAAGCCCGCCACATCCCCCTCTGCCCCGTGTCCGGCTTCCGCTCCGTCCCCGGCGGCGGGATCCAAGCCACCCTCTCCGGCGAAGCGGTGCTGGCCGGCAATGCCGGTTATCTGGCGCAGAATGGTGTCTCGCTGGCAGCCATGGAGGCCGACGCTCACCGGCTGGCCGAGGACGGCAAAACGCCCCTGTTCTTCGCCGAGAGCGGCCGTCTGCTGGGTTGCGTGGCCGTGGCGGACGTGGTGAAGCCCGACAGCGCCAAGGCCATCGCAGCCCTGCGGCGCATGGGCCGCCGAGTGGTGCTGCTCACCGGCGACAACCAGCGCACCGCCAACGCCATCGCCCGTCAGATCGGCGTGGATCAGGTCATCGCACAGGTGTTGCCGCAGGATAAGGCCAAGTGCGTGGCCCAGCTCCAGCAGCAGGGTCAGCGGGTGGCCATGGTGGGCGACGGCGTCAACGATGCCCCGGCGCTGGCGCAGGCCGATGTGGGCCTTGCCATCGGCGCCGGTACGGACATCGCCATCGAGTCGGCGGATGTGGTGCTGATGAAGAGCAGCCTGCTGGACATCCCCGCCGCCATGGACCTCTCCCGTGCCGTGCTGCGGAACATTAAGCAGAACCTGTTCTGGGCCTTCTTCTATAACTCCATCGGCATCCCCGTGGCCGCCGGTGTCCTGTATCCGGCCCTGCACCTGACCCTGAATCCCATGCTGGCCGCCGCCGCCATGAGCCTCAGCTCCGTGTGCGTGGTGTCCAACGCCCTGCGCCTGCGGGGTTGGAAGCCCCCGGTCTTTTCCGACCATCCCGTACCCACCGCTCCCCTGCCGGAGAGCGCCGTGTTCCAGTCTCAAGGAAAGGAGGAGAATACCGTGAACAAGACCATCCATATTGACGGCATGATGTGCGCCCACTGCACCGGCCGTGTGGAAAAGGCCCTCAATGACCTGCCCGGTGTAGAGGCCACCGTGGATCTGGACTCCAAGTCCGCCGCCGTCACCTGCACCCCCGACGTGTCCGATGACACCCTGCGTCAGGCCGTGGAGGACGCCGGCTACCACGTTACCGGCATCCGGTAATTGCCGCCTCCCACCACGGGGCTTTCCTCCCGGGAGGACGCCCCATCCCATGGCATTTTCCCAAGAAAAAGAGCATCCTGTGAGGGCTATTTCCTTCACAGGATGCTCTTTCTGTTATCCGTTGTTCTGCTGAACCACATAGGAGAAGTAGTACCCGCCGATGCCGTCCGTCAGCAGCCCCGTGTAGGCGCTGCTGAGCCGGCTGCTCTGGCCGGTAAAATACAGGGGGCATACATACCCCGTCTCCAGCAGCAGACGCTCGGCATCCTCCAAATAGGCGTCCCGTACCTCTACCTCGCCGCAGTCCGCCGCCACACCCATCAGCATATCGTAGGCGTGGGAGTAGAAGAACTCCCCCTCCTTGCTGCCGCTGGCCCACTGCCGCAGCAGGCCCATGGCGTCGTTGCGGTCGCTTTTCAGCGTCACCATGGCGATGGTAAACTCGCCGCTGGCCACATCCCGCTGTACCTCCTCGCCGGTAACGCCCTTCAGCGTCACCACAAGGCCCAGCTGATCCCGCCACGTATCCCGCAGCAGCTGGGCGAGCTTGGCGTTGATGTCGTTCTCCTCGTATAGCAGCGTCACCTGCCCCAATCCCGCCAGACTGCTGGGGTCCGTCAGACCGGCCTGCTGCATCAGCTCCGCCGCCTTCTCACGGGCAGCCGTCAGCGCCTCTGGGTCGTTGTTCATGAGGTCGCCGCTCTCCGTGCGGAAGTCTCCGCCCATGGTGTTACGTATCCCTCCGGGAATCAGTCCGGTCGCCAGAGTCACCAGACGGCTCTCTGTCAGCGCCGCCAAGGCGTTCCGGTCGATGACCAGCGACATGGCCTGCCGCAGCTCCTCGCTGGCCAGGCTCTGTGCCATCTGGTTCACCAGCAGCGTCATCACCTGAGGATAGCTGTCCGGTGTCCATGTCTCCGGCTCATCCGCCAGCTCCTCTTGGGACAGGCCCAGTACGAAATCCACCTCGTTCTTTTTCAGCAGCTCCGTCCTCATCGCCGCATCCGTCTCGAACCGGAACACCAGCGTGCTCATTTGCAGTCGCCGCTGGTCGTAGTAGCTCTCCGGTACCGTGGCGGTCAGCAGACCGTTCTTCCATTCGCTGATGCGGTAGGCCCCGTTGGTACACAGGGCCGTGGGATCCGCCTGCCAGTCCTTCGGCTGCTCGCTGCGTACCGGCATGGTGGCCGCCGCCGTACACACGGCGCTTAAAAAGTAGGCGCACCGATTGCTGAGGGTCACCACAAAGGTGTTCTCTTCCGGAGCCGACACCTGCAGCTTGCTGACATCGCCGCTGCTGCGAACCTGCCGATACCCCGCCACCATCTCCAGCAGCGCCGCATTGGGGGAGGCCGTGGCCGGGTCCGCCAGCCGCTGCCAGGCGTAGACAAAATCCGCCGCCGTCACCTTCTGCCCGTCGGACCACTTCATGTCCCGCAGGGTGAAGGTATAGGTCTGTGTACCGTCGCTGTTGTCGGTGCAGGCATATTTCCGGGCAGCCCCGGCCTCCACCCGGCTGCCGCCCTGCCCGTCGGAGGACAGCTTCATGAGATTCTCATACAGATGGCTCACCACGATGCGCTCAGAGTCCGTGGTGACCATAGCCGGGTCCAGCGTCCCCGGCAGCTCCGGCAGGCATACCCGCAGCGTCTGCGGCTCCCGCCGGGTGCCGCAGCCCGCCAGCGCCGCCGCCATCACCATCGTCAGCAGCAGGCAAACGCCCCGTTTCCAAATATTCATAGCCCCACCTCTTACTTCTCCAGCGGAACCACCGTGCCGTCCTCCTCCAGCTTGGCGGAGACGATCTGGCTGCGGGTGTTGCGGGCGATATCGTCCAGCCGCATCCGGCTGGGGAAATCCGACAGCAGCGTATAGGCCACGCCATGGCGCTTGGCCCGCCCCGTCCGGCCGATGCGGTGTACGTAGTACTCATTCTCCTCCGGCACGTCGAAGTTGAAGACGGCGTCCACATCGTCCACGTCGATGCCCCGGCTGGCCACGTCCGTGGCCACGAACACATGGAGCTTGCCCTCCCGGAACTGGGCCATGACCTCCTCCCGCTTCTTCTGGGGGATATCTCCGTGGATGCACTGGGCGTCCAGCCCACGCATCTGCAAAAACTTCGTCAGCCGCTCCGTGGAGCCCTTGGTGTTGCAGAAGCAGATGACCCGCTCCAGCCCCTGCTTCTTGATGATGGCGGCAATGGCGTCCACCTTGGCGTCGGAGTCCACATCGAGGCGGTACTGCAAAATATCGGGCTTATTCTCCTGCGTGGCCTGCACCGTGATCTCCTCCGGATCCCGCTGATAGATCCACGAGATATCCATCACCTCACGGGAGATGGTGGCGGAGAACATCCCCAGATTCTTCCGGTTGGGGATCTTGTCCAATATCCGCCGCACATCGTGGATAAAGCCCATATCCAGCATCCGGTCCGCCTCATCCAGCACCACGGTGGACACCTCGTTCAGCACCACCGTCCGCCGCTTCATGTGGTCGGAGAGCCGTCCCGGCGTGGCCACCACGATCTGGGGCCGCCGCTTCAGGGCGTTGATCTGCTTGCCGATAGGCTGACCTCCGTACAGGCACACCAGCCGCACCCCCTCGTGGCACACCGCCACCTCCCGCATCTCCTCGGTGATCTGCATGGCCAGCTCACGGGTGGGGGCCAGGATCACCGCCTGCACCGCCTCGTTCTCCGGGTCGATGCGCTCGATGATGGGGATGCCGAAGGCCATGGTCTTACCGGTGCCGGTAGGGGCCTTGGCGATCACGTCCTTCCCCGCCAGCATGGGGGGGATGCACCCGGCCTGTACGGGGGTGCTCACTTCATATCCCTTGTTCTGAATGGCACGCATGGTCGCCTCCGACAGCCCGAAGCTCTCGAAGGGTGCGCCCTGTGTAATGTCCATAGTGTTGTCCTCGTTTTCGTATATTTTCAGCCATAATAGATTATACCACCGCTGTCAATAGAGCGGCGCACCCTCCTGCCGGAGAATACGCCGCTCATCATCTCTTACTCCGCCCGTTGGCGCTGCACCTGCTCCACCGTGTGCCGGTACTGCTCCGCCGCCGTCTCGGCGCTCACCCTTTCCGGAGAGCCCATCAGCCGGAAGCTCCCGTCCTCCAGTCTTACGCCGTAGGAGATGCCGCCGAAAAAGTACAGCCGTTCCTCCGAAGCCGTCCCGCCGCCCTCCTCGGCCAGCCCCTCATAGGCCGGGATACCGGTAAAGGAGTAAGCACCGGTGCAAAGCTCCCCGCCCAGCGCATCCACTTGAAGATACCCCGTCTCCATGCCGCCGGTGGTCAGCCTGCACACATACCCGTTGCACCGGTCGTCGGGGCCGTAAAGGGGCCTGCCCAGGAGGATCACCGTGGTATCGTCCCATGTGCAGTCCGGCCCACCTTCCCCTGCGATGCGGCGGATTTCACCCTCTGCGAAGGTCATGGCCTGCTCTTCCGTCACGGATATCTCCGTCTTCTCCGGTTCTCTGCCGCCCCGGCCTATCCAGAGCAGCACAAGCACTGCCAGCAAGGATACCGCAAGCACCGCTATGTTCCTTCCCGTTTTCATGATAGAGCCTCCCTTCATCGCCCATTCGACTGCCGTCTGTTTTCTTACTTTTACCATACCCCCACGGCAAAGTCAATAGATTCGTCCCTCATTTTTTGTGCAAAGTGCATATTTTCCGTTTCGCCACTGGCCCGGCCGACCGTGTCCCGTGCCGCCACCTACATCCCCCAGCGGCAGGAGGACGGCCTGCAATTCTATACCGGTGCCGCCTATGCCACCTACCGGCAGAACGGAACCCTCCGGGTGACAAACCTCCGCACGGGAGATACCCACGACACCGGCGTCTCCGCCGATGCCCCATACCACATCTGCACCGTCGGTGAGGACATCGCCGTGGTACAGGAGCAGTAACCACCATAAAGGACAGGGCAGGGTCGACAAAATGTCGGCCCTGCCCTATCCTTTTCTTATTCTGACAGCGGAACCGCCCTCCTGCGAAGGCTCTCTGTCATGCGTTTCCCCTTTACAGTGCCTGTTCAATGGCCGCCAGCAGATCGTCGTACTCCTCAAAGGCCGGATACTGGGGATAGTCCGCCCTGATCTGCTCCGTGGTGCGGAACAGGAAGCCCGCCTTGCTGGCCCGGATCATCTCCAGATCGTTGTAGCTGTCGCCGGAGGCGATAGTATCGTAGCCCATGGACTGGAAGGCCCGGACGGTGGTGAGCTTGGAGTGACTGCACCGCATCCGGAAGCCGGAGATCATACCGTCCTCCCCCACCTCCAGCGTGTTGCACAGCAGGGTGGGCCAGTTGAGCTTCTCCATCAGCGGCAGGCCGAACTGCTCGAAGGTGTCGCTGAGGATCACCACCTGCGCCTTAGTCCGCAGCCGATCCAGAAACTCTCTGGCTCCCGGCAGCGGGTCAATGCGGCGGATGGTGTTCTGAATGTCCGTCAGCCCCAGTCCATGCTGGCGCAGAGTGTCGATGCGCCAGCGCATCAGCTTGTCATAGTCCGGCTCGTCACGGGTAGTACGCCGCAGCTCCGGGATACCGCTCTCCTCAGCGAAGGCGATCCAGATCTCCGGCACCAGCACCCCCTCCATATCCAAACAAACGATGTTCATAGTCCGCTCCTTTCAGCTCCTCATGACCTCTGCCAGCACATAGTCCAGCATCTGCTCCTTGTCGATGACGTCCCGATGGCGCACCGGCCGGCCCTGCAAACCGGCGAGATTCCTCGGCACCTCTGTGCCGGTGAGCCGGTGCAGCCGCTCCATCATGGCGAACTCGTCGCCGTCGCAGCCGCCCTCCAGCGCCCCCAGCACCGCCGCCGGGAACTTGTAGGGTGATGCCGTGGAGAGCACCATCACCGGAGCCCCGTCCTCCAGCCGCACCTGCTCTGCCGCCGACCACGCCACCGCCGTGTGGGGGTCGCAGAGATAGTGCTGCTCCTGCCACAGCCGACGGATGACCTCCGCCGCCCCGGCATCGTCGCAGCAGGCACAGTCGAACTCCGCCTGCAAGCGCTCCAGCAGCTGGGGCGACACCTGATAGTGTCCCTCCCGGTTCAGCTGCTCCATCAGCCCCGCCACATAGCCGCAGTCCCCCTCCGACAGCAGGTACAGCAGCCGCTCCAGATTGCTGGACACCAGAATGTCCATGGAGGACGACGTGGTCTTATAGAAGGGCCGCCGCCGGTCGTATACACCGGTGGAGATGAACTCCGTCAGCACATCGTTGGCGTTGCTGGCGCACACCAGCCGCCCCACCGGCAGCCCCATGCGCTTGGCGAAATACCCTGCCAGAATATCTCCGAAGTTGCCGGTAGGCACCACGAAGTGGACCTTCTCCCCCACCCGGATGCGCCCCGCCTGCACCAGATCGGCATAGGCCCGGAAGTAGTATACCACCTGCGGGGCCAGCCGCCCGATGTTGATGGAGTTGGCAGAGGATAGCACCGCACCGTGAAGGTCTTTCCCTTTACAGGCTGCAAAGACATTCTTCACGCCGGTCTGGGCATCGTCGAAGTTCCCCCGGATGGCGCACACCCGGACGTTGCCGCCCTCCTGCGTCACCATCTGTGCCTCCTGCACCGGCGACACGCCCCCGGCGGGATAGAACACCATGATCCGGGTGCCGGGCACATCGTGGAAACCCTCCAGCGCCGCCTTACCGGTATCGCCGGAGGTGGCGGTAAGGATCACCACATCCCCGGCCCCCTCCTGCTTGGCGGCGGCGCTCACCAGCCGGGGCAGCACCGACAGGGCCACGTCCTTGAAGGCGCTGGTGGGCCCGTGGTACAGCTCCAGCACATACCGCTCCCCCACCGGCACCAGCGGCGTCAGGTCATCGCTGGCGAATTTTCCGGCATAGCTGGCCCGCACCAGTTCGTTCATATCCTGAAAGTCCGGCAGCAGTGCACCCAGAATGTCCGCCGCCATGGACATGGTATCCTTCTGCAAGGTCCCCTGCCAGTCAAAATCCAGCTTCCCCGGATCGCAGACATACAGTCCTCCGTCCGGTGCGATGCCCTCTAAAACGGCTCTGGTCGGGGCCGCCGTCAGCTTTTCATCCCTCGTGCTGTGGTAGATCATAAAAACGCTCCTTTTGCCACTTGCTTTTTCTGAAACAGTATGATACACTGTCTCCAGCAAAAAAGCAAGTGTTTTTATTCCGGGGACATAAATTCTCTGTCCGCTGCGGAACAAACGGCACTGCATCCATGAAAGAAAGGCGATTCTCCTATGTTAAAGGTATTGAAATTCGGCGGCTCCTCTATGGCCGACGCCCATCAGTTTGCCAAGGTGAAGGCCATTGTGGACTCTGACCCCAGCCGCCGTGTGGTGGTGGTCAGCGCCGCCGGAAAGCGCAGTCGGGACGACCACAAACTGACGGACCTGCTGTATCTGTGCTACGCCCACCTGCAATACGGCGTCAGCTGCGACGCCGTGTTCGACATGATCCGCAGCCGCTATCTCTCCATCCGGGACGAGCTGCACCTGTCCACACCGCTGGAGGCGGAGTTCGCCGCCCTGCGGGAGAAAATGGACCGTGGCATCAGTCAGGACGAGCTGGTGAGCCGGGGCGAGTACTTCGCCGCCCGCCTCATGGCGGACTATCTGGGCTACGATTTTCTGGACAGCACCTGCTGGCTTCGCTTCCGGCTGGACGGTACCGTGGATCAGCCCGCCAGCTACGAGGCCCTGCGCCGCACCGCCTCCGGCCGCCGGGTGGTGATCCCCGGCTTCTACGGGGCCATGCCCGACGGCAGCGTCAAGACCTTCACCCGCGGCGGCAGCGACATCACCGGCGCTCTGGCGGCGGCGGCGCTGGACGCCGACGTCTACGAAAACTGGACTGACGTCTCCGGCTTCCTCATGGCCGACCCCAAGATCGTGCAGGACCCCCGCCCCATCGAGCGCATCACCTACGCCGAGCTGCGGGAGCTCAGCTATATCGGAGCGCAGGTGCTCCACGAGGGGACCGTCTCCCCGGTGCGGGAGAAGAACATCCCTCTGAACATCCGCAACACCAACCAGCCCGACCACCCCGGCACCATGATCCGGGAGCGCTTCGACGAGCCGGAGCTGGCAGACGAGAACCTCATCACCGGCATCGCCGGCCGCAAGGATTTCTCCGTCATCACCATCACCAAAAACGGAATGTCCTCACAGGCCGGTGTCCTGCGGCAGATCCTGGAGGTGCTGGAGCGCTACGGCATCAACGTGGACTATCTGCCCTCCGGCATCGACACGGTATCGCTGGTGGTATCGGCCCAGAAGGTGGCTCCGTGCCTGTATCCCATGCTGGGCGACCTGCAAAAGGAGCTGAAGCCCGACAGCATCCATGTGACAGACAATATGGCTATCGTGGCCGCCGTAGGCCGGAAAATGGCCTATAAGCCCGGCACCTCCGGCCGCATCTTCGCCAAGCTGGGTGAAAACGGCATCAACATCCGCATGATCACCCAAGGACCGGAGGAACTGAACATCATCGTGGGCGTGGACGGCGGTGACTTTGAGCGTGCCATCCGTGTCCTGTACGACAGCTTTGTAAAATAAGGAGGAACCAAACTATGAACGTTGCCATTCTGGGCGCCACCGGTGCGGTGGGCCGTGAAATGATGAAAATACTGGCCGAGCGCAGCTTTCCCGTGGAGGAGCTGCGGTTGCTGGCCTCCCCCCGCTCCGCCGGGCAAAAGCTGCTCTGGCAGGGCCGGGAGCTGACGGTGCAGCCCGCTGAGGACAGTGCCTTCGAGGGTATGGACATCGTGCTGGGCGCTGCGGAGAACGACATTGCCAAGCGTTTCGCCCCGGCCATCGTTAAGGCGGGCGCCGTGTTCGTGGATAATTCCAGTGCCTTCCGCATGGACCCCAATGTGCCGCTGGTGATCCCGGAGATCAACCCGGAGGACGTCCGCCGTCACAAGGGCATCATCGCCAATCCCAACTGCACCACCATCGTCTCGTTGGTGGCCATCAATGCCCTGAACCAGGACAGCCCCATCCAGAGCATCATCGCCTCCTCCTATCAAGCGGTGTCCGGTGCCGGAGCCGGCGGTCCCCGTGAGCTTATGGAGGAGGTGGAGCTGCTGCGGGAGGGCAAGCCCGTCCACCCGCAGGTGTTCCAGTACCAGATCGCCTACAACGTCATCCCCCAGATCGGCGGTGAGGCCTATGAGGGCTACACCTCCGAGGAGATGAAGATGCAGAACGAGGGCCGCAAGATCATGCATCTGCCGGACCTGCGGGTCAGCTGTACCTGCGTCCGAGTGCCGGTGGTGCGGAGCCACAGCGTCTCGCTGGTGGTCCGCACCCGTGAGAAGATCTCCGTCCGGCGGGCCAGAGAGCTCATCGCCGCCGCCCCCGGCTGCCGTCTGGTGGATGATCTGGCCAGCCGCCGGTACCCCATGCCGCTGGACACCAGCGATCAGGACACCGTATTCGTGGGCCGCATCCGGGAGGATCTGACCTGCGATAACGGCCTGAACATCTGGTGCTGCGGCGATCAGGTCCGCAAGGGCGCCGCCACCAACGCCGTGCAGATCGCCCAGCTGCTGCTCCCCTGATACTCCTCTGATGACAGGATATGTAAAGCGCCCCTGCTTCACAGTGAAGCAGGGGCGCTTTTCGCACATTTTCCCTTATTCGATGGATTTCAGAGACTCCGCCATGCTGATGCGCCGCAGCTTGAAGTACATCACCACGTTCACGATGGCGGCAAACACCGCCGTCAGCAGCATGGAGAACACCACGCTCTGCCATGCGATCCGCACGTCGAAGGCGATGGTGTCGATGCGGATCTGGCTCATCACATAGGCGTGGAGCCACTTGCCCAGCGGCAGACCCACCAGCATCCCCAAAAACGTCAGGGCGTTGTTCTCCCGGAACACATAGGCCGCCGTCTCGCCGGGATAGAAGCCCAGCACCTTGATGGTGGCGATCTCCCGGATGCGCTCGTTGATATTGATATTGGTGAGATTATACAGCACAATAAAGGCCAGCGCCCCGGCGCACACCGTCACCATCCACACGACGTAATCCAGCACCGACATCATGGTCCCCACCCGCTGGCGGGTATCCAGATTCACCGATACCGCCGAGACGTTCTCCAGATCCAAAATCCGGGCCGAGGCGGCGTGGACACCTACGTCGGAGTTATCCGCCACCCGGATGAAGGCGGTTTTCACCGGCGGCACGCTGCCCCACTGCTCCCGACAGGTCTCCGGCGATACGATGGCGTAGTTGGATACGTAGTTGTCAAAGATGCCGCTGACCGTCACCGTCAGGGTGTTCATGTCGCTGTCCCGCAGGGTCACAGTGTCCCCCACGGACACGCCCAGCGCCTCCGCCAGAGCGTCGTTGAGCAGCGTCTCCCCCGTTCCGGGCATAGACAGCTTCTCGCCGCCCCGGTGGAGGTCCATCATGCCCTCCAGACTGCTCTGAGGCACCAGCAGATTCACCGTCTTGGCCCCGCCGCCTGCCTCCACCGTCACGGAGCCGTCGTGGAGGAACACCACCGCCGACACATCGGCGGCCTGCCGGGAAAACGCCTGCTGCGTCTGCGCATCCATCTCCTCTGTGAAGGACACCGCCGCATCGTACAGGGTAATTTCCTCGAACTGATAGTCCACCACATTGGCGATGGAGTCCTTGATGCCGAAGCCCGCCAGCAGCAGCGCTGTGCAGCCGCCGATGCCCAGCACCATCATGAAGAACCGCTGCTTGTACCGCAGCACGTTCCGCAGGGATACCTTGGTCAAAAAGCCCAGCCGCTTCCACAGGAAGGTGATGCGCTCCAGCAGCACCCGCTTGCCCTCCTTGGGGGCCTTGGGCCGGATCAGTTCCGCCGGCACCTCCCGCAAGAAGCCACGGCACACCAGATAGGTGGCCCCCAGAGCGCACAGCAGATAGGTAGCTACGGAGATGGCCGCCAGCTTCCCATCCAGCACAAATTCAATGGGGATCCCGAAGCCGTACATGATGTTATAGGCGTGCCAGAGGATCTTGGGAAAGATGTAGGAGCCTCCCACAAAGCCGATGGCGCACCCCAGCAGCGAAGCGCTGCCGGAGTAAAAGAAGTACTTGAACAGGATGGCCCCCCGGCCATAGCCCATGGCCATCAGTACGCCCAGTTGGGTGCGCTGCTCCTCCACCATGCGGGTCATGGTGGTGATGCACACCAGCGCCGCCAGCAGGAAGAAGAACAGCGGGAACACACGGGAAACTCCCGCCACAATGTTGGTGTCGCTCTCGAAGCATACATAGCCCACGTTGGTGTCCCGGCCCAGCACATAGGTGTCCGGCTCTTTCAGATCCTCCAGCTTCTGCCGGGCATCGTCCAGTTCCCCCTCATGGTCGGACAATTCCCTTTCGCCGTCCTCCAGCTCCTGCCGGGCGCTCTCCAGCTTGGGACCTGTCTCCTCCAGCTGGGCCTTGGCCGCCGCCAGCTGCCGGGCCGACTCCTCCAGCTTCTCCCGCGCCTGTGTCAGCTGCCGCTCCGTGTCATCCAGCGCCGCACCCGCCGCATCCAGCTGGGCCTTGCTCTGGGCCAGCTGCGCCGCCGTTGCCTCCAGCTGCGCCTGATTCTGAGAAAGCTGCGCCGCTGTGGCGTCCAGCTGCTCCTTCATGGCCGCCAGCTTGGCCTGCAGGACCGGCAGCTCCGGGCTATCCTCCGGCAGGGCCGCCGCCTGTTGCTCCAGCAGCTGATACTGCGCCAGCGCCTCCTGATACTGCGCCTGTGCCGCCTGATACTGCCGCTGGCCCTCCTCATAGCCGGCCTGCCCCTGATTGTATTGGCTCACGCCGTTTTCATAGTCCTTCCGGGCCGTCTCATAGGCCGCCCGGCCACTGTCGTATTCTGCCAGCCCATCCCGGTACTGGCCGGCGCCCTCTATATAGGATGCATGTCCGTCCTTGTACTGGGCAAGGCCGTCGTAGTATTCCGTCCAGCCCGTTTCCAGCTGCTTCCGGGCGTCGTCCAGCTGCTGCTGGGCATCCGCCAGCTTTTCCTGCGCCTCACTGCGGAGAGAGTCGTACCGCAGCTGCGCCCGCTGGGCTGCCAGATCCTTCAGGGGCTGCTCCATGGCCTCCACGACATCGTCATAGGCCGCCGTATAGATGCGGCCATCTGCCCCGGTGAGGGTCACGTCGATCTCCGTGTAGTAGTCCATCGCAAAGCCCTCCGGCAGTAGATAGACAAACGCCGCCACGGTGCCGTTTCCCAGCGCCGTGCCGCCCCGCTCATAGTTGACGTACATAGGACTGGCAGCCACGCCCACCACCGTATATTCCCGGCTGGCGAAGGTATCCATCGTATCGGCGGAGTTGTTGTCCGACAGCCGGATGACGCTGCCCAGTGCGCTCTCATCGTAGCGCCATGCGTCCACCACGCACTCGTCAGCCTTCTCCGGCAGCCGTCCCGCCTGTAAGCTCAGGCGGTTCACCTGCTGCGTCAGGGAGTGGGCCTTCAGCACCATGTCGGAGCCATCCTCCCCCACGCACAGCACGTCGGCAGAACGGGCGCCCTCGGCGGCGGATACGCCATCCAGCTTCCGGAAGGCATCCACATCCTCCTCCGTCCAGCCCAGAGTGGAGAGGATCCGGTCATCGAACATGGCCAGATCCTTCAAATAGTGATTGGCGGTGGAGATCATAGCGGTGCGGGTCACCCGCAGTCCGGCAAAAAAGCCCACACCCAGCGCAATAATGGCCAGAATGGCCAGATACCGGCCCAAGCTGGTTTTGATCTCCCGAAAAGCAGTTTTCAGCAGCATATCCTCACCACTCGATCTCTTCCACAGGGGTGACGTGTTCGTTCTTCCGCACGGACTGGATGGTGCCGCTCTTGATGGAGATGACCCGATCCGCCATGGCCGTCAGAGCGGAGTTGTGGGTGATGATGACCACCGTCATTCCCGTCCGGCGGCAGGTATCCTGCAGCAGCTTCAGAATGTTCTTGCCGGTAACATAGTCCAGCGCACCGGTTGGCTCGTCGCACAGCAGCAGCTTGGGGTTCTTGGCCAGCGCCCGTGCAATGGCCACCCGCTGCTGCTCGCCGCCGGAGAGCTGGGCCGGGAAGTTCTTCATCCGCTCCCCCAGTCCCACCTCCCGCAGCACCTCTGCCGCATCCAGCGGATGGGGGCAGAGCTGGGCGGCGATCTCCACGTTCTCCAGCGCCGTGAGGTTCTGAATGAGGTTATAAAACTGGAACACAAAGCCCACGTCGCGGCGTCGGTACTCCGTCAGCTGCCGCCGGTCGTAGCGGGAGATATCCCGGCCATCCAGCTTCACCGTGCCGCCGGTGAGGGTATCCATCCCCCCCAAAATATTCAGCAGCGTGGTCTTTCCGGCACCGGAGGCCCCTACAATGACGCAGATCTCCCCCTTCTCCACCTGAAAGGTGGCGTCCCGCAGCGCCGGGATCTCCACCGCTCCGGTGTGGTAGATCTTGCTGACCTTTTCAAATTCTACAAAAGCCATTGTGACCTCCTCGCTTCTCCAGAATGTTTCTTTTATTATACAATTCCGATTCCGGATTATCAATGGACAATCTCTGAACTTTTAGAGAAAATACGCAAAAATTGGACACCTCCCCCATTTTCCTGACAGTCTGTGGACATCGTATGGACCTGCAAGGGAGCCGTTTTCCGTCCGTTTTTCTCCTCTGGACGCCCCGGTTGCTTCCGGGGTACCATCTCCCTTTGGGAACAGACATCTCTTCTTAGGACGCGCGGGCAGGATATGTCTATTCTGCATAAAATTCATCTGCATCTATCAACTTATTTTTACATATATGCATCTTTACACTACTTCGCTAAAGTGTTAAAATATATCCATCGTCAGCGGGACAACCAGTCGCTGTGAATAAGCGACCGGGAGCATATGGTCAATCGGAACCGCACACTACGGGAGCGGCTGCCCGGTGCCATGCGATAGACCGTAGAAAGACGAGAGAGACAGCTTTGATCCATGCGGTTTCGTCAGAAATGAGGTTTTGGTATGGAGCGACACCATCGATAACAGATAGAAAGCACAGGCGCCCCAAAAGTGGGTCAGCCTCCGGCGGGGCAGCTTCCATAGCACCCCCGTTGCCCCAAGGGAACCGGTGAAAATCTCGGCGGCGGTTCCTGATAAAGGCCCGCAGAGAGGAAACCTGAGAAAATCCCAATCGGGCGACGGCGAAGGCGGCTGGGATCTGCCGACGGAAACAGCAACGGAAGCCAGCAACAGAAACGGCGCTGCGATGAGGGTTGTCGAAAACCACCCACGGAAATCGGCGGCATAGGCCATCGGCAGAAGGGCCGGTAGAGTTGTGGTAAGGACAGGCGGAAAGCCGCAGAAAACGGTGGCGGGAATCTGCGGCGGGGCTTGCAAGTTCCGGAAAAGTAAGCGATAATAGCGGCAGGGCTTATGCCACTCAACGTAGGGCTTATGCCACTCAGCGTAGGGCTTGTGCTGCCCGGCACAGTGCATTGCAGCCTATCGCAGCTCGATCCGGACCATGCAGGCCAACGTGACCAAACGCAGTGCATCACCATCTAACACAATACAAACACAAAACAAACACAAAACGAACACAATACATCTGTTACAACACATCCGTGTACCATATCAAGGAGGATATTCCCATGAAAAAGTTCAAGCAGCTTCTGGGTCTGGCGCTGGCACTGACCATCAGCGCCTCCCTGCTGGCCGCCTGCGGCCAAAAGGACAACGGCGGAAGCAAGGATTCCGACGAAAAGGTCCTGACCTACGCCGTGGAGGGCGGCTCCGCCGGTGAAGAGATCGCTCTGGAGAAGGGCTGGAAGGTCACCACGCTGGAGGATCAGGCCGCCGCCCTGATGGAGGTGGCCTCCGGCACCTCCGACGCCGCCATCATCGATCTGCTGATGGCCGGGGCCATGATCGGTGAGGGTACCAGCTACCCCGATCTCACCTACACCGACAGGCTCACCGAGGAGGAGTACGGCATCGGCTGCCGCAAGGGCTCCGATCTGGCGCAGTACATCAACTGCGTGCTGGGCGATGCCTATCAGAGCGGAACCATGCAGAAGCTGGCCCAGCAGTACGGCATCACCGAGGAGCTGCTGGTCCCACAACAGGAGAGCACCTTCACCACCGGAGAGGACAGTGACGTCAGCTATATCCAGCAGAAGGGTACGCTGGTGGTGGGCATCACGGAGTTCGCCCCCATGGACTATAAGGATGAAAATGGCCAGTGGATCGGCTTTGACGCAGACCTTGCCAAGCTGGTGGCGGAGCGTCTGGGTGTGGAAATTCAGTTCGTGGTCATCGACTGGGGCCAGAAGCTCAATGAGCTGGACAGCAAGGCCATCGACGTGGTGTGGAACGGCATGACCCTCACCGACGGCGTTATGAGCGCCATGGCCTGCACCAACGCCTACTGCAAGAACGCACAGGTCGTGGTGGTGCGTGGTCAGTAAATAACGGCCAGAATGCCGCTGCGGGGGCTGTCCGCCGCAGCGGCATTTTTTATGGCGGCCCGTGAAAAGGGCGGCCTGTGAAATCTGAGTGTAAGGAGTTCTTCCCATGTTCTGGTCTGTGACACTGTCCCTGCTGGAGGGGCTGCGTGAGGTGGTGAAGCTGTTCGCCCTGACGCTGGTATTCTCTCTGCCGCTGGGGCTGGCGGTGACCTTCGGCTCCATGAGCAAGTGCCGTCCGGTCAGCTGGTTTTTTAACGTTCTGGTGTGGATCGTCCGGGGAACGCCCCTGATGCTGCAGCTGATCCTGATTTTCTACGGCCCCGGCATCTGGCTGGGCCACAACATCTGGGGCAGCCAGCGGATGCTGGCGTGTACCGTGGCCTTCGTGCTGAACTACGCCTGCTACTTCTCCGTCATCTACCGGGGCGGCATTGAGGGCGTGCCTGCCGGGCAGCGGGAGGCGGGAGAGGTGCTGGGCCTCACCCGCAGGCAGATCTTCTTTAAGATCACCCTGCTGCAGATGGTGAAGCGCATTGTGCCGCCTATGTCCAACGAGATCATCACGCTGGTGAAGGACACCTCGCTGGCCCGCATCATCTCCATCATGGAGCTGACCAAGGTGGGCGAGAGCTACATCAAGGCGCAGGGCATCACATGGCCCCTGTTTTACACGGGGGTATTCTATCTGGCCTTTGTGGGGCTGCTGACACTGCTGTTCCGGTATATCGAGCGCAGGCTCAGCTATTTTCGGTAAGGAGGGGGTACTATGGCGATCCTGGAGGTGGCGCAGCTGGAGAAAAGCTTCGGCGGTACTAAGGTCCTGCGGGACATCAGCTTTTCGCTGGAGGAGGGACAGGCTCTGTCCATCATCGGCTCCTCCGGCAGCGGAAAGACCACGCTGCTGCGGTGCCTGAACTTTTTGGAAACACCGGACAGCGGCCGCATCGCCGTCCGGGGACGGAATCTGCTGGACGGGAGCCTGTCCCCTCAGGAGCGGCGGCGGAACCGGCTGCACTTCGGGCTGGTGTTTCAGGATTTTAATCTGTTTCCCCAATATACGGCGCTGGAGAATGTAACGCTGGCCCGGCGGCTGCTGGCCAAGTCCGAGAGAACCGGGGAGGCCCCGGAGGCCATCCGCCGGGAGGGCGAAGCCCTGCTGGAACAGATGGGTCTGGGAGATCGGATGGGACACTATCCCCACCAGCTCTCCGGCGGACAGAAGCAGCGGGTGGCCATTGCCCGTGCGCTGGCCATGAAGCCGGACATTCTGTGCTTCGATGAGCCCACCTCGGCGCTGGACCCGGAGCTTACCGGGGAGGTGCTGAAGGTCATCCGGCAGCTGGCCCGGCAGCGCACCACCATGGTCATCGTCACCCACGAGATGGCCTTTGCCCGTGATGTGGCGGATCAGGTCATCTTCATGGACGGCGGCGTCATCGTGGAGCAGGGGGAGCCACGCATGGTGATGGATCACCCCAAGGAGGAGCGCACCCGGCAGTTTCTGGCCCGGTACGCACAGGGATAGGGCTTTCTACGAAAAAAGAGCGCAGGCATCGCCTACGCTCTTTTTCTGCTATCTTACACGGGGGATCAGCAGCAGCCCCGACGGCAGCGGAGTCTCCTGCTCCAATCCGTTGGCGGCGCAGATGGCCTGCTCATCCGTGCGGTAGCGCTTGGCCAGCTCCCACAGGCTCTCCCCTTTCTTCGGCCGGCACAGCACCAGAGAGGGACGCCGTCCCGGCTCCGGCTCCGTCAGCTCTGCGGCGGTAATGGCGTCCCATGTGCATCGGCGGCTGCGCTCCACCGTCAGCTCCACCGGGACCGTCAGCTCCAGTCCCGTGCCGGAGGGGCGCAGGCTGGGAGACAGGCAGGCGGCACGGGCGGTGGTCACATCCCCAGGCACGGGGGCGGCGGCCTCGTCGGTGCGCTCCGCCGTGACCGGTGCGCCGGATTCATCCAGATACAGCAGCCGCAGCCGCAGGGGGGTGCGGAGGGTGGTATGATCCCCCTCCTGCCCTGTGGCGACGGCACCGCAGTCCGCCGCCGTCACATACAGGAAGGGGCGGCTCTCCAGCTCCTGATGTACCTCCGGCTGTACCGTCTCCGGGGGCCAGGTCTCCGTCAAGGTCAGGCTCTGGCGCTGGAGAGCGGTGTCCCAGCGGGTGCTGTACAGGTCCGTCACCGGGGCGACGGTGACCGTCTCATAGGTCCGCACCAGTAGGCTCAGGGTCAGCTCCACCCCGATGGCGGCTGCGCCGTCGCTGCGGATGAGCCGGGCCGTGCCGCAGGAGCCGGTGACCGTGACCTGCGCCTCCTCCGGGACGGTAAGGCCGTCCAGAAGGCAGGAAAAGGGCAGGGTGTCCTCCCATGTGTGGAGGGAGCCGTCCTGCGTGCGGTACAGCAGGCAGATGCGGGCCTCGCCCTTTGCCAGCAGGCGGCTCCCCACCGGCTGGCTGCCGGTGATGCGGGGGCAGATGCGCTGGGCCAGCAGTTCCTCCGGCGGCTCGCCCCAGTCCTGGGGCTGGAGCTCCTGAGTCACGCTGCTCTGCCGCTGCGTCACCGAGGTCAGCAGGGTAAGGGACTGCTCCTGACGGTGCAGGCGCAGGGTAGGCTCCTCCCCTACGCCGGTGCAGATGCGGTGGCGGCGGCAGGTGTAGCCGGTGAGAGTCAGCTCCGGCATGACCCGCAGGTACAGCTTTCGGCCGGTGACGGCTCTGGCCTCCGTCAGCAGCAGGCGTCCCGCCATGCAGACGGTGTCGCAGCCGGTGAGGCGCTTGTCGTCCGCTTGGGTCAGAAACGGCACCGGCAGCGTCAGGCTCCGCAGGCCGGGGCTCTCCTCCGAGGTATAGAGCACCGTGACCAGCACCGAGCCGCTGATCTGCCGGCTCGTATATTCCCGCAGGCACAGCTGTCCTACGGCGTCCACGATGCGGGTGACCTCCGGGCAGTACTCCGGGATCGCCGCCTCCAGCGTCTCCTCCTGCGTCAGGGTAACGCTCTCCCCTGCCTCGCAGCAGGACAGCTCCGTATATTGCAGTTCCAGCTCCATGTTTTCGTCCTCCCGTAATTTCTTACTGTGCAGGACTACTCTATGAGCCGTTTCCGCCGTTTATTCCCGGATGCCGAAGAGCATCCGCAGAACCCCACGCAGCAGACGGGGCGACTTCCAAACCACGATCTTCACAGCAGCTACCTCCTATCCTTCAAGCAGACGATCCCACAGGCGATCAGCAGGAACGACACCAGAAACATCAGCACGCCCACCGGAAAGATGGCGGCAATGAGGATGCCCAGTCCCAGCCCCAGTGCACAGATGCCCAGAAATCTCCCGCAGCCGTCTCCGTGTCTCATGTGACGTCCCTCCCTCTCCGTTTCGCTTCTATGGCAGTATATGCCGGGAGGGGCGGGCGTGACAGCGGCGGCGCACAAAGGGAGGGCGGAAGCGATGCTTCCGCCCTCTCTGAGCGTTCTCTATTTGTGCTGCCAGTCCCGCAGGTCCTTCAGCTCGTCATACAGCCGCACATAGCTGCGGTGGCGGCTGGCGGGGATCCTCCCGTCCTTCACCGCCTGCAGCACGGCGCAGCCCTTTTCCTTCACATGGCTGCACCCCACGAACCGGCACTGGCCCAGATAGGGGGCAAACTCCGGGAAGGTCTCCGGCAGGCGGGCCTTCAGCTCCAGATCCAACTCCTCCGTGTCGAAGGAGGAGAAGCCCGGCGTGTCGATAACGTAGGTATCCTCGTCCAGCGGGAACATCTCCACATGGCGGGTGGTGTGGCGGCCACGGCCCAAGGCCTTGCTGACCTCCCCCACCGGCAGGCCGAACACCGGCTCCATGGCGTTCAGGATGCTGGACTTGCCCACGCCGGAGTTGCCGGTGAGGGCGTTCAGCTTTCCCTTCATGGCACGGCGCAGCTCCGGCAGGCCCTCTCCGGTGGCGGCACTGACCCGCAGCACCGGAATGGCGGAGGCGGCATAGCTGTCGTATAGCTCCTGCGCCGGGTCCAAATCGCATTTATTCAGGCACAGCAGCACCCGGCAGCCCTTCAGGACGGCGATGGAGGCAATGCGATCGATGAGGTAGGGATCCGTGGTGGGGATGGCCTGTGAGCCGATGATGACCAGCTGGTCGATGTTGGCGGCGGCGGGGCGGGCAAACCGGTTCTGCCGGGGCTCGATGGCCTCCACGAAGCCCTCGTCGCCTCCCAGATCACGGACCTGTACCCAGTCCCCCACCAGCGGACTGATGCCCTCCCGGCGGAATTTTCCTCTGGCCCGGCATTGCAGCAGCCCCTCCGGTGTGCGGACGTAGTAGAAGCCGCTGAGGGCCTTTTCAATGCGGCCCCGGCTCAAAAGCTGACCACCTGAGAGGCCACCTCGGTGCCGTTGATATACAGGTACACCGTGATGCTGGTTCCCTTGTCACCGGTGAAGGTATGGCTGACGGAACGGGCGGCGGCGGGGTCCGTGGTATCCACCGTGGTGGAGTAGACGACGGTGGTATCCTGACGGATCTCCACGTTCAGGATACCCAGCTCCGGATTCAGGTACTCGCCGGGGATATCGAACGTCACCGTCTGCTCCGTGGTCTGAGACGGCTCGGGGCCCTTGCTGACGGTAAAGACGATCTCGGTGCCGGGGGCTACCTCCGTTTTGGGAGCGAGGCTCTGGCGGATGACGCTGCCCTCCGGCACGGTGGCGTCGTACTCATACTGGTGAGCGCCCACGGTGAGACCGGCGTTCTCGGCCTGCAGGGCGGCATCGTCCACGCTGAGACCGGCGTAATTCTGCACGGTGACGGGCTTGGTCTCCGGCCCCTTGCTGACGGTCAGCAGGATGCTGTCGCCCTTCTTGATGCTCTCACCGGCGGCGGGGGTACTGCTGATGACCTTACCGGCGGCATACTCGTCGGAGTACACCTCCCGGATCTGGACGTTCAGGTTCAGATTCAGGTTCGTCAGCTCCACCTTGGCGTTCTGCACATCCTCGCCCAGAACGTTCACCATGAGGTTGGTCTCCTCCTTGGCGCAGATCCAGACGGTGATCTTCAGGTTATTCTTGCGGACATGGCCGGACTTGGGGTCCTGCTCGATGATCTGGCCGGGCTGATAGTTGCTGTCGGCCTTGCTGCCGGCCACCTCGATCTGGAACACGCCCTTGACGCCCTCCATCTGCTGGGCCTCCTCCACGGTCTTGCCCAGAACATCGGGAACCTTATAGGACTGGGCGGCGGGGTTATCGTTGATGCCGCCAAACACGAACTTGAACAGCAGGAACACCACCAGCAGAGCTGCGGCAAAGCCGCCCACCACGATGGCGATGAGCTTTTTATCCCGCTTTTTCTCCTCCGCCGGGGTGCGCTCCTTGCGGGCGGCCTGAATGGCGGCGGTGGGGATGGCCTGCGTAGGCTCGTGATCCTCCGGCTCCTCCAGATCGGCACGGATATAGCCAAGGTCCACGGAGTTATTCTTGCGGAACTTCTCCAGATCCTCCAGCATGGCATCCGCCGAGGGGTAGCGCTTCTCCAGATTGGCGCACATGGCCTTCATGCAGATCAGCTCCAGCGCCTCCGGGATATCGGGATCGATCTCACGGGGGGCCAGTGGGACGGAACTCAGGTGCTGGATGGCCACGGACACGGCGGACTCCCCCTCGAAGGGCAGACGGCCGGTAAGCATCTCATAGAGCACCACGCCGGCGGAGTAGATATCGCTGCGGGCGTCGATGCGGTCACCTCTGGCCTGCTCCGGGGAGATATAGTGGACGGAGCCCAGCGCCTCCTGCGTCAGGGTCTGGCTGGCGCTGGTCAAACAGGCGATGCCGAAGTCCGTCACCTTGACGCTGCCGTCCCGCAGGACCATGATGTTCTGGGGCTTGATGTCCCGGTGGATGATGCCCCGGCTGTGGGCATGGCTCAGCGCCCGCATGATCTGGGTGATGAAGTGCAGCGCCTCCCGCCAGTCCATCTTGCCGCGGCGCTCCATGTACTGCTTCAGGGTGATGCCGTCCACCAGCTCCATGACGATATACTCCGTGTCGCCGCTGCGGGACACGTCGTACACCGACACGATGTTGGCGTGGGACAGCTGGGCCACCGCCAGAGACTCGTCCCGGAAGCGGCGGCGGAAGTCGGCGTTCTCCGCCAGATCGTTTTTCAGGATCTTCACCGCCACCATTCGGTTCAGGCGGTGGCACTTGGCCTTGTAGACGTTGGCCATGCCGCCGCTGCCGATGAGCTCCAATATCTCATAGCGGTTATCCAGCATTTTTCCGATATATTGATCCATAGATGTCATCTCCTTCAGATATTCATAAGCAGCACAGCAGTGACGTTATCCGGCGCTCCCCGCTGACGGGAGAGAGCCAGCAGCCGATCCAGACACGTGTCCAGCGGCTCGCTGTGAATCACCTCGAAGAGAAGCTCCTGATCGGACACGGTGTTTATCAGTCCGTCGGAGCACAGCAGCAGGAAGTCCCCCTGCTGCCATTTCAGCGGGAAGGCATCCGCCGCCACACCGGGCTCCGTCCCCAGCGCCCGTGTGATGAGGTTGCGGCGGGGATGGTGCCGGGCCTCGTCACGGGTCAGGTCGCCCTTTTCCACCATATCCTCCACCACGGAGTGGTCCCGGCTCACCTGCCGGATGCCCTCACGGGTGATGTGGTAGGCCCGGCTGTCGCCCACGTTGCTCACCAGCGCCAGATCGTCCCGGACCACGGCGGAGACCAGCGTGGTCCCCATACGCTCAAAGCCCGGATGGGCCAGCCCGTACTCCCGGACGGCATCGTTGGAGAGAGCCACGGCGTAGCCCGCCGCCTGCTCCAGCTGTCCGGCGCTCATGCCGGGGCGCAGGCTCCGGCTCAGCTCACGGGTGAAGGTCTCCACCGCTATGGCGCTGGCCATCCGTCCCCCCTGCGTACCGCCCATGCCGTCGCAGACCACCGCCACGGTGTAGCCGTCCGGCGTCAGCACGGCGCAGGCATCCTGATTCTCGCTGCGTACCAGACCACGGTCCGTTACGCTCCATACTCTCATTGCGGGTTCCTCCCTTCCTCCATGGCCTTGCGGCGCAGCTGACCGCAGGAGGCGTCGATATCGCCGCCAAGGCTCCGCCGCACGGTGGCGGTGACGCCATGGGACTGTAATCTCTTTTGAAATGCCGCTGTGCGGCGGCTGGGCTTGAAGGGGCTCTCCACCACATCGTTCAAGGGGATGAGGTTCACGTGGCCCGGCATCCCGGCGATGCGCCGGGCGATGAGGTCCGCCTGCCAGTCGTGGTCGTTGACGCCGTCGATCATGGCGTACTCAAAGGAGATGCGGCGGCCCGTCTTTTGGAAGTAATCGTGGCAGGCGGCGAACAGCTCCTCCACGTCATAGGCCCGGTTCACGGGCATGATGCGGGAGCGGGTCTCGCTGTCCGGGGCGTGGAGGGACACCGAGAGCGTCAGCTGGAGCTGAAGCTCCGCCAGACGCCGGATGCCCGGTATCACGCCGCAGGTGGACAGGCTGATGTGCCGCATCCCGATGTTCAGCCCCTTGGGGTGGTTCACCAGCGTCAGAAACCGCAGCACGGTATCCATGTTGTCCAGAGGCTCTCCAATGCCCATCAGCACGATATTGGAGATCTCCCGGCCGGAATCCAACTGGGTGAACAGCACCTGATCCAGCATCTCCGATGGGGTCAGGTCACGGACCTTTCCGGCGATGGTGCTGGCGCAGAAGGCGCAGCCCATGCGGCAGCCCACCTGAGAGGAGATGCACACGGTGTTGCCGTGGTGATACTGCATGAGCACCGTCTCGATGCAGTTGCCGTCCGCCAGCTCCCACAGGTACTTGACGGTGCCGTCCAGACGGGACTCCTGCTTGCGGGCCACGGTGGGGGCGGTGATATGGAACGTCTGCGCCAGCTGCTCCCGCAGCGCACGGGGCAGATCGCTCATCTCTTCAAAGGAGGTGACGCCCCGGTGCAGCCAGGTAAAGACCTGACCGCCCCGGAAGGCGGGCTGTCCCATCTCCCGCAGGGTATGGGTCAGCTCCTCCATCGTCATGGATTTGATGTCAGTCATGCTTTCCTCCGCATTCGGCAGATGTAAAAGCCGTCGGTCCCCAGCCGCTGGGGCCACAGGGTCGCCTCCCCGTCACACAGGCCCACGGGCCCCGGCAAGGTGAAGGTCTCCCGTCGGAACTCCGGGTGGCGGGAGAGGAACACGTGGATGATCTCCTGATTTTCCTCCGGCAGCACCGTGCAGGTGGAGTACACCAGCACGCCGCCGGGACACACATAGCGGCAGGCATTTTCCAGAATATCCCCCTGAATGGCCGGAAGCTGGGCCAGATCACGGGGGTTTTTATACCGGATATCCGGCTTTTTGCGGATGATGCCGAGGCCCGAACAGGGGACGTCCGCCACTACCACATCCGCCTGCTCCAGCCATGCGGCGTGCTCCTCCCGTGCATCGGCCAGCGCCGTGCGGATGCTGGTGATGCCCAGACGCTGGGCGCCGCTGTCGATGAGCTTCAGCTTGTGGGGGTGGACATCGCAGGAGAGGATCTGGCCCCGATCCCGGCGGTCCATGGCCATGGCAAAGGACTTGCCGCCGGGAGCGGCGCACACGTCCAGCACCCGATCCTCCTGGGCCGGGGCGGCCACGGTGGCCACCAGACGGGCGGCTGCGTCCTGCACGGTGAAGCGGCCCTCCCGGAAGGCGGACAGCTGCTCCAGATCGCCGGTGCCGCTGACGGAAAAGCATCCCGCCAGCCACGGGTGGGGCTCCACCTGTGCGCCGGTCTGGCGCAGCAGCTTCTCCAGCTCCTCCGGGGTACCCTTCAGGGGGTTTGTCTGGATGGTAGTGGGTACTACCTGATTGTTCATACGGAGATACGCCTCCGTCTCCTCCTCGCCGATGAGGGAAAGCAGACGCTCCACCAGCCACCGGGGGTGGCTGTATCGCAGGGAGAGAGTCTGCGCCGGGCTGCCCTTGGGCAGGGGCGGCATATCCTCCCGATTGGCGGCAAATTTCCGCAGGATGGCGTTGACCATACCCGCCGCCTTTTCCCGGCGGTGGCGCTTGGTCATCTCCACGGCCTCGTTGACGGCGGCACGGGGCGGCACCTTATCCAAAAACAGGATCTGGTAGCCCCCCAGACGCAGGATGTTGCGGATGACGGACTCCAGCCGCTCCGGGCGCTGGCTGCACCAGCAGCCGATATAGTAGTCCAGCAGCATCCGGTTCTGGATCACCCCGTAGCACAAGCGGGTGGCCAGCGCCGCATCCCGGCTGTCCAGCTTATTTTTGGCGATGGTGCGCTTCAGGCCGCCGTCGGACCATGCGTTGGCGCTGTCCACCTGCATCAGGACCTCCAGAGCGGTCTCTCTGGCGTCCGGCTTTCTCACGTCGCTCATACCGTCACCTGCACCGGGTGGCCTGCCAGATAGCTGGCCACCGCCATGCGCTTGCCGTTTTGCGGCTGAAGCTCCAGAATACGGAGGGTCAGACCGTCGCCGCAGGCGATCTCGATGCCGGTCTTATCGGCCCGGACGATCGTTCCGGGGGCGGCCTTGACGGCGCCGCCCACAGCGGTACGGTACACCTTCACCGTGGCGCCGGACAGCTCCGTCACGGCGCAGGGCCAAGGCTGGAGGCCACGGACCTGATCGTGGAGACTGCGGGCGGGGCGGGTGAAGTCCATGGGGGACAGCTCCCGGCTCAGCATGGGAGCGAAGGTCACGGCGCTCTCGTCCTGTCGGGTGCGGCCGGCGGTGCCGTCGTTCAGCGCCTGCACCGTCCGGGACAGGGTCTCGGCTCCCAACTCCGCCAGACGGTTCGTCAGGGTCAGAGCGTCCTCGTCGGGATCGATGGGCGTCTCGGCGGCGGAAATGATATCCCCGGCGTCCAGCTCCTTGGCCATATACATGATGGTGACGCCGGTGACGGCGTCGCCGTTCAGGACGGCCCAGTTGATGGGGGCTGCGCCACGGTATTTGGGCAGCAGCGAGGAATGGACGTTGATGGAGCCAAGCTTGGGCGCCGCCAGAATATCCTCCGGCAGGATGCGGCCATAGGCCGCCACCACCGTCAGCTCCGGGGCCAGAGAGCGGATCAGCTCCAGCGCCGTACCGTCCCGCAGCTTGACGGGCTGGTACACCGTCAGGCCCTGTGAAAGAGCATACTCCTTCACCGGGGAGAAGGCCAGCTTATGGCCCCGGTTCTTGGGCTTATCCGGCTGGGTAAACACGCCGCATATCTCGTGGCCGTCCTCCACCAGCCGGCGCAGAGAGGCCACGGCGAAGTCCGGCGTTCCCATAAACAAGATCCTCATTCCTCGTCTTCCTCCTGCCGGTTCATATACTCCTCCAGCTCCTCCTCGGTCATCAGATGGTCCGTGTGCTCCACGAACAGATGGCCGTCCAGATGCTCGATCTCATGACAGAAGCAGCGGGCGGTCAGCTCCTCGTCCTCCACCTCGAAAAAATTGCCGTCCCGGTCCTGCGCCCGGACACGCACCGTATAGGGGCGGGTGACGATGCCGAACTTGCCGGGGATGCTGAGGCAGCCCTCCAGACCCGTCTGCTCCCCTTCGGCGGCGATGATCTCCGGGTTCACCAGCTCGATGATGTCCTCGTCCTCGTTCATCACCACGCACACACGGCGCAGCACGCCCACCTGCGGGGCGGCCAGACCCACGCCGCCGGAATCCAGCAGCGTCTCCTTCATGTCATCGATCAGCGTGTGCAGGCGCTGATTGAACTCCGTCACCGGGCGGCACACCTTGGTCAGGCACTCGTCGCCCTGCAATACGATCTTTCTCAAAGCCATATCCTTCGTACCTCTAATCCATCAGATTGCAGTCCGTGTGGACCGCCATATTGCGATGCTCCGGGCGGCGGGCGAAGGCCTTCATATAGGCCGCCAGCAGCTGACGGAGCGGTTTTTCGTTTTGGCCCACCACCGTGATCCGGTAGCGGTAGCGGTTGTTCAGCTTCACCACCGGGGCCGGGGCAGGCCCCAGCACCTCCGGCTCCATGGCCCGGTACGACTCCTGCGACAGCGCCTGCCGCAGGGCGGCGCACAGCTGGGTGCAGGCCCGGCGCACCGGCTCCTCCTCCGGGCCGGTAACGGTGAGGGTAAAGTGGTCGGCAAAGGGCGGGTCACGCCGCAGACGCCGCAGACGGATCTCATCGTCGTAGAAGCGGTCATAGTCCTGCTCCGCCGCCGCCAGGATCACGTCGTTGCGGGGGGTGTAGGTCTGGATCACCGCTCGGCCCTCCTTCTCCCCCCGGCCGGCCCGGCCCACCACCTGCGTCAGCAGGCTGAAGGTGCGCTCCGCCGCCCGGTAGTGATCCACGTACAGCGACAGATCCGCCGCCAGCACGCCCACCAGCGTCACCCCGGCGAAATCCAGTCCCTTGGCCACCATCTGAGTCCCCAGCAGAATGGGGATGCGGCGGCGCTGGAACTCCCGCAGGAGCTTCTCGTGGCCCTCTCCCACGGTATCGGCATCCATCCGCAGAAGCTCCGTACCGGGAAAGAGCCGGGTCAGCTCCTCCTCCACCTTCTGTGTACCGAAGCCGATGTGCTTCATAGCGCCGCCGCAGTCGGGACAGGTATCCGGTGCAGGCTGGGAGTGGCCGCAGTAGTGGCACATCATCCGTCCGTTGGCGGAGTGGTAGGTGAGGTAGACGCTGCACCGGGGACACTGGGGAACATAGCCGCACTGGGGACACAGCAGCTGACGGCTGCTGCCCCGGCGGTTCAGAAACAGGATGCTCTGCTCCCCCGCCGCCAGATTCCGCTCCAGCTCCTGCCGAAGAGGGCGGCTGATGCAGCTGAAATTGCCGTCCCGCAGTTCCCGGCGCATATCCGCCAGAATGACCTGCGGCAGGCGGCGCTGATTGAAGCGCTCCGTCAGGCGGCAGAGGCCGTAATCCCCCATGCGGGCGTAATAGGCCGTCTCCACCGTGGGGGTGGCGGAGCCCAGCACCAGACGGGCTCCCTCCTGTACGCAGCGGTATTTGGCAATATCCCGTGCGTGGTAGCACGGGGCTTTTTCCGATTCGTAGGAGCTCTCCTGCTCCTCGTCCAGTATGATGAGGCCCAGCCGCTCCAGCGGGGCGAATACCGCCGAGCGGGTCCCCAGCACCACCGTGGCCTCGCCCCGGCGGATGCGCTTATATTGGTCCCACCGTTCCGTCAGCCGCAGGCCGCTGTGCAGCAGCGCCACCTTTCGGCCGAAGTAGGCGGTGAACCGAGCCATCATCTGGGGGGTCAGGGCGATCTCCGGCACCAGGATCATCACGGACTTTCCCTGCTCCAGCAGGGTCTGTGCCAGACGGATATACACCAGCGTCTTGCCGCTGCCGGTGACGCCCTGTAAAAGCGTCACCCCGGCCCGGCCCGTCTCCGTCTGGCGGAGGATGGTGTCATAGGCCGATTGCTGCTGTTGGTTCAGGGTGATCTCCTCCGCCGGGACACCGTACTCCCGTAGGGAGATGCGGTACTCCTCCCGGCTGCGGAGGGCGATGAGGCCCTGCTTCTCCAGACTGCGGAGGGTCTGGCGGGTAGCGCCGGTGAAATAGCACAGGTCGTGAACCGTGGTCTCGCCGCACTTGGCCAGAAACGCCGCAGCTTCATACTGCCGGGGGGCGGACCGGCGGCGGCGCTCCAGACGCTCCAGCACCTCCTGCGCCGGGGCGGCTAAGGACGCCAGCTCCACCATGTGGTCCTTTACCTTGCGGCTGGTCTCCGTCTCCACGGAAACCAGTCCCTTCTTTTTCATCTGATACAGCACCGACGGGATATCCTCCCCCAGTGCGGTGCAGAGGGTCTCCCGCTCCTGCGGGCCGTCGGAGAGCATCCGGCACACCGCCTGCTCCCGTTCCGTAAGGCCCTCCTCCCCTGCCGTGGGGCAGAGGCTCCAGATCTCCCGGTAGCGATACCACACCGCCGCCGGGAGGATGGTGTGCAGGGCATCGTAGAAGGTGCAGAAGTACCGCTGGCGCATCCAGAGGGCCAGCCGTATCTCCTTCTCCGACAGCACCGGCTCCTGATCCAGCAGGCTGCGGATGGCCTTCAGGGGCTTGGCAGGCACCTCCTGCCGCAGCTGAAGCACCATGCCCTCGGCGGTGCGGTTGCCCCGCCCGAAGGGTACCGTGACCCGGCAGCCCACGGAGAGCTCCATACCGGACGGCACCAGATAGTCGTAGGGCTTGTCAATGGCGTAGGTAGCCGCCGCCACAGCGACCTTGGCGATCTGCGTCATTGACGGTCCCTCCCTCAGTCTTCCTCGATCTCCGTGTCGATGGTATGGGCGTCGAACTTGCCCTCAGCCACCTCATGGATGGCCAGCGTCACCGGCTTCTCGTCCAAATGCTGGCCGGTGGCTTCGGCCTCCTCGGCGATCTGGCGGGCCCGGCGGGCCACCACGTTCACCATCATATAGCGGTTGGGGATATACTCCGTCAGCTTGTTCATTGCGGGATACAGCATCATAATGATCGACCTTCCTTATCTGCCTTTCGGCTGTAATTTGACTTATTTATGCAGGAGCTGCTCCAGACGCTCCGCCGGGCGGCAGTGCTCGGCGCACAGAATGGCCGCCAGCTCCGTCACCGCCTGCTCCACGGTATCGTTGATGACCAGATAGTCGTAACTGCTGGCGGTTTGCAGCTCCACCTTGGCCCGCAGCAGGCGGCTCTGGATGACCTCCTGACTGTCGGTGCCACGGGCGGTGAGCCGCCGCTCCAGCTCCACCCATGAGGGGGGAGCGATGAAGATACGCACCGTCTCCGGCCGCTTGGCGCAGATCTGGTTGGCGCCTTGGATCTCGATGTCCAGAATAACGTCCCGACCGTCATCCATGGCACGGTCCACGTACTTCTTGGGAGTACCGTAGAAGTTGCCTACGTACTCGGCATACTCCAGAAACTCGTCCTCCTCCACCATCCGGTGGAACTCCTCCGCCGGGATGAAGTGGTAGTGGACACCGTCCACCTCCCCAGGACGGGGGTCACGGGTGGTGGCGGAAATGGAAAAATACAGATCCGTCCGCTGATCAAACAGCGCCTTCAGCACGGTGCTCTTGCCCACGCCGGAGGGACCCGATACGATGAATGTCTTGCCCTTTCTCTGCACTTAAGCTTCCTCCTCTGTCAGATCCTCCAGCCGGACGCCCAACCGGGGCGCCAGCTTCTCCGCCGACAGCGCCGACAGCACCACATGGTCGCTGTCCATGATGAGCACCGACGCCGTTTTTCGGCCATAGGTGGCGTCGATGAGCATCCCGCCGTCCCTTGTCTCCTGAATGAGTCGCTTGATGGGGGCCGAATCCGGGCTTACCACAGCGATGAGCCGCCCGGCGGCAATGAGGTTGCCGAATCCGATGTTTACCAGCTCCATAGAACGCTCCCTTACTCGATGTTCTGCACCTGCTCCCGGATCTTCTCCACCTCGGCCTTCATGTTCACCACGTCCTGCGTAATGGTCAGGTCGCTGCACTTGGAGCCGATGGTGTTGCACTCCCGATTGATCTCCTGAATGAGGAAATCCAGCTTCCGGCCCACGGGTTCATCCCCCCGCAGCATATCCCGCAGCTGGGACAGGTGGCTGTGCAGGCGCACCGTCTCCTCGTCCACGGCGATCTTGTCGGCAAAGATGGCTGTCTCCGTCAGGATGCGGGCCTCGTCGATGGTGGTGGAGGCCAGCACCTCCCGCATCTTGCTCTCCAGCCTCTCCCGGTAGGCCGACACCGTCTGGGGAGACTGTGTCTCCACACGGGCCACGGTGCGCTCGATGGTATCAGCCCGGCCGGCGATATCCTCCGCCAGCTTCACGCCCTCCACGCTCCGCATCCGGTTATAGGCCGCCAGCGCCGCATCCGTCACCTGACAGATGTCCTCAGCCAGCATCTCCAGATCCTCCTCCGCCTTGGTGACGGAGAGGACGTCCGGGCAGCGGGACAGCTCCACCGGAGTGACCTCTCCCGACAGGCCGAAGGTCTCCTTCAGCTGCAGCAGCGCCTCATAGTAGCTGCGGGCCAGCGGCTCGTTCACCTTCACCACGGACACGTCCGCAGCGGAGGAGTCGATGGTGACGAACACGTCCACCTTGCCCCGTGACACCGCCTTCTGGACACGGCCCTTGATGGCATCCTCAGCGAATACATAGGCTCTGGGCAGCTTCATAGTACAGTCCAGATACCGGTTGTTGACGGAACGCACCTCCACGGTGATATCCCGCTTGTTTCTGGTTTCTCTCGCCCGGCCATAGCCGGTCATACTCTTGACCACAGCTTTATCCTCCTTCAAAGGGGATGGGGTCCCCGTTTATATACAACAGAAATAGCCACCGCCGCCCAGCAGATTGCAGCACAGCATGGTACCGCACAGGCGGGTGCAGGGATCGTCGCAGCCGTCGGTGGTGACACGGCTGTATCCGGCGGGGCGGTAGCCGGCGGAGCGGCCCTCCGCCATGGCCAGTGCCTGCCGGTACTCCGGGTTGCCGGGGTCCATCTGCACCGCCGTCTCATAGTAGCGCTTGGCCTCGTCCAGCCAGCCCCGCTTGAAGCAGACGGCTCCCTTCAGGAAGTTCCACTCGGCGTTGTGGTCGCTGCGGGCGTTGAGCAGCTCCTCCGCCAGATTCAGGTCCCCCTGACGTATGGCCAGACGGATGCGCTGGATGGCGGGATCATAGCTGCCGCCGTAGCTGTTGGCGCCGTAGCCGCCATAGCTGCCGCCGTAGGCTCCGTAGCCACTGCCGGAGGCGCCGCGCTTGCGCTGGTTCTGGATCTCCTCGTAGGCCTCGTTGATCTCCTTCATCTTCTCCTGCGCCAGATCGGCCAGGGGATCGTCGTGATAGTTATCGGGATGGTACTTTTTGGCCAGATTCCGATAGGCTTTTTTGACTTCCTCGTCTGTGGCGGTGCTGGGGACACCCAGCACCTGATAGGGATCACGCATCGCCGTGTCCTGCCTTTCGTTCAGGGTATTTCTCTCTCCGGGGCCGCTGATGGAAGGTGCCGTTCAAAACGGCGTTTCCCACCTGATACAGCCCCGCATATACCACACTTTCAATGACCGGCTGCCATACGCCGCACTCCAACAGCTCGAAGGCCGCCGCCATCCGCTCCACGGACCGGTCCATGGTCTGGGCCAGCTCCTGACGGCTCTCCTCCGTCAGCTTGCCCTCCTGCACCGAAAATCGCAGGGGCAGCGGATTGTAGCTGCCGCTGCGCTGGTCCTTGGCCAGATCGTCCGCTGCGTCCGTCAGGTATATCCAGCGGCCCAGATGGTACAGCAGCTGCGCCAGCACCCGCCGCCGGACAGGATCCGGCTCCTCCTCTGCCGCACCGGCCAGCAGCCGGGCGAAGGTATCCGCCGGGCGGTCAATGGAGGGACAATTCTCCCGCTCCAGCTCCGCCAGTTCTCCCAGACAGCCCTGCACCAGCCGGTCAAAATCCGGCCGCAGGCGGGCGGCCTTGCGGTAGCTGCGGCGGACAAGCAGGGCGGCCAGCCGGTATTTCAGGCCCCCGAAGAAGCCGTGATCCGTCACGCCGTCACGCAGCTGCCACCAAGTCAGGATGACGCTGAGGTCCGCCGCCGCATCCAGCGCCGGGTTTTCTTCCCCGCAGGGGCAGCCCCGGATGGGATGCACCGGGCAGCGATGGCGAGCGCAGGAAAAGCCGCTGCCGCCGGCCAGCAGAATGGCCAGAAAGGCCAGATCGTAGTTCAAAATCATCCGGGCCGGCAGGGCGTACCGCCGTCCCAGCGTGCGGCACAGGCCGCAGTAGGCGCTGCGGAACAGGTCTGTCTGCTCCTGAGTCAGCCGATCCGCCGCAGGACGCACATAGCCGAACATCAGAACTCCCGCACCACCGTGTAGGTCAGGGCCTCCGTCTTTTTGGCGTGGCGGTCATAGGCCACGCTGGGCAGGAAGGCCAGCGCCGCTGCGCCGATGGCGATGGCGTAGCGGACGCCCTCCGCCAGTCCCTCCGACAGGAAGTAGCCCAGCAGGAAGCCCACCACCGGCAGCAGATATACCAGCGCCACTACACCCAATATCTTCCGGGTGGCGCTCTCCACCACCACCTTCTGCCCCGGCCGGACCCCCACAGGGTCCTTGGCCCGTGCGTGGATGGCGGCGCCGGTCATGCCGCAGCCGGCGCATTCCTCACAGTCGTGGCCGCAGGCAGACTTTCGGGGGACGGATATCTCCACGAAGCCGCCGGGCAATATCTTTTCAACCGTTGCGATCTGTGTCATGGTAGCTTATACACCTCTTTGCTATGTCTATGGCTCTGTCGGGGTGTCCGAAGCCACCTTCAGATCCACCACCATCTGATACGAGCCCTTGATGCCGATATTCTCGTAGCCCTCGATGCGGATGGTCACCGGCACCGTATGGACCCCTGCGCCGGTGAGTCCGGACAGGTCTGCCACGATGTGGACGTTCTCCGCCGTCAGGGCGTTCACCTCCGCTGTCAGGCCCCGCATCCGCACGTTCAGCGACTCCGTCTCTGCCGTGGCGGTCATGCCCTCCGGCACATTCTCAAAGGTGAACCGGGAAACGGTCAGCGTCCGCTCCGTGACGCCACGGACCACCACCGTCACGGTGGCGGTGTCCACGCCGTCGGCAATGGTCACATCCTCCGGCACGGGGATGGTATAGGTCAGGCTCTGGGAATCCTCCAGATCCTGCACATACAGGGTATCCAGCACGATGCTGTCGATCTCATCCAGCCGGGCCTTCTCGCCCACCAGCTTCACCGTGGCGGGAGAGATGGTGTAGTCCACCGTCTCCATGGTGGCCCCCACGGCCTCCACAAAGTTCACCCGCAGAGGCACCTCCTTCACCGTCGACACCGGCATGGTGGCGCCGATGAGCTTTTCACTGCTGCGGATGGCGCTGTTCTCGATCTTCACATCGTTGTGGTCGTACAGCTCAAATTCCAGCGCCTGCACCACCGTCTTGTCAGCTCCGGTGATATCCAGCCGCACCTTGGCGTAGCTGACATTCAGCAGGTCGTCCCGCTGGCCGCGCAGCAGCAGCACCTCCGGATCCAGCGTCAGCTCCCCGGCCATGTAGCCGTCAGCCACGCTGCCCACAATTTCGCACTGAATGGGTACTTCCTTGCTGTCCAACTCGCCCACGGTAACGGTGATGCTGTAAATGCTGGCGGAATCCACCGTCAGCTTCCCCCTGCGGATGTTGTCCGGGAACACCACCTCGTAGGTCAGGGTCTGGCTGCCGGCCTCCTTGATATTGCTGGTATTGGCCACGATCCGAATCTTGCTGCGGTCCAGCTTACGCAGCTCGTTCCGGGGACCCTTGATGACCAGATCCACGGTGGTATCATAGCCCGACAGCAGCATCAGGCCACGATCTGCCAGTGTGGTATCCTCGCCGGAGAATTCCACCGGCACATTTTTCACCTTCAGCGTCACCTCCGGCGAGGTGACGGTATCCACATAGATCCACAGAGCGATCGCCACCAGGATGGAACCGATGATCCGCAGCGCCTTACGGCTGGCATCATTCTTCTTCATCGTTCTGCTCCCCCTTTCTCCGGGTCCGAAGCAGTTCCCGCAGCGGGAAGCGGGTCCTATCCGGTTTCTCCTGCTGGGGCATCAGCTCGTTGTGCAGCAGCTGGGACAGGGTCTCCGCCTGCAGATGGCGCTTCAGCATCCCACCGATGGCCACAGAGATGGAGCCCGTCTCCTCCGAGACGATGACCACCACGGCATCGGAATTCTCGCTCATGCCGATGCCCGCCCGGTGGCGCATCCCCAATTCCCGACTGAGGTTCACATTCTTAGACAGGGGCAGCATACAGCCCGCCCCCAGGATCCGCCCGTTGCGGATGATGACGGCGCCGTCGTGCATGGGCGCCTTGACGAAAAAGATGTTCTTCAGCAGCTCGCTGGAGACGGAGGCATCCAGCGTGGTACCGGAGCGCACCACGTCGTCCAGCAAGATCTTCCGCTCGAACACGATGAGCACGCCCGTGCGGGTGCGGGACATCTCCGTGCAGGCCAGCACCGTCTGGTCGATGGCCCGCTCCAGCTCCGGCAGTTCCTTCTCCGGTGCCAGCGTCCGCAGCAGGCGGATGTTCTTGCTGCCCAGCTGCTCCAAAATCCGGCGGATCTCCGGCTGGAACACGATGATCAGGGCCAGCACGCCCCACTCCACCATGTGGCTGAGGATGTAATTCACCACCCGCAAGTTCAGCTTCGAGGACAGCCACAGCGCCGCCAGAAAGATGGCCACACCCTTCAGGATGTTGGCGGCCCGTGTACTCTTCACCAGCGACAGCAGCTTATATACCAGATACGCCACGATGGCCACGTCCAGCAGGTCCGCCAGGCGGATCAGAGGCAGGTATCCTTTGATATTTTCCAATACAGACAGGATCTTTTCCATATTGCAGACCTTTCCCATTCGCATACCAATAGGTATTTCACATTATATAATTATTTTCGGAGAATTGCAATAAAAACGTAGGGGCGTGTCTGACATTTTCACGAATCGGCGGGATTGACGGGAAAAAAGGCCCCCTCCGGCCGGGGCCGGAGGGGGATAAGGAACAGGGATTTACTTTACAGGGAGCGGGAGCTTCAGCTCTGCTCCTCCCGGCGCAGGATCCGCTTCCACTGGGCCAACTTCTCCTGATTGGTGGTAACGTCGAAGGAGGCATCCTCCAGTGCCTCCATCAGCTCCCGGCAGGATTGGAAGCGCCTCACCGGGTCGGGCTGCACACACTTTTGGATCAAGTCACCCAACTGATGCGGGAAGCCGCCGATATACATTGCATGGATGCAGTCTATCTCATAGGGCGGCACGCCGGGGTTACAGCCGGTCGCCAAATAATAGAGCGTGGCCCCCAGACCGTAGATATCTGTCCGGGCATCGGTCTGTCCCATACCGCCGAACTGCTCCGGGGCGGCATAGCCCCGTGTACCCAGACAGACGGTATCCCCCGCTTTGCCGGGTTTATAGACACGCATCGTGCCGAAATCGATCAGCGCCAGACGGCCATCGGGCCGCAGCAGGATATTTCCCGGCTTCATGTCACGGTAGACATAATTTCTCTCATGCAGATAGCGCAGCACATCGCATAGCTGCCATGCCCAATCCACCACCTGGATCAGATCCTGAGTCCCTTCTCTGGCCATGACGCTCTCAAGTGTCTCGCCATCAAAATATTCCCGGACCACGCAGAGGGTCTCCTCATCCTCCAGAACCTCTACCAGCTTTGGAATGGCCGGGTGATCCAGCTGCCGGAGGAGGTCAGCTTCCTTCAGGAGCAGCTCACGGATGGCCTTTTGGGCGGGACGATCATCCTTTCGGCAAGGCTTCAGCACCACAAGCCTATCCGTACGGGAGCTTTTCGCCAAATAAACGTCCTTTACGCTCAACGGGGCAAGTGCCCGGATGACCTCATACTCCCCTATCCGCTTTTCCCCTGCAAAATCGCCCATTGGACGCGGCGGCGTTTCCTGCCGGGGAGGTGTGTACGACTCATTCCGCAGGTCAAATATGACCTTCTCAGTCCTTGCAAAACCGATCTCATCATAGGCCGCAAGCTGATACTTCTTTCCCGGTATGAGCTTACGTCCGTTTATCCACGTACCATTGGTAGAAAAATTGTCTCGCACAAACCAAATTTCCTGCTCATAGAAAAAGGCCGCCTGCCTCCGTGCCACGGTCCGTGCGCTCAGGCGGACGTCACTGTCAGACGCTCTGCCTACCGTTACCATCGGCTTTTTGATCTGCAGCTTTTCACCTGTGCTTGGGATCGTAAGGGGGAGTACATCGGAATACAGGACCACCGTGGTATCCGGCGGCAGCATCACATATTCCGAGTCATCCGGTATGGGTCGGCGCTCCTTCTGCGTCAACAGCTTCCAGTTTTTTACGGTCAGCAACTTTCCGCAGCATCTGCATACGTATCTGGTTTCATCGGTACCTTCTTCAAGAGCCATGTATTCATGCTGTCCATTCCTGCAATCGAGAATTGCATCGGCCTCTTTGCCCAGCATCTCACGCAAAACAAGCTTTGCGAGCCGCTCCATGCCGGTCTTAGTGGGATGAGAGCCGTCGATGGCATCATAGGGCAGGTGATAGGCATACAGATCGATGAGCCTGCCGCCCTCCAGCACTGCCGTGCGGCGGATGATATCGTTATATACCTCGATGGAGATACCGCCTACGCTCTCCGGAAACACAAAAGCCGGATCGGTACTCATATAAGTGGAGCAGAGGGTGCAGCACCAGAGCTCGGCATCCGGATAATTGGCCCGCAGCTTTTGCAGCATCCGCCGGTAGGCCGTCTCGAACACGGAATACCACTCGTCGGTCACTCCGCCGTCCTCCATGGGCCGGACGGCGTTCGCCCAGTCATTGGTGCCGAGATAAACCAAAATCACATCCGGCCGGACACCCCGCATATGCAGATGGCTGGTCCGCTGGTCGCTGCACCCGGAGGGGAACAGCTCATGCTGCCCCGGCAGCTTTGTCACCCGACTGCCGGACCAGGAGTCATTGACCAGCAGCTCGCCGCCGAAGAAGTCGATGACCTGCCCCCACCATGTATCCGCCATGGTATAGACCCCCGTCCGGCTGCAGACGTCGCCTTTGTAGAAGACGCTGTGATCCGGCGGATTATAGCTTTCCAGTGTGCTGACAGAGTCTCCCAGGACGGAAAATTGTTTGCCTCGATAGAGGTTTGTCGTTTTCCACTGGGAAAGCTCCTCCTGCCGTATTTTCTCCGGGGTAGGCGCATCGTCCACCAGCCACATGGGGCCGGAAAAGCGGAGCTTGGCAGCCTCGGTAGAGAGACCGTCAAAGGCGAGCTGGAAGGCCATCAGGTTCGGACACGGCTTAAAGGGATCGTTGCCGTTGCTGCTTTTGATGGCAAAGACGATATCTGTGAAGCAGGTATCATAGTGCTCCTCCAGCAGAACATCCCGAAAGGCCTGCGCCACGATCTCCGGCGGATTCTTGAAGGCTCCGCAGCCGAAGGCACCTAGGATCAGCACCCGAATGTCGTTATCTATGGCGGCATTGAAGATGTTGCGGATACGGGAACGGAACAGATCCCCCAGCACGGCGGAATTCGTATGCGGCAGCATGAATAGGATGGGTGCAGCGCAGGTGATCACATCCACACGAAACCACTGGTTCCGCTCCTTCAGGCTCAGATCCTCGTTTTTGAATACGGTCACACCCTTGGTGTAGATCAGGCGGTCGGAGTAGAGATACCGGCCGTGCTCATAATGATACTGATAGAAGTCGTCATATACGCCGGGTGTATTGGCCAGACACGGATAGAGATTGCTGCAGCGGCAGAGGCACTCCTCCTGCGCCGTGGCACCGTTTTTCACGCCACCGCCGGGGACCTCCGGATTGGCAAAGTTCAGCACAGCCACGCCGTATTGATTCCCGAAGCGGGCAGCCGCCGCAAAGGTGGTGGTATCCTCCACCGTGATGCGCTGCTCATACCGGGGCATGAGCGGCTGTTGGGCCCTGAAATCCTCACGGTAGACCTTGGTTCCCTCCATGGCCTGACGGGTAGCGTCCCGCAGTGCTTCGCTTTCGCAGCGGTGCAGCGTGTCCTCAAATTGCTCGATCAAATTTTCTGGCATTTTCCTTCCTCCTTATCATCCGAAACCATCAAAGCCTCCGGCCGGGGCCGGAGGCTTTGATGCCGGCTTATGCCGGGTCAGGTCTTACTTCTCTTTGTCGTTCTTCTTTTTCTTGCCGGCGGCCAGAGCGATCACCACACCGGCGATCACTACCACAGCGGCGATGGAGCCGAAGAACAGCGGCTTATTGTTGTAGTAGCGCACGAAGAGATTCGTGGTGACGTAGAAGTTGGTGATCTCCTCCGTCTGCTCGTTGCCGGCGGCGTCGGTGCAGACGATCTTCACCTGATGCGCTCCGGTGGAATCGCCCGGAATATCGAAGGTGAACTCGCCCTGGTCCGCCACGATGGCGGCGACCTCCTCTGCTGTCCACGTCTTGTAGGCCTTGCTGTAATCGTCCAGATACACCACCACGGACTGAAGCAGCAGGTTATCTCCGGCGGACAGGCTCACCGTGAGGTTCTCCAGAGGATAGGTGGTATCGCTCTCCAGATTGGTCACGACCATGTTGGGCTTGGTCTTATCCACGCCGAAGCCGATCTCCTGCTTCTTGGTGTCCAGCGTATTTTCCGCTATGTTGCCCGCAGCATCCTCGGAGTAGAAGGTCAGGCGATAGACGCCGTCATCGGCAAAGTTCTTGGCCAGCACGGTGTAGATGTACTCATACCACTGACCATTGCCGCCCCGCACCTCGATGCGGTAGTCCGTACCCTCCTGCAGGATGATGGTCTGATTGTTCTTGAAGAGCGTGATGCGGATGTTCTGGAGGGCATCGGGGTTGGTCTCCGTCACCACCACATCCTGCGGCGTCTGGACGTAGGAGCCGTTGAGCTGATCCGTGGCGGCGCTGAGGGCATAGGTGGAGCCGAAGCGGTTGGCGGAGAACAAAATGGTCTTTTCCGTGGTGTTGCCCGCCTTATCCGTCAGGGTGGCCGCCAGCGTGTAGATATCGTCTACTTCCTTCTCCTTGGCGAAATTCTTGAAGGTAAAGACCTTGCCGTTGTGCTGGTCGGCATAGGAGCCGTCCAGCGCAACGCCCTTGCGCATGGCGCCGGTGAGGGTGATGTTCACCTGTGCATCATCGTAGTTGGTATCGGAATAGGACACTACCGGGATGATGTCGCCGTTGTTGGCGGAGCGGTCGGCTACGCCGGTGATCTCCAGCGTGGGAGCCGTGGTATCCACGTAGAAGGTCTGCTCCGTGAAGTCGGCGGAGGTGTTGCCCGCCTTATCCGTCACGTCGATGTCGAAGGTATACAGGCCGTCACGGCGATAGGCGATGGTGGCCGTATGGCGGTCGCCGCTGGAGGTCCAGCCGCTGACCGTGGGCAGGGCGATGTCTGCGCCGTCGTCGGTGGCCCGGAGGGTGATGTTCACCCGGCTGGCGTCGAAGTTGTGCTCCGTGACAACAACGGTGGCCGTGCGGTTTGCGTTGTAGTAGTTTCCGTTCAGGGCGGAGTTGTTGTCATAGGTGACGCTGATGGTGGGGCGGGTCTTATCGATAGTGAAGGCCGTCGGAGCAACGGTCCCGTCGGCATAGTACACCGGCTCGTTGGGATTGCCGGCCTGATCGGTGCAGGCGATGGCAAAGGTGTAGTCCCCCTCGGCGGTGTATTCGATGGTGGCCGTATGGAGGTCGCCGCTGGAGGTCCAGCCGCTGACCGTGGGCAGCGCAATATCTGCGCCATCATTGGTGGCCCGGAGGGTGATGTTCACCAGGCTGTCGTCGAAGTTGCGCTCTTTCACCGTGATGGTAGCCCGGCGGCTCTCCCGGAAGAAGGTGCCGCTGTCCGCCGCATTCTTGTCATATTCGATATTAATGATAGGCTTTGTGATATCGATCTTGATGGAATACTCCATGGACGTGACATTGCCTGCGTTGTCCTCGGCGGTCAGCAGGATGTGGACATCGTTGCTGTTGTTCTTCTTTGCATCCACGGTAAAGCCCATGCCCTCCTTGGACTGGCAGCAGGGGGCTTTGCCGTCCCAGCTATAGAGCACGCCCTGCTGGGTCACATCTTTCTCGTTATAGACCGTCCCGTTATAGACCGTATAGGTCACCTGCTTCAGGCCGGAATACACGCCGTTTTCCACGGGATCGTTTGCCGACACCACCACCGACACATCGCCGTTATAAATCTTGTTGTTGGTCAGACCGGACACCCTTACGATTTCCGGAGCCGTAAACTCCTCGTGAGGTCTCTCGTTGTCCACCACCAGACCGTTGGTGCTGAGGTAGGTGACATTGCCGGCCATGTCCGTGATCTTCAGATAGACCACAAGCTGCTGGTTGGGTGTAAATTCCGTGGTTTCGCCTATATCGGTCCACTTCTGCTGCGCCAGTTCCTTAGCCGTCAGCGGCGCCTTCTTCCCTTCACTGTCGGTCTGGAATTTCTGGACAAAGTATTCCTTGCTCTTGATGGGCGAGGTCTCGTCCCCTTCGTTATGGGTAATGACGATCTTATCATTGGCCCAAACGCCAAAGGTCAGGTTCTTGCTGTCGATGAGCGCTTCCCATACAGGGGAAGAAGTGGGGTCCTTTACTCCCACCACATAGGTGTTGGCGGTGATGGTGCCGGTGGGGGCATTCGTATCCACGGTGAAGCAGTAGGGGGTTTCGCCGTAGGTCACGGCGTTTACACTCTTCTTCTGGTCCTTGTCAGCAAGGGCGGACAGACCGGCCCTGTTGGTGTAGGAGATGGACCAGATGTAATTGGCATCCTCAGAGAAGGTCACTTTACAGGAAACTTTATCCGGGTCAACAAGATTCGTCTCCGGGTCAACAGCATTACTCCAATCGGTAATCTGGACCTTGCTGCGCACGTCTTTGCCCGCCGTGTCCTTGATATCGAGCTTGACCGCATCGAGATCCCGTGTGCTGGCTCTGTCGGTGATGGTCACAGTGGCGGTGCGGGCAGCTTTGTAGTAGCCACGCTCAGTGCCGTTCTCCTCCACCACATTGACGGGTTTTTCCTCTCCTTCCTCTCCTTCCTTTCCGAACTTGATCTCGATGGTAGGAGACGTAGAGTTGATCTTCACTGCCGCCTTCTCCGGCTTGGACACATTGCCGGCCCGGTCAGTGACCTGCACATAGATCACAACGTTGTCGCTGTTGTTCTTCCCGGCATCCACGGTGAAGGTGCAATCGCCCAGCTCCTGCAGGATATCGCCGCCCTCCGTGTAGGTATAGAGCATCTCCCGCTGGGTCACGGTCCCCTGCTCCGTCTCGGTGCGGTCCTTTACCACCCAGTACTCCACGGATTGGATACCGGAGTAGTCATCCTGGTCGATGATGCTCTTCACCGTGGCGGTGAAGCTCTTGTGGTAGTAGCCGTTGGTGTTGGCCGCCTCGAGCGCCAGCTTCAGCTTGGGGGCCGTCGTATCCACGACGATCTTCAGGCCCTCCAGCTTCTCGTCTGCCAGCTGTGCCACACGGATCTCCGTCTCGCCGTAGAACACCCGGATGGCCTGAATGGTCTTGGTTTCCTGAATGGCCGCCGGCTGCGTAAAGGAGGCGGTCCCCGCATCGTAGCCGCCGGAGGTCGTTCCGTCGGCAAAAATCAGCTGGATGCCCTTGATCCCGGTCTCGCTGCCAGTCTCATCGGCGGCAGCAGAAAATTGGACCGCTGCATCGTTTGCAAAGACGAAGGTGGCGCCATCCCGGCGGATGGCATTGCCGGAGTTCCAAGTGATGCCCCCCAGCGCAGTGAGGTCCTTGGTGCCGATCTGGGGGCACTCCGTAAAGGTGACGGTCACCTTCGTATCCCGTTGGACTTCCGTCAGATGCAGCTGATACGACTTCTCCGCCGTTCTTCTCACGTTGGCCTTCACATCGGCTTCGTCTACCGTGATGGTGTCGATGATATAGCCGTCCTCCGGCGTGATGGTGAAGTCGACGCTGTCGTTATAGCTCACCTTCTCCGGATGATACTCCACCTTGCCATGCTTGCCGGAGATCACCGTGATGGTCTGCCGCGTGGGAGCAAAGGTGATCTTGATGGTGTGGGGCGCAGTAATGTTCTTGATATCCCGTGTGAAGGGAGTGTCCTTTACATATCGATTGTCATCAAAGCTTTCCGCTTTGCCGTCGATCTCCACCTCGCTGACACGGTAGTTTTCCTTGGGAGTGGCCTTTATCGTCAGGGTGCTGCCCTGCTTCACGAGGACTGCTTCCACCTCGCCGCCCTGCGCTGCGGGGTCGGTTTCCACCGTTCCGAGCTGGCTGTCGTAGGTGACGGTAACGGTGTACACTCTTATGAACTTCACGGCGATCGTCGTGTCCTTATCCACCGTCAGCTTCTTTGTAAAGCTGGCAGTATCTGCAATATCCTCCTGCGTACCGTCGATGGCGATGGATTCGATCTGATAGTCATCGTCCGCCGCAACAGACAGCTCGACCTCAGTCCCCTCTTTGTAGGTCTTTTCCGTGACCGCTTCGCCGTCCAGCAGTACCTTGCCGCCCTTGCCAGCGGTGACAGTGACGGTGTACTCCTGCACGAAGGTCACGCTGACAGTGATATCCTCGTCGGCGGTCAGCGTCTCCTGAAACGTCTCGCCCTTCTTCACTGTCCGGGGCTCACCCTTCACCGTAAGCTCCTGAATATAGGCGCCCTTGGCCGGGATCAGCTCCAGCTTCACATCGCCGCCCTTCTCCACGGTGGACGTCTCCGTCTCCTGATCGTTGATCCGGACTAATCCGTTGCCGGTCTTGGTGACCGTCACATTCACGGTATCAGGGGTCTTGACCGTCAGCTTCACATCCACATTGCCGGTCACATCCGTGACAGCGACACGGTCGGAAACGGTGTCATAGCCCTCCGCCGATACGGTATAGGCCAATGTGACCGCCTTGCCGTCTGCGATGTCCTGTGCATAGTCGGCCATCTCCTGAATGACCGCCTCGCCGTCGGTGGTGGTCACGGTGTTCTTGGCACCTCCCGTGCCATCCACCTCGATGGTATAATCCACCGATGCGCCGTCCAGCTTGGCATCCTCGTCGCCGCCTGTCACGCAGACGGTAAAGGCATCCGCATAGGTCGTCGTGCTTGCAAACGCAGAGACCGGCACAAGGCTGACGGCCATGAGGAAGGCAAGGACGGCAGGCAGAATGCGTTTTTTCATTCTAACTTCGTTCATCTCTCACTGCTCCTTACTGTTGAGGTGTTTCTTGGTGTCTTATTTTGTCATCCGCTAGACGGATGATAAAAACTACTCGATGATCTCAGAGCTGGCGCTAAAGCCCATCTCCACATCCGTTTGGAATGTGCGCTTCTCCTCCGGCTTCGGGGCGGCAGGCTCTCGCTCCGCTTCCGACAGGACCGTTGTGGCGCCCACCTCCTCCGGCTGCTGCAGAACCGTCGTCTCCGCCGCAGTCTCAGTGAGCACGGTGGTAGCCTCTGCCGCCGCTGTCAGCTCCATGGTGGAGAGCTTCTCCGTACCCGGAGAGCCGCCCATTCCCGCCATTTGTGGCTCCAGTCTGCCGGAGGGCGATATCTTCGCCGTGAGCTTGCCACGGGCAGCATTTACGGGGCTGGGCTTATATGCCTTATTGCCGCTGGCCTCGTTCTGGGCCCGGATATCCCGGATGGCCTTGCGGGCCGTAGCTCCTGTTACGTCACCGATGACGCTGCGGATATCCAGCAGGAAGAAAATTGCAATGGCCGCCAGTAGGAAAATACCCGCCAACACATAGGCCACCGTCGAGAGCATTTGCAGCGTTTCAACCGTCATGCCTGCTTCCCTCCCTTCGTGGCATATGCCGTCTCAATGGCCTTTTTCGTATCCGCCAGCAGCGAAACGGTGGCCTCCTTCTTATGCTCCGTGGTGTCGGCAGTGGCAGAGATGCCTGTCACCGTTCGCTCCACCTGATCGTACATCTGCATCATATCCGCCTGGCTGATGCCGTCGCCCTTAAACTTGGTGGCATACTGCTGGAGCGCACTGCGGGAGAGCTCCAGCAGCTCCAGCCGCACGATCTCGCTCTCATTTTCATCGGCGGCCACCGTATCCAGCAGCTCACGAATGTTGTCAAAGAAGGGCTTATACTTCCCCTTATCGCTGGCCTCGGTGATATCGGTGGTGATATCCCGGTAGAACGAGCCGATGTTCACATAGACCCTCGCCATATTCAGGTTTGCATAGCCCTCCGGGGCGTTGTCCAGCACATCCTGGAACCACTCCACGGCGCTCTTGGCCCGTGTGACCTGATTGTCAGTCCCGTCGCCGTAATCGTAATAATACCAGTAGAGCTTTCCGGTCTCGAAGCAGATCTCCGTATAGTTGGCGGGATCCGCCTGCAGCGCCGCTTTGTTGCTCTTGATGTACTTGGTCAGCTGATTGGCCTCCTCCACGGAGAACCGGGAGTCGTTATCCTTGTAGGTCTGGATCAGCGCCAGATAGGCATCCTTTTCCCCGGCCTTATCGGGAACGGCGATGGCCTCGCCATAGAGTGCCACCTTCTCCCCGTAATCCGCCGTCTTGGACGCCTCATACAGGATATCCCGATAGGTATCCGTGGCCTGTTGGGCCGCCACATGGCTCAGTGCAAAGCCCGCCACGGCGAATACCACTGCAAGGGCCGTCGGGACAATGAATTTTGCCAGCTTGCGCTTCTGCTTCTTCTTGTAGTCCTCGTCGATCTCCTTGTAGTGGTCCAGCGCATACATCAGCTCCGCCGCTGACTGGTAGCGGTCCTCCGGATTGCGCTGGGTACACTTCAGGATGATGCGCTCCAGACCGCCGGAGAGACTGGGGTTGATCTCCCGGATGGGCTTCATCTCATAGGGCGGTTCGCTGGGGTTGCAGCCGGTGACCAAATGGTACAGCGTAGCACCCAGACAGTAGATATCCGTGCGGGCATCCGTCTGACCCATGCCACCGAACTGCTCCGGGGCCGCATAGCCCACAGTGCCGAGACAGGTGGTATCCGCAAGATTCTTCTCCTTGAACTCTCTGGCCGTGCCGAAGTCGATGAGGGTCACGTTGCCATCCGGCTTGAGCATGATATTAGCGGGCTTCATGTCCCGGTAAATGATGGGCGGCTGCCGGGAGTGGAGGTACCCCAACACATCGCACAACTGCTTGGCCCACTCAATGACGTACTCCTGCGGCTGGGCGCCGTACTCCTCCAGTGCCTTGTTCAGGGAATTGCCCTGCACGTAGTCCATGATGATGATGAACGAATCCTCCGTATCGATCACGTCGATGATACTCGGCAGATTCGGGTGGCTCAGCTTCTTGAGGATATTCGTCTCCGCCACCAGACCCTGCTTCACGGATTCAAAATTCAGTACACCGTCCTTGCGGACCTCCTTCACTGCCCAGGTCTTGTTTGCCTTCTCATTGATGGCCATATATACGACACTCATGCCGCCTTGTCCGACCTTGTTGAGGATCTTATATTTTCCGTCAACGAGGGATCCTATCTCCAGCATCCCGTTCCCTCCATATTTTAAAATGTTCTGATGGTCACCACCGAAATGTTGTCACGCTCCCGGCGCTGCTTGTTCAGCTCGATCAGCGCCTCCATATTGCGCTGCATCCCATCGGCATCGGTCATCACCGTCGGGTTCAGATAGGCATATATCTCCCTCTCCGTGATCTCGTGGCGGAATCCGTCGCTGCACAGCATATAGGTGGCATTCAGCGCCGTATCGCCAAAAAACATATCCGGATAGACCTCGTCGGATGCACCCACGCATTGCAGCAGCACACTGCGCCGGGGATCGGTCTCCGCCTCGACCTGCGTCAAGTTCCCCAGCTCCACCTCTCTGGCCACCACGGTCTGGTCCTTGGTCAAAAGAACCACATGGTCGCCTATCTCGTAGGCACGGGTATCACCGACGTTGATGATATAGTACCGCTGCTCCGTCAGGAGCAGTGCCGTCACCGTGGTGCCAAGGCCACTGGCAAGGCCGCACCGCTTTCCGTACAGCTTGATCTTCTCGTTGTACTCGGTGGCGATGCCCACCCAGTCCGCCCGGACGGCCGAATCGGTCAAGCCGCTTTCGCACAGATCGGGAAGCCGCTGCTCCGCCCACTTGCAGAATGCATTGACCACGGATGCACTGGCTACCTCGCCCTTGTCCAGACCACCCATTCCGTCGCAGACCACGGCAAAGGCCATCCGGCCCAGCGGTGTCGTCACCACACGGGCGTTAAAGCTATCCTGATTGGTAGCCTTGGTGGTCCCGATATCTGTGGCTGTGGAGATGATGAAATTCATTGCTATACATCCTCTCTTGGCAAAAATAGCGCATCTCAGCGAAGCTTAAATTCAAAATCCTCGTTGCCGAGACGGATCTTGGTTCCCTGCTGGATTGGCACCTCCGTGTTGGGCTGGATCATTTTGCCGTCCACGTAGGTGTGATTGGTGGAATTGGTATCCACGATGAAGTATGTATTCTCACGGGTGATGATGGTGGCGTGGCTTCTGCTGATGGCCGGATTGTCCCCAATGAAGTAGTCCACATAGCTCCGCTCCTTCCCGATGCGGAACTGGGGCTTATTGACGGCGATCTCCTCGTGGTTTCTGCTGCGGATCAGGTATGGTGCAATGCGCCGGGACTGCTGGGAGGCATTGTTGAGCACCGTGGTCTCCCCGATCCGGCCGCCGCCGTTGAGGATCGTTGTATTGCCGAAATCCATTTTTTCACCGGTCTGTACCATCGGGATCGTCTGAACCGGCGGCTGGACCGGTATCTGCACCGGCTGGACTGCAGCAGGCTGCTGCACGACCGGGGTCACAGGTATCTGTGGCTTGGGCTGCGGAGGTGTCTGTATCACCGGCTGCACGACCGGGGCCGACTGTCCGGGGATCGCAAAGCTCGGTGCGCTGCCCCTTTGCTCCACACCCGGAACCGCAAAACTCTGGCTCTTTGCCGACTGATTGGCGGGCCTTTCGGTCTTTGCGGGCTTGCTTGGTTTAGAGGCCGCCTGCTTGGGCTTACCCTTCTGCGCCGCCTTCTGCTGATCGTACAGGGCCTTATTCTCCTTACTGTAATGGGTCAGCAGGTGCAGCAGCGACATTTCCTCCTTCGGGGACTCCTGCGTCTGCTGCTGCGGCGGCTGAGGTACAGCGGGCGGTACGGCCGGTGTGATGATCGGCTGTGCGGGCGGTACATGGACGGGAGCAGTCTTTTGTACAGGAGGGACCGCAGGCGCACCTACAGAGGGCTGCCCATTGGGTATCTTCTTCACCTCCACCGTCACTGTGGGCGCCGAAGGCTCATTGCGCAAATCATCCAGCAGCTTTTTGAAGCCCGGCAGAGAGAATACCGACGAGCTGTTCAGGAAGTTCAGGATCTTCGCTACATGGTCTGAGTCCTCTGTGGGGTCCGTCTGCGCATTGACCACGACACTTTTGAAGAAGGCACCCAAGTCCGGTTCTGTCCCCTCCGCATTGGCGATGGGCAGGCAGATCAGTGCAGCGGCACAGGTCGTGACATCTGCAAAGATGTACTCCGGGTCCAGCACGATGCTGGACGTGTCGATCATATAATCCTCCGCCGACAGAAAGCCCTCCGTGATCCCGCTGAAAACGCCCAGCAGCCGCTTACGGTTCACAACGCCGCCGAAAAACTGCTGCATGGACACCTTGGAGGAAACATTGTACTTAATATACCTCTTCTCATCCATCTGCGTAAACAGGGCTCTGGTGAGTCCCGGTATGCTGTTATTGGTGAGCATCCCCAGGCTCAACGTGTCGATGGAGTCCCCCTCTTTTATCTCATAGACAAGATAGGTATTTGCCCCTTGATTTTCGTAAGAAAAATCCATGATGATCCACCTCAACTGTCGTATTCGCACAGAACCAGAAAGCTCCATGCGGCAACGCTCTTCACGCAGGCTGCTCCGTCCGGGGAGAAAACGCCTGCGTCAAAATACTTCTCCTCTACCACCAGCTCACCGTCGGTGTTGATATAGCCCCACCGATCATTTTCCTCTACCGGGGCTAAGCCCAGCGAGAAGGATCTGGCGTTTTCATATTGCGGCTGGATGACCAACTCGCCCTTGGCATCCGCAAATCCCCATTGCGAACCCACCTTCACCGCCGCATAGCCGTCGTTGGCTGCGACCATTGCCGCACCGTCATAGGTGGCACCGATCTGCTTGCCGTCGTGATCCACGAAGAAGTACTTATCTCCGGTACGGACCGTAATACGGTCAAACATGGAGCAGTAGCCATAGGAGTCCACCAGGATCTCATCATAGGTAAAATCCGTGATGTTTTTCAGTTTGCAGTTTATCAGAGCCCATTTATCGCCCTTTTTCACCGCCGCTACACCATTGGCAAAGGCGCCGGCGTAGTCAAGCTCAAACATCTGCTCATGAAATTCCGTGTCGATGTAGCCGTACTTGCCGTCCCGCTGAGCCGGAGCCAAACCGTCGCCAAAGGAACCCAAATACTGGTAGGTATTGTCGCCTACCAGCTTCTTGTTGCCCTTGACGTCGATATAGTAGTACGATCCCTCCAGACAGCAGGGGATCACGCCGGTATCCTTGTCATAGGCCCCCAGGTACTCATAGGTACACTTGATCTTTCTGGTCCCGTCCTTGGCGGCCATCCCGTACCGGCCCTCCTCGGACACCGTCACATAGTTGCGGTCCGGCTGGACGTGCCAGTCCCCTACCGTCTCGTAGGAGGAGTACTTCTCGATGCACGTGGTAGACAGCTTCTTGGAAAGCGCCTGAATATCCTCGTTGTCCTTAACCTTAGCGGCGCTCTTTACCACCTCCATGGCCTCGCTGTAATCCGCCTTCTCCATGTAATAATCTGCTTTTTTCAGATAGGCCTGCGGATCCTTGGGAGCCAACTCAATGGCCTTGTCGCAGCACGCAAGAAAGCCCTTATAGTCCCCCACCTGATAGTACATATCCGCCAGCTTCATGGTGATATCGTAGCTGCCGCTATTCAGCTCCAGAGCCTTTTCGTAGCTCTCCAGCGCATCGATGTAGATGCCCTTCTCCTCGTACCTTTGCCCCTGCTCCAGATATTTTCTATATGCACTGCTGCTATCGATCTGATTTTTCAGAAGCCCCAGCCACGCCAGTGCCGTGAATGCGAGCAGGCCGATCAGTACCAGCTTTGCATTTCCCTTCTTCATCCGCCGTTATCCTCCTATCAGCATAAACGCATATTCTATCGCCACTCCGGCGAACGCAAAGGGCGCCATGGGGACCGAGTCCCGCAGCTTGACCTTTTTCATCAGCAGCAAAACGATCCCGACAACGGCTGACACCACAAACGTATAGAACAGTGTCGCAATAATCTCCATACTGCCCACATATGCACCGATGGTGATGAACAGCTTCACATCGCCCATGCCCACACCCTTCCGGGAGAGGAGCATCGCCACCGCCAAGATCACGCCGCCGATGCCGGCGCCAATCAGCGGATAGAGCAGGATGCTGCGCCAGTACTCCGGATCGGAGATCAGATTGCAGCCCAGAAAGGCCACTCTGGCGATCAGCAGGACGCAGATCAGGAAATTGGGGATCAGCCGTTCCCGGTAGTCGATATAGGCCAAGAGGTACAGGCCCCACAGAAGGGTCGTCCACCGCATCAGCACCGGAAGCTTCAGCAACTCATTTCGCAGGGAGTATTGGATACTCAGCGTCACAAACAGCAGCAGGACCGCTGCAGTAATGGCCAGAAGCACCCAATACGCCTTGAACGCCGTCCGGGTCAGCGCCCCTTTTTCAATGCTGTAACGCTTCTTCACATACAAAAGTGAGGCAACGAGCAGCAAAAGCGTATAGATCGTTATGATGATGCCGCAGACCATGCTTATCCTCCCAACGCCTTGTCTCTGTATGTGATATTGACCTTGACACCGGTCTCCTGCTCGATCTCATTGGCGATCTCCTGCAGCAGAGAGGCAAACTCCGTCGCCTCCTCCGGCACCACTATAATCAGGACCTTCTCCCGGTGCATGGTCTTTTCCAGCGCCGTCTGGCAGTCCGTGCCGTCCGACATCTCGATGCTCTCGCTGATGCTGTCCACCGCACGGTTCAGTGCATTGGCGTAGGCCTTCAGCGCCGCCTTGATCTTCTCCCGCTTCAGGATGTAGTCGCTGGCCTTGGTGCCGTCGCCGGAGCGCACATAATCCGAGTAGGAGGCGGCAAATACGTTCATGGAGTGGACCGCCGTAAAGGTGTTGCTGTCCTGATCATAGAGATCCACGCCCACGCCGTTCTTTACACCCTGATGGGGGTTCTCCCCCTGCAGCTCACTGACGTAGTCCTTGCCACGCTCCATGTCACTCTTCTGCCACGCCGACGTTTTCGAAGCCACGTCGCTGAGCTTCACGCCCTCGGTGTCCGCCAGCCATGCCGCCGTGCTGGCCGTCTGCTTGACGATCAGCTTCTGGTCGAAGATGCCGAAGCCCTTCACGTCGATCTCGTACACCAGCACCACATTGATGGTCCGCTGGTCCATCAGGAATGTGGACAGGCTGAAGTCCAGTCCGTCCAATCCATTGACCACGCCCATTTTCTCCAGCACAGCCGAAGCGTCATCCTGCTGGGTGATGTACTTGGGCAGGAGCGCCTTACACAGCGGCTGGGCGATGACCCGGCTCACCAGAGCAGAGCCGCCCTTCTGCGCCACCACCTGTGCCAGCGCCGTGATGGCGCCCTTGGGGTCGCTCATCAGCGGGGCAAAGCTGTTGTACACATTCTGTGCCGAAGCGGTGATGGATTTGAAATCATCGCCGCTCATGCCGCTGAGCATATCGCTCAGGCCCTCGGAGCTCAGGGTCACGCCGTTGCCGCCGGTGGAGCTGCTGAGCACGTCGGAGAAGTCGTACATGGACTGCACCGCCTCGTCGATGCTGTCCACCGTAGCCTCGGCGGAGTCCTTGGGATGCACCAGCAGGTTGGCCCGGCTGGCGATGTATGTATACTTGGAGATCTCCTTGGCCGTCTGGTCGATGGCATACTGGGTGGTGCTCTCGATCTTTGCAACGGTGGCCAGTGAAACGATGGTCACAAAGGCAAACATGAAGATCGACAGCGACAGGATGGCCTCTACGGTAAACGAGCCCTTTTCCCCTTTGTCTTTCACAGTCTCACCCTCTCATGGTTTCTTAATTACGCCGCCTTTTTGAGATTCTCGATCAGCGTGTCCATGGCAGCATCCAGTGCAGCATAGCTGGCGGAGGAATCATCCTTCGGCAGTCCTACGCAGAAGCGGACATGGTTTTCATCGGTCACATGATAGAATGCGATGAACTGCCGATTCATTGTTCCTTCACCAGTCTGGTCACCCTCCATGGTGCCGCTGACCTTCAGGATGGTCTCGCCGTAGTTGTTTTCGGTTTTACTGCTGGTACTATTGGTCTGTTCTGTGGGATAGAATCTAAACACTGCATCCATAGAATTCCTCATCTGTTTAAATGCCAAATCTATGATGTCATCCCAAGTATTAAAGGAAATATCATTTAAGCAATAGATGAATAGCGAGTATTCGTCTGTTTCAGCTACCATCCCATCAATAGAACTTCTTTCAATTACGCTACCGTCAAAGGTAAAACTATAACCAAACAATTCTTCCACTTGTGTGTCTGGCTTTTTATCCGTGTTAACCTTTCCCGGTTCATCCGTCTGATTCTGATCATTGTCCGGCTGGGGATCCGTGTTTCCTCCATTGGAGCTGCAGGCCGCCAAGGTCAGCAGCATCAGGGCCGCCAAAATAAAAGCTAAAATTTTTTTCATACGTTCCTCCTGTTTAATAGCCTAATACACTGGAATACTTGAGCTTCTGATAGCCGGTGCCGATCCTGCTGAAATCCAGCTCATAGGACGTCTCGTTGTCTGCATGCACGGTGGTCACCGGGACCTGAAAAAAGGTGGTGCGAACGGATACCTCCGCCGTAGCCGTGACCACGGTAAAGGCCTTGGTGACATCAAAGCCGCTGCTCTGCTGCTGGACATTGGCCTGGATCAGCTGGGCCGTCCGGGTCAGCATGGCGTTCTTGCTGCCGTCCCCCATCAGCAGATGGATCATGATAAATGTCTTGACGTACTCCTTGTAGTTCATGGTGAGACCGCTGGCTGCCGCCGCACTGCCGGAGGAACCAGCGGAATCCCCGGCGATCCCCGCCGTAAAGCTGCTGATCTCATCCTTGATCTTTTCCTTCGCCTGATTGCCGCCCTCTGTGATTTTCTGCTCCAAAGATGACTTAAACTTATCTCCATATGCAGAGATTTTACTCCCGATAGCTTCAGTAATATTTACTTTCAGGTCGCCAATCAGTCCTCCATTATTATCTTTCCCATACAATATTCCATTGATTATTTCAATGGAATTTCCATTCCTCGCAGCGGTATACATCTCATACAACTTCGAAGCAATATCCCCTACTTCATCGGATAGCAGCTTATCAATGGCCAGATCGATACACTCGTTTACCAGCCCCGAACCATTGTTCTTCAGACCCTTCAGCGTCTCCTCCACCTTATTCATGATGTCTGTTTGACTTAAGGCCTGAGATGCTCCAGTGATCTGTAAGGCCAACTGTGAAATAGGTCCCGTAATAGCGCTCTGCACATTTCCATAAACACCATCTAGTGTTCTGTTAACATATCGCTCTATTTCGTTCGTTCCAAAATCCACAAGTTTTCCACTCGCATCTACTGCGGCGTTCTCCAGCTTATCAAAGATATCGTCGATCGCTGTATTGGCAACATTTTCGATAAGGTTGGCCGCGTTCTTTTTAATCTTATCCTTCAATCCACCATAGCCCAAAGCCCACGTATTAGTTGTCTTATACAGCGCCACGGCCTTTCCCTCGTCGCAGAGGGCCTTGACATCCACGAAGGACTCCGCCATGGCCCACGCCAGCAGGATCACCGTCTTTACGATGGGCACGCCGAAGCCCGTCCAGCCTGCGATGGCTGTGGCCGCCGTCAGAGCCGGCACGGTGGTATCGGTGCTGGTGAAGGCGTACACGGCGTTCAGGGCAAAGCGGATGCCAAAGATCATGGCACGGGTGCTCTGCAGGTTCTTCGTCACGCTGTCGTTGCCCCAGAGGATATATTCCGCCTCGGCCCCAAAGTAGGGGTTGTTGGTCATATCCTTGCCGTTCATGGCCTTGGCCACCAGATTGCCGTCGCCGTCCTTTTTCAAGGTATCGGTGTAGCAGCTGAACATCTCCGTCATGTACTCCTGAAGGTACAGCTTGTCCCTCCCGGCCTCAGCAACCTGTCCCAGCAGCTTCAGCAGCTCGGATATCTTGGTGAGATTGTTCTTGTTGTTTTTGGCGGCCTCTTTGTCACTGTCGGAATCCACCTTTTCTGCATGGAAGGTACTCTTGTTCTCTTTGCTGCCTTCGTCGGAGCACAGCTGGTCGATGGCCTTCCGCACGCTCTCGTCCACAGAGGCGCTGATGGTGCCGGGGATGTCCGCCGGCAGGCCGGCCGTAGACTGCGTCGAATTGGCTCCGGAATTGCCGGCAGAGATCAGGTTCTTTTTCAGGTTCTCTGCGCTATCCTTGCTGGTCTTATTCTCCTTTGCATTGGCAGAGGCGCAGACCCGGCACAGGTAGGCGTAGAACTGCTCCTCCTCCGTGACCTTCTTGGCGCTTCCGGGGGCCACGCTGCTGACGCTCTGGCCGGTATATTTGCTGTTCATGATCTGCGTCGCCTGGGACTCGATCTGCCCCAGCTCCGTGAAATCATTCTTGCCGATGGAGGAACTGAACTCGTCCTTATAATCTACCGAGCCATAGTCCTCCCGGCAGATGGGCTTGTCGTACAGCTTGATGCCCTCGACGACGGACTTGACGGAGTCAAAATGTTTCTTGTAGGTATCCACCAGCGCCCGCAGGCTGTTGATGGCATCCTTATTGATGTCCTTGGCGGCATTCTCATATTCGCCCTGCATGGAGGTCTTGACGTCGCCCTCCGAAAGGTTATCCACCTTATTGGCCCAGTTGGTCCGGGCCTCGTCCAACTCATCTACATTCTTCAGCACCGCCGCCAGCGCCGTGTCCGCCTTCTCCAGCGCACCGGTTATGGCACTGATGTCCTTATCCCAAGCGTACAGCTTGGATGCAGCCGACCGGCCCTTCTCCGTGGCGTTTTCACCCCACAGCTCTGCCCAGCTTCCTCCCTCGCCAAGGAACATAGTGAGTTCTGTGTATGCCTCCGTTTTTTTATCAGGCACCTTCATTTCATCAGGAAGCTTCTCGGCATACATTCCGTACATCAGCGCATATGTAAAGCTGCTCTTTACATTTGGGAGCTCCTTGTAGATTTTTACATAGCCGATCTCTTTGCCCAAGTCTGTGGACTGTGTGATCTCCAGCTTGAGCATCTTTTCGTCATAGTTTATTCCAAAGTCAATCCCATAGTCTCCATTTTCCACCGGCACGACCTTGATGCCTCTCTCTGCCAGCTTCCCTTCAATATAGGCCATGGTATCCAGCTCTCTATTTGCTGCTTTCGACTTTTTATAGTAGGACTCCACCTCCTTGCGTGTTGCGGAATCCACCTTGAAGATTGCCCATTGGTCCTTCAAAATAATGACTCGCAGGGAATCAAGGCTGCTGGGCCTTTCATTGATAAGCGGCGGTACGTTCAGCTCCGAGCTGTTGTAGGCCACCAGATACTTCACCATGTCCGCCACATCTTTTTTCGCACTGTCGATATCCTGCGAAAGCTGATTGAGATACTCGTTGGAGGCAAACTTCGAATTACCGCCGATCAGATCATTGTATTCGTTGATGGCCTTATAGGCCTCCTTGCAGGCATCCTGGACCGTGTCCAGCTTCTGATCGTAATTCACCTTGGCTTCGATGGCCTTTGTCTGCTTAGAGGTCTCACCGATGCATCCCAGCTTCGTCAACAGACCCTTGCCGATGTTGATGGGGCCCCGATACTTCATATAATCGACGATCTGGCGCTCCAGCACCTTGGGATTGCCGATGGCTGACGACTCCACGCCCTGCAGCGTGAACCGGTCCGCTTTCAAGTCAACGATGTTGTTGAACTCCATTTCATCCCCGGAAAAGGAGGAGAAGATGCTGTTGATAAACTCTCGTGTATAGGAGTCGCTGTCGTTGAGGATCCCGGTGTTGTCGATGGAGTTGGCAAAATATCGGGAGACGTTGTTCTGCAGCTCCTCCATGTTCTCCGAGACGGCGAAGATACCGTACACGTCGTACAGGATCTGGTCATACTCCGACAGAGCGGCATTCATAGCCAGATCGCCGGCGCCGGACAGGGATGCCTTGGCCGCAGAGATCCTGGCTCCGTCCACGATCAGGCCCGCCACCGTCATCATGGGCAGCATGATCAGCGCCAGAAACAGGCTGATGCTGCCCTTGGTTTTTTCAAAAAAGTCGATCATGCTGTCATAACCCCCACTTCGCCCGTGCATCCGTGAATTTCTGCTTGAAGATCGCCACCCGCTGACTCATGGTCTGGTTGCTGTCGCCGAACTTCAGATTCTCCCATAGGTAGGTCCCCAGATCATAGACCATATCCGTATTTCGGATAAACTCCGACGTGTCGTTGACCACCGCCACCGCCGTAACGCTGATATCCAGCGACGACGTCAGCCCCAGCTGCCGGAGGAAGCCCGGTGCGCTCAGGTGCTTCACCACGTTCACCTTGATGGCCGGTGCCAGTGGGTCGGCGGAGGCGCTGATGGTGCAGTCCACATTGGTCCCAGCCAGAAATGAGTTCTCGGCAATGAGCTGCCGCAGGGCCTTTTCCATCGTCGTCTTGTTCTCGCGCTTCAAAAAGCCCTTTCCCCAGTACCGATACGGGTCATGTACCTTCATGACCTCATTGATGATATCCTTGCCGGGCATATAGCCGTCGCTCCAGTCAAAATCCGTCTTTGTGGTGATCCCCGTGCCGGCGAAGAAGTTCTCATAGCCGGGCATCTGTCCCTCTCTGGCCGCTATCACGGCGATCTTCTGCGCCTCGGTATACATGGCGGTGCTTTGCAGCACATAGCTGCCCACATAGATCAGAAAGCCCAGCACAAACAGAACGATTGGAAAAATCAGAGTCATTTCGATGATCTGCGCCGAGCCGCTCTCACTATTCCACTTTTCCCGCAAAATGCCTTTCATTTCTCCACTCCTTCCGCTTCTTCGGGGCGCTATCCGTACACCGCATCTTTGCGGTGTACGGATAGTTCTGCAAAGTGCCATAGGAATCAGCTCTGAAAGCCTCCCGCCTCGCCCTTGATTCTCTCCATGAGGTTCGTAACAACTTCCTTGATTCCATCTCTGAAAAACGCAGCCAGGCCAATCACCACAACGATAATCAGAATGATGGCGATGATCTCGGCCCCGCCTCTCTCCTCCTTGGCAAAGTCCTCCAGCAAGCCCTTTGCACGGAAATAACCCCGCAACAACTTCATTTTCATTAAGTCGTTCCTCCTTATGTATTTTCTATTTATATTCAACAGAGCACCCTCTGCGGAACATCACAGCATATTGGAAAAAATCGGTACGATGATCATAAACAGGATGCCCACGAACATAATCATCAGGGGGATCATCAGCTTCGTTCCGGCCGTCTCGCCCTTGCGCTTGGCCCGCTGCTTCTTCTCCTCCCAGCTCTCCTCATTCATATAGCGCAGGCTCATGGTCAGCTCCGAGCCGCCCTTTTGAATGTTCTGCGACAGGATGGAGGTGAACTTCCGGATCTCCTTCACGGAGCAGCGCTGGGCAAAGTTGTGCAGAGCATCCAGCTCCGAGACACCGTTGTTCATCTCCTCGCTGGTCAGCTGCATCTCCTTATACATGGCCCGGTCGCAGGTATAGGCTACCTTGGTCCACGCCTCACGGATCACCATGCCTGCATTCACCAGCAGCGTCAGCTTGGAGAGGATCTCCGGATAGTCGGAGAGTATCTCGTCGTGCTTCCTCTCCACGGCGCTGCTGACCTCGATATCCAGATAGACGATCAGCGCCGCAGCCGCAGCCACCACCAGAATGGCAAAGGTCATGTCGTTGGTCATGGCCCCGATGAACAGACCTAACGGCGCAACCGTCAGCGCATAGGTGATCTGTCCGCCGACGATGCAGTTGTGGTAGTACTCGGCGTACTTCTCGCCGTAGATCTCAGCGATCTTCTTTTCCTTTTTTCGCCCGGCCTCCGTTTTCAGGTTCACCTTGAACATATCCATGAACCCGAAGCCGATGAAGAAGATCTCCGGGAGGAAAAACTGCTTTTTATCGATGGCGGCGATCATGACGTCGTACTGGCTGCTGTACCGAAGGTACAGCATGACCCATAGCACCACCAGCAGCGTTCCCGCTCCTGCCAAAGCATAGGCAACAACAAAGCTCATTTCTCCACCCCTTTACACCTTGATATCCGTGATCTTCCGGCCCAGCTTATACGCAATGACAAACATGAAGATGGCGATCAGCTTCACCAGAACGTTCAGCGGCGTATTGGCCGTGATGGATGCCTGTCCCATCGTCCCCATCATGGCGATGATGACAAAGGGCATGACGCACATGATGTTGATCTCATTCTTGTTGGCAGCCACGGTGGTCTGGATCTCCATCTCGATCTCGATCTTATCGCTGATGATATCCCGGCTGTCCACCACCACCTTCTTCAGGTTGCCGCCCAGCCGGTTGCAGACGGCGAAGGTCTCGGCAAAGCTGTTGATATCGTCGATGCCGCAGCGGGCGGACATATCCCGCAGCAGGTCCTCGATGACGAAGTTATTGTGCAGTCCGCTGACGATGATGGCCATCTCCTTCACGATGGGAGCCTGCTCACCGTAGGCCAGCTTCAGGTCGCTGTAAGCATCCGTGAAGGCATCCGGGGTGTTTTTACCGGCAGAGAAGGAGTTGCTCAGCGAGTCCAGCATATCCCGGAATTGCAGCAGGATCGCCTTCCGGCGTCTTTCCTGCAGGTACCGCCGGTACACGGGGATGGCGTAGAAGCCCACCGCCGCACCGATCACAATGCTGGCAATGACAACGCCAAACATGATCTGCGCCGCCAGAAATCCCGCCACGAAGCCGATCAGATACCCGATGATCTTCTCCCGTGGGTCCATGATGTAGATGTTATAGTCCTCTCCGATACCGGTCAGGCCGGTCAGCGGGACATACTTTTCTTTTTTCTTGCTCTTCCCCATAAAATCACCTATATCGTTTCCTGAAATCCGGCCAGCCGCAGCTTGTGGTCGTTCTTCATTGCATATTCCGTCCGTTTCAGCCGACCGGACACCTTCGTCAGGGTGCTGTTCTCATCCTCCTCAAACACATAGAGCGGGTTGAGCACGATTCGGCCGTCCTCATAGCCCACCACCTCGGTGATCTCCATGGTTTTTCTGGATTTGTCACGCAGCCTGGAAAGATGTATAATGATATCTACCGCCGATGCGATCTGCTGGCGGATGGCCTCCAGCGGAAGGCCTGCCGCACCCTGAAGGACCATGGTCTCCAAGCGGCTCAGCATATCCTCGGTGGAGTTTGCATGGCCGGTGGAGAGTGAGCCGTCGTGGCCGGTGTTCATGGCCTGCAGCATATCCAGCGCCTCGCCGCCACGGACCTCACCCACGATGATGCGCTCCGGGCGCATACGCAGCGACGATTTGATCAGGTCCCGAATGGTGATCTGTCCTGCACCAGAGGCATTGGCGTTGCGAGTCTCCAGACTGACCAGATTCTCGATGCCCTCGATCTGCAGCTCCGCCGAGTCCTCGATGGTGATGACACGCTCATCCTTGGGGATGTAGTTCGACAGCGCATTCAGGAAGGTGGTCTTGCCGGAGCCGGTACCTCCGCTGATGAAGATGTTATACTTGGCCTCCACCAGCATTTGCAGCTTGTCTGCGATCTCCTGCGTCAGCGACCCGTACTCAATGAGCTTGGCAATGGTCATAGGGGTCTTGGAGAACTTTCGGATGGTGACCGTGGGGCCGCACAGGGCAATGGGCGGCAGCACCACATTGACACGGGAGCCGTCGGGAAGCCGGGTGTCGCAGATAGGGTTGGCCTGATTGACCTCACGGCCCGCAAGGCCCACGATCCTCTGGATGATATCCTCCAGCTTCCGCTGGCTCTCGAACTGCTTGTCCAGCTTGAACAGCCGTCCATTCTGCTCGATGAATACGTTTTCAGGCCCGTTGATCATCACTTCCGTGATGGTGTCATCCTTGATGATGGAGTCCAGCAGGCCAAAGCCACGGATGGAGCTATACACCTGCTCCACGATGGAGACCCGCTGCTCGATGGAGCAGTACCCCGCTCCGATACGCTGCTCCACGATATCCTCGATCTGCTGCTGCAGCTCGCTGTCGCTGATCTGGCTGAGAGGCAGATGCTCCGTCACATACCGTTTTACCTCGGCCGCAAATTGCTGTTCCTGCTCATAGTTCATCTTCTATACCGCCTTACTGGATCTTATCAAACAGCTCCTTGGGAGCCAGCTGCTCCAGAACCTGCGCCGTGGATGCGTGCTCATACCGTGGCGCACCGCCGATGCTCCGAAGCTCCGTGCCGGTCACGGCCGTGCCGGACTTGTTGCTGAATTTATTGTAGATCAATGCGATCCGTGCCGTCAGCGGCACCTCTGCGTTCTGCTCTAAGATTACCAACGCCTGATAGGCCCGTGCCAGCTTCCGGTTGGATATCTCCGAGCCGTCGCCGGTCCAGACGATGGCACCGGCCTGCCGCAAAATTTGAAGTGACGCCCGATCCATGCCAAATTCCAGATCAGCGATGACATACTCGTAGTTCCCGGACAGTCTGGCCTCGGAAATCAGCCGTCCGATCTCGTCGGCTCCCAGCTCCAGCATATCCAGCGCCACCTTGGACTGGGAATAGAAATACACACCTCTGGGGTCTTGCTTGACACAGCTCTCCATTTTCATGGAGAGGTTTGTTTTTTTACTCTTCAGCGCAAAAATAATGCCGCTCATGTCAAACTGCCCCTCCGCAGCGAAGAAGGCATCCGACGAGCCGAAGCGCTCAAAATTCAGATACAGCGTCCGCTTTCCACGGGCGGCATAGTGCAGGGCGCAGGCCGCCGCCATGGTGGAGCTGCCAACGCCTCCGCAGGGAGACGTGAAAGCGATGACCTTGCAGGAATCATCCCCCAGCTTCAGCCCAGAGGCGCTCCCGGCGTACTCGGAATAGATGCTGAGGATCTGCCGGTAGATCAGGTCCGCCTTCTGGAATTTGCAGATGGCCCGCTGGTCGTTGACCGAGTCCACGTCCGCCGACTCCACAAAATAGGCCAGCTGACACCGCTTCGGCAGCGCACTGCTCTCCACGACAAAGGTATCGCTGGCCACCAGCACATCGATGCGGGACGGCTCCAGCGCCGCCATGGCGCTCTCCAGCTTGGTGAAGGAGTATATCTCCAGCTTGTCGGCGTACTTGATATTGAACGCCGTCACAATCCGATTCAAATAATTCTGGTCACTGTCCAATAGCGCTAATTTGATCTTCATATTGTCCTCTCCGTATCGTCTTTTTCCAAAATACTCCTGATAGTCGACTTGATCAGTCGGATCTGGGGTTCGATATAGCTTGCCTCCCCGAAGATCATGTAGTCCGTCACCGTGGTGATGGCAAAATACACATAGGGAGCAATCTCCTGAAACTCGCAGTGAAGCTCTGACGCAAAGCGTGCGGCATATTTTTCATATCTCTCTGCAAGGCGTCCCAGCACCGGGCGCAGCCGTTCCTCGTACCGGCTGCAGGCGCACACGCTGGCAAAGAACTTCATCATCGGCCGCAGCTCATCTGCCCGCAGCCGCAGCCGTTCCATCATCCGATCCGGCTCCCGGATATCCTGCAGGGCCGGGGCGATCAAATGCTCCTCCAGCCGCAGAGCCGCCTCCTCGGCACAGGTCACCACCACATCGTCCTTGTCCTTGAACCAATAGTAGATCCCTCCTGATTGCAGAGCCAGTGCTCTGCTCAGGTCTCTCACACTGGTCTCATACAGCCCCCGACGGATGAATGTCGCAAGGCAGACGTCAAGGATCTCCCGTTTCCGCTGGGCGTTTTCCATCGTTTACATTCCTTTTCCTGTTTCAGGAGTACTTGTCCACGCAATCAAACGAACGTTTAGTGAGAGGGCAAAAATAAACCCTCATCTTGCGTAGAACGGTTGGTTCTTAACGCAAAACGGCCAAAAGATGGGCTTGAAACCGTCCTTTGGCCGTTTGTTATGCAGTCAGTATGATTCTACAAAAAGCTTTTCCAGCTGTTCCCGCTTCCGCTCCATGGAGGAGTGGACGTAGGTGTTCAGCGTGGTAGAAACGTTGGCATGGCCTAAAATCTCGCTCAGTGTCTTGACGTCCACTCCCAGTTCAATGCAACGGGTGGCAAAGGTATGGCGCAGAGCATGGTAGTTGATGGACGGCAGGCCACACCGATCCAGTACCCGATGAAACCGATATTCGTAGGTCCGTGGGCTCACAAACCCGCTCTTGTCGGAGATGACGTACTCCGAACGGCGTTTTTCATACAGGGGCAGGAGCACCGCCATCAGTTGTCGGGACAGGGGGATATCCCGTAGGGACGACTTGGTTTTCGGGGTGTCGATGATGAGTCTGGTGGCGGTTCCGCCATCGGTTCCCCTGACACGGGCCACGGTGGAGCGGACATGAAGAACGGCCTTCCGAAAGTCGATATCCTCCCACCGCAGGGCGCAGACCTCACTGATGCGAAGGCCCGTATGTAGTGAAATGAGGATCCCTGTGCCGGTGATGTCCGGCTTAGCCAGAAGGTACGTCTCCAGCCTCCGGAGGGCATCGGTGTCCAGGATCACCACCTCCTGTCGATTCGCCGCCGGTGTCTGGAGCGTGGTTTTCACGGGCGGACACAGGCCCTCCGCGGCGGCAAATTCCATAATGTCCAGCACCAGCAGCATCATGCTGCGGACATAGGAGGACGACAGGCCGCCGCTATGGTCCAGTCGCCCGCAGTGCAGCTTGGCATTCATAAAATCCGCCAGCAGCAGCGTGTTTATCTCCTCCAGCTGCCGAGCCCCCAACTCCGGCAGGATGTGGCTCCGCAGCAGATTCTCATATTTTACAGCGGTGGCGCCCTTGTAACGGGCCACATTTGTCCGATGCCACAGGGTTGCCGCCGCCTGAAAGGTCACAGACGCAGGCTCCGGGGACTGGACAGGCTTCTGCCGACTTCGTACCTTTCGGGCGTTCTCCGCCTTTTGCCGGCAGCGAAGATGAACGCTTCTTCGTTTGCGTATGTACGCTCTCTTTTTCGACATGATGCAGCCCCTTTTCTCTGGTAGAGATTTCCATATTTTGGCATTTTTGACAAGCGCCGGAAATGTGAACGCTTCTGCCCGTTCTGTAAGTCAGAAAAATAACAATTTTATTAACGATCCGTGAACATTTTTCATTGACAAGACACTCGCTCATCGCTATAATGTAGAGTAGAAGAAAGTAAAAACTCGTCGATGTTAAGAACCAACCGTTCTACGCAAGATGAGGGTTCAAGGGGCCAATGTGCTCCTATTTTTTTGCTATGCCGAAGTATTCTCCCACCCGCTGCACCGGCCTTGCGGCGCAGATGCTGCCCACTGACAGCAAAAGTCCGGCACACAGCAGAACAAGACAAACCCCTCTCCCCTCCGGCCACAGCCGTACTGCGTTCATTATATCATCATTTTCCACGATAACGCCATATTTGCATCCTATAAGCGAAATAAGGGACAGCAGTATTGCCAGCACCGAGATTCCCTTCACCAACTGCACCACATACCACAGCGGAAAGTGCTTCGGTCGAAGCAGCATCGCCAGCACCAGCGGCAGCCCTACCCCGCCAAAGGCCACGGCCGCCAGCTCCCCATGGCGCAGTCCGCCGCAAAGGACGCTGGCGGCGGCTCCCAGCCGTACCTCCCTTATCCGGCCGCCCAGCAGCAGCGTCACCAGAATATGTCCGCCCTCATGGAGCGCCGGGTACAGGAGAACCGCCGTGAATAGTCCCAAAAGAAGTAGCATCGCTCCTCGCTTAGCATCCGTCATCCGCCTCACCTCCTACTGCATATTATGAAAAAAGGGACCTGCCTTTATCCCGGCAGGCCCCACTTTCTCCGCAAAAAGCAGGAGGAGACGCTCTGCGTCCCCTCCTGCTTTTTGCGCTATGAACTTACACTATAAAAAGAAAGGCCTCCGGCGATTGCCGAAAGCCTTTGTGGCAGCGGGAGAAGGATTCGAACCCTCACATACGGAGTCAGAGTCCGCTGTAAAAATCATCCATAGATTCTTTGGCTCGGTCAATAACATCCGGAGTCATAGATGTATATATTTTACTGGTCACAGAAATATCCGAGTGTCCCATGAGGTACTTTGCTACATTGATTGGCACACCGGCTCGTTGTAAATCTGTACAGTATGTATGCCGCAAACAGTATGCAACCAAATCCTCAGCTACCACACTTTGTACGATCTTATTACGATAAACCTTCGCTCCCATTTGAATATCCAGCGCCCGCTTGAAATTGTTCCAATAATCATTCGCACTGCTGGACGAGTGCATTCGCCCGGTGAGTGGTTGGCAGAAGATAAGTTCGTCTGCATTCTTTTTTCTGTGCCAAAGGCGTTCATACAGATAATCAGAAATTGGAAGCACTCGCACCCCCGCAGAAGTCTTTGGGTCTTTGATCTTAACCTTTGTCCCGCTCTCTACGGCACGGCTGATTGTAATCGTCCGTTCCTTAAAATTGATATCCCCCCATCGTAATGCTATTGATTCACCGGGCCTTATTCCCGTTTGCAAAAGTGTCAGCACATAAAGCCCGGCATAGTGTTCCTCTGCTAACCGCAGAATTTCTTTTCTTTCTAAATCTGTGATGCTACGGTGTGTCCCTTCCGGGGCCTTCGGCAACACGATATTTTCAGATGGGTCATTCAATATCAATTTACACGACTTTGCTCGTCGAAACATTGCCTGCATCACAATCTTTACCTTTTGGGCTGTGGATTTGCTGCTATTGGAGCTGTTTAATATTTCCTGAAGCTGTATCTCCGTTACTTCTCGCATTGGCACATCGCCAATCTTCGGCAAGATATAGTGTTTCAGCTTCTGCCTGTACATTGTCGCTGACTTTTCGGTAATATCACGGTTCGCAACGTAAGTGCCATACCATCGCTCAGCCCACTCCGAAACGCTTATATCGGGTAGCTGGCAGCATTGAACAAGTTCCTCAAGAAGCACTTTGATATCCTGAAAATCCATGTTATCTTTTTTCTCCTTCGTAGTAGTCCATCCAAATTATACCATATCCGGCACTCTGCTGCATGAGGCGGGGTGCCGGTTGACCTCCGAACCGGCAGGGGTGCGCACCCCTGCCGGACAACTATTTCGGAGCAAAAAATGAAAACAAATAGGAGGCAAAAACCATGAAGATCATCGCCATCTGCAATCAGAAGGGCGGCGTCGGAAAGACGACCACCACCATCAATCTGGGCGCAGCCCTGTCCAAGCTGGGCAAGCGTGTGTTGCTCATCGATCTTGACCCTCAGCGCAACCTCAGCGACACGCTGGGCTATGTCCCCGACAATATGCCCAGCACCGTCAACGAGCTGATCTACTTCACCGCCTACAATATGCCTGTGGTAGTATCCGGATTTATCCGCCACCACGATGGAGAGGATCTGGACTACATCCCGGCCACCCCGGCCCTGTCCAGCGCCCCTACCCTGCTGGCCACCGTGGCCGATGGCGCACGAGTCCTGGCACGGGCCATTGCAGCGCTGACCATGTCGGACGGAACAGCCTCCTACGACTACTGCCTGCTGGACTGTAAGCCGTCGCTGGATCTGCTGACCATCAACGCTCTGGCGGCGGCAGACGGGCTGCTGGTGCCGGTAGAGCCGGAGGAGTACGCCGTGGCAGGTATCTCTGACCTGTTGGGGACGGTACAGCAGGTACAGCGCAGCTATAACCCGACGCTGGAGGTGCTGGGTGTGCTGCTCACTCGCTGTGACCGTCGACGCAGCAGCGTCCAGCAGGTGCGGGATGATCTGATTGCCGCTTTGGGCGACAAGGTATTTGACGCCATGATCCCCTATCTGACCGAGGCCAGCAATGCACCCCGTGAGCGACGCAGCTGTGTCAGCAAGCCGGGCAGTGAGATTGGACGGGCCTACATGGCCGTGGCAAAGGAGGTGCTGGTAAGATGAGTGGTGGGAACACGATTCGTCGGCGCACTCTTTCCAAGGAACTACGCTTATCTCAGGGGTATGTCAAAATAAAGGAAGAGTATGAAAGCCAAAATGTAAAGTATATGGGTTCAGTTGGCGCTGCTGCAAAGCAGGGCTATTTCACCATTGCCGCCTGTGAGCGGAAAGGTGTTCCGGTGTCGCAGGATGAGCTTCAGAACATCCGGCACTTTGCCATGCTGGCTGATTGCTATGTAGATCAGTGCATTACGGACGAGACCGGCAGCAAACGCAGGCCGTGCATACCGGTATTTTATCGAGAGCAGGAGGAAAGCAAATGACCTTACAGGAACGCCTTGCCATGACACAGGGGCAGGACAACGGCATGGATATCATTCTGGGCGGCATCCCTGCTGCTGCCCAGCAGGAGCAGGTACAGCAGCTTCCGGCAACGGCGCTGCGGCCCAAGAGCAACCACACCTTCAAGGTGCGGACGGGCAGCCCCCACTACACGGCACTGGTGGACAGCATCCGCAGCAGCGGCATTCGGACTCCCCTGCTGGTACGTCGTGATCCGGTGCAGCCGGGGGCCTATGAGATCATCGCCGGACATACAAGGTGGACGGCGGCGCAGGAGCTGGGACTGGCCACGGTGCCTTGCATCGTGGCGCAGCTCTCCGATGCAGACGCCGACATCATGATGGCGGAGACCAACATCCAGCGCCCGGACTGGCTGCCCTCCGAGCGGGCCAAGACTTATGCGGTATGGATGGAGGCCACCAGACGCAGCACAGGGATCAAAGCAGGCGGAGACCGCACAAAGGAGCAAACGGGAACTGAGTTCCCGTTTGCTCGAAACCGTGATCTTGCCGCCCAGCGATTCGGTATCAGCGGCAAGATGCTGGACATTTACATCAAACTCAATGGACTGATCCCGGAGCTGCTGGACATGGTAGACGCCAATGCGCTGGATGCTAAAACCGGCATCCAAGTAAAGGCCGGATATCATCTGGCGTTCCTCTCCCCTTTCAGTCAGCAAGTCGTAGTGGCTGTGTTGGGGGATTATCCGGAAATTCTATTGAAAGAAGCACAGGCCAAGGCGCTGCGGCAGACAGAGGCGGACGGCAGGTTGACGGCGCTGGACGCAGAGGAGGCGCTGGGCCTGTCCGATGAACAGCAGCCCCACCGGGCGAAGCGTATCAGCATCTCCATCTCGGAGGAGCTGCTGCCGGAAGGCGCAAAGCAGCTGACCAAAGACCCGGCGTTTCAGGACGCCCTGACGGCGTGGATCAAGGAATATGTAGAGCGGAGGAGGTGAAAGCATGAAACGAAAGCGCATCCATGTCCCGGCGACGCCCTGCGGGAATTGCCGCCGAGACCCCATGTATTGCAGCTCCGGCTGCATGGCGTGGAAGGCGTGGTTCCGGGGGGTCTGGCCTCTGGTAACAGGCCGACCGGCTGACGGCAAGACACCGACTGCTGGGCAGTGACGATTTGCTTTATGAATAGAATTTGACCGGTGATTTTGCTGTCACGAAAAACTCTTGACATATTTTTATGTCCTGCGTATAATACTACCAAAGGGTAGCAATACCCAAGAAGCGGTGTACCCTACCGTAAGTGGGAGCTAAAAAAGCGGTGTACCCTACCGTAAGTGGGAGCTAAAAAAGCGGTGTACCCTACCACGAGTGGGAACTGAAAAGTTGAGGGCTGGACTGTATAGTGTCCAGCCCTCTTTTTTGAGAGGTTTATATGAAATTTTCTTTCTACCGTGCCGATGCCTTATACTGCGATTATTTGCGTAAAAGTGACCCATGCGTTCCATACACTATGGATCAAAAAGAGGCTCGTCCGTTTATTGGAATCGTCCTTACTCTGAATGACTATGACTATTACGCTCCTCTTACTTCTCCGAAGCCCAAACATCTGCACATGAAAAATCAGGTTGATTTTTTAAAGATCAATGGCGGTGTCTGGGGTGCTATCAATTTTAATAACATGATCCCGATCCATTCAGACCAGCTTGAACGCATTGATATGAGGATTCTGCCAACAGACGATAAGGCTACCGTTGATTACAAAAATCTTCTGGCCAATCAATTATCTTGGTGTAACACGTCAGCGAACGCAACTTCGATTATCCAGAAAGCAGAAAAACTCTATCGCATCATCACCAGCAAGACCGCACGCCCACAGTTGGCAAAACGGTGTTGTGATTTTAGAGTACTTGAAGTGGCAATGAATCATTACATCGACTGCCAACATATGCAGGATGATTCCGGACTGATGAGCGCCATGGCCAAGCTGAACCCTGTAACGCACACACAGGAGCAGCCTGCCACTCATGATAAAGAGCAGGATTGGACTTACTAATCGCAGCTCTGAGCAAGCGGGAACTCAGTTCCCGTTTGCTTGTAATTCCAAATTTTACCAAATAAGTTTAACTTCGGGCACCGAGTACCCGAAGTTAAAAAGCCCCCATTCCAACAAGTAAACAAAGTAAACAGCAGCGGCAGCCTTTCGGCTGCCGCTGTTCTCATTGAAAGGAGGAACCCGTTATGCTGAAAGACCGCAAAGGCCCCTATCCATATCCCAAGCGGGATGTGAGCAAGATCCCCATGTTTAACTATGCCGAGATGGATCGGCAGCGTCAGGAGCGAGCGGAACAGGCCGCCAAGAAGTGGACGTATGGCCCGCTGCCCGGTCAACTACCGAAGGAGGAACCGCACAAGGACGACGCCGTGGAGTTGCCGTTGAAGGAACTGTCCGCCAGCCCCAAGAACGCCTTCCGCCAGCTGGACGAGGAGATCTACTCCGAGTTGAAAGCATCGTTGCAAGCCAGCGGCCTGGTGTACCCCGTCATTGTCCGACCCAAGGACAGCATCCAGAGCTACCCCATCAACGGCGAGTATGAGATCCTCGCCGGACATAACCGTGTCCGGGCCGCCAGAGACCTGGGCTGGGAAACCATCAAGGCCAGCATCGTCCGGGTGGACGATGTGCAGGCGGTGCGGATCATCAACGATTCAAACCTCCAGCGCACCGGCGTTACCGAGTTGGAAAAGGCATGGGCCTACCGCCAGCTGTTTGATGCAATGCAGCGGCAGGGCCAGCGCACCGACCTGATGGCAATGCTGGAGGGCCAGAGTGCCATGGAGGATGATGACGGACTTCGTGACACGGTGTCACAAAGTTCCAACGGGAGTAAGCGCACTTCTGATACCATCGGAGAGGTGTGCGAGCTTCCGGACACCGTGTCCGAAAGTTCTAAAAGGGAAACGGTAGATATCATTGGCGAAATGTACGGGCAGTCCGGCAGGACTGTCCGTCGGAAAATTCGCCTCACCTATCTCATCGATGAACTGTACAGGCTCTATGATCGGAAGGACATCTCGCAGGGCGCTGCGGTTGACCTCTCCTATCTGGACGCCGACACCCAGCGGCTGCTGCTCCAGCTGCGGCACACCTACCGCTTCCCGCTGGCGGACGGCAGCTGCCATGCCCTGCGAGTGGACTACAACGAGTGGAGCCGCAGCGGCAGCGAGGCGGAATACGCACCGCAGCGGCTGCTGCGGATCATGCAGGCCCCGGCAGCAGAGACGGAGGCCGCTGCACCAGTGCCGATGAAGCCCCGGAAGTATACCGTGCCGGAGACGCTGTTCCCGGCCACCGTGAAGAAGCGTGACCGGGAAGCCTATGTGGAGAAGGCTCTGCGCTATGTGCTGGAGCATGACGTCGAGCTGTAAGGCGGGAGTGGCGTGGAAAGACAGTTTCCCCGCCAGCGGGCCTGCGGAATGTCTCCGCAGACTCCAAAAAAGCCACCGAAACTGCAAAAACCGCAGTTTTTACAGTTCAACTGAAAAACCCAGATTTCATGCGGGTTTCCAGCGGTGTGCTTTTTTGCTTTACAAGATATAGCAGTCATGCACACCCTACGGGCGTTCACGCCAGCTATATCCGAGACAGTCGCCCTCACAGGTATGTTCGGGTTGCAATGGGACTGCGGCCCCCTTGACCCCCGTGGAGAGGCTTGCCGGTGGCAAGCGCACCCGTCAGCGCTGCTGCCGGGTGTAGGTGTTCGCCGTGCGGCGAACATGATTCGGCAGTGTGCCGCAGCGGCACACTGCCCACCTTTTGAAAGGAGGAAAAGCATGGCATCCGTGGAGAAATTCGGGGAACGATCGAACTCGAATCAGCTGCGGCATATCCTGCGGCAAGTCAGATATCCGGCCAACGCCGACATCGACAGCAGCAGGACGCACCTGAATTATTCTCTGTCTCCCGACAGAGGCATTGCCCCTGCGGACTATCTGCAAAAGCGCCTGTCTCAACTCCACTGTATGGAGCGTGAGGACGTGCGCACCATGTGCGGCTGGGTCATCACCAAGCCAAAGGATCTTCCGGAGTCGGAGGAACGTCGGTTCTTCCGGCTCTGCTATGATTTTCTGGCCCAGCGCTACGGAGAGCGAAATGTGGTGGCCGCCGAGGTACACAAGGACGAGAGCGGAGAGGCGCACCTGCACTTTTACTTCGTGCCGGTGGCGCAGTACACGCCGAGCCAGCACATGGTCAACGTCGTCCGGTATTTTGAGGAGCATCCGCATGAGGCGAACATCTCCAAGGTGGCCCGTGAGCTGGGTACCAGTAGAAAGACGGTGCTGCGTTACCGGAACAAAACGGCATCTGACATCCCGGACGGAAAGGTCTGCGCCTACGAGGTACTGAATCGGAAAGAACTGCTGTCCTTCCACGGCGATCTGAAGCTCTGGCTGCTGCAGAACGGGCTGGACGCCAACGTCAATAGCGGCATCACCATGGAGCAGGGCGGCAACCGCACGGTGGCTGAGCTGAAGCAGGAGCGGGAGCAGCCGCGAGAGCAGCAGCACACCGCATCACACGAACACGAACTTTAATTTTAGGAGGAAATCACCATGTTGAATAAAATTATTCTGATGGGCCGTCTGACCCACGACCCGGAGCTGCGGCGCACCCAGAACGGCATGGCGGTCACCGGCTTTTCGCTGGCCGTGGAGCGTGACTTTAAGGACGAGGACGGCAAGCGGGCCACGGACTTCGTTGACATCGTGGCATGGCGGGCCGCAGCGGAGTTTGTGGCCAAGTATTTCACCAAGGGCCGCATGGCCGTGGTGGAGGGCCGCTTGCAGATCCGTGACTGGAAGGACAAGGACGGAAACAACCGGCGCAGCGCCGAGGTGGTGGCCGACAATATCTATTTCGGAGACAGCAGGAAGGACACCGCTGCACCGGCAGAGCCGCTGCCGGAGGTTCTGCCGGACTGATCTCTCCCCCCAACGATTTGACCTTTTGAAAAGAACCTGCTACAATCGATGAAGCCAAATAGCCTTGACAACACGATTCTTAAAGGATACAATACATCAAAAGAGAGGGGTACAGCTATGAACAACGAAGAAAAGATCCTTGCGCTGCTGGAACAACACAGCGAAATGTTTGCTCAAATCAATTCTCGACTGGATAAGATGGACGAGCGTCTGAATCGGATGGATTCCCAGTTGGATAAGGTAGATTCCCGGTTGGATAAGGTGGATTCCCGGTTGGATAAGGTGGACGAACGTCTGGATCGGATGGAGGAATACGCTGAGATCACCAGAGACGGCGTCAATGCTCTGCTGGACTGGGCAGAGGCTTGCAGCGAGACTTACAGCCTGCCGCTTCCCAAAATCGGTCAGTAATAAAACGGAATGATATATCAGAAAAGACAGCGAACACCTCGCTGTCTTTCTTTTTACAACGATCCAAGGAGCCGCTGCACAGCGGCTCCTTTTCATATATACAAAAATTCATTTCAAGAAAGGACGAGACACATGAAGAAACCTATGAGCAGACTGCTGGCCTCTGTGCTGGCGGCCATCATGCTGATAAACTGCATGGTCGTCACCGCTCTTGCGGCAGACGCCCGTGTTATCAGCATGAATTATCAGCCGCACCCGCTCTACCCCGGCATGAACGGCAATGCCGTGGTGGAAGTAGACTACGGTGACAGCACTGGGCGTGGCATTTGCGTGGAGCCTGCCAAGGACGGCCCTGCCGTCGGTTCCACGCTCTCCCTATCGGAAGCAGACACCACTATGACCCGCTACGCCTATATGGCATCCCAGACCTCCGATATCTACCGTACATGGTGCATCCATCATGCTGCGGCCAATCATCTGGGGCTGGGCAATGGCTCCCGTGATAGCGGCATCACCGCTGTGGAGAATGAGGTAGGCAGCGTTAGCGTGCCGGACAGCTTTGAGGCATTCATTGGTCGCCCCTCGAACTCCAGTTATCAGGTAATGCTCCTGTGGCGTACCAAGCCCACCGGCAAGGTGACTCTGACCAAAAGCAGCGCCAACACAGCTTTGACAAACGGAAACAGCGGCTATTCGCTGGTCGGGGCCGTGTACGGTGTATACGGCAGTGAGTCGGATGCATGGTCGGACAGCAATCGGCTGGGTACCCTGACCACGGACGCAAGCGGCAACACCGTAACATTGGAACTGCGGGCCGGAACTTACTGGCGTCGTGAGCTGACGGCTCCCAAGGGCTATGCTCTGGATACAGGCGTTTACTCCTTCAGTGTAACAGCCGGAAACACCACGACCCTGAGTGTTTCCGATAACCCCCAAAGCGACCCTGTCGGCGTATTGCTGAAGAAGATCGATGCGACAAGCGGTGATGGTGAGATGCGTTGACGATTGAAAAGACCGTCCGGGCTTTTTAAGTCTGAACTGCTGCGCTGATGGGCGGCAACGCCCACACTGAGCTGCGGAGTGCGCCGGTTATATGGAGTATGACCGGGGTGCTGATCCCGCTAAAGTCGACCGAATGTGTCTAAGTCCTTCGGGATATGATGCAGATAGGCCGGGTGTCGGATAGGCATGGAGAGAATGTGCGGCCTGCACACGCCGCACTGACGAACCTCCGAAGGTACGGGGCGCTTGGCAGGCGAAAGCCTGTATAGCGGTTGAGGTCGAGTAACTATCATCACGGCGAAGGGCCTTTTGAAAAAAGACCGCTACCCCATAGGACGGCTCCTAACCCTATCCCATGATAGGTGCAGCGGAACACAGAAAACAGTTTGTCTGCATAGCTACTCACTCCATGAGGCAGATAAGCTGCGAGAGCGGCGTCACGAGCGAGGAAGTCTCTGTAATGGGGATGGAGCAACAGGCGCCAGTCATATCTGAAACGAATAAAATTGACACAAACTTTGTACCTCATTTGCACTTTTTAGGAAACTATGCTATGATTAGAAACACCCTTCCAGGACAGAAAGGAGGTCCCTATGAGGAAAATTTTTGCGCTTATGTTGGCCATTGCCATGGTGCTGACCATGGTGGCCTGCGGCAAGAAAGCAGACAATAAGGCCGATTCGATGGTCACACCGGAGCTGTATATTTCCACTGTAGACGGCAAGGATACCGTAGTGGACAAGGACGGCAAGGCCGTCACCGGCTACACACTGGACAAAGACGGCAATGTGGTGGACGACAGCGGCAAGCTGGTTCTTGCCGCCCAGCAACTGAAAGCCCTCCCCAACAAGGCCGCCGAGAGCAAGCCCGAAACGGACACCAAAACGGATGTTAAGACGGATGCAAAGCCTGCCGATGGCAGCGATCCTGATTCCGGCAGCAGCTCCATCGGATCCTCCGACTCCGGCAGCGGTTCCTCCGGTGGCAGTTCCTCCAGCGGAAGTTCTGGCAATTCTTCCGGTGGAAGCAGTGACAGCTCCTCCGATTCCGGCAGCAGTGGCAGCAGCACTCCGGCAGCGCCCGATCCTACACCGGTACACCAGCACAGCTGGGAGCCGGTGTATAAGACGGTCGAAGATTACGAGATGCGTGAAATCAGCTACTGCGTTACCTGTGGTCAAGATATGACAGGATGGTCTAATGCTCAACTAATTGAACATAGTGACTATCATCTGGATCGAGGCGAGAGTGACCAATGGCGTTCCGAGGGGCGGCAAGTCAAGGTTGGTGAGCATCAAGAGATAGACTACTATATCTGCTCCTGTGGTGCGACCAAGGCACCCTAAAAAAGAAAAACCACACTTGACATTTTCTGCCCGTGTGGTAAGATAAGCATAGAAAGAGTGCTGCGACAAGCGGTTAGCTCTTTGGAGTTTTAGTTTTCAATGAAAACCGTCACTTGCCAGAGTGGCGGTTTTCGCTTTTAACCTTGATTGTAATTACAAATCCGAAGATATGTAAGGTCAAAGTTATCGGCATAAGCCTCACCCCCTTTCGGGTGGTGTAGCCAACCGCCTGCCGTTCGTGCAGCACTCTTGTCAAATATTGTAACAGGAGATTTGTTTCCTGTCAACTTCGCCGACTTTAGCAGGTCGGCATTTTTTGTGTCAATTTTAGTATAAGATATGATGGAACGCCCGGTACGCTGAAAGGTGTACGCCGGGTGTGGGCCGGGGGAAAAGGCAGAGAGGGATCAAAGCCTTACCTATCGGCATAGGTGGCCAGCGGCGATGCGTCGCTGGCCGGTGCAGAATTTACCTTCCGGTACTATGACGGGCAGTATGCCACCGCAGCGGAGGCCGAGGCCAGCGGTGCGCCTACCCGCACTTGGGTTTTCAAGACCAATGAAAAGGGGCGGATTCGTATTATGGACGAATCCCTCAAAGTGTCCGGAGATGATTTGTTTTATAACAGTATGGGACAAATCACCCTCCCCATCGGTACGCTGCTGATCCAAGAGACTAAGGCACCGGAGGGCTACCTGATTGACCCCACTGTGTATGTCCGTAACATCACGCCCGACGGGACGCTGGAGGCTGTCAACAGCTACAATGCCCCCACGGTATCGGAGCAGGTGGTCACGGGCCGTATCCAGATCGTGAAGCACACGGATACCGGCACCACCAAGGTGGAGACCCCGGAGGTGGGTGCCACCTTCAACATCTACCTCGCCTCTGCCGGGAGCTATGACGCTGCCCCGGCAAACGCCAAGGCACAGCTCACCATCGACAAGGACGGCTTCGCCGTCTCTCCCGACCTGCCCTACGGCCTCTATACTGTGGAGCAGACCTCTGGCTGGGAGGGCAGCAGGCTGATGGAACCCTTCACCGTAAAAATCGACGAGAACGGAAAGACCTACAGCTATATCATCAACAACGAGCGGTTCTACAGCTACCTGAAGGTGGTGAAGGTGGACGCTATCACCGGCGAGGCCATCCCCGCAGCAGGCGTCGGCTTCCAGATCATCGATCCCAAGGGCCAGAAACTGGAATGGTGGGGCGCAGATACTTGGTACACAGACGGCAGCGGCGTTATGAAACTGCCCTGTGAGCTGGAGTATGGCCGAGGCTATCAGGCCGTGGAAGTAGTGGCTCCCAGCGGCTATGTGCTGGCGGACAAGCCCTTCCTCTTTGATGTGCTGCCTGAAAATGCAGCACAGGAGGATGGCCTCACCGTAATTACCCTAACAGCTCCCAACAGCCCCACCCAGATCAGCGTAGCCAAGGTAGATGAACAGGGCACTTTTGTCTCCGGTGCCACCTTGCAGCTGATGGATGCAGCGGGCAATGTAGCCGCCGAATGGGTAACGGAGAATACTCCCCATACGCTGTACGGCCTGCCCATCGGAGCAGAGTACACGCTGCATGAGGCAGCGGCCCCGGAGGGCTGGCTGCTGGCGGATGACGTGACCTTCATTGTACAGGACACCGCCGAGGTGCAGACCATCACCATGACAGATCTTCCCACAGAGCTGCATCTGTCCAAGGTAGACTATCAGGGAAATTTTGTCATCGGCGCTACTTTGCAGTTGCTTGATAAGGACGGCCATGTGGTGGATGAATGGGTCAGCGGAGACACGCCCCATGTGATCTACCACCTGCCTATTGGCGCAACCTATACGTTGCATGAAACAGCAGCCCCGGAGGGCTGGTTTGTAGCAGAGGATATGTCCGTCACCGTGGGCAGCGTAGTCAGTGATTCAGCCTTTTCAATGGAAGACGAGGAGATCCCCATCCTCCACACCACTGCTACTGTAAACGGAGAGCATATCGCCAAGGCAGCGGGGACGCAGACCATCTCCGATGTGGTCAGCTATGAGCACCTGATTCCTGGCAAGGAATACACCGTCACCGGTAAACTCATGGATAAGGCCACTGGAAAGGTGCTCGTGCAGGATGGAAAGGAGATCACTACCAGCATCACCTTTACCCCCGCCGAGCCAGACGGCACGGTGACGGTGGAGTTTACCGTGGATGCCTCCTTGCTGTCTGGTAAGACCACCGTCGTTTTTGAATCGCTGAGCAAGGAAGGTAAGGAACTGGCAGTTCACGCTGACATCGACGATGAGGGCCAGACTGTCCATTGGCCGGAGATTCACACCACCGCCACCATCGATGGCAAAAAGAATGTGGTATCCGGCAAAACCTATGTTCTTAAAGATGTAGTGGGGTACACCAACCTTATCCCCGGCAAGGAATATGTTATCACCGGTACAGTGATGGATAAATCCACCGGCAAGGCTCTGGAGCAGGGTGGACAGCCTGTGACGGCCACCGCTATCTTTACCCCCACGGAACCCAACGGCACCGTGGAGCTGGAGTTCACCATCGACACAGCCCTGTTGGGTGGCAAAGCGTTGGTAGTCTTTGAAAGCATTCAGATGGATGGGCATGAGGTCGCCATTCACGCCGATCTGCAAGACAGGGGGCAAACGGTGGATATTGAACCCGCCATCGGCATTATCACTATCAAGGACAAGCCCGTTTTTGACGGCGGCAGCGTTAAGACCGGCGACAACGGCGTTACCGTCGCCGTGCTTGGCCTGCTGCTGTCCGCTGCGGGCCTGACTTATCTGCTGCGGCGCAAGCGGCACAGCTGATACGGATAAAGGAGCGGGTACACACCCGCTCCTTTTCCTACAAAAATCTATCGAAGGAGGGAATCCCATTGAAAGTGAAAGAACTTCTGCTGACTGGCTTGCTGGTGCTGCTGTGCGCCATGCCCAATGTGGCCATGGCGGCAGACACCACGGTGACACGCAGCTATACCTTTGAGTCGGCCACGCAGGAAAACCCCCACTATACCGTCCCGGAGACAGTGGAGGAGGGCGGCAAGACCTACACTCTGGCAAGCGTCGAGTATGAGGTGAAGGAGCATCGGGAGCCGGTGACGGTGGTACGCACCATTGTCACCGGTGACCCCAATGATTACCCGAAGGAGATCACCGAGACGCTGGACGGCGCCAGCCGCACCCTGACGGCGCAGACCCCCACATGGGCCACCGGCGAGAGCCGGACGGTGATGCAGGAATACGCATCGGAGTCGGAGGTGTCGCAGAGCCTGACGGTGGACGGCGTCCGCCTGCCGCTGGCATCGGTAACAGCCGGCACAAAGACGGAGGCATTTTCCGCTCCGGCTGTGTTTCAGACCTCCAATCCCGCCAGCAGGCTGTACGCCATTGGTGATACCGTGGTCACAGTAGGCGACGACCCCCTGTGGGACGGCTGGCAGGCCGTGATGACGGAGTACCTGGGCCTGAGCGGCAGCAGCTACACGCTGACGGGCGGCAGCTGGGACGGCGATTTCCAGCAGGAGGGTGATAACTATACCCGAATGGCCATCTATACCGGCACACGCCAGACCCCGGTCTGGACGGCCACCTATCAGACGGAGCCGGAGTACACGGCGGAGATCACCTACACGGACAGTCAGTACCCAGACGGCCTGTACGAAATGGAGGCCGTTGCCACCTACACCATCCAGGATACTGGAAGTGCGCTGGAGGCCATCTTGAAAGTTGGTGCTGGGGTACTGGTGGTGGCGCTGGCTGCTGCGGCCCTGATCTTTATGCTGCGGAAGAAGAACAACAAGAAAACGGACGAAGAAAGTGAGGTTTAATTATGGATGGTTTGGTTGCAGGACTGTATGAAATCGTACCGGCACTTCAGAAAGTGGCGGCAGCGCTGACGATCCTTGCACTGGTGGTGCTGGGCATCGGCGTCATCACCGGAGGCGCTGAAGGACGGTCAAAGTTTAAGGAGGTCATGAAGAACATCGTCATTGGCTGCGCTTTGGTCTTTGGAGCATCTTCACTGGGCAATATGCTTATGGAGTGGTTTTCCTGACAGCATGACAGGAGGCAGGGCTGCGGCCCTGCCTCCCTTTAACTTCGGGAACTCAGTTCCCGAAGTTAAACTCACTCAAAAATTGCGGAGGTGTAAGTATGAAGAAGAAAGAGAAAAAGGCCGTTATAAGGACGTGTCTGGATATCCTCCCCGTGCGGAGCTGGGAGCCGTCTGTGGGGGCGTTCCTGCTGGCAGACGGCTCATATCTGGATCTTCTCCGGCTCATCCCCAGAGACCTCCAGAACATTGCGGAGGATGAGCTGGAGCTGGAGATCTATCAGTTTACCAAGGTGCTGAAAACCGTAGGCTGCGATCTGAAATTCCTGAGCATGAGGTTTCCGCTTTCGCTGGAGCGACAGAAGGCAGTGCTGCTGCACCACGCACGGCAGGCCGGAGACGAGACCCGCATCCGCTGGCTGGAGCGGCAGATCCGTGAGTTGGAGGTGGCCGAGATCAATATCAGCTCCCAGCATTTCTATCTTGCCTATTGGGGCAAGGATGCGGATACGCTCTGCAAAAACCGTGACATGATCCGAAAATACGCCGCCACCGGCTACCAGCCGCTGGTGGAGGAGATAGACGCCGGGCAAAAGGCCAAGGTGCTGGAGAAGCTGGCCAACATGAATACCATCATCGACATCTACCCGGACGGAGACGATGACTCCGCACCGGACTTTATGGAGGAGGAAGGATGAGCAAGAAAACGACCAAAGCGCAGGCCGTGGACGCACGGCTCTTTCAGCAGATCCAGCCCCATGGCGGGATCACCTTTGCCGAGCCGTCCTATACCCGTATGGGAGACGGCTACTGCCGCTGCCTGCATATCTACGGCCTGCCTAACACACTGGACAGACACTGGCTGACGAGGATCTTCACCGTCAGCGGCTGCATCTGCTCCTTCGACGTGGCCACGGAGGATATGGCCGCCGTGAAGCGCAGCATCAACCGCTCCATCGGTGAGGAGGGAGCCAGAGCCTACGACGCCAGGGACTATAACGCACTCTATGACGCCCAGAAGCGGCAGGCGGAGCTGCAGCAGCTCTATGACGAGCTGGAGCGCATGGGCGAGGTGATGAAGATCTGCGACTTCCGGATCTTCCTGCAGGCCCAGACGCTGGCGGAGCTGGAGGAAAAGGCGAAGGAGCTGCAGGACAATCTGGACGCCTCCGGCTATAAGAACACCGTCCTGTTGGGAGAGCAGAAAACGGAGTGGCAGTCGCTCTATGAGCCGTTTGCCCTCACCCACGCCAAGCCCGTGACCATGAAGGGCCTGTCCCTTACGGCCCGGCAGCTGGCGGAGGGCTATCCCTTTGATTACAGTGACCTGCTGGACGAGCAGGGCGCGCTGCTGGGCTTTACGGACATGGGCGGCGCCGTGGTATTCGATCTCTTTTCCAAGACGGTCAAGAGGAAGCACTATAACGCTGCCGTCTGCGGCGATATGGGCAGCGGCAAGTCTACGCTGCTGAAGAAGCTATTCAAGCAGAACGCCAGCATCGGGAATTATATCCGCTGCTTTGACGTGTCCGGAGAGTTTTCCGCCCTTACGCTGGAGTTCGGCGGCAAGATCATCCGCTGCTCCGGCTCAGACGGGATGCTAAACCCGCTGGAGATCCTGCGCTCCGGTGAGGACGACTACGCCTCCTATGCCAGGCATATCTCCAAGCTGCAGGCGTTCTTCCGCTGCATCAATCCGTCCATGTCAGACCAGCTCCTGCAGGAGCTGGCCAACTACCTGCGGGAGTTTTACGCAGGCTTTGGTCTGATACCCTCAGACGGCAGCTCCGTCACAGGCCGGGCCGCTGCGGACTACCCCACCCTCTCCCAGTTCCGGGAGTTTTTACAGGGCTACATCACCTTTGTGGCACAGCAGGACAAGGCTGCTGAGACGGAGGTGGAGACGGCCATCCATGTGGATCAGGCCCGAAACCTGCAGATTCTGCTGGGTGCCGTGGAGAATCTCTGCAGCAACTATGGCAGGCTCTTTGACGGACACACCACCATCTCCGACATCACAGCAGAGCGGATCGTCACCTTTGACATCTCCACCATCAAGGAACTGGGCAACGTGTTTACAGCACAGATGCAGAATCTGGTGTCCCTGTGCTGGGACAACGCCATTGCCGTGGGCGGCCCTGAGAAGGAGAAATAGGAGAGCGGCGCATACGCCATCGAGGACATCACAAAGTTCCTGATACTCATAGACGAGAGCCACCGCTGGGTAAATACCTCCATGCCCCTGATCCTGGACATGGTGACCCGTTACCTGCGGGAGGCCCGGAAGTATTTTGCCGGGATCGTGCTGGCCTCCCAGAGCGTCCGGGACTATATGCCGGAGGGCGACTTTTCCGGTGCGGATAAGATCCGCATCCTCTTTGAGCTGTGCCAGTACAAATTCATGTTCAAGCAGGACAGCAGCGCCAAGGAGCATATCCGCAGGATCTTCGGAGAAGGCATGACCTTCTCACAGGTGGAGAGCATCCCCTTTCTGGAGCAAGGCGAAAATATCCTCTCCATTGCCGGAGCCGGGGCGCTGCAATTCCGTGTCTGGCTCAGCAGAGACTACGAGGCAACGCTCTTTTCAGGAGGTCGATAATGCGGAAATGGAAACTGTGGCTGCTGCTGGGCAGCAGCGGCTTTCTGGTGTTTTTCCTGCTGCTGGTCGCCACGGCGGCAGGCAGTTTTGCCGACGACGTGACGGCAGCCTTCGGTGGCCGCCAGGCATCCGCATCGCAGAGCCACACTCCCATCAAGGCCACCTATGTGGGTGTGGATGATACCGATACGGACTTTTCCGATCGTGTCATCCCGGAGACCCGGCGCTGGAGCAATCAGCACGGGGCCTTTGAAAACGGCTATGCCGGGTACTGTGAGCTGTGGTGCAAGGTCGTGTACACCTACGCCGGTCTCCCCTACGAGGGCTTCTGCTGCGCTTACAGCCACGGCGCAGCCATGGCCAACCGGGACGGCCCCATCCCCAAGGGTGCCCTGATCTTCTCCGGTGTCATCCCCGGCACCGGGAAGGTATACGAAAACGACCACCGTTCCGGCGCCTTCTGCGCCTCCTGCGGCCACTATGCCGGTCATGTCGCCATCTATGTAGGCGACGGCTATGTGGCAGGCAGTCAGGTGCCGTATCTGCAATCCATCGACGTGTGGATCAGCATCTACGGCTACGGTGGCTGGTCAAAAAGATGAAAGGAGGACGAACCGTGAAGAAGATGGTGATATGCCTGCTGCTGGCGTTTTTGTGCCTGCTGCCATGCACGACGGCTTTGGCAGCGGAGACCGGCAGCGAAAACAACACCACGACCCCCGCTGCAGACGATCCCTATTACAAGGGAGAGTCCGACGACAATTCCGACGCCGACGATCTCCAGTGGTACCGGGACAACGCCGCTCTGCTGAAGAATAACAACATCGTTGGAGATGCCCTGCGCAGCGTCAGCTGGAGCATCACCGGCCTTGTCTGCAAGGTGGCAAACGTCGCAGAAACGCTGTATACCAAGACCTTCGGCCTGATCGACATCACCAATTACCCGCAAATCAATGATCTGCTGGATACCCTGCGGCCCGTGCTGCTGGCCCTGACCGTCCTCTGCTGCGCCGGATTGGGCATCATGCTGCTGGTACAGCACGAGAAACGCCCGCCCCTTCTGCGGAATATCCTGCTGGGCATCGTGGCCGTCAGCGCCTCCGCATGGCTATTCTCCACCGCCAATGATCTGGTGATTGCCTTCCGGGACGGCATTCTGGGCGGCGAGGAGGTGAACCAATCCTATGAGTTGGTGGAGAGCAACCTCATTGACCTGATTCGAATCGACAAGCAGGGCGATATCAACGCACTGAACTACAAGGCGGGACAGGGCGTCATCTACGGCGTCGGGATCGCCAGTCAGGACGATATGGACAGCATCGACCTCTGCGAGACGCTGGATTGGCACACGGCCAAAAACGGCAAGAACCTGTACGGCTGGTCTACTGCGTTTAATAACCGGGTAAAGTACCGTCTGGCCCACACGGCAGACGGCGATGTGGCCCGGAAGAACTATGATGGCCTCACCAGTGCCAACATCGGCAATCAGTTTTTCTACCGCTACTCCTTCGATTTCTGGAGCTGCCTGCTGCAGCTCCTGTCCCTGTCCCTGCTGTTTTTGGCGCTGTGCTACAAAAACGTGCGGATCGCCTATGAGCTGGTGGTGTCCCGGCTTCTGGCCTTCCTCTTTGCCGCCGATATCGGAGGCGGCGAAAAGCTGAAGAACACGCTGCTCTTTGTCCGTGACACCTACCTCACCATGTGTGTCTGTGTCCTCAGCGTAAAGCTCTATGAGATCATGGTAGGCCTCGTCACCTCCTTCGGCATCACCGGCATTGGAAAGGGCATCGTCTGCCTGCTCATCGCCTACGCCGTCATAGACGGCCCGAATCTGGTGGAGCGTATCCTTGGCATGGATGCAGGGCTTTCCTCCTCTGTGGGCCGGGCCATGGCCCTCTTTGGAGCCGGTAAGGCCGCAGGCCGTACCGCTGCCAGACTGGGCGGCAAGGCGGTGCGTGGCGTGAAGAACACCGCCATGGCAGCGGCCACCGGCACCACCCTCCGCCAGCGTCAGTCCAAAGGCTCCACCGGCGAGCAGTTCGGCAAGGGCATCCACCAGCGCTTCCACCGTGAGGACGAGGATACCCGACAGCAAGAGCAGCCGTCCCGGCAGCAGGAGCAGCAGGAGCAGACCCGATCTGCCCGGCCGAAGGCGACAGAGCCGCCCGCTGCCGGGGCCGAAGCTGCCGCAGCGACGGAGGCGGCCCCGGCAAAGCCGCAGCCCTTCCCCACGGACTTCATGGATGCAGGGACAGCGGGGACATCTGGCGGCTCCAACTTCGGGAACTCAGTTCCCGAAGTTAAAAAACGAGTATCGAATCCGGCCTTCTCGGAGGCCGTGAAGCGCCTGACGCCCGGCCCGGAGTCGTCCGCCGAGGAGCGCAAGGATTTTAACCGTCAGGTGACGGCCATTGTGCGTGGCCGGAAGCACCGGGCCATCCAGCCGCCTGTGGGCGCAGATCTCTATCAGGTAAAAAACTACGAGAAGGCGCTGGAGCTGGAGAAGGCGTATCATGCCTACACCGGCCCCAGACCGGATCGGAAGCCGAAAAATGGAAAGGAGGACAAGCGGTATGGCAGATAATGTCACCACGCAAATCGAATCCAAAACCAGAGTATCCCGGCACATCAACCTCAGCAGCCTCTATTTTATCGTAGGCTACCTGATGTTTGCCTATATGCTCAAGGACTTTATTTACAGCCTGTTTTTCGTACCCTACATGATTTTCTCCCTGTGCTGCGCCGTTTATCTGGTGCTGCCCTCCCGCTACAACAAGGGACGGGCCAACTGGGAGTCCATTGTGGTGCTGCTGCGGGCAGACCGGGCCGTATACCGGCCCTATGCGGAGCAGGAGGTGGACAATGCTTGATTCCGTGCAGCAGAAGCTGCAAAAACCGGCCCGGCCACGGGGTGTCCGTGGCCTGCAGATCTTCTGCATCATCTTCCTGCTGGGCAATCTGCTTTTCTTTTCAACCGGTATTTTTATGCCGAAGCATTACAAGGATGTAGAGATCGCCCCCATTGGCACGGAGCTGGAGCTGGGCGAATATACCCTGACCATCGCCTCTTGGGATTGGGCGGAGAAGGACAGGGCCTTCGAGATCATCTTCGAGGTGAAGGATCTGTCTCTGAATCGGGAGCCGGGATATACCTTCCGTTTCCGCTGCGGCGACAGCCACTACCGCTATAAGATCTACCGGGATCTGGGCGACCTGCTGGTGGTGCGGGTCTCCGGTGTCTCCAGCCGCTTTGCGCAGGTCGCCATGACCGTCAAGGCGGGCAGCGCCAGCAGATCCATCTACATGGACGACCGCACCATGGCCCATGTGGAGCGGCTGGAGGAGCGCTCCGACGCAGCGTACCGCATCCACGCCGTGGAGGGCAAGGCTGCAGGTCACCGTTTGGCTCTGCAGCAGCTGGAGCAGCAGACGGAGGAGAAGAACGCAGACCTCCGCCTGGCCTATGAAAAGCTGGAGGCCCTGCAAGCCTCCAAGGCCAATAAGACGCCCCAGCAGCAGGAGGAGATAGACGCCAACCTCCGCACCATGGCGGAGAAGCAAGGGCGGCTGCAAAATGAGCTGGAGGACATGATGCTGCGCAAGCAGGCCCTTCAGGCGCAGCTGGAGCAGGAGGAGCAGCTGCTGGCCCGGATGCAGGAAGGCGCTGACGGCGCATGATCCTCTGTGTAGGCGATAAGATCAAGCTGGGACATCTGACGGAGGCGCTGGAGCAGCGCCTGCATCAGGAGGTCGTCTTTCTCCCGGCAGCGCCGGATATCCGCAGGCAGGAAAACGACATCCTGCTGGCGGCCCAGGGCGCCGACGCCATCGTCTATGATACCGACGCCTATTATAACGACGGCGAGGAGCTGACGGGCATCATCAAGCGGATCTGGCGCACCAACCATGCAGCGCCCATCCTGCTGGTGCCTACCGACAATCCCAAAAACGAGATCGTCAAGGCGGCGCTGGCCGTGCAGATCAAGAACATCATCAACGTTGCCCTGTCGCCGGGAGAACAGAAAGACCAGCTGGAAAAGATCCTCACTGGCTACTATGCAGCAAACGACGACCGGGAGGACATCCGTGCGGCGAAGGCCGAGGTGGCGGAGGATACCAAGACGCTCACTTCCTTTGTTGGGCAGCTGTACGACGCCCAGCAGCGGGAGGAGGAGCGGGCGCACACCATCATCGTCCGGAAGAAGGGAACGCCGCAGGTGCTGCTGGAGGCGCTGGGTACCGTCATCCGTGTGCTGTTTGGAATCATCTCCATTGCGTTGATGGCCATAGCCATGCTGGCCCTGCTCTATGACAACACACGGGAGCTGCTGCTGCAGAATCTGCAGCAGCTCTGGCAGGAGATGTGCAGTATGCTGGGAATAGGAGGATAGCATGGACTTTTTTGAAAACATAGACGCCCTGCTCTGGCGGCTGGCGGCCATACTGGCGCTGGTGCTGGTGGCGGCGCTGGTGGTGCGGCTGCTGCTGCGTGACCGTGGCCGCAGCGACCGGCAGCAGAAGCTGCGGGTACAGCAGACGCTGAGAGGCAGCGGGCTGGCGGCAGATAAGACGCCCAATGGCTTTACCTTCGGACTGCTGGGCGGAAAGAAGGTCTATCTGCCCTGTGACGGTGAGGGACACATCGCTATCTTCGGCGGCAGCGGGCAGGGGAAAACCTCTGCCCTGCTGATTCCCTCTCTCCGGGTCTGGCAAGACCCCTTCTTCTGCATCGACATCTCCGGGGACATCTCAAATAATGTCCCCGGAGAGAAGCAGGTCCTCCTTGCGCCGGACGATCCGGAGCATTCCGTCATCTACAATGTCTTTGATGAGATAGACCGTGCGTCCGATCCGGACGAACGGCGGGCGCTGCTGGAGCAGCTCACTTTCTCTATTCTGCCCTTGCCGCCGAAGGCCACCAGCGCAGAGCGCTACTTCACGGAGACGGCCCGGAAGATCTTGCTGGCATCTCTGGTGGCGTTTTACGACAAGGGCCTTGATTTCTGCGAAATCATGAAGGTGGTCTTTACCCACGGCCCCATGGAGCTGTTTCAGCTGATTGCCGCACAGAAAAACCAGCGGGCTGTGGGCTACATCCAGACGCTGGCGCAGGAGAATGAAAAGAACATCGCCGGGGCCAAGTCCACGCTGGATGAAAACATCAAGCTCTTTGCCGATTACAGCAAGGTAGAGCGTGTTCTGCGCCGCCCATCCAGTGCAGACGAGCCGTATCTAGCCCCCTCTGATCTGGAGTCGTCCCATATATTTCTGGTGGTGCCGGACAAAAAGCAAGAGTTTTACAGTCTGTTTTGCAACATTGTGGTAACGCAGATGCTGGACTACATCGGCCAGCGGCCCTATGACCGCAGCCGGGACAAGCGGATCCTGCTGGCGCTGGATGAGTTCGCCAGCCTGCGGCATCTGGAAATCCTCGGCCCCATGCGGAAGTTCCGCAAAAACGGTGCCAACATCTGCATCCTCACCCAGTCTCTGGCGGACATTGATCTGGCATACAGCCGGGACGAGCGGAAGGTGATCCTGGACAACTGCGCCTATACCGTGGTACTCTCCGGCAACGATCCGGAGACCAGGACATACTTCTCCGACCTGGTTGGAAAAGAGGAGCACCGGAAAATCAGCACCACCACAGGCAGCAGGACGGACAGCACCTCCACCAGCCTGCAGGAGGGCTACGCCATCCATCCCAACACATGGAAAAGTCTGGGGGAACAGTTGGTGGTCATACACCGCACCGGCTACCTGAAACTCAGAAAAAATTTCTATTTCAAGGGGTAACAATTTCATACCCATCCACCAAGAGACGGCTCCTACCGTCTCTTTTTTATTTGACATGGAAAGGAGTATCCCTATGAGCAACGAAAAGAAGAAATGGAGCATCCTGGACGGCATCGAGCTGTCCAATCCGGAGGAAATGGAGGAGCTGGAGGCGCTGGGTGCGCTGATAGACGGCCCCAGCTACACGCTGGACGGGAAGGAGGTGACGAGCAATGGCAGCAGTGAATAAGGTGCGTGAGGAGCTGGCACAGGCGTTCCTGGCTGCGCTGAAGGAGGAGCAGCTCCCGTGGCGGGCCTGCTGGGCGCAGGGGCGTCCCTACAACGCCGCTACCGGCAGACGCTATAAGGGCATCAACACGCTGCGGCTCTCCATGCTGGCCGATGAGCGAGGCTACAAGGATCCCCGCTGGTGTACCTTCCAGCAGGCCAAGGATAAGGGCTGGAAGATCCGCAAGGGTGAACACGCCACCAAGGTCGAGTACTGGGCCATGTACGACATGGAGCGGAAAAGATGGATGAACTGGAACGAGGTGGAGCGCTTGAAACGGGACGATCCCGATGCAGCCGACAAGCTCCAGCTGCGCAGCCGTACCGCTCTCGTCTTTAACGCCGCTCAGATGGAGGGTGTCCCGCCTCTGCCCCAGCGGCCCCGGACGGACATTGGCCAGCTCCGCCAGCAGCGGGACACCCTGCTGGAGAATATGCAGCTGGCCTATCGGGAGGAAGGCACCCGTGCCTACTACTCCCCCTCAGCCGATATGGTGACGCTGCCTCCGGAGGCCAGCTTCGACGATCCATACAGCTACATCTCCACCTTTCTGCATGAGTGTGGCCACGCTACCGGCCATCCAGACCGGCTGAACCGCCCCATGGAGAACCGCTTCGGCAGTGAGGACTACGCACGAGAAGAGCTGCGGGCAGAGATCGTCAGCGCCTTCGTCTCCCAGGAACTGGGACTGGAGATGTCCCAAAAGGCTTTGGACGAACATTTCGACCTGCACAAAGCCTATATCCAGAGCTGGATCAAGGTGCTGGAGCAAGATCCGCAGGAGCTGTTCGCCGCCATCAAGGATGCCAGCGGCATTGCCAACTATCTGATGGAAAAGGGTGAGTTTCTGCAGAACATCACCGAAGAAAAGCGGCAGATCCGGCAGCCGGAACACCGAGAGAGCAAGTACATTCCCACCGACATGATCGAGCTGGCCCGCAGCCAGGATGTGTTTGACATCCTCCAGCGTACCGGGGAGCCGCTGTTCCAGAAGGACGGACAGTGGCGCTCTGTGGAGCATGACAGTCTGGTAGTAACGCCCGGCAAGGGCTACTACTGGTTTTCACGGGCAGAGGGCAGCAAAAGCCCCATCGACTACTTCGTCAATGTCCATGGCATGGGCTTTCAGGAGGCTGTACGGACGGTACTGGAGGCCATCCACAGGGACGTCACCTACACGCCCCCGGTATGGCTGCCGCCTGCAGGGCATGAAGAGTTTCGCCCTCTGCCACGGGCAAAGACGAATCTGGACGCCTATAGCTATCTTGTCCGGGATCGTGGGCTGGATCAGGAGCTGGTAGACGAGCTTATGCGGCAGGGCCGCATCTACCAGAGCGACAAATACAAAAACGTTGTATTCGTCGGCACGGACTTTGACGGCGTAGTGGCCAGCAACTTCGCCCGCAGCTGCGACCCCACGCAGCAGGTGCAGCGCTTCGACGTCCGAGGTTCCCAGAAGGAGTACCGCTTCCGCATGGAGAACCCCGACTGCCCCCGCTGCAATGTCTTTGAGAGCGAGATCGACCTGCTGTCCTATCTCTCCATGCGTCCGGCAGACCAGCGCACGGAGAACTATATTGCGCTGGGCGGTGTCTCGCCCCGTGCGCTGCTGGCCTTCCTCCAGCACCGCCCGGACGTCAGCCAAATCAATCTCTGCACCGATGGCGACCGGGTCGGTGAGCAGTGTGCCGAGAGCATCCGCACTCTGCTGGAGGGCCAGTATGAAATTTCCCGTGAGGCAGCGCCCATCGGAAAGGACTGGAACGAGTCGCTGGTACGCATCCGGGAGCTGCAGGAGAACTGGGAGCATGAGACCAACGACCCGGAGACGGAGGAATGGCGGGACGATCTGACCCCGCAGGAGGCACAGATCGTAGCAGTCTGGGACGATGGCTTTGACCACGGTCTGGCCCGCATGGTCACCCTCTCCCGCACACAGGACGACCCCGGCCTGAAGAACGCCATGGCCAAGCTTGACCCCGTAGAGCAGGAGCGCTCCCCTTTCGCCCGGAAGGCTGAGGACTGGACTTACTAATCCACTCTATCCAATCGGTAAATAAACAAAACAGCAGCGGCAGCCGAACGGCTGCCGCTGCTCATCTTCAGAAGGAGATTTCCCCTATGAGAAAGCGCAGAAGCTATTTCAAGGTACCCAACGCCCTCATCTTTGACACCACCCTCAGCTTTGCCACCCGGAGAGTGGGCATGATCTTCTTTGCTTACTGCAACGCCCTGGGCGGCTGCCGCAAAAGCTATGAGGCCATTGCCGCCCTGGCACACTGCAGCGTGGCCACCGCCGTCAAGGCCGTCCGGGAGTTGTCCGAGGCGAGGTATCTTACTGTCAAGCACACCAAGTACCATAGCAGCAAGCTGAGACGCACCGTGTACGGGAAAAACACCTATACCGTCGATCTGGCCCTGCTGAAGAAGGGCTATACCATCCTGGATCGTGCCGTGCTGGAACAGGAGCTGACCGATTCCGCCCTTATCGTGTTGTGTACCATCATTGTCTGCGCTGGGAACAGCTCCCGTGCGTTCCCCAGCATCTCTGCGCTGCAAAAGAAAACCGGCGCAGCACGCTCCACCGTCTGCGCCGGTCTGCGGCTGCTCAAGGCCCTTAAAACCCTGCTGGTGCAGCTCTGCATCAAGAAGAACCGGGAGCATAGTCGCAATTCCTATCACATCTGCAGCGTCGCAGAGGGCAATTATGCGGCGGCTTCTTGTGACCAGCATATCGCAGCTTCAGATGCGTGTCAAGCCCCAATCGAGGGCTTTTCTCTGAGGGGGGTAGTCCGATTTTTAGCAAATAAGGTTAAGACTCAGATAACGGGAGTATTAAATTACCTGTTGAAAGAAAGATTCTATCGTCTAACGTAAGACTTACAAGAGAAGGACAGCAAACGAAAAATCAAAAAATTATTTCTCACACAACCGCCCCCGGCGCAGACTTTCGATCTTAGGCCAGCTCCAGCAGCAGGGGGGACCTGTGTGTAAACTCCGTCAGGAGTTTTCCACGGGGGGTAACTGCTGCGGTCGTTACGGCGCTGGCAGCCTGATGCAGCAGCCAAAGTGTCTGTAAGAGTAGACTTTGATGCAGCAGCCAAAGTGTCTGTAAGAGTAGACTTTTTGAGACACACACTCGCACCGCCTGGCTTACGTCCGTAAAATACCCGCCGTAACTTTACGGATATATCCGAAAACGCCAGAAGATTTACGAACATTTTTTGAGGCTTGCCGCCGTCGCCCGGTTATGCTAAGATGAAGCAGAAAGAGGGGCTATACTATAGCCGACAAATTTTGTCAAGAAAGCAGCCGCAAGGCTGCTTTCTTCGTCACCTGCAGAAAAGGAGGTTTCCCATGAGCGATACCCGTACCTACTACTACGCCAGAGTCAGCAGCCGAGATCAGAACCTGGCACGGCAGTTGGAGGCGTTCCGAGCCATGGGCGCCGATGAGCGCTCCATCATCACCGACCGGGAGAGCGGCAAGGATCTGAACCGGCCCGGCTACATGGCCTTGAAGAACGCCATCCTCCGGCCCGGAGACACGCTGGTCATCACGTCCCTGGATCGGCTCAGCCGTCGGAAGGCGGACATCGAGACGGAGCTGCGCTGGTTTCGTGAGCAGCGCATCCGGCTGAAGATCCTTGACCTGCCCACCACCATGGCCGACTTCCCTGCCGGTCAGGAGTGGGTGGCCGACATGGTCAATAACATCATCATTGAGGTGCTGGGTACCATGGCCGAGCAGGAGCGACTCCGCACCCGGCAGCGTCAGGCGGAGGGCTACGCAGCAGCCAGAGCAGCCGGTCGCAAGATGGGACGGCCCAGACTGGCCCGGCCTCCTCAGTGGCCGGAGATCTACGCAGCGTGGCAGGCCGGGGAGCTTACCGCCAAGGAGGCTGCGCAGCGTCTGGGGATTGGAAGATCTACCTTCTACAAGCTGGCCAGCGAAAAATAATGGTCGGTCGGCAGCCGGCGCTCCATACACGAAAAAGCCAGACGGCACAAGGGTTTCAGCCCTCTGCCCGTCTGGCTTTTGCCGCAAATTTGAAATTGTAAGAATTGAAAATGCAAAAAATAGTTGCATTATTGATAAAAACAGGATATTATAGAAGTAACAAGTCAATAAACGACAAGGTACCGCCCGGAACGGGAATCCCGGACGGTACCAACTCAAACGATGTACACGGCATCGAAAGAGCTTTTTATGTCGCACGCTTACTCTGTGGTGCGAACCTATTGTAGCACACAGAGTGGTTATATGGCAAGTCTTTTTCGGTGAAAAACATCGGGAAAGGCTTGCTTTTTTGTTCGTCTCCGGTCAAAAACCGGTCTCGATATAGACAACTGAATGATCGTCCCGGTCAAATACAAGCGCATCTCCCGGAGCTTCGCCATGATATGAGCGGCACCGCTGCCTTCCAGCGGTCACGGGGATGAGACGCAAAGAGCAGATAGAGAGTCTGTTCTGCGGAGCCAATACATCGCTTCCGCTGACAACGTGGTGAGGCCCTTGCAGTATTGCACAATAAGGCGCAGGCACAGGAACCAAATCGGGAAGCACGACAAACAAAACAAAAACGAACTTTAGAATAGGCGCACGGGGAACTGCACATATGCAGTTCCCCGTGGTCATCGTGGCAGCGGGAGAAGGATTCGAACCCTCACATACGGAGTCAGAGTCCGCTGTGCTACCTTTACACAATCCCGCTGTGTTCTGACGAACAAGCTATATTATACACGCTTCCTGTGTTTTGTCAACACTTTTTTCAAATCTCCTGAAAGTTTTTCCGGAGCCGGGTCTCCCCGGCCCCGGAAAGCTGTCATCCGGCCATCACTGAGCCAGCTTCAGGTCCTCCGCCGTGAAATACTTCTTCATGGGCTTGTACAGCGCCGCAAAGACCACCAGGCACAGGATGATGCTGGGGAGCATATAGCTCCCGTTATAGAGCAGGGAGTAGAACCACGGGCTGGTCATGGTCATGCCGAAGAACTCATCGGGCATATACTTGCCCCACACCACGGCGCCGATGATGTAGTGGGCCAAAAACCGCAGCACGCCGCCGATGACGGTGCCATAGAACACGCTCCACTTCCGGCGGGCCAGCAGGCCTGCGCCAAAGCCCAGCGCCGTGAAGGCCAGGAAGTAGTCGCAGATGATGGTGGTCCAGTCGATGGAGAACTTGTTGCCGATGAGATAGGTCACGGTGCCGAATACGAAGCCGGCGCCGGCGCCCCAGCCGCAGCCATACCGGACAGCGAACAGGATGATCGGCAACATCTCCAGCGTGACAGAGCCGCCGTTGGGGAACTCATAGAGCTTGATAAAGCTCAAGATCTCCGCCATAGCGATAAAAATGGCGGCCTCACAGAGGGTACGGGTCTTATTGTTTTTCATGTGTTCGGATCTCCTCCTAAAAAAATTCCCGCATGGCGAGCCATGCAGGCGTCGCAATGCGGAACATGAAATCCCTATGATCGCATTCCTACGCCGGCATTACCCGGATCAGGTTCGAGGGACCGGACGGCGATACGTCTCATCTCAGCCGGCTTGTACCAGCGCCCCTTGGATTGTAGCGTCATCTTATCATGTCGAACGCTGTCTGTCAATCGCTATTTTCCACAAAAAGGGGAGCATCCCGCCGAATGCTCCCCGTCTGTCTTATTCTCCGGCTTTCTCCGGCGCCGTCAAGCCCTTTTCCAACGCCGTCAGGCCCTCCTCCATCCGCCGGAAGCTGCTCATATCCGGCTGGCGAAGCGTCTGCTCTGCCTGCTGTAAGCGCTCCAGCAGCTGGCAATTCATCTGCTCATAGTCCGCCTGCGCCGTGCGGCACCACTCCCGCTGCCGGGCCGCCAGCTGACGCAGCCGGGTCACGGCTTCCTCCCGGAACTGCTCCGTGCGGCGGTGGGCGCTGATCTCGATCTGGGCCACATGGTCCTTCAGAGACTCGTATTCGTCCGCCTGTACCTTCAGTTGGGCGCAGCGCTGCTCCAGTTCCTGATTCCGGGCCTCCGCATCCGCCAGTTGCCGGCGCAGACGGCGGCAGGTCTCCTCGTTGTCCTGCATCTTCAGCAGCTGCGCCTGTGTCACCCGCTGGGTATTCTCCAGCGTCTGGTTCTCCTTCCGGAGGGTCTCGTTCTCCGCCTCCAGCGCCGCCACACGTTCCTCGTACTCCCGGCCGGTCCTTTCAATATATGCGATCACATCGCTGCGGTCAAAGCCGCCGAACATACTGGTCTTAAAGCTGGTGCTCATCCGTGATCCCCCCGCAAATTCTTTTACCCTACCATATCACAAAACGCCGTTTTTTACAAGCCACAAAATGAAAAAGCGGAAGGGGAACGTTCCCCTTCCGCCCGTTCTGAAGCTTACAGGATCGGTTTCTCAGCCCTTACGGCTCTTCCTTCTCCTTCTTCCGCTCCCGCAGGAGCTCCACAAGCTCCGACACCCAGCAGTATAGCCCCACTGTCCCGGCGATGATGAGATACCACTTGTTAAACTCGCTCACCCGTCCTGACATCCAGCACACGGCAAGTATGCCCAGCACCGCCGCAGGAAACAGGAACAGGTGCTTGTGTTTTTTCCACATCGTCAGTTCCCTTCTCCGGCCCTGTTTTCCCTCTTTATATTTACAATAACGTACAAATTGTGCGAAGTCAACATTTTTCGCACGGATATTCCGCAAAATCCAGATCATATAACACATAGGTGAATGTACATCACCATGCCCGAAATCCATCACACCGCAGCATGACACCTCCTCCGCTCACATCTCTTCATTTTCTTCATATTGCCAAAGTCTCCGATATTTCCCTCCGCTTCCAGTATTGTTAATAAGTAAACAGTCTATTTTTGCAGATATTTCTTGCTTTTTTGCGCCATTTGGTATAGACTAATCGGGAACGACTTATTTTGAGAGGCTGGCTTGAACAATATGAGCAATCCCTATAAGACACGGGAAGGCGGCGCTACCGTCACCGTCTTTGTTCCCTACGACTGCAACAATCACTGCCCCTTCTGCATCAACAAAAAGGAGTATGCCGACTGCTCCGGCTTCAGTCTGGATGCCATTCTCCGCAGCATCCACACCATGGATGAGATCACTCCCCGCTGCGACTTCGTCTTTACCGGCGGTGAACCCTTGGCAGATCTGGGATCCCTCCAGAAGATGCTGGACGCCATTCCCAACACCCACAGAATTTTTATCAACACCACCTTCCCCGTGCAGCAGAAATACTCCGCCGACGAGATGATCGCCTTCACGAAGCGCAACCGGGATAAGATCACCTGCATCAACATCTCCCGCCATTTGGTGAAGTACGTGGAGGAGTCCCCGGACGAGGTAGTGGGCCGCATCGCCTGCCCCACCCGCATCAACTGCGTGCTGTATAAGAACTACCCCGCCCAGAAGCTGACGGATTACGTGGAGCGCTTCCTACCCTACCGCATCCCCATCCAGTTCCGCTACGACTACACCGAGACCACTCCGGAGAACCTCTATGAAGAGGAGCACGACAAGATCCTTCAGGACCTGAAGAAGCAGTTCACCTACAAGGGGCTGGACGGCTGCCGGATGCGCAACGGCTTCCACTTCGAGTATAAGGGTCTTCACATGACCTACCACAAGACCCTTCCCTATTCCACCATCGTGGAGACTGGCGACGACGGCATCACCTACGACATTCTGTACGATATCCTCATCAAGCAGAACGGCGAGATCCACTCCGATTGGACCGGCGTGAAGCTGGACGTGGAGAAGTACCGCCACGTGACCTACGAGCCATACGACCTGCGGGTTCTGGACGGCACCATCGACTTCTGATGCAAACATCCCCCTCTGTACTCACTGTACAGAGGGGGATGTTTCCGTCTCTCCCCCAAAAAATCAGTCCCTTTTCAAGATAAGTGTTGCTATGTATGATCGTGAATTATGTGTAACAATTTCTTTCGCTTCGTTCCTGCCCCTATATTTGGCAAAGAGAACCTACCCGCCACGAAATACCTCGATTGTGACATCATGCTCTTCTGGTGGTTAGAAAAGAACAAAGACCTCACCACCAAGCAGATGGTAGATGAACTGTACTCCCTTATATGTAATCGCATCAACGACCCGATTACATACAAGGAACTTAAGAGTAAGAAGTTGGGACTTGATACCAAGGGCATCATTCCAGTACAAGTTTAACCGATGCAGGGCACCGAAAAGAGCCGAAGGCAACTTCGGCATCTTTTCATACCTTGAAAGTAACACAAAAATATTGTATAATATAGAAAAGTCGGAACAATTTGCTGGCTTTCCCGTCTATACAAATAATGAAGCAGCTAGCCAAATTCCAGTTTGACAAAGGAGTGTGATAATATGAGAAAAAAAGTAGTTACAGGTATTTGCATCTTGTTGGCTATCGTTCTTTTGATACCCATTCCTATGCGTCTGAAAGACGGCGGCACAGTTGTATATAATGCTATCCTGTATCAAGTTGAGAATGTGCATAGAATAGACCCAGAAGCCACGTCCGAAAATGATTACCTTGAGGGAATGATAGTAAAAATCCTTGGCATTGAAGTCTATAACAATGTTGAGTAAATAGATTAGCCAATTTCAATTTGTCGAACTGAATAGTATATATCCCATAGGAGGAGCAAGGTTGAAATATACCTTGCTCCTTTTCATGTGCTTAGAGTTCCGTTAAATCGACGAAGGATTTGGCGGATAGGCTTATATCAACACAAGTTGCGGCCTGCCGTATCCACTTGCTGGCACAACTTCCGCAGTATGATCCCTATGTCCTCTTTTATCTTTCCATATATCTCCATTCGTCTATATCTCGGCGCAAACACCACATGGTATTGACAACGCCAGCTGGTATGTTCTAAGCTACTTACATCTACTTCTTTCATGAATTACTCTCCTTGTTCTTGTAAGCTTTGGTCGGCAAACCTTTTCTTTACTCTAACTTGGAGACTTTCTTGTCTCCTTTTCCCCTCGCCATAGGCTATTTTTACCCCCGGCAGAGCCGGGGGTCGTCTTTGGTTGCCAATGCAGAAAAAGCAGGACAAGCGCCCTGCTTTTTCCGATGCAGCGTTACACGGTGCCGGTGACGGTCACTGTGGTGGTGCCGGGGGTGACGGTATAGGTGCCATCCGTCTCCTGGGTATAGGTGGCCGCCGGGACGGTGATCTGCCCGGCAATGGTGGCAAAGGTGCCGGTGGCAGCATCGTAGGTGTAGTTGTCTCCTTCCTTCCACGCATCGCCGTTATACGTCACCGTCAGGCCGGTGAGGGCCGGGTCGAAGGTATCCGTCAGGATCACGTTGTCCTCCGCCGTGGCGGCGGTATTGCCGAAGTTCTGGAGGACGAAGGTATAGGTCAGTTGCCCGCTCCCTGTGACGGTGGCAGGGCAGATGGCCTTGCTGACGGTGAGGTCCGCCCGCTGGGCCGCCGCCAGTGTGGCCTGCGCCGTCAGGGGCGCTGCCAAACCGCCGCCGGTGACGGTGGCCGTGTTGGTGATGGCGGCCTCCTGATCCAGCGGCGCATAGCGGGTAACAGCGGCCTCGTACACCAGCAGCGCATTGCCTCCGGCGGGGACGGTGAGACCGGTGACGGTCAGGGGAGGCCCTGCCGTCACCGTGGGGGTCGTTTGCAGGACACCGTTGACATATACCCGCAGCGTCCCCTCGTTGTAGGTCAGCGGGTACACGGTGTCCGTGCCGAAGGCGTAGCCACCCAGATCGTCCGTCAGCGCCAGTTCCGTCAGGGGCGTTGTGCCGCCGTTCACCAGCGACAGCACGTAGGTGACGTTGTCTCTGGCGGTGTAGCGGCTGCTGGCCGCCGTCTTGGTGAGGGTCAGCGTCTCCAGCAGTTCACCGGTGACGGTGTTGGAATTAGAGGTGCCGCCGTTATAGATCAAGGTGGCGAAGTTGGTAAAGCTTGCCATGACATCCACTCCTGTTCGATAGTCGGTGGGGCCGCAGCCCCAATACAGCATATGCCGCAGCATCAAAGCGGTTGACGGCACCGGGCAGACTCTATTATAATAGGTAGCATTGATGCCAGCATGAAAGAAGGGATGTTCCATAGAGCTGAAACAATTGCAGGCGGCCTTTTCCGGCCATGTGCCGGGCCTGCTGGGGGCCACCGCCGCCTATGCCGTGCTGGTGCCGGTGGCGGAGACGGCGGAGGGTCTGAGCCTGCTGTATGAGGTGCGCTCCCCTGCCCTGCACCACCACAGCGGGGAGGTCTGCTTCCCCGGTGGGCGCATGGAGCCGGGGGAGACGCCGGAGCAGTGTGCCCTGCGGGAAACGTGGGAGGAGCTGGGCATCCCCCCGGAGGACATCCGGCTGCTGGGCCGGGCGGACTTCCTGCACCTGCGCTCCGAGGCCCTGATGCACCCGGTGCTGGGACAGGTGGCCCCGGCGGCGCTGGAGCGGCTGCGGCTGAACCCCGCCGAGGTGCGGCAGACGTTTCTGGTGTCGCTGGACTGGTTGGCGGCCCATCCGCCGGAGGTGTACCGGTATCCCCTGCTGCCGGTGGGAGCAGAGCAATTTCCCTATGCCCGGGTGCAGGCGCCGCCGGACTACCGGTGGACACCGGGGCAGGCGGAGGTACCGGTGTATGATGGGCTGCCCTACCCCCTGTGGGGGCTCACCGCCCGCATCACCCGTCATGTGGTGCAGCGGGCCACCCAGGGGGCGGAATAGAAAAATCAGGCGGAGGAGTAGCTGCTTCTCCGCCTGATTTTTGTTTTGGCTGCCAAAACATAGCCCGCCCTCCCTAATGGGGAGGGCGGGGCTTTCCTATTATTTTCCTCCCCGCCGGAAGAAGGCCGCCACCACGGCACCTGGACCGGCGTGGGTGCCGATGACGCTGCCGATGCACACGGACTCCAGCGTCTCCGTGCCGTTTTCCCACAGAGGGGCGCTGTCGGCCACATACTTTTGCAGCAGGGCGTCGCTGAGCCCGGAATAGCCCAGCAGCAGGGGCATGGAGAAGTCGATGCCGCCGCTCTCGTGGATCTTCTGCACCAGCAGATTGTTGCCCTGCCGGGAGCCACGGGCCTTGCCGATGATGGTCACCTCGCCGTCCGTCAGGGTCAGCACCGGGTGGATGTTCAGCAGCCCCCCGGCAAAGGCAGCGGTCTTGGAGATGCGCCCGCCCTTTTTCAGATACTCCAGCGTGTCCACCAGCCCGATGATGCACACGTCCTGCCGCCGCCGCTCCAGCAACGCCGCCAGCTCTCCGGCGGGCAGATGGGCGTTGTCAATGGCGTACCGGGCCAGGATACCGGAGCCGATGGAGGCGGACATGGTGTCCACCACGAAGATGCGCTCCCGCCCCTCAGCGGCGATACAGGCGCTCTGATAGGTGCCGGACAGCTTGTGGGAGATGGTCAGCACCACGGCGCTGTCCCCGGCGGCCTCCACCTGATCGAACAGCTGAGCGAAAGCGTCGGGGGAGGGCTGGCTGGTGGTGGGCAGCACGTCCGACTCCACCAGCCGCTCATAAAAGCGCTGGCGGTCGATGTCCACGCCGTCCAGCAGCTCCTCCGTCCCGAAGTGGATGGTCAGGGGTACGATGTGTACCTGCCTGCGGTACTGCTCCGGCAGGTCGATGGTGGAATCTATGATGATTCTGGTCATAAGTCTGTTTCTCCGTTCTGTGATTTTCGGGGGGCTGCCAAGCGCTCCAGATGGCCGCTGATGCAGGTCAGGGCGTCGTACATGACCTGCCGCTGCTCCGGTGTCAGGCCCTCGCTGGCGGCCTCCGCCAGCCGGTCGATCTTCCCTGCAATGGCCCGGCCTGTCTCCTGCCCCTTCTCCGTCAGCGTCAGGGGACTGCGGTATCGCTTGTCCGGCCGGGTGACGTAGCCGTTCTGCTCCAGATATTCCAGCGACCGGGACACGGCGGCCTTATCCTCCTCGCACCGGTCGCACAGCTGCCCGGCGGTTAGCGGCCCCAGCTGCGTCAGATAATAAAGACACGAGACGTGAGGCCCCTTCAAATGAAATTCGGACATCTCCTCCGCCTTGATGCGGCGGATGCTGCGGCTGATTTTGGCGATCAGCACGGTAAAGGTCTCGAAGCGCTGCTGCATGGTGGCTCCTCCTTAAATGTTGATAAATCAACAAGTGTGACGTATCATACCACGCAAATGTTGATTTGTCAACAAAAACTTTTTCCGGCATGACAGGGGGAATTTGCGTCAAAAGGTTGACATTTCTGCCGGATATGGTACACTAAAGCTTATACTGAGGGAGTAGATGGCTCGGCAGCGAGTGGCAAGTCAACAGACTGATGGGACCCCATCTGGCTTGTCTTAAACAACGAGACTCAAGTATGGCGGGGGTCGTGCTTGGGCGTTTTGGTCAGGTACACCGTGCCTGATTTTCTTTTTTTGGAGGGAACCATCATAGGACTGTTAGAATTGTTTCTCATTGCGGTGGGGCTGTCTATGGACGCCTTCGCCGTCTCTGTCTGCAAGGGCCTGTCCACGCAGACGCTGCAAAGGCGGCACTATCTCATCGTGGGTGCGTGGTTCGGAGGCTTTCAGGCGCTGATGCCCACCCTGGGCTATCTGCTTGGCTCCACCTTCGAGCAGTATATCACGTCGGTGGATCACTGGGTGGCCTTCATCCTGCTGTCCGTCATTGGCGGCAATATGCTGAAGGAAGCCTTCTCCAAGGACGAGGAGACGACGGACGCCTCCTTTGCTCCCAAGGTCATGCTGCTGCTGGCGGTGGCCACCAGCATCGATGCACTGGCGGTGGGTATCACCCTCGCCCTGCTGCCGGGGGTGAACATCGCGGCGGCGGTGCTGTTCATCGGCTGCATCACCTTCATCCTCTCCGCCGTGGGCCTGAAGGTGGGCAACGTCTTTGGCCTGAAGTATAAGAACAAGGCGGAGATGGTGGGCGGTGCCATCCTGATCCTCATGGGCCTGAAAATTCTGCTGGAGCATTTGGGCCTCATCCAGTTCTGAACTCTGTAAGCGTAGAAAGCGACCCTGTCCAAAGCCGGACAGGGTCGCTTTTTACCAAAAATCGCTGTGCCGTATTTTTCCTTTACAACAGCATGATACCAGCGCTTTCGCAGGTCTGCACCGTCTCCGGGTCCCAGAGACTGGCCTGCACCTCCCCGATGTGACAGGTGCCGATCATCATCATGCACAGGCGGCTCTGGCCGATGCCGCCGCCGATGGTCAGGGGCAACTCCCCCGCCAGCAGCATCCGGTGGAATGGGAGAGTGCGCCGATCGTCGCAGCCGCTGGCGGTGAGTTGGCGATCCAGTGCCGCCTCGTCCACTCGAATGCCCATGGAGGAGATCTCAAAGCTCCGCTCCAGCACCGGGTTCCACAGCAGGATGTCGCCGTTGAGCTGCCAGTCGTCGTAGTCCGGCGCACGGCCGTCGTGAGGCTGGCCGGAGCGCTTCAGGTTTCCGCCGATCTGCATGAGAAATACCGTGTGGTGCTCCCGGCAGATGGCGTCCTCCCGCTGCTTGGGAGTCAGGTCCGGGAACCGATCCTCCAGCTCTTGGGTGGAGATGAAATACACGTCCCGGTCGATGCGGGTGTGCAGGCTGGGAAAGGCAATGTCCAGCGCATCATTGGTCTCGCAGACGGCTCCCATAATGGCCCGCACCGTCTGGCGCAGATAGCTCTCCGTCCGATCCTCACGAAGGATGACCTTTTCCCAGTCCCATTGATCCACATAGATGGAGTGGAGGTTGTCCACCACCTCATCCCGCCGGATGGCGTTCATGTCGGTGAAGAGGCCCTTGCCGGGGTGGAACTGATAGCGCTTCAGAGCCAGCCGCTTCCACTTGGCCAGAGAGTGGACCACCTGCCCGGTGGCGTGTACGTCGGGGATATCGAAGGAGACAGGGCGCTCCACGCCGTTGAGGTTGTCATTCAACCCCGAATTTTCTTCCACAAACAGTGGGGCGGAGACCCGCCGCAGATTCAGGGCATTGCCGAGATTCACCTGAAAATTGCTCTTGATAAACTCAATGGCCCGCTGCATTTCATAGACAGACAACGGGGTTTTGTAGCCCTGCGGGATACAGACCTTGCTCATTGCGTAAGCACCTCTCTTTTTTGAAAAAATATACAGCTATTATAGGAGCATTTGCCGAAAAATACAAGAAAAAATTGAAATATCGGAGGAAAAAACTGAAAGCGCTTAGGACAAGAGCCTCCAGAAAAGCGTGCGGCACATACACAGAGCCATATAAAACAAGGCGCACCGCTGAGCAGCAAGCTGCACAGGGATGCGCCTTGTCACAGGTGCGGAGAAAATGGGTAAGCGGAGCATACCGGCGAGCGAGGGATGGCACCGCCTGACGATTCGCAAAATGTCCTCCGCCGACGGAGTCTCTTGTCGTATGGATACACCTTCCGCTTATTGCCGGGATTTTTTTGTTTTTTTGAAACTACTCCTGTCTGCTGGCAGGGGGCTTCTTATTTTCTTAATACCTTTCCCGCTTGCCGACGGGGGCGTGTCTTATTGGTACTTCTCCCGTATGGCCCGGAAGGCGGGGAGACTGCGCAGGATCATGTCGTGGGAGACGCAGTAGCTCAGCCGCAGGAAGCCTGGGCAGTGGAAGGCGGTGCTGGGGACCACCAACAGGTCATGCTCCAGCTTGGCCCGCTGGGAGAAGGCCACATCGTCGCCGTCAGGGACCCGGACGAAGAGATAGAAGGCGCCCTGCGGCGGGATGCACTCGTAGCCCATCTGGGTCAGCTCCCGATAGAGCAAGCGGCGGTTGGCATCATAGGCCGCCAAGTCCGGCCGGGCATCGGCGCACCGCTGGAGAGCCAGCTGCACCAGCGTCGGCGGGCAGACATGGCCGGAGCTGCGGGCGGCCCCGGCTACAGCGTGGAGCACGTCGGCCTGACTCTCTACGCAGGAGGGGACGCAGACGTAGCCGATGCGCTCACCGGGCAGGGACAGGGATTTGGAGTAGGAGTAGCACACCAGCGTATTGGGATAGATGGTGGGCAGGAAGGGGACCTCCACGCCGTCGTAGACCAGCTCTCGGTAGGGCTCGTCGGCGATCAGGTAGATGGGGTGGCCGAACTGGGTACTCTTGCGGCGAAGAAGCTCCGCCAGCCCCTCCAGCGTCTGGCGGCTGTACACCACGCCGGTGGGATTGTTGGGGGAGTTGACCAAAACTGCCTGTGTATGGGACGTTAAATGGGCCTCTAAAATGTCCAGAGAGATCTGGAAGGTGTCCAGATCGGCGGGGACGGACACCAGCTTGCCGCCGTTGGATTCCACAAAGGGGAGGTACTCCGGAAAATAGGGGGCGATGGCCACAAATTCACTGTCCGGCGATACGGTCAGCGCCCGGATGACGGAGATCAGGGCGGCGGCAGCGCCGCAGGTAAAGAACAGGTCCTCCGGGCGGATGGTCATTCCGAAGCGGCGGGTCAGATCCTCCGCCACGGCCCGGCGGGTGCCGTCGAAGCCGCCGGCCATGGAGTAGCCATGGACCTGAATGGGATCGGTGTCGTGCAGCACATCCAGCAGGGCCTGCTGCACCGGCTGCGGGGCGGGGATGCTGGGATTACCCAGGGAATAGTCATATACGTGCTCCGGGCCTACTTCCGCCGAACGGCGCAGACCGTAGGCGAACAGCTCACGGATCATGGAGGGGGTGCTGCCCAGCTTCTCACATGTCGGATTGACCATGGTTTCAGCTCCTTTTCCTGAATTTTTGACTGATATCAATATGCGTAAAGCGATACTACCTAACAGATAAATCGGTGCAAATCGGCGGCAGGCAGGGGAAAATCGGGCGCCGCAAAGACCGACTTTATGCCCATTATACATCCTACGGACGGGAACGTCAACGAAAATGGTTGAATGATTCAGTAAAAATATGGCGAATGGGGGTTGACGAGGACCGGGGAGAGACGATACACTATATCCATATGAACGAAATTATGCCATTGATGCCGATGCGATCGATGGTACACAAAGCAGCGCTGCGGGTGCGGCGCTGAAAGAACAGTGGAGTAGGAGTGGAAAGATGAACGAGATGAAAACGCTGCCGCTGGCCTTCACCTATGTAGGGGTATTTCTGGGGGCGGGCTTCGTGTCCGGCCCGGAGCTGTGGCAGTTCTTCGGGGCCTTCGGCAACTGGGGCTATGTGGGTTTTCTGCTGGCGGCGGTGCTGTTTACCCTGTTCGGTATTTTGCTGGTGCGGCTGACGCAGGTGGCCCACACCGACGAAATGGATCGGCTGCTGGTGCCTTGGAATATTCCGTGGCTGCGGGCAGCCTCCGGCATTGTGGCGGCGGCCTTCCTGTTCGGCGTGGTGGTCATTATGGCGGCGGGGTCCGGGGCGCTATTAGAGCAGATGACGGGCCTGCCTACATGGATCGGCAACGCCCTGTTCATGCTGGCGGTGGCGCTGGTAGCCCTGCTGGGAGTGACCGGCATGGTCAGCGCCTTTTCGGCGCTGATCCCGGTGCTGGTGCTGGCCACACTGGCCTTTGCCGCAGCGGCCTGCATAAAGTTCGGCACGGGGAATATCTTCCGGTTGGAGAACGTCAACACCAATCCCCTGATGCCCACATGGCTGGTGGCATCCCTGACCTTTGTGGCCTATAACCTGCTGGGGGGCATCGGCATCATGGCGCCCATCGGCAAGCTGGTGAAGAAGCGCTCGGTGATCTACTGGGGCATTACGCTGGCGGGGGTGATGCTGACGGTGGTGGCGGCCAGCATCCTGTTCAGCATGGCGGCGTATCCGGCGGCCATTGAGGCGGAGCTGCCCATGGTGGCGGTGGCCACGGCCATCAGCCCCTCGCTGGGGACGGTTTACGGCATCGTGCTGCTGCTGAGTATGTTCTGCAACGCACTGGCATCGCTGGTGGCCATGCTGACCTACATGGAGCAGAAGCAGGCAGTGTTCCGCAAGCACAAAAAGCTGACGCTGGCAGCGGCGGCGGTGCTGTCGTGGATCGGCAGTCTGGCGGGCTTCGGGGATCTGATCAGCGTTATTTTCCCGGTGTTCGGCTATCTCAGCGTGGTATTTTTGGTGTGCATGATGGTACACTTCATTCAGTGCAAGCGGCGGGAAAAACAGTCCGCCTGAAGAAAGTGACAGAAGATATCCCCCGGAGGTATTGTCTCCGGGGGATATCTTCCGTCATGGGAAATTACTTGATAGACTTGAAATGATAAGGCGTCACAGGGCATCGGTATCATGCTGCGCCTGAGCGTGCCACAGCCGGGCATACTGCCTCCTCCGCCAGCAGCTGCCGATGGCTGCCCCGCTGGACGATGCAGCCAGAATCTCGTCGCAGAAGCGGCAGGAGGCCAGCCGGTGACTGATTGAGACAGAGGTGCGTCCGCCGGAGATGTGACTGAAGCGGCGGTACACCTCGTACTCCGACACCGGATCCAGCGCCGCCGGTGGGTTCGTCCAGCAACATGAAGGGGGTGTTTTGTACAGCGCACGGGCCATCATCAGCTTCCGGGCCTCGCCGCCGGAGGTGATGACCACCCGTTTGGCTCCGCCGCCAGCCGGGAAACGTCATCGCAGATGGCGATGTGATAAAAACAGGGCCGTACTACAAGCATATCCCGGCCCGTCAGGCAAATACCACCTGCACCAGCAGCATATAGGTGATGGTGCCGCCGGCGATGGACAGGAGGGAATTGCGTCGCCACAGGTGCAGTCCGGCGGTGACGGCAATGGCAATGCACTCCGGCAGCCACTGACCGGCGGAGGCGAAGGAGACATTCCGCAGACTATACACCAGCAGCAGGCCCATCATGGCCGGAGGCAGCAGGGTACACAGCTCCTGCAGGAACTTGGGCAGCGGCTTGCCGTGGGGGAACAGGATGGGCGGCAGGAACCGGGTGATGACGGTACCCACGGTGATGGCCAGCAGGATGATGAGTGTTTGGATGGCGTTCAGGCGCATAGCTTTTTCCTCCCTATCAGCAGACTGGCGAAGATCAGCACCATAGAGGGGATCACCAGGTTATCCGGGCCGCAGACCAGCAGGGCCACAACGGCACAGGCGATGCCGATGGCTCCCGGCAGGCGGCGCTGCTTCTGCCGCAGCTGCTCCAGAAACAGCACCACGAACAGAGCCGTCAGGGCGAAATCCATGCCGGAGATGTCGAAGGGCAGCACGCCGCCCAATACGCCTCCCAGCATGGAGGCCATGATCCAGTAGCTCCAATTCAGCAGGGAGATGGAGAGATAGAATTTTCCGGTGTCCACGCCCTCCGGCGGCTCCACGGTGGAGACCACGGAGAAAGTCTCGTCGCAGAGAGTATAGTACAGCATCCAGCGCTTCCAGCCCAGATCGTCGTATTTTTTCAGCATGGACACGCTGTAAAACAGGTGCCGGGCGCTGATGGTGAGACTCAGCAGGAACACCTCCAACGGATCGAAGCCTGCCGCCAGCAGGGGGACGGCGGCATACTGGGTGCTGCCGCCGAAGGCGATGGCACTGAACAGGCCGGACCACAGGGGGCCGTAGCCGATGGCCTGCATCAGCATCCCATAGGTGGCGCCCAGCACCAGAAAGCCAGCCAGAACGGGGACGGTGTGTGGGAAGGCGGCCCGCAGGGCTGACCGCCAGGAGGAGGGGGATGGCTGCATAAACTATCACTTCCGGTGCAAAAAAGTCGAAACAGGGTAGATAGCTGGATTATAACGGAGCAGGCGGCGATTGGCAATGGGAAAATGTGCCAGATTTTATAGGGAAAAACCACACTGGGACTGGAAATATGCGGTGAAATAGCGTATACTTATAAAATACGACTTGTAAGAGGGAAAGCGAGGCGCTTTTTATGGAGGAAACGAGAAGCTTTGGATACGTCTGTCCCAAGTGCGGCAAGGCCGTGGTGGCCCGGCGCAGCAAGTTCGCCCTGTCGGCGGCGGCGGTGCGGATGGAATGCCCCAAGTGCGGGGAGTCGGCGCTGGAGGTACAGACCGACGGCGTGCGCTTTCGGCTGTGGGTACCCTGCGGCCTGTGCGGCGGGGTACATCAGGCGGAGTGCAGCGCTCAGGAGCTGCTGGAGGGCCGTGGCATCGCTCTGGCCTGCCCGGAGACGAAGCAGCTGTGCTGCTACGCCGGAGAGGAGAGCCAGGTGATGGCCCGGACGGAGGAGCTGGCCATCCGAGTGGACAAGGAACGCTCGGAGCAGCGAGAGGCATTCACCGACAACGTCATCATGTATGAGGTGCTGTCGGAGTTGAAGGACATGGCCGGCCGGGGCGGTGTAAGGTGTACCTGCGGCAGCCGGGACTACGGCATCCGCATCCACCGGGATGCCGTGGATCTGACCTGCCGGGCCTGCGGCGGGAGGCTGCGGCTCCCGGCGGCTACGGATGAGGATCTGGACCAGCTTTGCTGTCGTATGACGCTGGAGATCCCCGGGCGAAAGGGCGGCGTATGATCGAATTACTGTCTCATTGGTTTATCCGGAACCGGGAAAATACCGGAGATCCGGCGGTGCGGCTGGCCTACGGCCGCCTGTGCGGGCTGGTAGGGATCGGTCTGAACCTGCTGCTGTTCGGCGGAAAGCTGTTCGCCGGGACTGTCAGCGGCTCGGTGGCCGTGACGGCGGATGCCTTCAACAACCTGTCGGATGCAGGCTCGTCGGTGGTGACGCTGCTGGGCTTTCAGCTGGCGGGGAAGAAGCCGGATCCCCAGCACCCCTTCGGCCACGGGCGCATCGAGTACATCTCAGGGCTGGTGGTGTCGGGACTGATCCTGCTGATGGGCGTGGAGCTGGGGAAGTCCTCCGTGGAGAAGATCCTGCACCCGGAGGCGGTGGACTTCAGTCTGCTGGCGATGGGGATTCTGGTGGCATCCATCGCCGTGAAGCTGTATATGTACCTGTATAACCGCCGTATCGGCAGGCGGATATCTTCCGCCGCCATGGAGGCCACGGCCACCGACAGCCTGTCCGATGCCATCGCCACCACGGCGGTGCTGGCGGCTATGCTGGTGGGACGGTTCACCGACTTGATGATCGACGGTTGGGTGGGCCTTGTGGTGGCGTGCTTCATCCTCTTTTCCGGGTATCAGGCGGCTAAGGAGACGCTGGGGCCGCTGCTGGGCCAGCCGCCGGAGCAGGAGCTGGTGGAGAGGATCCAGCAGATGGTTCTGTCCCACCCGCCTATCTGCGGTATCCACGATCTGGTGGTCCACGACTATGGCCCCGGTCGGATGATGGTGTCCCTCCATGCGGAGGTGCCGGCTCACGGAGATATTCTGGAGCTGCATGACGTCATTGACACCGCCGAAATGGAGCTCAAGCGCACCCTGCACTGCGACGCCGTGATCCACATGGACCCCATCATCACCGATGATGCACAGATCGTGCAGCTGCGCCGACGGGTGGCGGAGCTGGTGCGGCAGGTGGACAGCGGTATGACCATCCACGATTTCCGGGTGGTGCCGGGACCCAGCCACACCAATCTCATTTTCGATGCGGTGCTGCCCTTCGGGGAGCATATCACGGAGGCGGAGGCCGCCCGGCAGATCAGGGAGCGGGTGCGGCAGATGGATGGGGGAGAGTACTACGCCGTGGTGACGGTGGAGAATCCCTATGTGTAAGAAAAAGCCAGCACCATGACGGTGCCGGCAGGGCGTTATTCCCAAGTCTGCCACACGTCGGGGCAGTAGCCCACGGTGGCCTGCTTGCCGTTGCGGACGATAGGCACCCGGAAAAGCTGGTATTCCAGCAGCTTCTCCTCGGCGGCCTGGGGCAGCAGGTAGTCGATGCCCAGTTCCCGATAGTCGATACAGTCCCGGTCCACCAGTGCATCGTAGCCTACGGCGGCCCGGACGCTGCGGTACTCTCCGGCGGAGAGACCCTTGTTAGCCAGATCGATGTATTGGTACTTGATGCGGCGCTCCTTGAACCAGCGCTCGGCCTTTTTGGTGTCGAAGGACTTCCGCAGCCCGAAGATCTGAATGTTCATAAGAAACCTCCTGTAAAGTTGAAAGGTAGGGATATACAATGGAGCCTGCTGTGATACAGCTGAAGGAAATGGTAGCTTCATCGGATAACATCGTATTTTTTGGTGGGGCAGGGGTGTCCACGGAGTCCGGTATCCCGGACTTCCGCAGTGTGGACGGCCTGTACCACCAGAAGTTCCGGTATCCGCCGGAGACCATACTGAGCCATACGTTTTATGAGCGCCACAAGGAGGAGTTTTTTGATTTCTATCGACAGAAGCTCATTGCTCCGGAGGCCCGGCCCAATGCCGCCCATGTGAAGCTGGCCCAATGGGAACGGGATGGGAAGCTGAAGGCTGTCATCACCCAGAACATCGACGGGCTGCACCAGATGGCCGGGAGCCATGAGGTGCTGGAGCTCCACGGCAGCGTCCTGCGGAACTACTGCGAACGATGCGGGAAATTCTACGGCGTGGACGCGATCCTCCACAGCACCGGCGTCCCCAAGTGCAGCTGCGGCGGCGATATCAAGCCAGATGTGGTGCTGTATGAGGAGAGTCTGGATATGCAGATGATGGAGCAGGCGCTGGAGTATATCAGCCGGGCGGATATGCTCATCATCGGCGGCACGTCTCTGGTGGTGTATCCGGCGGCAGGACTGGTGCAGTACTACCGGGGCCACAAGCTGGTGGTCATCAACAAGGGAGAGGTGGGCGCCGGCGTCCGGGCCGATCTCACCATCCGTGCGCCTATTGGTGAGGTGCTGAGTCAGCTGTAACAGCTGTTACAGCGACGGCGCAGGCAGCATGGTGAAGGGGGTTGCAGCCAAAATATCATGCTGCCTGCGTCGCGACAAAGGAAAACTAAAGAAGTTGGTGAATGTCAAGAAGAAAATTGACAAGTGATGCAAAAGCAACAGAGGCCGAACCTACCGAAAGGATGCCTGCGGGCATAGGAAACCTGGTATGACCATCGAAGAAGCAACAAATGATCTTCTAAGTGAAAGCATCAGCAACCATTTTTAACATCTGGCAAAAACGCAAGATGACATTGTTCCATGCTCCTCGTGCGGAGACACCAGTGATTCATATATAAGAAAAGACACCCTATTGGGTGCCTTCTCTTGTGTTGGCGCTACCTATCTTTCCGGGCCGTCTCCAGCCAAGTATTGTGGGCAGAAGCGAGCTTAACTTCCGTGTTC
>ENA-OUQL01000021-OUQL01000021.1-human-gut-metagenome-genome-assembly--contig:-NODE-21-length-184579-cov-17.3467_pt1 | contig 184579 bp, 164 predicted proteins | sample MGYA00237945_ERZ548829 | MGnify/ENA primary metagenome ERZ548829 (study PRJEB26490, sample SAMN05194708) | human gut metagenome | biome: terrestrial biome; feature: human-associated habitat; material... | reverse complement strand
TGATGGATCATACCGCCCGTCCAGGCAATGTAGCAGACCCGTGGTACACCGAGGACTTCGAGGCGACCTGGCAGGATGTGCTGGATGGCTGCCAAGGACTTATGAAAGAATTCATGACAGAACGAGGTGATTCAAATGGCACAAAACGATAATATCCAACTGTTCGAAAACAAGCGTATTCGAACCGCATGGGATGAGGAAAAGGAAGAATGGTACTTTTCCGTCGTTGATGTGGTAGCTGTGCTGACTGATCAGCCAGATTATCAGGCAGCTCGTAACTACTGGAAGGTAACGAAGAAACGCCTGAAGGATGAGGGAAATGAAACGGTTACAGCTTGTAACCAGTTGAAAATGACCGCTTCGGATGGCAAAAAACGATTGACTGATGTAGCCGATACCGAGCAGCTTCTCCGAATCATCCAGTCTATTCCTTCCCCGAAGGCAGAACCGTTCAAGTTGTGGCTGGCACAGGTCGGTCGAGAGCGTATCGAGGAGACCATCGACCCGGAGCTGACCATTGACCGCGCTCTGGAAACCTATCTCAAGAAGGGTTACAGCCGTGAGTGGATCAATCAGCGTCTGCAGGCCATCCAGGTCCGTAAAGAACTGACGGATGAATGGGATGCCCGCGGTGTGCAGAAAGGCGTAGAGTACGCCATCCTCACGGACGAGATTTCCCGAGCCTGGTCTGGCATGTCCACCCGGCAGTACAAAAATCTGAAGGGCTTGAAAAAGGAAAACCTTCGTGATAACATGACTACGCTGGAACTGGTACTGAATATGCTGGCGGAGGCCACTACCACTCAGTTTTCAAGAGATCGCAAACCAACGACCTTCCAAGAGAATTTGGCAGTTGCCAAGGCGGGCGGTCAGGTGGCTGGACGAACCAGAAAAGACATTGAGTCCCAGTCAGACACGCCGGTCATTACTGCTAAGAATGCCGCACAGCTTAATCAGGTAGTGACAGATCTGCTGGAAGGAGCAGTCTCTGACACAACTGAAGAATCAAAAGACAAGTGAGTTCTGTGCATCAAGTTTTTCTTGCTGTCATACGACGTTTTTTAAAAGCAAATTTCAAAAAATCTATAGTGTTGAGTTATGACATTTGAACGAAACGGTTGATGCGTCTGGCGAAAAGCCAGGCGCATCAACCGTTTCCGTTCATAAGGAAGTATTTTCTTATGAGGGATCGGTCGCAACCTCTGTTATGGAGGCTGCGACCTTTTCTCTTTCTGCGGTAGATCACGGCCTTGATGATTCTGCGATACTCTGCCTGAACGGGAATGATGATCCTATTCGCAGCGGCCAGCGTATTGACTGTGAGCATACCAAGGGAGGGCTGGCAGTCGATGAGGATATGGGAGTATTGCCCCTTCAGTGTGTCCAGATATTGCCGCAAGATAGTCTCACGACTCATAGCATTTACCAAGGATACTTCCATACCGGAAAGTTGAATGTCGGCGGGCATCAAGTCTACTCCCTCCAGGTGGTGCAGGATACCCTCGCCGGAATGAATCGGCTCATCCATCAGGATATGCCCCATAGCGTCCGACAGCGTAAAGGGCAACTTGTCCGGCTGGGGATTGCCCAAGCTGATCGTCAGGCTGCCTTGCGGGTCTCCGTCGATCAGCAGGACTTTTTTTCCGGCTTGCGCCAGCCCGATTCCCAAGTTGGCACAGGTCGTTGTCTTGCCAACGCCGCCTTTCTGGTTGGCAATGGCAATGATTTTCGTGTTCAAATAAACCTCCTCCTTCTACAAAAAATATCCCTATTCCGAAAAATAGGGATGAAAAAAGCCGCTTACTCAAATAAATGAATAAACGGCTATGTAAGAAATATTCGATTGTAAGTAAAGTTTTATATCACTGCAAAATAACGAAGTGCATCTTTGATTGCTTCTACCTTTTCTGGTGTCGGATGTTTCCTCGGCTGTTTCAATTCTTCTACCGCATTAGGAGCATCATACATCGGCAATCCCAAATTTCGCTTTACCTCTGCGATATATGCGGTATGTACCTTGAAGCCGTATTTCGCTTCTATGTACTCCTTAATCATTTTGTAGGTCACTTTTTCTTTGGGCTTGTACGCTTCGGCTCTTTTAGCAATACTATCTACCGGAATCTTGCCCTCGCCCTCTCCAAACTCCACATCAATGTGGATATAACTGTCGGCTTTTTTGTGGGACGAAAGAACTACCGTCTCAACATGCTGTTCGTTGTCCAAACTGATATTCATATCTTCCTCGATGATAGGCAACCGGAACTTGATGGATTTCAGCCACTGGCCATTGGGCTGACGCTCCGAGTAAATCTGAATTTCAGAGATCAGTTCCTCAATCAGCTGCCGTTTCTCTCTGTCATCCATCTTTCCATCCTGTTTCTCTTTCGAGCGACCTTGAAGTTTCTCCTGCTAAATTCCTCTTTACAATACCTAACTTTTCTTCTTTGCTTCGCATCGTGTATTTACCAGCCATATTGCCACCTCCATGTCTATAATAGCATAAAAATAATGGTAGGCACTTTTGTGTCTACCATTATTTTATCACTTCAGTGAAGATGAAATCTGCGGGTTTTTTAGCGCACTCATTTTAGTCGGAAAAGTCATTCATGAATTTTAATATGAAATAAAAGCTTTCCGCATAAGTGCATCGAGGTTGCTGTAATGCTCATCGTTTGAAACGCTCTCTATCAGAGGCAATAATTCTGCTATAGGCGTTATTTGCTGATTTTGCAATTGCTTGTCATATGCACTCTGTATCTGATTGGAAGCTTTACACTTCCCATAGATTATACACAAGCCTGCCATTGCGTCAATAGGTCGAATAGGACTTATAGAGAACAAATATTTAAAGGCGAGATCTCTAACATGATGACGCCTTACACAAGCCAAATCGCTGAATTTTGCGTCTAATATGAGATAGCGTACAGAGGAATCATCTTCCATCTTAATTAAATAGTCTGGAGAGTAATAGTGACCACCCGATCGATTGTCATCGCCGTCTCCAGTTAAAGCGGGTATGGAATTATTGCGAATCAAACCAATTCCATTTATACCACTCTCATCGGTATCATAAATGACTGGCTGGTAATAAAGAGTCAACTGATGTCTTTCGTTTTTGAAAAAGAGCGTATTAACACAATTGGTATTTTTATACTTCCAATTGCGTCTTATAGGATATGCACACTTTCTTGTACTTTCAAGTACATACCCTCTACTCTGAAAGTATGCAATCATTTTAGCCAGCAGATATCCTTCGTAAAGCGAGGAAATTTTTATAAAAGATAGCATGAAATTTTCTTTGGTAAAATCATAAATACCAAATTGAAACCATTTATGAATTTGAACAAAGATACGATTATATTGCGGAACTGATAAAAAAACATGAGATGGCCTGGGCTCATTTACCATTATCTCAGGTTTTATCCTTAACGCACCATTATACATTGTCCAGAGATGAGCAAACTTTGTGCGGAGCTTTGTCAAACAGGCTAAGCCATTTTCCAGCATTCTTTTGGTTTCGGTAAACATAAAAAAAGAAGAATAAATGTACTCGTCACCATAATTCTCGTTGCTGGGAATTTGCTCCAGCAAAGAACGACAATGCTCATACAACTCATCTACGGAATCAATCATTTTTCGAATAAAACCCAAAATAACCCGATTTTCGTAGATATCATATGAACGCTCGTTGTGCATTGAGAGCGTTTTTTCAGGCTGATAAACGGAATTTCCGATACGTATACCCGAGTGGCTATTAATTCTACGCAGTTCGTCTGGATGGATTGCTATGAACTGAACCGTTGCAGGAGTAACATGCTGTAGATGCTCAAACCGATCAACTTTTAAAATTTTGTCAATCTTAAATCGGCTATTAGCTTTGAAATAGCCAAAACTACTCTCGTAAACAGCTGCAATTTCTTCAGCAAGAATAATCTGGGTAGAGAGATTTTGATAGCCATTTTCTTTCAAATTTGCCGGACTTTTGGCCTTTGGTTCGCCATTTAGTAACAACAATTCCTGATTGGCATACACATAGTTTACCATGGCTTTTACTGCATTGTTGAGTTCTCCACGCCGCACTAAAACAGGAAGATACTCAGTAGTATACTGATACTCTTTACCGTCAGCATCAGAAATAACAAGCGAAATCTCCACAAAACCATAGCAGTCCATAAATATACGCCGATCGCTTGGACCTCCACCCGGAAACATTATGCGGCCATTATTATATACAGACGGTTCATGTACATCATTTATATATACAGTAACATCCTGGATAGCAATGGTCTCATCGCACGATAAAGCAAATTCATAAGTCAGATCCGAGAAAACGCATATATCAGGTGATTTAGTTATGATTTGTTCGATAGTACTCTTTCGCCCATCATTTTCTGACAACCTAACGGAAAAAGATGGTTTGCCATAAGGCTGTAAAGTCAATGAACAAGTAGCCATAATAGTGTCCTCCTTTAACAGAAGAACTGATAATACTTCATCTGCTGGTTTCCTCGTTCAATTATATCCTTTACTATAGCAGCCGATGTGTTCAACCCATTGCTACTGCACAAGCTGCTAAATTCCTTTAGCCATTTCTCAAATTCCTCTCCATTACCCCCAATTTTAGGAAGAATGCGCTGTGCAATTGCATAATCTAAAGCAATTGTAGGGGCAACAGTTTTGGTATCATCCATTTCAAAATACTTGGATGCAATCGCCCAATATCGCTTAATGGCGATATCAATGCGAGGACTCACAGTGAATTTTTTCTCACGCAACTTTGCAACAATAGATTCATAGCATTTTTGAAGTTCTGGGGTGAAAAAACACTCGTCCTTTACGGGAGTAAAGGCGTCCCGAAGGGACTTCCAAGAAATCACTTCAACTTCTTCTGCTGGAATGTTCGACTCATTACCCAAAGAGCTGTAATCACGCAGATTTAATTGGGGCAATGTGATAATCCAAGCACGGTCAATCAAACGAGGGGACAGCGTCTCTGTAGTGTGATCGTTATTGATTGTTGCTACAAAGTGAAGGGTTTCAGGAACACCAAACACATAATCTTCACCCAGATTCACCTTGCTATGAGGTCCCAAATCATCACATATATTCATGAAATCCGACCAGTAATATTCCATAGGACTGAGATTTGCCTCATCAAGAAGAATAATATAAGGCAATTTAAGAATGCCGGCTCGTTTTTCCGTATCCAACTGATGAAGAGCATTATAAATTCGGCGGTTACTCTTATCGAAGGTTTTGGACAGAGGGTTATAATAGCCAACAAAATCTCGCTTAGATGTCCAGCCTCTTTCTACAGAAACCGCCACATAACGACCGACCATTTCTTTACTATCTGCTGGGCATTCAATCATATCTGCAATCTTGTTAAGACCAAGCGCTTCTCCAAAAATATTGCAGATAGATGTTTTGCCACAGCCTGGCTCCCCAGAAAATACAGTTAAGAAGCCCTGTGTCAAACAAATAGCGATGTTAATAATAGCGTTCTTGCTATAATTCGGACGACAAATCTGGATAACACGGCAAAGATATTCTATAAGTTCTTCTGGGGTTTTATTCGACATTTGGATAGAAGCAACCTTATCGGTAAGTTCCACATACTGGTTATTTGTCTGCTCGTTTTCCCATTCAGCAGCTGCACGGAGCATCTTACTGGCCATGAAGCCATCAAATGCAAGTTCAACCATTTTTTCGTGAGGACGGCTAATGAGCTGCTGAAACTGTAATTCCAAACTATTTGTTTCGCTGGTTAGATGACTCTTATGAATACCAAGATAGTCTACCTCTTTGCTGAGATTCTCATATTTTTTCTGGAGATCATCAATGTCACCAACAACACCAAGTAATTTTTTGCTTGCTTCAATACGAGCAGAAAGAGCTTCATATTCCTCCTCTCTCTCCAGCATTTCCTGCTTCTTTGCCTCAATCGCCTGTTGATCTATAGAAACTGCACGCTGACGAGTTTCTTCGATTTCCTTCTCCAATTCACCTCGCTGAGTAGTCAAGGTTTCAAGTTTATCTTCAAGTTCTGTAATGTGTTTGGAAATGGCTTGAGAACTTTGAAGCTGATCGAGTAACTGCGGATGTTTTTCAACCAACGCTTGCAACCACTCATCAACGTTAGGACTGTCCTGATATTTTACAAGCAAATCACAAATAAAATCTGTAATCGTACGGAGAGTGTCATCCACATCTTCTTCGGATGACATGATATTAACCAATCGATTTAGTCTGGAGCGCCGTGTCTCATCTGTCAAAATAGCGCCCATAATTTCAGACTCTTCATAATGTTTCAGCAGTGCTGGAACATCGTCTATTTTTACAAGGCCATTGGCAATAATTCCACTTTCAATGCTATCCTTAAAGCTTTCAACCAACACAGAATCCGAAATAACATCTAACTGCTCAGGCGTAGCATCCTGCTTCGGACACAAAACCAGCCACTGTGTCTCAGGAGCGCCCCAATAGCCTTCAGAATAACTCAAACTATATTGCTTTATCTGATCACTGCTATAACCGCTAACGGTATATTTGTGTTCTTTAATTTGAGGTTTTACATAATAGGACGAGGTGTATTCCCGATATCCAACCTCATAAGGGCCGGCCCAGAAATCATCCATTTCAATAAAAACCTGATTACCTGCCAGCACACACGGTGATTCAATTTCCACAATTGTGTCATTGGTAAAATCAGAAACCACTTCGTTCTTGCGTACAGCAAAGTATACGCCAAAATTTCCAACCGGGCGGATTTTACCTTCATCTAACATTTCCATGGCAGAAACCTTGTATCCGGTTTGGTTTCTGTCTCCATTGGCCTTAAAGTTGGGCTGCAAATCCTCCAAGGTGAACTCAAAGAGAACGAGTGATTTTTCAGAGAAATTAGCGTCCATTCGGCGGCGCTCATTATCAACATTCCAACTGTAAGTAAAACAAATATTTCGTTTTTCTGATTCTGGCAACAATGCCTCTTGTTCTTGAGCAGTGAGCTGAATTACTTGTGTACTTTGAATTTCCGCTATTGGCTTAAAATTAAAGAAAACAGTTGGATCATAACCTTTTTTCTCAATTATTCCGATGTAAATTCCCATTTTAACAGCTCCTTCTAAGTTTATTTTTCTGCATCGTAATTGCCGGAAGTATCATTTTGAGAAATTTCCGGCAAAAATTCCATAATATCACCAATGTTTACATTAAGCACATCACATATTCGTCCCAATACAGTAAGTGTTACCTCTTGATCGCGACGAAGTTTGGTCATTGTATTTGGAGCAATACCTGCGATTTTTCTCAAGTCCGCTTTACTCATTTTCCTGTCAACTAATAGTTTCCGAAGCCGGTTATATGAAATAGTCAAATTAACATCCTCCTTAAGAACCAAAACTCACTGTTTCGCATATTATATCACAACTTTCTACAAACAACAACATAGTTTCGCACGACTATACGAAACTATGCACTTGGATGATTGTTAAAACCTTTGCAACTATCAGGTTTGCGAACAGCGAAACGGCGGCAGAGATTTGACTCGCAGCCGCCGTTCATTAAGGATTAATCAATTCTCAAATTTTTGCTAAATCATTCCAAAATACTTCAATGCCTCAGTAATTGCCGTTTCCTTTTCGGGCGGGCATTTCGGCTGCCTGGTATCCTCGGATTTCGGCTTATTGTAGTTCTCACGCTCAATAATGGCGTGTTTCTGCTTTACCTGTGCGATATAAAGGCTACTGACCTTCAAACCGGTATGTTCCAGAACATACGCCTTGATTTCCTCGTAGGTTGCCTTACTCTCCGCCGAAGTCAAATCCAACTCGTCCATCTTCACTTCGATCTCGATATGTTCCTTGCTTTGAAGTTTGGACAATAAGCATACAGTCTCCACATGGCGAGTGCGGGGGAAGAGGTCCACGGCCACGGCACGGCGGGCGAGGTAGCCCATCTCGGCAAAGCGCTTCACATCCCGGCCCAGCGTGCCGGGGTCGCAGGAGACATACACCACCCGCCGGGGAGCCATGGCGGCGATGGAGGCGATGACCTCCGGGGCCAGTCCCTTCCGGGGCGGGTCCACGCAGATGACATCCGGCCGCAGCTGCCGCAGGGCCAACTCCGCCGCCACGTCGGCGGCGTCCCCCCCCAGAAACTCCACGTTCTCCACGCCGTTGCGCCGGGCGCTGGCCCGTGCATCCCGGATGGCCTCCGGCACGATCTCGCCGCCGATGACATGGCGGGCCTGCCGGGCCAGCACCTGCGTGATGGTGCCTGCGCCGCAGTACAAATCCACCGCCAGCTCCGTACCGGTGAGACCGGCGAACTCCAGCGCCTTGCCGTACAGCACCTCTGCCTGGGGGTGGTTCACCTGATAAAACGACGGCACCGACAGCCGGACCGTCCGACCGCACAGCACGTCCGTCAGAGCGCCCTCCCCCCAAAGAGTGCGGTAGCGATCCCCCAGAATGGCGTTGCCGGGGCGGGTATTGACCCCCAGCACCACGCCCACGGTCTGTGGTGCCGCCTGACGCAGCAGGGCCACCAGTTCCGTCTCGTAGGGGAGGCTTTCGCCGTTCACCAGCAAGCACACAAGGCTCTCGTCTTTACAGTTGCTCCGCACATACAGGTGCCGCACCAGCCCCCGGCCGGTGGTCTCGTCGTATCCCGGCACATGATACTGCGCCAGATACTGCCGCAGGGCCGCCGCCAGTGCATCCGCCTGCGGCTTCTGGAGGAGGCAGTGCTCCACCTCCACCACCTGATGGCTGCGGGCCCGATAAAAGCCCACCCTGCCGTCGGCGGACACCGGGTACTGGCTCTTATTGCGGTAGCGCAGGGGCTGTGCGGCACCCAAGATTTCCTCCACGGTCACGTCGCTGCCGCCCAATCGGGTCAGGGCATCCTGAACCCGCTGGCGCTTGGCCCACAGCTCCTCGGCGTAGTCCAGATGGCGGAAGTCGCAGCCGCCGCAGCGGCCATAGTAGGGACAGTCCGGCTCCTGCCGGTAGGGGGAGGTGCTATGGCGCAGGACCGGCTTGCCGAAGGCCACGTTTTTCAGCACCTTCATCACCAGAATGTCGCAGTCCTCGCCCCGGACGGCGTCGTGGACGAACACCACCTGCCCGTCGATGCGGGCCACGCCCAGCCCCTCACTGGAGTAGCCCTCGATGGTACTGCGGTATATATGATTTTTCTCCAATGCGGGCATAGCGGCCCTCCTTTGATATGGGGATTTTCTTCTTATTTCCGGCGGGTGACTTGGCGACTCCTTGCGAGATTGACTACCCGGGGGCATTACGGATTCCCACGGCCAGCTTGTGAACCGGCCGTGGGAATCATGCATTCAGAGAAGAATACCGTGGTGCAGGGGCCATGCGGCTCAGCAGAGGCCCGTCAGCGGGGCGGTCAGATCCCAGCGGCGGCCATCCGGCAGCACCACCTGCGGCATGGGCTACAGCCGAATTTCCAGCAGGTTCAGCTGCCCCGGCTCCAGCTCCTTCATCCAGCTCGGCAGCGTATGCTCCCCGTGGAGCAAAAGGCACAGCTGCAGCAGCCTATCGCCGTCCAGATGCGTTCCGCCCAAATCGGTATACAGCGGGGAGAAGATGCTCACCAGGCCACCTGATACGCCTGCGGCCCCAGCCGAAGCACGGCATCGCCGCACATCCTCCAGCGTTGGGAATCCTGCGGCATGGCGATCAGGAGGGACATCTGGCGATACCAGCGGTTGGTGGTAAGGCCGAAGGCGTACCACTCCTCCCCGTCGGGAAAGCGCAGGGTGCTGCCCAGCGGGCGCACCGGCCCCAGCTGGCCCAAGCACCATGACAAGCTCTCCATCTGCATGGACACCGCCTCCTATCCGGCCATCGGCGGGCCGTTAAAACTCGAACTTTTCGATCAGCTTACGCAGCGACTCGGCAAAGGACGCCAGCGTCTTGTTGTCCCGGCCCTTGCTGCGGCGAATGAGCCCCAGCAGGGCATCGCCCAGCTGCACCAGCCGCTGATAGGCCGCCGTGGTGCGGGGTGCGCCCTCGAAAGCGGGCTTCTTCCGCTCCGGCAGGTAGCCTGCCTCCAGCTGGCGGCAGGTCAGCAGGTCATAGGACTCCGTATACTGGGGGGCGTGGGCGGCAAAGCCCAACTGCGTCACCGTCTGAGCAAACACCGGCGCCACCTCCCGGTCGCCGTGGACCACGAAAACGTGCTGGGGCTTGGGCTCCTTGAACTGGCTGATCCAATTCACCAGATGGTCGTGGTCGGCATGGGAGCTGAGGCCCTGGAAATTCACCACCTTGGCCCGGACGGCTACCTCCTCACCGAACAGCTTCACACTGGGAGCGCCGTCCAGCAGGGTACGGCCCAGCGTACCGGGAGACTGGAAGCCCACGAACACGATGCTGCTCTCCGGCCGCCACAGGTTATACTTCAGGTGGTGCCGGATGCGGCCTGCGTCGCACATACCGGAGGCGGACAGGATCACCTTGGGGGTGCGGTCCATATTCAGCAGCTTGGACTCCTCCACCGTCTCCGTCAAGTGCAGGCCGGGGAAGTTGAACATATGGGTGCCGTCCTGCACCAGCGCCAGCGCCTCCTCGTCCAGATAGCCCCGCAGGTCGCCGCAGAAGATGGTGGTGGCCCGCTTGGCCAGAGGACTGTCCACATACACCGGGAAGTCCTTCACGGACTTCACCAGATTCTTATCCTTGATCTCCCGGATAAAGTACAGCAGCTCCTGGGTGCGGCCCACGGCGAAGGCGGGGATCACCACGTTGCCGCCCCGGCCCAGTGTCTCGTCGATGATCTGGGCCAGCTCGTCGGTATAGCTCCACACCTCCGTGTGGTTGCGGTCGCCGTAGGTGCTCTCCATCACCACATAGTCTGCCCCGGTGAAGAACTGGGGGTTCCGGATGATGGGCTGATCCACGTTGCCGATATCGCCGGAAAAGACGATGGTCCTCGTCTCGCCGCCCTCGGTGAGGGTCAGGCGGATGCTGGCAGAGCCCAGCAGGTGGCCGGCGTCGATGAACACGGCGTCTACACCGTCACAGATGTGGATCTGTTGGCCGTACTCGCAGGTATCCATGAATTCCCGCACCCGCATGGCATCCTCCACCGTGTACAGCGGCTCCTCCATGGGGCGGCCCGCCCGCTGGTTCTTACGGTTTTTATACTCGGCGTCGCTCTCCTGAATATGGGCGGAGTCCTGCAACATGATATCCAGCAGATCCGCCGTCAGGCGAGTGGTGAGGATACGGCCCTGAAAGCCCTGCTTGATCAGCATGGGGATACGGCCGGAGTGGTCGATATGGGCGTGCGTCACCAGCACATAGTCGATCTGGCCCGGGTGGAAAGGCAGGCTGGCGTTATCGATCTCGTCCCGGCCCTGCTGCAGGCCGCAGTCAATGAGGATGTGCTTGCCGCCCACCTCCAGACAATGGCAGCTGCCGGTGACACATTGATCTGCTCCGTAAAAGCTCAGTTTCATGGCGTTGTTCCTTTCTTGTCCTTTCTTGCGGGCCGAAGCCCGGTTTTGTGTCTCCTCCGACGGGTCGTTCTATCTTGCTCTATTTTGTCTGTGTTTTATCCGGTTCACGGCGGCCCATGAGGTTCTGTCCCACCGTCCGGATGCCGTGTCCGGCGGACCGCAGGCCCTGCCCCGCCGCCTTCATCAGCTCATCCTTCACGTCGATGGCCAGCCGCCCGAACACCTCCGTCAGGATCTGCTTCTTTCTCTCGTCGGCTCCGGCATACTCCTTCCACAGGGCCGCCCAGCCGGAGAGCCCGCCCTTGCGCAGATCCTCGAAGGTCTTGGCACGGCCACCCATGGAGAGGATGCTGTACAGGGCGTCGCAGAAAGCTTCCCGGTCCTCCTGAGACACGGAGTCCAGCCACTCCCGCAGCACGTCGTCGGACATCTGCCCCAGCTGGGAGCGCTGGCCCAGATGCACAAACCGGTTCCCCATCACCTGCCACGACAGTGCCTCATGCTGCATGGCGGCGTGGCTGGTGCTGTCAATGACGTCGTAGTCCTCGGCGTGAACCAGCAGCACCCCCACGATGGAGGATTCCGGGATATAAGTGTGGAGCCGATCCTCCACCCGCCGGTAGGCGGGGGTATCCAGCAGGTCGGCGTGGAAGCCCGGCCCGTCGTTGTTATAGGCCGCCAGCAGGCGCTTGCCCTGAAGCTTCTCCGGCAGATGGACCGCCGCCCACGCCGCCAGATTCCCGCCCTTGGAGTGGCCACCGATGCGGTAGGGACGGTGCTTGCAGGCCCGGATCACCTCCTGAGCGTACTCCGTGGCACGGGCCTGTGCCGGCACCGTCTCCAGATAGCTCATGTTGAAGTTCTCCTTCCAGCCCACCAGACTGGTATCCGTCCCCCGATAGGCGATGAACACGCTGCCGTCCGGCAGCAGGAAGGACACGGCGGCAAACTGCATCTGCTTCGCCTCGTCATTGCGGCTCTCAAAGGCGAACAACCGGGTATCCCGGAACCGCTCCGTCTCCGCCGCCGCCCGCATCACCGGGATATAGTCCAGCGACGACAAGCCCAGCTGTTCATCCGCCGCCGTCAGCCGGGCGCATACGTCCCCGATGGGCATGGCGTCCTTGGGGTTCTTGCTCCACAGGCGGTCGATCTTCCGAAGGTTGATGTAGGCGATGATGCACAGCACCAGATTGTCCACCTCATTGAAGGGGTCCTGCTGCAACGTCAGATCTCCTCTCCACTGGAGATAGTCGAAAACCGTATATTCGTTCTTTCCGGCCATAGCTTCCCTCCTGCCCGTATAATGGTACAGGATAAAGTATACCACACTCCCACTCCCGGCGCAAGCAGAAGGATGACTTGTCTTTTTCCGGCAGCGGGAGTATAATGCGTCGTATCATATATGTTTCTGTGAGGAAGCTATGTATCGTGATATGACCCGTGGCAGCATCACACGGGGGCTGCTGCTGTTTGCCCTGCCCATGGCAGCGGGGGATCCGTGTGGCGCTGGCCTATGCGCTGGCGGGGCCGGTGGGCGTCAACGGCATCTGGGCCGCTATCCCTATCGGCTGGTTTCTGGCGGACGCCGTGGGATACGGCTACTACTTCCTCCGGCGCAGAGCGCTGCTCCCTGGGGAGAGAGACGGCTGATTCGAGGAATCAAAAAGAGCGGTGCGTCACCTATGAACTGCACCCCATTTGTTGGACAGTATGGTATACTGTCCAACAAATGGGGTGTGTTTATATGCCAAAGGGAATACCACAGAATCAAATTAAAACTAAACGGCCTGAACCCTGTACAGTACAGGATTCAGACCGTTTAGGCCGCTTAATTCTTGTTTTTGTCTAACTTTTGGGGGTCACTTCCGTGCGGGTGTGGCTCTTTTATCATTTTACTTCTTCAGGGCTTCTCACTGCACGTCTTTAAGGGGCACTTTGAGAAAAACGCTTTTCTTCCGCTTCCCCGTCGTGCTTGTGTAGCTGCTTTTGCAGCACCGGGATCAGCTTGGCCATATCAATGGGCTTTGCCACATGATCGTCCATGCCTACCTCCAGCGCCCGTTGACGGTCCTCGGCAAAGGCGTTGGCCGTGATGGCGATGATGGGGATATTGGCCCGCCACGGGTCTCCCAACCGCCGGATCTTCCGGGTGGCCTCGTAGCCGTCCAACACCGGCATCTGCACATCCATGAGGATGGCGTCATACATCCCCGCCGGAGCCTTCTCCAGCATTTCCAGACAGCGGGCACCGTTTTCCGCCCGATCCACCAGCAGACCCTCCTCGCCCATGAGCTCAGTGGCGATCTCGGCGTTAAGGTCGTTGTCCTCTGCCAGCAGGATACGCCGCCCGGCAAGGCCGGTCTTATCCACCCGCTCTGCGGCACACTTGGGCACGGCATCCTCCTGTCGGGCCAGACGGCAGGGGATGTGGACGGTGAAGGTGGAGCCCTCCCCCAGCTTGCTCTGGATATCGATGCTGCCGTCCATCAGATCCACCAGCTTCTTCACGATGCCCATGCCCAAGCCGGAGCCCTCCACGCCGCTGACGGTGCTGGAGCGCTCTCTGGCAAAGGCTTCAAAAATATGCTGCTGAAACTCTTCACTCATGCCGATGCCGTTGTCCGCCACGGATAGTTCCTGCACACACCAGCCCTCTCGGTCGCTGGGCAGCTGGCGGATGGCACAGCGGATATGTCCGCCATCGCCGGTATATTTGATGGCGTTGCTCACCAGATTCAGGATCACCTCCAAAATGCGGGAGGTATCCATATACAGATAGGGATTGGGCGTATGCTTCTCCACTGTCATGGTCTGGTGCTTGCGCTCCAGCTCCGGCTGCACCATGACGACACAGGACTCAAAGATGCTGCCGGCCTCCACCGCCGTCTCCTCCAGCGTCACCTTGCCGCTCTCGATGCGGGAGAGCTCCAGCACGTTGTCAATGATGGAGAGCATTTTCTCGCCGCTGACCTGAATGTTCTTCAGGTAGCCCTGCAGCCGCTCCGGCTCCTGCCGGTGCTTCTCCGCCAGATCGGCATAGCCGATGATGGCGTTCATAGGGGTACGGATATCGTGGGACATATTGAAGAGGAAGGTACTCTTAGCCTGATTCGCGGCATCGGCGGCTACCACGGCGTTCTGCAAAAGCACCTGCTGCCGGGCCTCCGCCATCCGCTGCCACCGCAGGTACAGGTAGATGCTCATGCTCAGCAACGCTGCCACCATACCGCTGGTCAGAGCCACACTTACGGTGGTCTGACTACTTCTCTTCAAAAATTGATAGGTGGTGTTCATGGCGATCTCCACGCACAGAGCACCCATGACCTGGCCATTTTCATCCTTCACCGGGTAGCAGGCCGTGAAAATGGGACCCCACGTGGTATCCACTACATCACGAGAATACACGGGCTCTCCAGACAGCGCCGTCTGGATATAGGGGGCCATCTCCTCCTCGATGCGGGTGCCGGGGTAGGCAAAGTCCTCCGCCCCCAGATCCAGACCGTCGATGAGGTAGACAGGCTGCCCGTCCTCCCCCAGCTTGGCGGTGTAGAGATACCGGGTGGAGTTCAGGGTCCGCAGCTGATTGAGGGTCTTTTGCAGTTCCAGATAGCGAGGCGAGGTCATGTCGTTCCAGACGGCGGGGTCGTCGAAATCCTCCCGTGTGAACTCGTCGGATACCAGTCGGTGGATGGCGTCGGCGCAGGTGGTATCACGGGTCAGCACCGCCTCCAGCATATTGCGGCTGAAATTCTGGTACAGCACATAGGTATACACTGAGATCAGCAGCAGGACCATCAGGAGCAGGAGGCCCATGGTGGCCCCCAGCTGCCGGAATTTCTTCGTCATAATGCCGCCCTCATAGTTCCGCTTGCTTGCTTGCTTGCTTGCTTGCTTGCTTGCTTGCTTGCTTGCTTGCTTGCTTGGAAAGTGTAGTCTGCCCCTCCATGCTCTGTCAACCTCCGTCGGCACAACGCCACCCCTTTGATAAAAAGGGAGACTTACGCAGGAAAATAGCATAAATCTCCGCCTGAAATGACACTCATTGCATTTTTACTCATGATACCACGTATTTCCATGGATTGCAAGGAGAAACCGAAATTTCACTCCATGTTGCGGTAGCAGCTCCGGCCATGAAAAAAAGGCCGCATACGCCGCCTTTTTTCGTCTTTTATTCGTAGTCCCACAGCAGGAACATGGGCTTGATGGCCACTACCTCGTCGTACTCCTCCTGCTCTACCTGCACGGAGGCGTTCAGGGCCTTCAGGTCCTTTTTCATGACGTTCAGGGCCTCCCCCACGCTCTGGGCACGGCCCTCCCGCAGCACCCGGATCATCCGCTGCAACACCACAGGGTGGGCGTATCGGGCCGGCACCGGGAAGTCCTCCGGCAGCAGGGCAGCCACGTCGGAGATGGAGCGCTCCCACTCCTGGGCGATGGCTTTCTTGTTGTTCTTGGCGGTAGGCAGCACATGGGCGCCGGAAAAGAAGAAGATGGCCGCCAGGCCGAACAGGGCGAAGTACACGCCCACATTCTCGCCACGGATCAGGGCCATAATGCCGTACACCACGGCGGCGATGCCCGCCACAATAATAGCCAGCGCCACCCAGCGATAGGCGGGATTGCTGCGGTCATTGACCCGCTTGGCCTTAGCGGCCGTGGACAGCTTCGCCGTCTGCTCCGGGTACTCCTCCAGCAGCTGCTGGGCCTGCTCCAGTGCCTCCCGGGCGGCCTGCGCCTGCGGCGTCAGCTGCTTAAGATAGCGCTTGGCCTCCCGCTCGGCCTTCTCCCGCAGGCGGCGCTCCGCCTCCACACTGTGGCGGGGGATATCCGGGCAGACCCGTGCCATGTGGGCCAGCAGAAGGTCCACGTCCTCCTCGTGCTTGAAGTTGCACTGCTTCTGGCTGCCGTCGTCCAGCTCCACCACCAGATAGGGGATGGAGCCAAAGGCCCCCTTGCCGGTGAAGCCGCCCTTGCTCATGGCCACCCGCTTAAAGACACGGCGCACGGACTCCAGTGCCACATAGTACCGCCGGTCGATGAAGAAGCTGTTGAGATACAGCGCCTGCTCCCCCACGCCGCAGGGGCCGTAGCGCTTGCAGGACTTCTTGTCTGCCTTCAGCACCTCCGGCGGCAGAGTGGTGTTGCCCAGTTTCACAGGTGTAAACATCGTGTGTCCCTCCAAAGTGCGAAAAGCAGTGGGAGAGCGTGCCCCCCCCACTGCTTTGCATGAAAAGTTACTTGCCCAGCGTCTCATAGTGAGGCTGCGTATGGCGCTTTTTGATGGTATACAGGAAGATACCCAAGAACAGCGCTGCCACAGCGATACCGATGGGATACGCCACGGCGGTGTTGTAGATGATGGTGCCGTCAGCGGCCTTGTGGTTGATGAGTTGACCCAGACACTCGTTGCCCAGCAGGAAGTAGGTGGCAGACACGGCGCTCATGAAGGTGGCGGGAACAGCCGTCAGCCAGTAGTTCTTCTTATCGTAGAACAGATACATGGAGGCAGCCCACAGCACGATCATCGCCAGCGTCTGGTTGGTCCAGCTGAAGTAACGCCAGATGATGGTATAGTTGATGGCGCCCAGAGCATTACCCACACCCAAAATAGCGCCGACACCCAGCACGGGCACACACAGCAGCAGACGGTTCTTCCACTTCTTCTGGTCCAGCTTGAACCAGTCGGCCAGCACCAGACGGGCGCTGCGGAAGGCCGTATCGCCGGAGGTGATGGGGCAGGCGATCACGCCCAGCATGGCCAGAGCCACGCCGACCTTACCCATGGTCTTGATGCACACATCGTAAATGGCGGCAGACTGACCGTTGGCCAGAATCTCGGCCAGTCCGGTATTCAGGCCACCGGTGACCTCATACAGGGCGCATCCGGCAGCGGCCCACACCAGCGCAATGATACCCTCGGAAACCATGGCGCCGTAGAACACGAAGTGACCCTGCTTCTCGCTCTTCATGCAGCGAGCCATCAGGGGGCTCTGCGTGGAATGGAAGCCGGAGATAGCACCGCAGGCCACGGTGATGAACATGAAGCTCCACACGGGGGTTCCGCTGGGATGCATGGAGCGGAAGTTGTCCCACAGCTCGGGAATGGTGTACTCAGGCTTGACAAAGATACCGATGATCACGCCCGCCGCCATAACGATCAGGCAGATACCAAACACGGGATAAATCTTGCCGATGATCTTGTCGATGGACAGGAAGGTAGCGATGAAGTAATAGACCAGCACGATAATCAGCCAGAACAGCGTGGTGGTGACGATACCGTTGGAGCCGCCGTTCTTGAACAGGGTGACGATCAGGCCGGCAGGGCCAACAGCAAACACCGTACCCACCATAATCAGCAGCACCACGCTGAACACACGCATGACGTTCTTCATGAAGCCGCCCAGATAGATGCCGGAGATCTCGGAGATGGAGGCGCCGTTGTTGCGCTCGCTCATCATACCGGAGAAATAGTCGTGGACGCCGCCAGCGAAGATGGTGCCGAAGGTGATCCACAGGAACACGATGGGGCCCCACAGAGCACCCTGCAAAGCGCCGAAGATGGGACCGAGGCCCGCAATGTTCAGCAGCTGGATCATGAACAGCTTCCACTGGGGCAGGACCACATAGTCCACGCCGTCGTTGATCTTTACGGCAGGCGTTTCACGGTCGTCGGGGCCGAAGGTGTTCTCTACGACCTTGCCGTACAGGAAGTAGCCGCCGATCAGCAAAGCAAGACAGATCAGAAAACTAATCATATTGTCTCCTCCTTACACAATGACACAAAAGGTTTCCCCGGCTGCAGTCCGGGTGCGGCACGGGGGAACTCCCGCTCCGCAGGTACATTTTTCGCACAAATATAACGGCCATTACTGACAGAAAACGTTTCCGCCTCCGCCATACGACATTATCATATCTCTTTTGTGAAAAAAGTCAACAATCAGAATCGACAAAATCATCACAAAATTTTTTTGCAATTTTCACAGAAAATTCACACTTTGCTTATTGCCGGTAACGATACCGAAAACTCAGAAATCACTGTTTTCCCCGAAATATGGTACTTTTTGACTACCTTGGTTTTCCTGACACGTTATTTCGTTTCGCTGAATGAAATTATTCAAATTCCGTCATATGCTTTGCCGTTCGGAATAACCGACGTCTGTTCGCAGATTTTTCGGGGATATGCCGGGATGCAGAGGGTCTTCCGGATGGTACAACTCTTGCTCCCATCAGGGGTCTTTTCGTTGGGTGCTTCTGTTCAGCAAGGCGGGAAGTATGATAACAATTTGAAATATATGCATCGAATTATACGGTTTGTTTTTACAGTACGGCAACTCATGCAAAAGTATTACGGATTCCCACGGTCGATCTGCGGACTGGTCGTGGGAATGACAGTGCTATATTTATGTTGATAGCCTTCAGCAGCCTATGATGCTTTTCGCTTTTGTTGTCTCCTGCGGGTAACTTCGATGGGAACGTACCTCCGGCGACCCGCTTTTCCCAGCAGCCGGAAAAGTGGGCTATCGGAGACAAGGGAAAAATCTTCTGAACAAAACAGCCTCTCCGCAGCAAAAGAGGGACACGCCCGCCAGCGTGTCCCTCTTTTGTCCCTTCCACCGAGATCTTCTATCCAATATTCCGCCTATCAGTGCCGGGACACACGGTCCCAGTTCTCCGGATCCTCGTACAGCAGCTCAATGTCCTCCATATACTCCGAATCCATTGGGTTGTCCAGCGCCGCCCGAGCCTTGTACTGCTCCAGCATCCGCCGGGACTTCTCCGGCGGCTGAACCGTACCGGCGCCGGCGATGCAGCCGCCAGGGCAGGCCATGCCCTCCAGCAGATAGCCGTCGTATTTGCCGGACCGGGCCACCCGCAGCATCTGGCGGCAGGCCCGCAAGCCCGCGGCGTACACCGTCTTGACCTCCCGATCCGGATTCTTGGTCTGAATCACCTTCTCCACGGCCTTAGCCACGCCGCCGGAGGCAGCAAAGCCCACGCCGGGAGCCGACGCCTTATAGTTAGCCTCCGTATCAGGGATTTGGGAGAAGTCGATATCCTTGGCGGCGAACATTCCCCGCAGCTCCTCAAAGGTCAGCACGAAGTCCACTTCGCTGCGGACGCTGCGGCGGCTGGCCTCCAGCTTCTTGGCGGCGCAGGGGCCAATAAAGGCGATCTTGCAGTCGGGGTGCTTCCGCTTCTGGAGTCGGGCCGTCAGCACCATGGGGGTCATGGTCATGGAGATATACGGCGCAAAGCCGGGGAACTCCTTCTTGGCCATGACGGACCATGCCGGGCAGCAGGAGGTTGCCATAAAGGGCTGTCTGGCGGGGACGTGCTCCATGAACTCCTCCGCCTCCTCCACGGCGCAGAGGTCGGCGCCCACCGCCACCTCCTCCAGTCCTTCGAAGCCCAGCCGCTTCATGGCGGTGAGGATCTGTCCGGGAGTGACCTTTTCACCAAACTGGCCCCAGAAGGCCGGGGCGATGATGGCGATGACCTTCTCCCCCTTCTTGATGGCGTGGATCAGCTGGAAGATCTGGCCCTTGTCGACAATGGCGCCAAAGGGGCAGTTCACCAGACACTGGCCGCAGTTGACGCACTTATCGTAGTCGATGTCCGCCCGGCCATACTGGTCCTTGCCGATGGCGTTCATGCCGCAGGCCTCCTGACAGGGCCGCAGGAACTTGATGATGGCCTGATAGGAGCAGGCCTCCTTGCACCGGCCGCACTTGATGCATTTGGTCTGATCGATGCGGGCCCGGCCATGCTCCAGCTCGATGGCGCCCTTGGGGCAGGACTGATAGCAGTGCTTGGCCAAGCACCCCTGACAGGCCTGCGTCACCTCGTAGTGGGTGTCCGGGCAGGCGTGACAGGCGTACTTGATGATGTTGATCAGCGGTGGATCGTAGTATTTTTCGGAGATGGCGCTAGCCTCCACGCCGTCGGAGATCATGTTCTCCTCCGTCACGTCCCGCAGCGGCAGACCCATGGCCAGCCGGATGCGCTCACCAACGATGGCCCGCTCCAGAAAAATGGATTCCCGATAGGTCCCCACCTCACCGGGGATGATCTCATAGGGCAGCTTCTCCATGCGGGAGCAGTAGTCCCCACCCTCATAGGCCAGCTTTGCCACAGCGGCAAAGACCTGCTTACGCAGCGCCTCCACGTTGCAGTACAAATTTCTCATGTGTTCCCTCGCTAAGTTCCCGTTAAGTTCCAAATGCATCATGCTCTGCCGACAACCCGGCACTTTTCACGCATATTATAGCAGATGTCCTCTATTCTTGGCAATAGAGGATTCCGTTTTATTATTAAAATAATAAATAATCATTACAACCTGAATACCCCCTCTTGACGGCCCTGCTGCCAGCGTGGTAAGCTAATCCATACCATGGATACAGAAAAATTCTCCCCTATGGAGGTGCCGCTATGGACATTCGGGAATATACCTCCCCCACCCTGCCGGTGGCTCAATTCGTGGAGCGGTATGTGGATACCGACCACTATGACGCCGGGTGCCGGGGGTGTGATAACTACGGGCAGGTGTGGGTATGTCCCCCCTATGATTTCTCCGTCTCCGGCTACTGGAGCGGATTCCGGGAGGTATGCCTGCGGGGCGTGCAGCTCCGATTCTCCCCGGAGGAGCAGGCCCGCAGCTATCATCCGGAGGATCTGGCGGAGCGACTACGGCAGCTGTTCTCCCGGACGGCCCGGCAGATGATCCTCCGGCTGCGGGAGGAGTATCCCCGGTCGGATATCCTCACCGTGGGCGGGTGCCATCTGTGCGAGCACTGCACCCGGCCGGAGGGCCGGCCCTGCCGGTATCCGGAGGGCATCGGCTATACGCTGGAGTCTTTGGGCTGCGACGTGTCCGCTGCGGCGGAGCAGCTGCTGGGCTGGCCGCTTCTGTGGAGCCGGAAGGGATGCCTGCCGGAGTATATGGCGCTGGTCTGCGGCGTGCTGATACGGTGAGAGACGGTCTTGCTATGATCGCCGCCGAGGGTAAAAATAAAGTCCGGAAACGACTGGTTTCCGGACTTTAATTCTATAATACAGAAGAAACTCAAACCAGGAACTTCGCCAGTCCCAGCACCAGCGGCATAGTGATCATGGACAGCAGCGTCTGCACCGCCACCAGCGATGGAGCCAGAGACACATCCCTGTCGAACTTGGCGGCGAACATCCCCAGCAGCGCCGCAGGAGGCGTACTGGCCGCAATGACCACCGCCAGCGTCACGCCGGAATCCAGCCGCATCAGCATACATACCCCCAGCGCCAGCAGCGGCAAAATCACCAGCCGCAGTGCCGCCGACACCCAGAAGCTGGCCCCGTGCAGCGCCCGGCGGAAATCCGCCTGAGACAGCTGATAACCGATGACCACCATGGGCAGGGGCGTATTCATGTCGGAGAGATATGTAATGGGAGAGAGAATGATCTCCGGCAGGGTGATCTGCAGCAGGTACAGCACCATGGCGATAGCCACGCCGATCACGCCGGGATTCATCAGCAGCGTGCGCCATGAGAACGCCATCTTGCCGCCCTTCACCAGCTGGATGCCCAGCGTCCAAGTCAGGACGGTGAACACCAGCAGATAGGCCGAGCCGTAGAACACACCCAGCGAACCCAGAATGGCCGTTTGCAGCGGCACTGCCATGAAGCCGCAGTTGGAGAAAATGGCGGAAAATCGGAAGAAGCTCTTTCGCATGGGATCCCGGTCCCGGATGACCAACTCACTGACCAGAATATTGATGCCGTGGATCACCAGCGCCGCCAGCAGCGCTACCCAAAAATTGTGGAAGGTCTCCGTCTCCAGCGGCCGCTGGAACACCACGATGAGGATACAGGGGGACACCACATACATCAGCAGGTTGGACATGGACACCGCACCCTTGTGGGTGATGAGGTGCAGCTTCCCCAGCACGAAGCCCGTGCCGATCATGAGGAACAGGATCAGCACCTGTGTGCCTACCGAGAGAAATGATTCGATCATACCGGATTCCTTCCCGCCCACAGGGGGCTGCGTACACACACAGCCGGGACAGACGGCTTGCGCCGTCTGTCCCGGTGGGTCACGCTGTGATTTTTTCTATCTGTATTTTAGTCCTTGTTGTAGCTGTGCGCCAGCGCCACATAGGTCTCATAGCGGGCATCTGCCTCCACCTGAGCCTCGGCAAAGAGCTTGGCCGCCGTCTCCGGATATTTGATCTTCAGGCCGGCATAGCGGACCTCGCCGTTGAAGAACTCCTCCACAGGCACAGAGGGCTTCTTATAGTCCAGAGAGAAGGGCTTTTCGGTCTTGTTGGGATCGTAGCGGTACAGGGGCCACAGGCCGCAGTCCACAGCCTTCTTCATCTCGGCCTGCACGTTGTTCATGCCAGCCTTGATGCCGTGGTTGATGCAGGGGGCGTAGGCGATGACGATGGAGGGACCCTTGTGGGCCACAGCCTCGGTGACGGCCTTCATCAGCTGAGCGGGATTGGCGCCCATGGCCACGGAGGCCACATACACGTTGGGATAGGTCATCATCAGACGGCCCAGATCCTTCTTGGCAGTCTTTTTGCCGCCGTCAGCAAACTTGGCGGAGGCGCCCACAGGCGTGGCCTTGGAGGACTGGCCGCCGGTGTTGGAGTACACCTCGGTATCCACCACAAAGACGTTGATGTCCTCGCCGGAGGCCATGACGTGATCCAGTCCGCCATAGCCGATGTCGTAGGCCCAGCCGTCGCCGCCGAAAAGCCATACCACCTTCTTGCCCAGCTGATCCTTGTTCTTCAGCAGCTTCTCGGCCAGCTCGGCAGCCTCACCGGTGAGGGAGGCAGACTCCAGAGCCGCCGTCAGCTTGCGGGCATCGGCATCGTTGGCATCCAGATCGTCGAAGGAGGCCAGCCATGCGTGGATGGCACCCTCCAGCTCCGTGCCGGGGACCAGCGGCAGCAGCTGCTGAGCCACCTGCTTGACGTAGGCCCGGCGCTGCTTGGTAGCCAGCACCACGCCCAGACCGTTCTCGGCCTGATCCTCGAACAGGGTACCGTAGAAGGCAGGGCCGCGGCCCTCCTTGTTCTTGGTATAGGGCAGGGACGGGAATGCACCGGCCCAAGCCAGAGAGCAGCCCACGCCGTTGACCCAGTAGGTCTTTTCGCCGTACAGCTGGGTGATGAGCTTGGCATAGGGGGTCTCGCCGCAGCCGGCGCAGGCGCCGGAGAACTCCACCAGCGGCTGGCTGAACTGGCTGCCCTTGAGGGTCTTGCGGTCGAACACACCGGGCTTGTCCTTCAGGGACAGGGCATAGTTCCAATTGGTCTCATCATACATAGTACCATCCACAGGCTGCATCGTCAAGGCCTTATCCTTGGCGAGACAGGAAGCGGCACAGCTGCCGCAGCCGGTGCAATCCAGCGTGCTGACCTGCAGGCGGTACTGCAAGCCCTTGGCTCCCTTGGCGGGAACGGTGGTGAAGGCGGCGGGAGCCGCAGCGGCCTCCTCCTCGTCCACCAGATAGGCCCGGATGGCGGCATGGGGGCAGACAAAGGTACACTGGTTGCACTGCAGGCACTTGTTGCTGTCCCACTGGGGCAGGAAGGCAGCAATGCCACGCTTGTCGTACTTGGAGGTACCCAGCGGATAGGTACCGTCCTGATAGGGCAGGAAGGCGGACACGGGCAAATCGTCGCCACGCTGACGGTTGCAGGGGACCACGATGTTCTTCACCACATCCGGCAGGCTCTCGTCCACGGTGCGGTCGTCGGCGGCATTCGCCCAGTCAGCGGGAACGTTGACCTTCACAGGGCTGTTGATACCGGCGTCCACGGCGGCCATGTTCATGTTGACCACCTTTTCGCCCTTCTTGGCGTAGGTCTTTTGCACAGCCTCCTTCATGTGGCGCACGGCGTCCTCCACCGGCATCACACCGGAGAGCTTGAAGAAGGCGGCCTGCAGGATCATGTTGGCGTGGTTGCCCAAGCCCAGCTCACGGGCCAGACGGTTGGCGTCCACGATATAGAACTGCACGTTGTGGCGGGCGATGTACTGCTTGACGTCGCCGGGCAGCTTCTCCGTCAGCTCCTCCTCGGTCCAGGAGGTGTTCAGCAGGAAGGTGCCGCCGTCCTTGATCTCGTGGATCATGTCATAGCGGGTGATGTAGGACTGGGAGTGACAGGCCAGGAAATCCGCCGCCTTGATGAGGTAGGTGGAGCGGATGGGACTCTTGCTGAACCGCAGGTGGCTCTTGGTGATGCCGTAGGACTTCTTGGAGTCGTACTCGAAGTAGGCCTGCGTATACATACCGGCGTAGTCACCGATGATCTTGGCGGAGTTCTTGTTGGCACCCACCGTACCGTCGGAGCCCAGACCCCAGAACTTGCAGGACACGGTGTCGGCGGACTCGGTGATGAGAGGCTCATGGACATCCAGAGACAGATGAGTCACATCGTCGTTGACGCCGATGGTGAACAGGTGCTTGCCGCTTTCATCCTTCATGTTGTCGAACACGGCCTTCAGCTGGGCGGGTGTCACGTCCTTGGAGGCCAGACCATAGCGACCGCCGTAGATCTCCGGGGCGTCGCTGCGGTTGGCAAAGGCGGCGCACACATCCAGATACACAGCGCCGGCAATGGCGCCGGGCTCCTTGGAGCGGTCCATGGCGGTGATCTTCTTCACCGTTCTGGGCAGGGCGTTCAGGAAGTACTCCATGTCGAAGGGGCGGAACAGATGGATCTGCATCAGACCCACCTTCTCGCCCTTGGCACACAGATAGTCCACCACCTCACGGGCGCACTCGCAGGCGGAGCCCATCATCACCATGACACGGTCGGCATCCTTGGCGCCGTAGTAATTGAAAATGTGGTAGTCCCGACCGGTGATCTCGTTGATGCCCTGCATATACCCCTCCACCACAGCGGGGATGCTGTCATAGGCGCCGTTGTTGGCCTCCTGAGACTGGTAGTAGACGTCGGGGCCCTGCACGGTGGTACGCATCACCGGATGCTCCGGGTTCATGGCGATGGCATGATAGTCCTCCAGCGCCTGACGGTCCAGCAGCTTCTCCACCTTGTCCAGATCGATGACCTCGATCTTCTGGATCTCGTGGCTGGTGCGGAAGCCGTCGTGGAAGTGGATGAAGGGTACACGGGTCTTGATGGTGGTCAGGTGGGCCACGGCGGCCAGATCCATGACCTCCTGCACGCTGCCGGTGGACATCATGGTGACGCCGGTGGTACGGCAGCTCATGACATCCTGATGGTCACCGAAGATGTTGTTGGCGTGCTGGGCCACGGAACGGGCAGCCACGTGGAACACGGCGGGCATCCGGTGACCGGCCATGATGTACAGGTTGGGGATCATCAGCAGCAGACCCTGAGAGGAGGTGAAGGTGGTGGCCAGCGCACCGGCCTCCGCCACGCCGTGGAGGGCGCCGGCAGCGCCCGCCTCGGACTGCATCTCCACCAGCCGCACAGGCTGGCCGAACATATTCTTCTTACCGGCGGCAGACCACTCATCCACCTTCTCGCTCATGGGAGAGGAGGGGGTGATGGGGTAGATACCGGCTACATCGGTGAAATGGTAGGCAACGGTGGCACAGGCCTCGTTACCGTCCATGGTTTTCATGACTTTCTTATCGGACATTACATTGCCTCCTAACGTATCCGTCGCCCGGCAGCAGCCGGTGCGGCATTTTTCTATCTGTCGGATGCTGAGTTACGCCTTGATGATAGCGCCCTCGTCGGCAGAGGCAGCCACCTTGGCATACAGCCGCAGATAGCCGTTGGGGATGTTCTTCTTGGGCAGTTCCAGTGTCTTGTAGCGCTCAGCGATCTCCTCGTCGGAGACGTGCAGCTCCAGAACGCCCTCATCCACGTCGATGAGGATCTCGTCGCCGTCGTGAACGATGGCCAGAGGACCGCCCTCGGCAGCCTCCGGGGAGATATGGCCCACGAAGCAGCCGTTGTTGGTGCCGGAGAACCGGCCGTCGGTGATCAGGGCAGCGGACTTGCTCAGGCCCACGCCGTACATATACTTCATAGCCTTGAACATCTCACGCATACCGGGGCCGCCCTTGGGGCCCTCGTAGCGGATGACCACCACGTCGCCGGCCTGGATCTTGCCGCCCAGGATGGCCTCCTCGGCCTCCTCCTCGCTGTTGTAGCACTTGGCCTTACCCACAAAGCGGTGCATGGAGGGATCGATGGCGCCGGGCTTGGACACGGCGGTACGGGGACAGAGGTTGCCGTGCAGAACGGCCACGCCGCCGGTCTTGGAGAAGGGTTCCTCCACCGTCTTGATGATGGTGGGATCCTCCGGATACTCGTAGACGTAGCCGGCCAGATTCTCGGCCAGCGTCTTGCCGCTGACGGTCATGACGGAGGTATCCAGCAGGCCGCCCAGATGCTGCATGACACGGGGGATACCGCCGGCCCGGTAGAATGCCTCCATCTCCGGCTTGGCAGCGGGATTGACCTTGGCGATCTGGGGTGTGGTCTTGGTGAGGGCCTCGAACTCCTCCAGCACGTTCATATCCAGCTCCGCCTCGTTGGCAATGGCGGGCAGATGCAGCACGGCGTTGGTGGAGCCGCAGATGGCCATGGTCACCTTGATGGCGTTGCGGATGGCCTCCTTGGTGAGGATCTGGCGGGCGGTGATGCCCTTCTTGCACAGCTCCACGATGGCACGGCCAGACTCGAAGGAGTGACGCAGACGGCCGGCGTAAGCAGCGGGGATCAGAGCGCCGCCGGGCAGGGTCATGCCCAGTGCCTCGGACACGCAGCACATGGTGTTGGCGGTGCCAAGGAAGGAACAGGAGCCGCAGCCGGGACAGGCGGTGTTCTCCAGAGAGTTGTACTCGCACTCGGTGATCTTACCGGCCTTCAGCATACCCAGGGCCTCGGAGATGGAGGTCAGGTCGGACTTACGGCCGTCGAACTCGATGCCGCCCAGCATGGGACCGCCCACGCAGACAATGCAGGGGATATCCAGACGAGCCGCAGCCATCAGCATGGCAGGCACGATCTTATCGCAGGAGGCCAGCAGCACCAGACCGTCCAGCCGATGGGCCTGCGCCATGATCTCCACGGAGTCGCAGATGATCTCACGGGAGGGCAGAATGTAGTGCATACCCTCATGGCCCTGTGCCACACCATCGCAGGCAGCGATGGTGCCGAACTCCACAGCGGTGCCGCCGGCGGCATAGATGCCGTTCTTCACATACTCAGCCACCTTGTCCAGATTGTAGTGGCCGGGAACCAGCGTGTTCCAGGTGTTGGCAATGCCGATCAGGGGCTTGCCCTCCTTCAGTTCGCTGTCCGTGTAGCCCATGGACTTGAACAGGGAGCGGGCAAATGCGCTGTCCTCCATGCCAAGGATCGCCTTACTACGGTTTTCCATTGTGTTTCCTCCTTCAAATATGACATATCTCTTTTTCTTATGTTACTGGCCGCAGGCTGCGGCTTGGTTTGGCGGTTGTTCTATAATGCCGTTTATCATTCTGAAAATATTATAAAATCCATGGTGCCTTTTGTCAATAGGATATCTTCTGCTTTTCTAAAAAACTTGACTGTTTTCCGGTATTAGTTGACTTTATCTGTGAGAAGGTCTATAATGGTCTGAATTAGATTGGTTCGCAATGTTCTATGATACAGAACGAACAAGGAAGGAAAAGATATGGCAACCACAAAAACCATCCAGTCGGTGGAGCGGGCCTTCTCCATTCTGGAATACCTTCAACAGTGCGGCGGCGGAGAGCGCAGCGTCAAGGAGATCGCTGATGCACTGGAGCTGAACAAGAGCACTGCCTTCGGCCTCATCAACACCCTGACCACGCTGGGCTACCTGCAGCAGAACGCAGATAACCAGAAGTATGTGCTGAGCCTGAAGCTGCTGAGCTTCTCCAACACCATCAAGGTCCAGAACAGCATCATCCGCACCGTCCACCCCTATCTGGAGCAGATCAGCCTGAAATACGGCGAGATCGCCCACTGCGGCGTGGCTCAAGGGGACAGCGTCATCTATGTGGACAAGGTGGAGTCCAGCCGGTCGCTGTCTATCAACACCCAGATCGGCACCAAGAACTACCTCCACTGCACCGGCGTGGGCAAGTGTATTCTGGCCTATATGCCGGAGGATGAGCAGCAGCACATCCTCGCCGGACCGCTGAAGGCACTGACCTTCAACACCATTGTGGACCCCCGTCAGCTTCAGGCGGAGCTGCGGCACATCCGGGCCGACGGCTACGCCATGGACAACGAGGAGGTGGAGGTGGGTCTGTCCTGCGTGGCAGTGCCGGTGTTCTCCGCACCGGGGCAAGTCTCCTGCTCCATCAGCATCTCCGGCATGACCCCCCGTGTCCGCACTGCCCTGCGGGGTGGACTGCTGGACGATCTGAGGCAGGCCTCCGCCGACATCTCCCGCAGCCTTTACGGCTATCAGCCCGCCGATGACCTCCTGTAACGGGTCCTGCGATCCAACTGTATACCGATCGTCTCACAAAGCGGAGGGGGAAACATGGTTTCCCCCTCCGCTTTCTTTTTCCTCAGTGCCGCACAGCAGACGGCAAATCTCTCACGGAAGGATCCATTCACTCCTTCCGCAATTTTTTAATAGCACGTCACGCCGCCGTCGATGGGCAGGTTCACGCCGTTGAGGAAGGACGCCTCGTCGCTGGCAAGATACAGCACCGCATTGGCCACATCCTCCACGGAGGTCAGGCGGCCCAGCGGGATCTCGTTGAGCCGGGCCTGCTTCTTCACCGGGTCCGCCATCAGAGCCGCCACAAAGGGCGTGTCCACGGTGGCGGGATGGATGGAGTTGCAGCGGATGTTGTCCTTGCCATACCGGGCGGCCACAGACTTGGTCAGCAGGGTGATAGCGCCCTTGGTGGCCGTGTAGGCCTCCGGAGTGTTCATGTGGCCGATGAGGCCGCAGATGGAGGAGGTGTTGATGATGGCGCCGCCCCCCTGCTTCCGCATCACCGGCAGAACATACTTGGTGGCCAGAAAGACGCTGGCGGTATTGACCTCCATCATCTTCATCCACTCGTCCTTCACCATTTCCTCGATGGGCTTGCGGATGTTGATGCCGGCGTTGTTCACCACCACATCCAGCCGTCCGCTCTCGGAGACGATGCGCTCTACGATGGTCTTCCACTCCTCCTCGCTGGTGACATCCGCCACGGCGCCGTGGGCCTTGCCGCCCTGACGCTTCAGCTCCTCCACCAGCTGGTCGATCTTCTCCTGCACCAGATCCAGGATCCAGACCTCGGCCCCATTCTGAGCCAGCAGCTTCGCCTGCGCCGAGCCGATGCCGCCTGCGCCGCCGGTGATAACAATGACCTTATCCTGCACATTCATGGTAAGTACTTTCCTTTCTCTCTGTTACGCTCTGGTTTCCTTATCCTTCCACGCCTTGGCGGGGTTCTGCACGCCCATCTTGCCGCCGCTGATCTCCAGCGTGGTGCCGGTGATATAGCGGGCATAGTCCGATGCCAGAAACGCCAGCGCCCACGCCACATCCATGGGCTCACCGAAGGTCTGCATGGCGATGGCGCTCTTCATGGCCTCGCCGTTGCTGACGGTAAGTGCGTGGGTCATGTCCGTATCGATGACGCCGGGGATATACCCGTTGACTCGGATGCCGTAGGGGGCCAGCTCCGCTGCCAGCGTGTTCACCATGGACTTTACGGCGGACTTGGTGGCGGCATACACGCCGCTGCCCACAGAGGGGAACACCGCCGCAAAGGAGGAGGCCAGCAGCATAACGCCGCCCTTATCCTTCATGGCCTCATACGCAATGCGTGCGCCCAGATACACCGACTTCATGTTGGTGTCCACCGTCTTGTCCCAGACGTTCTCCGGGGTGTCGATGATGCTGTACTGGGGATAGACTCCGGCGTTGCTGACCCAGATGTCCAGCCCGCCCAGTGCTTCCTCGGCATGGCAGGCAAAGCCCTTCAGGGACTCGTCGTCGGACACGTCGCAGGTCTCGCCGAAGGCGGTGATGCCCTGCGCCTTCAGCTCCTCCAGCGCTGCAGCCAGCTTCGTGGGATTGGTGCCGCAGATGGCCACCTTGGCCCCCAGCTGGCCGAACAGCTGGGCGCAGGCCAAGCCGATGCCGGCGGTACCGCCGGTGACGACGGCCACCTTGTTGTCAAAACGGATGTTCATGCTCATGACAGGATTCTCCTTTCTATGGTTCCGGTCCCCCGGAAAAAAGCGGCCGGGGACGCCCCGGTGAACGGAGCGTCCCCGGCTGGGAATGCACGTTTGATTCAGTTACGCAGAGATCAGCCGAAGACGCCTACGGCGTTAAGGATGACCACGGCGATCAGACAGATCACGGAAGCCACGGCGCAGGGTACCGTGACGTACTTCACGGCCTGCTTGGTATTCAGGTGGAAGAACTGACCCATGACCCAGAAGCCGGAGTTGTTGTAGTGGTTGCCCATCAGGGTGCCGCTACCGATGGCCAGCACGGCGGCCAGAGAAGACAGGCCCAGATCGGGCATCATGGGCAGCACGATGGCGGCTGCGGTCATGCCGGCGGTGGTCATGGAACCCACGGAGGTCATCATGATAGCGGCGATGGCCCAAGGCACCAGAATGGCGGGGATGGGACTGTCAGCGATGAGCTTGGACAGGGGCTCCAGAGCGGGGGAATTCTTCAGCACGTTGCCGAAGGCGCCGCCCATAGCGGTGATCAGCAGGGGAGACAGGCAAACCACCAAGCCACGGGCCACCCACTTGTTGAGCATGACCTCGCCCAGCTTTGCCTTGGGCTCATTGTAGGTGTCGGCATACACGCCCAGCACCATCTTGCGCTGCTTGTAGCCCAGATAGAAGGAGTACAGCAGGCCGATGGACAGAGCGATGACCTTGTTGCCGATGGTGGTGCAGATGGTGTAGATAGCGCTGCCCTCGGCGGCATACATCTGAGCAAAGGAGGACACGGAGATCAGCAGCACAGGCAGCAGCAGGGGCAGGAAACCCTCACCGGTGTGGGGCAGGCCGGGATCCTTGATGAGGATGTCATCCACGCTGTCGGAATCGGTCTCCTCCATGCCACGAACGAACTCGGGATTGGGCTCGATCCACTCCTTCTCCGTCCACTTCCGCAGCAGGAAGTAGGTACCGAAGAAGCCCACGAAGCTGATGACCAGACCCCAGACGATGGTCATACCCAGATCGCTGCCGAACATCAGAGCGATGGCCAGGATGCCGGGGGTGGGAGGCACCAGACCGTGGGTCAGGAACAGACCCAGACCGGTGAAGGAAGCCATGGTGGACATGGAGATGTGCTTACGCTTGGAGAGCATAGAGGCGATGGGGGCCGTCAGCACCATGGTGATATCCCCGAAAACAGGGATAGACATAATGAAGGCCGTCAGGGCCGGAGCCAGCTCCATACGCTTACCACGGAACAGCTTGATAAAGAAGTTTGCAATGACCTTGGCGGCACCGGTATCCTCGATGGCCATGGAAATGATGGCGCCAAGGATGATGGTGATGCCCACGCTGCCCAACGTGCCGCCAAAACCGTTGCTGATGTAATCCACGGAACCGGTGACGCCGTAACCCAGGGCGATACCGGTACCCAGCGCAGCAATAAACAGCGCCAGCACGGGATGCATCTTTGCTTTGACGATCATCAGCACCAGAGCTGCGATCGCCACTACCAGAATCAGAATGAATACTCCAGCAGACATAGTGTTTTCTCCTTTTCAGATTTTCTCTCTGACTTGCAGCAGGCTCTCTGCCCGCTTACTCATGCGACACCTTCTCCCTTGCGCCGCATCGGTAAGTGGACATTTCCGTTCGCTGTTCTACAATGTCGATGCCCGTATTTTATTCCCAAATGGGTCATTTGTCAATATCCTCCGCCGCATTTTGTCGTTATTTACATATTTCTTTTCTTGTTTTGTATATTTCAGAGAAAGTTCCTGTGGGCATACACTTTTGCATACAAAAGTGGTATCATTGCTCTCGTCCTCTTCCGTTTATCGTTCTATTATGCAGAACGATAAACGCATCTTATCCTAAACACCATACACCGAACTCTGCCCTCCGCGCTTTATGCTTTCCCCCAACCGGCCGACCCGCCCTTTTCTCACTGGCCTAAAAGAATACACGCCTCTCCTTCACGCTCCATAGGATCTCGTCCCTATTAGAACGCCTTGCTGCACTTTCTTCTACCCCGCTCTCCCCCACGTCGCATTGCTCAGTTCTTCGCTTTGTAAGAAGATGCCGCCTCCGATTGGAAAGCATCTCCCTAAGCGGTGCAAAAATAATGCAAGGCACGAAAATAAGGCGCAAGCGGTTTCCGCTTGCGCCTTATCTCGTACTATTTCACCTCTGGCTACACCGATGGTGTGCCGTTGGGGTCACAGTTCTTCGTTCAATTAGTCCTGGTTGATGGCGATGACAACACCGGAACCGACGGTACGGCCGCCCTCACGGATAGCGAAACGCAGACCGGTCTCGATAGCGATGGGGGTGATCAGCTCCACGTTCATGTCGACGTTATCGCCGGGCATGCACATCTCAGTGCCCTCGGGCAGGGAGATGATGCCGGTCACGTCGGTGGTACGGAAGTAGAACTGGGGACGATAGTTGTTGAAGAAGGGGGTGTGACGGCCACCCTCGTCCTTGGTCAGAACGTACACCTGACCAACGAACTTGGTGTGGGGATGAATGGAACCGGGCTTGGACAGAACCTGACCACGCTCGATCTCGGTCTTAGCCACGCCACGCAGCAGAGCGCCGATGTTGTCGCCAGCCTCAGCGTAGTCCAGCAGCTTGTGGAACATCTCGATACCGGTAACGGTGGTCTCACGCTTCTCGTCGGACAGACCAACGATCTCGACCTTCTCGTTCAGGTTCAGCACGCCACGCTCCACACGACCGGTAGCAACGGTACCACGGCCGGAGATGGTGAACACGTCCTCGACGGGCATCAGGAAGGGCATATCCTCCTTGCGGTCGGGGGTGGGGATCCAAGTGTCAACAGCGTCCATCAGCTCCTTGATGCAGGCATACTCAGGAGCGTTGGGATCGGTGGACTCGGAGATCAGGGCGTTCAGAGCAGAACCACGGATGATGGGGGTGTCATCGCCGGGGAAGCCGTAGAAGTCCAGCAGCTCACGGACCTCCATCTCCACCAGCTCCAGCAGCTCCTCGTCGTCGACCTGGTCGCACTTGTTCAGGAACACCAGCACAGAGGGCACGTTCACCTGACGGGCCAGCAGCAGATGCTCACGAGTCTGAGCCATGGGGCCGTCGGTGGCAGCGATGACCAGGATAGCGCCGTCCATCTGGGCAGCACCAGTGATCATGTTCTTGATATAGTCGGCGTGGCCCGGGCAGTCCACGTGAGCATAGTGACGCTTAGCGGTCTCATACTCGACGTGGGCGGTGTTGATGGTGATACCACGCTCACGCTCCTCGGGAGCCTTATCGATGGAAGAGTAGTCGGTGTACTCAGCACCGCCCTGCATCGCCAGGTACTTGGTGATGGCAGCGGTCAGAGTGGTCTTACCATGGTCGATGTGACCGATGGTGCCGATGTTAACATGGGGCTTGGTTCTCTCAAATTTCTGCTTGGCCATTTGAAATGATCCTCCTTAACAGTTTTGCAAATTCTTAAAGTGCAATGTTTTGCTCGACATTGCTATTTTACAGTATCTGCGGCAGAAAAGCAACCTAAAATTTAGGATTTACGCCTCATGGCCGCTGCGCTTGCTGACCAGCTTCTCCTGCAGACTCTTGGGCAGCTCCACATAGTGGCTGGGTTCCATGGTGTACTGACCACGGCCCTGGGTGCGGGAGCGCAGGTTGGTAGCATAGCCGAACATCTCGGACAGGGGGACAAAGGCATCGATCTGCTGGGCGCCGGAGCGCATCTCGTAGCCCTGGATCTGGCCACGGCGGGCATTCAGATCACCGATGACGTCGCCCATATACTCGTCGGGTACGATAACGCACACCTTCATGATGGGCTCCAGCAGGACGGGATCCGCCTCACGCATAGCCTCTTTAAAGGCCATGGAGCCGGCGATCTTAAAGGCCATTTCGGAGGAGTCCACCTCGTGGTAAGAACCATCGTACAGCGTGACCTTCACATCCACCACGGGATAGCCGGCCAGCACGCCCGCCTGCATGGCGCCCTGAATACCGGCGTCGATGGCGGGGATATACTCCTTGGGAATGGCGCCGCCCACGACGGCATTGACAAACTCGTAGCCCTTGCCGGACTCGTTGGGCTCCAGCGTGATCTTCACGTGACCGTACTGGCCGGAGCCACCGCTCTGGCGCTTGTACTTGGTCTCGTGGTTGACCTTCTTGCGGACGGTCTCCTTGTAAGCCACTTGAGGAGCGCCCACATTGGCCTCTACCTTGAACTCACGCAGCAGACGGTCCACGATGATCTCCAGATGCAGCTCACCCATACCGGCGATGATGGTCTGACCCGTCTCCTCGTCGGTGTAGGCCCGGAAGGTGGGATCCTCCTCGGCCAGCTTGGCCAGAGCGATGCCCATCTTCTCCTGACCGGCCTTGGTCTTGGGCTCGATGGCCACGCGGATCACAGGCTCGGGGAATTCCATGGACTCCAGAACGATGGGGTTCTTCTCGTCGCACAGGGTATCACCCGTGGTGGTGTTCTTCAGGCCCACCATGGCGGCGATGTCGCCGGCATAGACGGTCTCCAGATCCTCACGGTGATTGGCGTGCATCTGCAGCAGACGACCCACACGCTCACGCTTGTTCTTGGTGGCATTGAGCACCGCAGAACCTGTGTTCAGCGTACCGGAGTACACACGGAAGAAGCTCAGACGGCCCACATAGGGGTCGGTCATGATCTTGAAGGCCAGTGCGGCGAAGGGCTCGTCGTCGGAAGCGTGACGGTCCTCTTCCTCCTCGGTCTTGGGGTTGACACCCCTGATGGCCTCGATATCGGTGGGAGCGGGCATATAGTCCACCACGGCATCCAGCAGCTTCTGGACGCCTTTGTTGCGGTAGGAAGAACCGCAGGTGACAGGCACCATTTCCACAGCCAGCGTGGCCTTACGGATGGCGGCACGGATCTTGGAAGCGGGGATCTCCTGACCCTCCAGATACATCTCCATGATCTCATCATCGAACATGGAAACGGCATCCAGCAGCTTCTCACGATACTCGTTGGCCAAGTCCACCATGTCCTCAGGGATGGGCTCCACACGCATATCCTTGCCCAGCTGATCGTAGTAGATATCAGCATCCATCTCCACCAGATCGATGATACCCTTGAAGGTATCCTCCTTCCCGATGGGCAGCTGGATGGGCACGGCGTTGCACTTCAGACGATCATGGATCATGTCCAGCACATGATAGAAATCGGCGCCGGTGATGTCCATCTTATTGACGTACACCATCCGGGGAACATGATAGTGGTCGGCCTGACGCCACACCGTCTCAGACTGGGGCTCCACACCGCCTTTGGCGCACATCACGGTGACAGAGCCGTCCAGCACACGCAGAGAACGCTCCACTTCCACAGTGAAGTCCACGTGACCGGGGGTGTCGATGATGTTGATACGGGTCTGAGGAAACTGGTTCTTGGAACCCTTCCAGTAGCAGGTGGTAGCGGCGGAGGTGATGGTGATACCACGCTCCTGCTCCTGCTCCATCCAGTCCATGGTAGCCGTACCCTCGTGCGTTTCACCGATCTTGTAGTTGACGCCGGTGTAGTACAGAATACGCTCGGTCGTGGTGGTCTTTCCTGCATCAATGTGGGCCATGATGCCGATATTCCTTGTATTTTCCAGTGTAACCTTTCTCGGCATACCGTTCTCCTTTTTCTCTCTTTGCGGGGATTACCAACGGAAGTGGGCGAATGCCTTGTTGGATTCGGCCATCTTGTGGGTATCCTCACGCTTCTTCACAGCGCTGCCGGTGTTGTTGGCAGCATCCATGATCTCGCCTGCCAGGCGCTCCGCCATGGTGCGCTCGCTGCGAGCACGGGAGTATGCGGTCAGCCAGCGCAGACCCAGGGTCTGACGACGGGCAGGACGCACCTCCATGGGGACCTGATAGGTGGCACCGCCGACACGGCGGGCCTTGACTTCCAGACTGGGCATGATATTCTCCATAGCCTGGGTGAACACTTCCAGAGGCTCCTTCTCGGTCTTTTCCTTGATGATATCAAAGGCACCGTAGACAACCTTCTGGGCAACGCCCTTTTTACCGTCCAACATGATGCTGTTGACGAGCTTCGTCACCAGCACGGAGTTGTACATAGGATCGGGCAAGATCTCTCTCTTGGGAACATTACCTCTTCTGGGCACTATGCTTCCCTCCTTCATAAAAATATGATTTCATAGGTACTCAACAGCCCGGTGGCTGTTGTTCGGCCTGCCAAAGAGGTAGTTATATAAAAACCTTTTCGGCAAAGCTCATTTCATGCGGGAATTACTTGCTCTTGGGCCGCTTGGCACCGTACTTGGAACGGCCCTGCATACGACCGTTGACGCCCTGGGTATCCAGCGTACCACGGATGATGTGGTAACGGACGCCGGGCAGGTCCTTGACACGGCCGCCACGGATCATGACCACAGAGTGCTCCTGCAGAGAGTGACCAACACCGGGAATGTAGGCGGTGACCTCATAGCCGTTGGTCAGACGGACACGGGCAATCTTGCGCAGTGCGGAGTTAGGCTTCTTGGGGGTCGCAGTTCTCACGGCGGTGCAGACGCCACGCTTCTGAGGGGAGGACAGGTTGGTCTCCTTGTTCTTCAGCGTATTCAGGCCCTTCTGCATAGCGGGGGAATTGGACTTGTAGGTAGCCTGTTTCCGGCCCTGCTTGACCAGCTGATTAAAAGTAGGCATGCAATGAACTCCTTTCTAAAGATTTGTTGGGATGACTCCCTTTATTTTCCACGGAATAAGAAATTTTATTCCGGAAAAACCGTTTTAACGGCTGGGGACAGCGGCTGCGGCGGTCCCCACGGCGATGCCGGCGGCCCGGCCCAGCTGTGACATGGTAAACTCCGTCACGGCAGGCACTCCCACTGCACGGCAGGCCGCCAGCAGCGGCTCCACCAGTGCCGGGTCGGCATCCTTTGCCAGAAAGACCCGTCCGGCATGACCGGCAGCCAACAGGCGGCGTGTCTGCTTCAGGCCCACCACCCGGTTTTCGCAAGACAATTCTTCCAGCATGGAGAGCCTCCTCGTTGAAATATCGCCCTGCATGGCAAAATTCGCAGGCTCCAAACCCACGCAATTCAGGATTATAGCATAAACCCGTCCCAGCGTCAAGTAGATTTCCGGCAAAAATTTGTGCGTTTGGCTGAATTTCTGTCGTGTTTTTCTGGGAAATACACAAAGCCTGCCGGAGCGGATTTTCCCCTGTACTTTCCCGCCTCGACGTGGTATCCTAATATATATTAAGAATCGCCGGATATCATCCGAGCCTATGAAAACAGGAGGGATCGCCATGATCCTCATTCAGAACGCCCACATCATGCCCATCGTCGGGCCGGAGCTGCCCAACGGCTGCCTGCTGGCGGAGGATGGCCGCATCACCGCCGTTGCCCCCCACATCGACGCCCCGGAGGGCTGCACCGTCATCGACGCAGACGGCCGTCTGCTGACCCCCGGCTGCGTGGAGGCCCACTGTCACATCGGTCTGGACAATGAGTGTCTGCGCTGGGAGGGCATGGACTACAATGAGATCGTGGACCCCCTGACGCCGCAGCTGCGGGCTATCGACTCCATCAATCCTCAGGACGGTGCCTTCCCCAACGCCCTGCGGGGCGGTGTCACCACCGCCTGCACCGGCCCCGGCAGCGCCAACGTGGTGGGCGGCACCTTCACGGTGCTGAAGCTGGCCGGTAAACGGGTAGACAATATGCTGCTGAAGGAGCCTGCCGCCATGAAATGCGCCTTCGGCGAGAACCCCAAGGGCTGCTACGGGCAGGGTCTGAAGAAGAGCCCCATGACCCGGATGGCGGTGGCAGCACTGCTGCGAGAGCTGCTGTTCAAGACTCGCCGTTACCGGGATGATAAGCTGGCCGGGAAGAATCCCGCCTTCGACATGAAGCTGGAGGCCATGCTGCCGGTCATCAACGGTGAAATTCCCCTGAAATGCCACGCTCACCGGGCCGACGACATCCTCACCGCCGTCCGTATCGCCAAGGAGTTCGGCGTCAAGGCCACGCTGGACCACTGTACCGACGGCGAGCTTATCTCCGACGAGCTGGCCAAGGAGGGCCTGCCGGTGTTCGTAGGCCCCACGCTGGGCAGCAAAAGCAAGGCCGAGCTGCGCCACAAGAGCTTCACCACCCCCGGCGCTCTGTACCACGCCGGACTCACCGTCAGCATCATCACCGACGCCCCGGTGATCCCGCTGGAGAAGCTACCCATGTGCGCCGGTCTCGCCGCAAACGCAGGTCTCCCCATGGAAGAGGCGTGGCGAGCCATCACCATCAACCCCGCCCGCAGTCTTGGCATCGACAGCCGTGTGGGCAGTCTGGAACCCGGCAAGGACGCTGATCTGGTGCTGTGGACGGCAGACCCCCTGACCACCATCGGGGCCGAGGCCTACTGCACCATCGTGGACGGCAAGGTGGTCTATCAGTCGGAGTAAACTAAAAACGTCAATATCTTATCGAAAACCATCAAGATAATGCAGAAGAACCGCACTGTGAAGTATCACAGTGCGGTTCTTGTTGTTCTTCGGATGCTCGTTCAGCGCAGCCACAGCCAGCCCGCCAGCGCCAACTGCACCACCAGAATGACGGGGATGCCATAGCGGAAGTACCAGTGCCGGGTCTTGTGATGAAAGCACCACATCCCCAGCAGCGCCCCCACGCCGCCGCCCACGATGGCCAGCAGAAACAATGTCTTTTCCGGCACACGCCAGCACCCCTGTCTGGCCCGCAGCTTATCGGCTCCGTACACGGCAAAGGCAGCCACATTGACGGTCAGCAGATAGACGCCCAGCCAGTCCGGCAGGACCGCCAGCAGCTCCTGCATCAGCCCTTCAGAGCAGCCAGAGCGCAGGCGGTCTTGGCGCCCAGAACGGCGTTGTTGTACACCAGCTGGATGTTGCTCTCCAGACTGTCGCCGCCGGTGAGATCCTTCACCTTGGCCAGCAGGAAGGGCGTGGTCTCCTTGCCGTGGATGCCCTGCGCCTTGGCCTCGGCCAGCGCCTGCTCGATGGCCTTGTCGATGACCTTGTGATCCATGGAGTACTTCTCCGGGATGGGGTTGGTGACCAGCATACCGTTCTTCATGCCCAACTCACGCTCGGCGTGGAAGGCAGCGGCCAGCTCCTCCGGGGTATCCAGCTCATAATCCACGCCGAAGCCGGACTTGCGGGTGTAGAAGGCGGGCAGTTCGTTGGTGCCGTAGCCGATGACAGGCACGCCCTTGGTCTCCAGATACTCCAGCGTCAGACCCAGGTCCAGAATGGACTTGGCACCGGCGCACACCACCATCACAGGGGTCTGGCCCAGCTCCTCCAGATCAGCGGAGATGTCCATGGTGGTCTCGGCGCCACGGTGTACGCCGCCGATGCCGCCGGTGGCAAAGACCTGGATCCCAGCCATGTGGGCGATCATCATGGTGGTGGTCACGGTGCAGGCGCCGTCGCTGCCCTTGGCCACCAGCACCGGCAGATCACGACGGCTGGCCTTTGGCACAGCGTGACCGGCACGGCCCAGATAGTCGATCTCCTCGGCGGTCAGACCAGCCTTCAGGCGGCCCTTGATGATGGCGATGGTGGCAGGCACAGCGCCGTTTTCACGGATGAGCTTCTCCACGTTCATAGCGGTCTCCACATTCTGGGGATAGGGCATACCGTGGGAGATGATGGTGCTCTCCAGTGCCACCACGGGCTTGCCCTGCTCCAGAGCCTCTTTGACCTCAGTGGAAATGTCCAGATAACGATTCAGCATGATTCAGTTCCTCCTGTTGATAAATTCGATTGGGTTCGGATTGAAATGTATAGAAACGATAAGGAATGACTTACAGGGCCATGCGCCGCAGCAGCTCCGCCTCGCTCATGGAGGGGTGGATGGTCTCGGCGCTCTCCATGGTCAGGGAGGAGGCCGCCAGACCCGCACGGGCCGACCTCTCCAGATCGCTGCCCTGCAGGTAGGCCCACGTCAGAGCCGCCATAAAGGAATCGCCGCAGCCGGTGGTACTGACCATCTCCGCCTTGGGGGCGGGCAGGGTCACGCTGCCGCTCTGATCGGCGGCATAGACGCCGTCGGCTCCCAGTGAGATGAACACCCGATGCAGTCCCGTCTCCAGCAGGGTCCGGGCCGCACGGTGGAGGCTGTCGGTATCCGTGATAGGCACGCCGGACAGCAGCTCCGCCTCCAGCCGGTTTGGCTTCAGGGTGTGGAGCTTTCCCAGCACCGGCCGCAGCTTCTCGGCCTTCACCGTGGACACGGGGTCGGCAAAAATAGGGGCGTGGCAGTTATCCGCCAGCCATGCGATGCTCTCCGCCGGGAGGTTGGTGTCGATGACCACCACCTGACTGCCCTCCAGCAGCTGCTTGCGCCCCGCCAGCACACGGGGCGTCAGATTCCGATAGATGTCCATATCCGACACCGCCAGCTGCATATCCCCCTGCTGGTCGTTGATGAAAAGATAGGTGGAGGTGTGACCGCCGGGGATCACCGGGGACTGGGAGATGTCGATGCCCAGCTCGCCGCACACCGCCGCCAGCTTCTGGGCGTACACATCGTCGCCGAAGGCTGTCAGCAGCCGCACATCCAGCCCCATCAGGCTCATGTTGTGGGCGATGTTCCGGCCTACGCCGCCGGGGCTCATCCGCACCCGGCCGGGGTTGGAATCCTGTGCCACCAGTTCCTCACCGGGCCAGCCGCCGATGTCCATGTTCATACCGCCCACCACCGTGACGTAGGGGCTGCGGGTCACGATGTAGCCCTTTCCGGCGATGCAGCCCTTTTTCATCAGGTTGGAAATATGCACCGCCACGCTGGACCGTGTGATGCCCGCCCGCTCCGCCAGCTCCTGCTGGGAGATCATGGGATCCGCTTCGATCCAGTTGAGTATCTGCCGTTCCCGTTGGGTCATGCCGCACCTCCATAAGCAAAACTTTACTTTCTAATCATATGCTTATTATACCATGCGTTCCCGCCGTGTCAAGTCCTTTTCCATAGGCGGAAAAACTTTTTTTGCTCCCGATGGGACGGGCTCTTGCAAAAGTGGCGACGGGCGGTTATAATCTACGTTATACCGATTTTAGTGCAAGGAGGAACGCACGATGGAGCGAATGAAGATCGCTGCCCTTTTTGCCGACCAGGAACAGCTGGACGGCAAGGAAGTCACCGTGTGCGGCTGGGCCCGCACCATCCGGGATATGAAAACCTTTGGGTTCATCGAGCTCAATGACGGCTCCTGCTTCAAGAATTTGCAGGTGGTCATGTCCGCTGATGAGCTGAATAATTATAAGGAGATCGCCGGGCAGAACGTGGGCGCCGCTCTCATCGTCCGTGGCGCCGTGGTGCTGACGCCGGAGGCCAAGCAGCCTCTGGAGGTAAAGGCCTCCTCCGTCGAGGTGGAGGGCAAGTCCACCCCGGACTATCCTCTGCAGAAAAAGCGCCACAGCGTGGAGTTCCTGCGGACCATCCAGCATCTGCGGCCCCGCACCAACCTGTTCTCCGCCACCTTCCGGGTCCGCAGCGTAGCAGCCTACGCCATCCACGAATTCTTCCAGAGCCGTGGCTTCGTATATGTCCACACTCCCATCATCACCGGCTCCGACTGCGAAGGCGCCGGCGAGATGTTTCAGGTGACGACGCTGGATCTCAACGACGTTCCCCGGACCGAAGACGGGCAGGTGGATTACAGCAAGGACTTCTTCGGCAAAAAGACCAGCCTCACCGTGTCCGGCCAGCTGAATGCCGAGAACTTCGCCATGGCCTTTGGTGACGTGTATACCTTCGGTCCCACCTTCCGGGCGGAGAATTCCAACACCCAGCGCCACGCCGCCGAGTTCTGGATGATCGAGCCGGAGATGGCCTTTACCGATCTGGCGGGGGATATGGATGTGGCCGAGGCCATGATCAAGCACATCATCCGCCGGGTGCTGGAGCGCTGCCCCGACGAGATCAACTTCTTCAACAGCTTCGTGGATAAGGGGCTCAAGGAGCGCCTGACCCATGTGATGACCTCCGATTTCGGCCGGGTCAGCTATACCGAGGCGGTGGAGATCCTGAAGCAGCACAATGACCAGTTCGACTTCAAGGTAGACTGGGGCACCGACCTCCAGACGGAGCACGAGCGGTTCCTGACGGAGCAGGTGTTCAAGCGCCCGGTGTTCGTCACCGACTATCCCGCCGAGATCAAGGCCTTCTATATGCGGATGAACGATGACGGCAAGACGGTGGCGGCGGCGGACTGTCTGGTCCCCGGCATTGGCGAGATCATCGGCGGCAGCCAGCGCGAGGAGCGACTGGAGGTACTGGAGGAGCGCATCCGCCAGCTGGGCATGAACCCGGAGGACTACTGGTGGTACTGCGATCTGCGGCGCTACGGCTCCTGCAAGCACGCAGGCTTCGGTCTGGGCTTCGAGCGGATGGTGATGTACCTGACAGGTGTCAGCAACATCCGGGACGTGGAGCTGCATCCCCGCACCGTGGGCAATGCGGAGTTCTGATGCACTTCCGGGCTTTGACAGCAATACAAAGCTTCTGCCGTTCCAATAAAATAGCTGCATCGAGGGCGCTGGCGCAAGCCGGCGCCCCTTCTTTCTTTTGACTCCAATGGATCACTCTTCCCAGCAGTTTTTCTTTTTTGTCTTGTCTCCGACGGGTGACTTTCTGCCAATAGCAGCAGAAAGTTTCACCGTCGTGTCAGCCGGTTTCCAGCCATATTGTGGCATGAAAACCGGGACACTTCCTCGAAACCACCTCGCTTCATCCGCCACAGGCGGCGCTTCGGTGGTTTCCAAAGAACGCCAGCAGAAACCCATGGTTTCTGCACTTCCTTCGTCATTTGCAAGAGTTGCTACCTAAAATTTGCCGAAGCAGGGAATTGGTCTGCTTCTACTCACGCTGCCGCTGCATTGGGAGGTTGAAGAAGCTTGCTATTCTATCGTGGGGCACGGATTGCCACATCAAGAAAGTAGAAGGTAATTGGGGCCGCTGGAAGTTCTCTCATAAGATAATTCTGTCATTCCGAGCCGGGGCGTAGACCCGGCGTGGGAATCCGTACTCAAAACCATAGACCCACACGCTCCTTCGCCTGAGTGGGAGCGGCAGCGGGTCTGTTGCTGAGTCAGTTCCCGCTACGGCCCATAACGAACGGTAGTTCTTGAAGGTAAAGGGAGTCCAGAGACCATTGGTCTCTGGCGGCGCTTTTTGCATACTTTTTGTCGCTGTTGACAAAAAGTATGCCGCCGGAGGCAATAAAAGAAAAAGCTACTGGGAACAGTGGGCCGCCGGAGGTAAAAGCCTGTGAAAGTCCCCTTCCCACATCATAGGCGCTATTTGGCCCTTCCGGCATATGGCAACTGATATTTCAGCAGGAAGACACTTTGTATTGCAAAATTGTACACATTTCTCTCTTCTCGGCGGCCCCCCTCTCCCCCGTCTGCGAAAAATGCAAAAAAAAGTGGCATTTCTCTGGGCAGTCTGTTATAATAGCTTATTATGGGGTCAAATTGTTACTGGCCGCATCTAATATGCAGCACAACATAAACTTGTAAAAACAGATATTTCATAATAGGAGAAGTCAATGGAAACACAGAAAAAGCGCCGGGGCGACCGCAAGGACGGCCGCCTGATGCGGGAGCTGGACTCCCTGCACTACGTCACCGGCATCCTCTACCCCAACCGATGCGACAATGAGGCCTACATCTCCCAGCGCATCGACCTGACCAACATGAACGCCTATATCGCCAAGAAGAATGAGACGGAGACGGAGTTTCCCTATACCATGTTCCACCTGGTGCTGGCAGCCCTGATGAAAACCATCACCCTGCGCCCCAAGCTGAACCGCTTCATCGTCAACAGCAACTTCTATCAGCGCAACGAGGTATCCGCCTCCTTCGTGGTGAAGAAGCAGTTCTCCGATAAGGGTGCCGAGGCGCTGGCCTTCCTGCACTGCAAGGACGAGTACACACTCTCCGACATCCACGACTACATCCGCCGTCAGGTGACGGAGTGCCGGTCGGACAAGGTAGACCCCTCCACTGGGGCCATGGATATCCTCAACAGGATCCCCCGCTTCGTCAGCAAGGCCGCCATCCACTTCCTCATGTGGCTGGATAAGCACGGTTGGGTGCCGGCGGACATCATCGCCACGGACCCCTATTACAGCTCCGTGGTCATCTCCAATCTGGGCTCCATCAAGCTCAAGTGCGGCTATCACCACCTGACCAACTGGGGTACCTGCTCCCTGTTCTGCATCATCGGGGAGAAGGCCGTGCGGCCCATCTACGCCCCGGACGGCACCATGACCATGAAGGAGACGCTGGATCTGGGTCTCACCATTGACGAGCGTTTGGCGGACGGCTATTACTATTCCAAGTCCGTCCGGCTGCTGAAGCATCTGCTGGAGCACCCGGAGGAGCTGGAGAAACCTATGAAGGAGGAAGTTATCTATGAGTGAGACGGTACAGATCAAGGCCCCGTGGCTGGCATCCAAGGACCCCGAGGTCCCCTCTACCCTGAACTACTCCACCCTGTCCATGTGCGGCCGGGTCGAGGAGATGGTACGTCAGTACCCCAATTACACTGCCTATGAGTTCATGGGCAAAACCACCACCTACGCCGAGATGTGGCAGAAGATCAACGCCTGCGCCAAGAGCCTGAAGGCCATCGGTATCCGGGAGGGTGACAAGGTCACCATCTGTATGCCCAACGCCCCTCAGACCCTGTGTATGTTTTACGCCGTGAACATGGTGGGTGCCATCGCCAACATGGTCCACCCTCTGTCCGCCGAGAGCGAGATCTCCTTCTATCTGCGGGACTCCAACTCCGTGGCGGCCATCACGCTGGATCAGTTCTACCCCAAGTTTGAAAGCGTCCGCAAGACGGTGGATCTGCCCTGCCTTATCGTCACCTCCGTGGCCGATGAGCTCAAGCCCCTGCTGCGGGTGGGCTATCAGCTCACCGAGGGCCGCAAGAACCCCAAGGTTCTCCGTGGCCCCGGCGTGGTGCTGTGGAAGGATTTCCTTAAGCGTGGCGAGCACGTGGAGATCTACCGCATCAAGCGCAAGGACACCGATCCCGCCGCCATCCTCTACTCCGGCGGCACCACCGGCGTCACCAAGGGCATCCTGCTCTCCAACCGCAACTTTAACGCTCTGGCCGCCCAGATCGTGGCCACCAACCCCTTCTTCCATCCGGGTCACAAGATGCTGGCCATCATGCCCATGTTCCACGGCTTCGGACTGGGCGTGTCCATCCACTCCATGGTGGCCAACGGCGGCCACTGCATCCTGATCCCCCGCTTCACCCCTCAGAGCTACGCCGAGCTCATCAAAAAGCACAAGCCCAATCTCATCGCCGGCGTCCCCTCCCTGTTCGAGGCGCTGCTGCGGGTCAAGGAGATCGAAGGCGCCGACCTCAGCTGCCTGAAGGGTGTGTTCTCCGGCGGTGACAGTCTGTCCATTGAGCTGAAGAAGCGCTTTGACAAGTTCCTCCACGACCACGGCGCTACCGTCAGCGTCCGGGAGGGCTACGGCACCACCGAGTGCGTCACCGCCAGCTGCCTGACCCCCATCCACAAGCAGAAGGAGGGCTCCATCGGCATCCCCTTCCCGGACACCTATTACAAGATCGTCAAGCCCGGCACTCAGGAGGAGGTCCCCTACGGTGAGGAGGGCGAGATCTGCCTGTCCGGCCCCACCGTGATGCTGGAGTACGTCAACCATCCGGAGGAGACGGCCCAGACCAAGCAGACCCACGCCGACGGCCTTGCCTGGATCCACACCGGCGACCTGGGCATGATGGACGAGGATGGCTTCATCTACTTCCGTCAGCGCATCAAGCGCATGATCGTCACCAACGGCTACAACGTCTATCCCTCCCAGTTGGAGAATATTCTGGATGGCCACGACTACGTCCACCTCAGCTGCGTCATCGGCGTCAAGGACCCCATCAAGATGCAGCGGGTCAAGGCATTCGTGGTGCTCAAGCCCGGCTATCAGCCCACGGAGGCCTGCAAGAAGGAGCTGCTGGACTACTGCCGCAAGCACATCGCCAAGTACGCCATGCCCTCCGACATCGAGTTCCGTGAGGAGCTGCCCAAGACACTGGTGGGCAAGGTGGCCTACCGTGTGCTGGAGGAGGAAGAGAACGCCAAGCAGGCTCAGAAGGCCGTAGAGGACGCTAAGCGTGCCGAGGAGGATGCCAAGCGGGCCGAGGCGGAGAAGGCCGAGAAGCTCAGTGCCGCCAAGAAGCCTGCGGCCAAAAAGCCCGCCCCTAAGAAGCCCGCTCACCCCACGGCCAAGCCCGAGCCCGCCAAGCAGGCTCAGAAGGCCGACACCCCTCATGACGGCCAGAACAACGACATCAAAGAATAGTCGCTCCCATGGCGGGGAGCACAGGAGGTTCCTATGGACAGAGAGATGAAACGCCATTACACCCTACTGGTAGACTTTTTGGGTAAAATTTTGGGGCCGGACTACGAGGTGGCCCTGCATGAGCTGCTGGATGACTCCAATGAGATCATTGCCATCGCCAACGGCGAACTGACGGGGCGGCATTTAGGCTCCCCCCTCAGCAACAAGATGCTGGAATTCCTGACCAGCCGCCTCTATGAGACGCAGGACTACGTGCTGCGGTTTGAAAGCACCTCCGTCACCGGAAAGAAGCTGTGCTCCAACTCCCTGTTCATCAAGGATCCCCACGGCCGTCTGGTGGGCCTGCTGTGCATCAACTTTGACAGCAGCCGCTACCGGGAGCTGTCCGCCCGTGTCATGGACCTGTGCGGCAGCCTGCTGACCCCCGGTGCCCCCAGCGGCACCCACCTCATCGTGGAAAACGACGAGCACACCTATCCCTCCTCCATCGCCGGCGCCACTGCCAGCATCGTCTCCTCCGTCATTGCGGACTATCCCGTGCCGGTGGACCGTCTGACGCAGGACGAGAAGATGGAGATCATGGATGCGCTGAACCGCAAGGGCGTGTTCCTGCTGAAGGGCTCCGTGAGCCATGTGGCACGGGAGCTCCACAGCTCCGAGGCCAGCATCTACCGCTATCTGGGCAAGCTCAACAACAAGGACTGACCGTAAAAATCGGGAGGGACGGCTGCGCCGTCCCTCCCGAAAATTTCCCCTTCGCCGCATTTCCCCCTATTTCCGGGAAATTCTTCCGTCACTGTTGCAAATATCACGGTTATTTGGCAGCAGGTGTGGTATACTACCGGCAAATAGAAATAGAAAAGGAGATCTTAACTATGGCCATCGTACACGCAAACGCACAGACCTTCCCGCAGGAAGTGCTTCAGTCCAACGAAACGGTGCTGGTGGATTTTTGGGCCGCCTGGTGCGGCCCCTGCAAGATGCTGGCCCCCATTCTGGAGGAGCTGGACGGCGTGGCTCCCTGCAAGATCGTGAAGGTGGATGTGGATGAAAACCGGGCGCTGGCCCTTCAGTACGCCGTGGCCAGCATCCCCACACTGCTGGTGTTCCGCAATGGTCAGCTGGTGAACCGCTCCGTGGGTCTTATCTCCAGGGAGGACGTGCTGAAGCTGGTGCAGGCGTAAGCTTTTTAATGAAAAATGTGCGGGGCTGATGCCCCGCACATTTTCTCACAGCTGCTCCATGGTGCGGGCCACCTGCCCCTCACAGGAGCGCATGGCCTCCAGCGTCTGCTCCAGCAGCATATCCAGCTCCCAGCCCAGACGCTCCGCCCCTTGGGCGATGACGTCACGGGAGCACCCGGCGGCGAACTTCTTGTCCTTGTACTTCTTTTTCAGGCTCTTCAGCTCCATATCCTGACAGCTGCGGCTGGGCCGCATCAACGCCGCTGCCCCGATCAGGCCCGTCAGCTCATCTGCTGCAAACAGCACCTTCTCCATCTCATGCTCCGGAGCCACGTCGCAGCACAGGCCGTAGCCGTGGCTGCACACGGCGTGGATGATGTCCTCGCCGCAGCCTGCCCCCCGCAGCAGTTCCGGTGCCTTTTGGCAGTGCTCCTCCGGCCAGCGTTCAAAGTCGATGTCGTGGAGCAAGCCCACAATGCCCCAGAACTCGGCGTCGTCGCCGTAGCCCAACTCCTTGGCATACCACTGCATGACCCCCTCCACCGTCAGGGCGTGCTGCAGGTGGAACGGCTCCTGATTATACCTCCGCAGGGCGGCCCACGCCGCCTCCCGGCTGATGTGCTCTCTCATGAGAGATCCTCCTTTGTTGCTGATGTTTTCCATAGGATAGCACCATCCGCCGGACTATGCAAGCACCATCTGCTCCAACAGGCTCAGCAGCTGCCGGGCATGGCGATATTCCGCCGCCGACAGCTCCTCCCATATCTCCCGCAGACACACGTCCTCCGTGGCCTCTGCCGCCTGTGCATAGCGCAGACCGCCGCAGGTCTCGGCGTGATACCGGGTCCGCAGCACCTCCCGCCACGGCAGACTCTCCACCCGTCCCCCCTGCAAGCGGGGCTGATAGCAGCAGCCCGTCACCAGATAGTACACCCCCATGAGACGGCGGGCGTGGCTCCCCTCCTCCCCTGCCAGCTGCCGCAGCAGGCGGCGGGCAGCCACATTCGGGGCGCAGGCGGCATAGGCCAGATAGGCCCTCCGGTCCGCCAGCTCATCCTCGATGAAGTCCTGAATGAGCCGGATGCTGCCCATGGCCCTGCCTGCAAGGCAGCACCCGCTCTCCGCCGGCTCCGCCGGTATCTCCGGTGCAGCAGGCACCGCCGCAGCCCCCGTCCTCTCCGGAATATTCTCTGCCCCCGGTTCTCTCGATGGCTCCCGACAGGCGGCCCGCACCTCCGGGTACGGGTCCAGCTCCGGCGATACCCGCTGCCAGATGCGGTCGCAGCGCTGCGGGTCCATGTGCTCCATCTTCTCCATATGCAGCCCCCCTTTTCTCGCATTATTCTATGCTCCGCCGGGAAAAAACGTCCCTGTCCATTGCTTTTTCCCGAAAACTCTGCTAAAATGTATGTTTTGTAAGGCTTTTTGTGTCCTATCCCGTCCCTTTCGACGGGGTCCAATATACTCCAAAGGAGGAATCGTTCCATGCTGGAACTGAAACACATCAGTTACCGGGTGTCCACCCCCGACGGGGAACAGGACATCCTCAAGGACATCAGCATCACCATTCCCGATGAGAAGCTGGTGGTCTTTACCGGCCCCAACGGCGGCGGCAAGACCACCATGGCCAAGGTCATCATGGGTCTGGCGGAGCCCACATCGGGCCAGATCCTGTATAATGGGCAGGATATCACCCACCTCTCCATCACGGAGCGGGCCAGACTGGGCATCAGCTACGGCTTCCAGCAGCCCCCCCGCTTCAAGGGCATCACCGTCCATGACCTGCTGCTTCTGGCGGCGGGCAAGGAAAAGCTCACCAAGGACCAGTGCTGCCAGTACCTGACCCGTGTGGGCCTGTGCGCCAACGACTATCTGGAGCGTGAGGTGGATGTGTCCCTCTCCGGCGGCGAGGTCAAGCGCATCGAGATCGCCACCATTCTGGCCCGGCAGGGCAGCCTCATGATCTTCGACGAGCCGGAGGCCGGCATCGACCTGTGGAGCTTCGCCCGCCTGACGGAGACCTTCGAGCAGATCCACCAGCAGCACCGGGCCACCATGATCATCATCTCCCATCAGGAGCGCATCATCCGTCTGGCGGACGAGATCGTGGTCATCTCCGGCGGGCAGATCGCCCACCGGGGCAATACGGAGGAGATCTTCCCCCTGATTTTGGCGGACACCCTGGGCGGCTGTCCCGTACTGGAGCACAAGGAGGTGCAGCTATGATCACCGAGATCGACGCCAGCCTGCTGGAAAAGATCGCAGACCTCACCGGCAAGCCCGTGGGGGCCTTCAACATCCGCAAGGACATGGGCTGCGAGGCCCGTCAGTCCACGGAGCATATCGCCATCGACCCCCGTGCCGACGGCAAGCCCGGTATCGACATCCACTTCAAAGAGGGTACCAAGGGAGAGACCTGCCACATCCCCGTCATCATCAGCCAGACGGGCATGAGCGACATGGTGTATAACGACTTTTATGTAGCCGACGACTGCGACGTCACCATCGTGGCGGGCTGCGGCATCCACAACTCCGGCTGCGACGAGAGCCGCCACGACGGCATCCACACCTTCCACATCGGCAAGAACTGCCGCGTGCGCTACACGGAGAAGCACTACGGCGAGGACGCCAAGGGCGAGACCGGCAAGAACATCATGAACCCCCAGACCATTGTCTATCTGGGGGAGAACTCCACCATGCAGATGGACACCATCCAGATCCGGGGCATCGACTCCACCCTGCGGGACACCCAGTTCTACTGCGAGGCCGGCAGCGAGGTGGTGGTGACGGAGCGCCTGCTGACCCACGGGGCCCAGACCGCCGAGAGCGACATGACCATCCAGCTCAACGGCCAGGGGGCCAAGGGCCGTGTCATCTCCCGCTCCGTGGCGCAGGACACCTCCCGTCAGGTGTTCCACCCGGTGATGGTGGGCAACAGCCAGTGCTTCGGCCATGTGCAGTGCGACTCCATCATCATGGGGCAGGCCCACATCGAGTCCATCCCCGCCATCACCGCCAACTGTCCGGATGCCCAGCTGATCCACGAGGCCGCCATCGGCAAGATCGCCGGGGATCAGCTGCTGAAGCTGGAGACGCTGGGTCTTTCCCCGGAGGAAGCGGAGGAGACCATCCTCAAAGGCTTCCTGGCATAAACAAATCGTATATTCCCGCCGTAATTCTACCATTTGTTATCGTTTTTCTCATAAAGCTCCCCCTCCTGCCGATGCAGGAGGGGGAGCTTTCACTTACAGGTCAAATTCCTTGATGCGGGAGGTGCGCTCCTCCATGGGGACGTAGTGGCCCCGAATGGTGACGGCCCGGTAGGCCGGACGCATGATGCGGTGGCCGGTGATGACCTCCTCCATGCGGTTGGCACACCAGCCTGCAATACGGGCGGAGGCGAACAGCGGCGTGAACACATCCTCCGGGATGTCCAGCATGGTATACACCAGCCCGGAGTACATATCCACATTGGCGCACATGGGGGTGTCGCTGTGACGCCGCTCCTGCACCAGCGGGATGCCCAGCTCCTCCACCTTCTGCAGTAGGTCGAACTCCTCCTCGTACCCCTTGATCTGGGCCATGTGCCGGGCATACTTCTTCAGCAGCACCGCACGGGGATCCGACAGGGTGTAAACGGCGTGGCCCAAGCCGTAGAGCTTGCCGGAGCGATCCCCGGCCTCCCCGTCCAGCAGACGCACCAGATAATCCCGGATGGATCCGTCGTCGTGGGGATCCACATTCTCCTGAATGTAGTGGAACATCTCCATGACCTTGGCGTTGGCGCCGCCGTGGAGCGGCCCCTTCAGGGAGCCCACCGCTCCGGCGATGGCGCTGTAAGTATCCGTACCGCTGGAGGACAGCGCCCGGCACACGAAGGTGGAGTTGTTGCCGCCGCCGTGCTCGGCATGGAGCATCAGCATCATATCCAGCAGATGGGCCTCCTCCTCGGTGTAGCTTTTATCCGGACGGATCATCCGCAGGAAGTTCTCCGCCGTGCTGAGTCCCTCCTCCGGGTAGTGGATGTGCAGGGACTCGCCGCCGAAATGGTGGCGCTTGACGGCGTAGGCATTGGCCACGATGGAGGGAAAATACCCGATGAGCTCCACCGACTGGCGCAGCAGATTGTCCACCGACAGATCGTCCGGATCCGGGTCGTAGGAGTACAGCGACAGGATGCTGCGGCCCAGTTCATTCATGATGTTGCCGCTGGTGCGCCGCATGATCATCCCCTCGGTGAAGCCCTCCGGCAGTTTTCTGGCCCGGTTCATGATCTCATTGAAGTGCCGCAGCTCCCCCTGCGAGGGCAGATATCCCATCAGCAGCAGATACGCCACCTCCTCGAACCCGAAGGTTCCCTCCGCCCGGTGGGCCTCCACAATGTCGTTGAGCTCGATGCCCCGGTAGTAAAGCCTTCCGGGGATGGGGATGCGCTGGCCGTCCTGCAGCAGATAGCCCTGCACGCTGCCCACCTTGGTGACGCCCACCATAACGCCGGTGCCGTCGCTATTGCGCAGACCCCGTTTGATCTCGCCGTGGTAATATTCCTCACTGATGTGATATTCCTCCCGGATCTGACGGCTCAGCGACCCGGTGTACTCCTGAATGACACCGTTTTCCTTCATTTCCTGCTCCCTTCCCCGGTGGCCTGCTTCCCCGGCGGCTGTGATTTTCCCGTATTGTATCTCATTTTCCTCCATTTTGCAAGAAAAATTTCTGTAACTTTCAAAATATCCATGCATAACCCATTTATTTTAGATTATCTCCGGTCTGCTCACGGAAAATTTGCAAGAATTTCATTTTATTCATTCATTTTCTCTTGCATCCTGGCTTTTTTGTGTTATACTGTATCCAACAAAACCATCATCCGAAAAGGGGTGCTTACCGATGATCCAACTGCACAGCGGCAGCATCATGCTGCAGGGCGGCGTACCCGTACCCATCCCCGCCGCCGGCAGCGGCCGGGATAAGACCATGGCCTATCAGATCCTCCGCCGTCACCACCGGGGGCCGTGGGAGGGGCAGCTTCACCTGACCTTCGATAGTCTCATCTCCCACGACATCACCTATGTGGGCATCATTCAGACCGCCAAGGCCAGCGGCCTGCGGGATTTCCCGGTGCCTTACGTTCTCACCAACTGTCACAACAGTCTCTGCGCCGTGGGCGGCACCATCAACGAGGACGACCACGCCTTCGGCCTGTCTGCCGCCGTGAAGTACGGCGGAAACTACGTCCCCGCCAATCAGGCGGTGATCCACCAGTATGCGCGGGAGATGATGGCCGGCTGCGGCCGCATGATCCTCGGCTCCGACAGCCACACCCGTTACGGCGCTCTGGGTACCATGGGCGTGGGCGAAGGCGGCCCGGAGATCGTGAAGCAGCTGCTGAAAAACACCTATGACATCGCCGCCCCGCAGGTGGTGCTGGTGTGGCTCACCGGCACGCCGCCCCACGGCGTGGGTCCCCACGACGTGGCCATCGCCCTGTGCGGGGCCGTGTATGGAAACGGCTTCGCCAAAAACAGAATTCTGGAATTTGCCGGCCCCGGCGTGGCCCACCTGCCCATGGATTACCGCATCGGCATCGACGTAATGACCACGGAGACGGCGTGCCTGTCCTCCATCTGGCAGACGGACGATGCCGTGGCGGAGTACCTGACCATCCACGGACGGCCGGAGGCCTATACCCGGCTGGCCCCGGAGGAGGGCGCCTGCTATGACGCCATGATCTCCATAGACCTCTCCCGGCTGGAGCCCATGGCCGCCCTCCCCTTCCACCCCTCCGAAGCGGTGACGCTGCGGGAGCTGCTCCACGATCCCGGCGATTATCTGCGTCAGGTGGAGCAGCGGGCGGCGGAGCAGTTCGGCGGCAAGGCCACCCTCTCCCTCACCGACCAACTGGTGGACGGCAAGCTGGTGGTGCAGCAGGGGATCATCGCCGGGTGCGCCGGCGGAATGTATGACAACATTGCTGAGGCCGCCGCCATTCTCTCCGGCGGTGACGTGGGCTGCGGCCCCTTCTCTCTGTCGGTGTATCCCCCCTCCATCCCGGTGAATCTGGAGCTGATGCAAAACGGCGTGCAGCAGGCGCTGCTGGAGGCCGGGGTCCTCTTCAAGCCCTGCTTCTGCGGCCCCTGCTTCGGAGCCGGGGATGTCCCCGCCAACAACGCCCTCTCCGTGCGCCACACCACCCGCAACTTCCCCAACCGGGAGGGATCCAAGCCCGGTGACGGCCAGTTGTCCGGCGTGCTGCTGATGGACGCCCGTTCCATCGCCGCCACAGCCCGGAACCACGGTGTAGTCACCTCCGCCGCCGAGGTGGACTATCCCGCCCCGGCCCCGGTGCGCCGCACCTTCGACGGCGGGGTCTATGGCCGCCGGGTGTACTTCGGCTATGGCAAGGCCCGACCGGAGGCCCCCCTCCACTACGGCCCCAACATTGCCGAGTGGCCCGCCATCCCGCCGCTGGGAGAGGAGCTGCTGCTGCAGGTGGCCTCCGTACTGCGGGATCCCGTCACCACCACCGATGAGCTGATCCCCTCCGGCGAGACCTCCTCCTACCGCTCCGATCCCCTGAAGCTGGCGTCCTTCGCCCTGTCCCGCCGGGACCCGGACTATGTTCCCCGTGCCAAGGCCACTCAGGCGCTGGAGGAGACCCGCCGCAGCGGCGCCATACCCCCGGAACTGCAAAGCGTGCAAAAGGTCCTCTCCATCCCCGACATGGGCCGGGTGCAGATCGGCTCGGTGCTGTTTGCCAACAAGCCCGGCGACGGCTCGGCACGGGAGCAGGCCGCCTCCTGCCAGCGGGTGCTGGGGGGCTGCGCCAACCTCTGCTACGAGTTTGCCACCAAGCGCTACCGCTCCAACTGCGTCAACTGGGGGATGCTGCCCTTTACGCTGGCGGAGGGAACGGACTTCCCCGGCCGCCCCGGCGACTTCCTCTATGTGCCGCAGGTGCGGGAAAAGGTGACCCGTGGCGATGAGGAGTTCCCCGCCCTGCTGCTGACGGACAGCGGCATCCACGCCCTGACCCTTTATCTGAAAAATACCACCGCCGAGGAGCGGGAGCTGCTGCTCACCGGCTGTCTCATGAACCACTATGCGGCCCAAAATGCCGCCGAAAACCGGAGGTGAACCCCATGGAAAAAATCAAAATGCCCCACCCCATTGCGGAGCTGGACGGCGACGAAATGACCCATGTGCTTTGGGGGAAGATCAAAGAGCAGCTGATCCTGCCCTTTGTGGAGCTGAACACAGAGTACTACGACTTGGGCCTGCCCAACCGGGAGCGGACGGCGGATCAGGTGACACGGGATGCGGCGGAGGCCATCCGCCGCCTGCACATCGGCGTCAAGTGCGCCACCATCACCCCCAACCTCCAGCGACAGGAGGAGTACGGCCTGAGCCAACTGTGGAAGTCCCCCAACGCCACCATCCGGGCGGCGCTGGACGGCACGGTGTTCCGGGCTCCCATCCTCATTTCACGGGTCAAGCCTGTGGTGACCAGCTGGAAAAAGCCCGTCACCATCGCCCGCCACGCCTACGGTGATCTGTATAAGGCCGTGGAATACCGGGTCCCCGGAAAGGGAAAGGCGGAGCTGGTCTTCACCGATGAAAACGGCGTGGAGACCTCCCGCCAGACGGTGTATCAGTTCAGTGGCCCCGGCGTGGTGCAGGCCATGCACAACCGGGACGATTCCATTCTCTCCTTTGCCCGGTGCTGCTTCTCCTACGGGCTCTCCGTGGGACAGGACGTGTGGTTTTCCAGCAAGGATACCATCTCCAAGGACTACGATCAGACCTTCAAGCTGCTGTTTCAGAAGGTGTACGACGAGGAGTACCGGACGGCCTTTGAGAAGGCGGGTCTCACCTATCGCTACGCCCTCATCGACGACGTGGCGGCCAAGGTCATCCGCTCCCCCGGCGGCATCATCTGGGCCTGCAAGAATTACGACGGCGACGTGATGAGCGACCTCATCGCCGCTGCCTCCGGCTCTCTGCCCATGATGACCAGTGTACTGGTCTCCCCGGACGGCAACTTTGAATATGAGGCCGCCCACGGCACCGTCACCGATCACTTCTACCGCTGGCGGCGGGGGGAGAAGGTCTCCACCAATCCGCTGGCCACCATGGCGGCTTGGGCCGGCGCCCTCCGCAAACGGGGCGAATGGGACAAAAACCAGCGCTTAGTGGACTATGCTGACTGTCTGAAGCAGGCCGGACTGGACGTGTTTGAGGAGGGGTATCTGTCCGAGGATCTGGCCGCCCTCTGCGACCCCGCCGACCTGAAGGAGATGCCGGACAACGACCGCCTGCTCGCCCTCATCCGTCAGCGGCTGGAGGTGCTGCTGGCTTAGTGACCGGTCAGTCGTTTGTGTTTCTGTAATTCCGCCAGTCAATAACCTTCTTCTCCCCGGTTGACTTGGCGGTGCATCCCCATCCGGTCGGTGCATCGCCAATCGGTCGGTGCATCGCCATTGGGCTCCCGCCGAATCGTGCCGTCCTGTCTCGGCAGATGCTCGGCATCCCCCGCTCCTACTGATGGTGGTGTGTCATGCGGCTCTGCATGGCGTGGGTTTGCCCGCCACGCTGCTTCCGATGACCGGGATGTGATGCCGCTTTATCCGGCGGATATTTTCCCGCACCCCTCGGCGGTTCAGGAACAGGGCGGCGGCCCGCTGATTCAGTATTGGCGATTTAGTATCGGCGGTGTAGTAATATCGAGAGCAGCACCGGAGATGCAGACCGATTGGCAGCTGTCCTTCAAGAGCGGCTCCCTGTGTCTGTGCCATCCACCCTGCTGCGGCGACCCGGCAAACCGGCATTTCATGCATTATCCTGCATTTTTTCTTCAAGATATGAAACGAAACAGGCCCTGCGTCCTATGGACACAGGGCCTGTTTCGTTTCATATTACCGCCTTACTCCACGGCGTATTTTCTGGCGTATTCCCGGAAGCGGCGGTCGTATTCCTCGTTGTTCAGCTTGCCGCTGCGCAGCGTCTCGTGGATGTTCAGATTGTGCTGGGACATATCGATGACGCTGCCGGCGATGTTGGAACAGTGGTCGGAGGTGCGCTCCAGATCCGTCAGCAGGTCTGCCCACACAAAGCCCGCCTCGATGCTGCACTTGCCTTCCCGCATCCGCAGGATGTGACGGGTACGCAGCTGCTCCTTCAGCAGATCCACCACCTGTTCCAGCGGCTCCACGGCGGCTGCCGCCTGTGCATCCCCCCGGCGGAAGGCATCCGCCGAACGGTCCAAAATCTCCTCCACGGCAGCCTCCAGCACCTTCAGATCCGCCTGAGCGGCCTCGCTGAGGGTCAGCCCCTTGCTTTGCAGCTCCTCGGCAGATTCCACGATGTTCACAGCGTGGTCGGCAATGCGCTCAAAGTCCCCGATGGCCTTCAGCAGCTCTGTGGCGTTCTCACTGTCCGCCGCCGTCAGGGTCTGGCTGCTGAGCTTCACCAGATAGGTTCCCAGAATGTCCTCATAGTGATCCGTGACCTCCTCGTCGGCCCGCACCTGCTCCGCCAGCGCCGGGGTATAGTCCGTCACCGACAGCAGACTGCCGCGCAGGGCCTGCACGGCGCAGTCCGCCATCTTCATGGTCACCTCACGGCACTGACCCAGCGCCAGAGCCGGGGAGGCCAGCAGGCGCTCATCCAGCTCCGTCTTGTGCTCCGGAGCCGGGGCGTCGTGGATGACCCGCAGAGCCAGCTTCTCCAGCAGCGGGGCCATGGGCATGAGAATGGCCACGCACAACAGGTTAAAGGCGGTGTGGATCACGGCGATGCCCGGCAGGGTGGCCGCCTCCCCCAGAATGGCCGGGGCCAAAATCGCCCGGACGATGGAATAAGCCGCCAGCAGCACCGCAGAGCCGATCACATTGAAGGACAGGTGGACGAATGCGGCACGCTTGGCGTTCTTATTGGTCCCCACAGAGGACAGCAGCGCCGTGACGCAGGTGCCGATGTTCTGGCCCATGATGATGGGAATGGCGGCGCCATAACTCACCTGACCGGTGACGGCCAGCGCCTGCAGGATCCCCACGGAGGCGGAGCTGGACTGGATGACGGCCGTCAGCACCGCACCGGCCAGCAGGCCCAGCACCGGGTTCTGAAAGGCGATGAACAGCTGTCGGAAGGCCGGCACGTCCGCCAGACCACCCACGGCGGAGGACATGGTTTCCATGCCGAACATCAGCGTGGCAAAGCCCAGCAGCACCGTGCCGGTGTCCTTTTTCTTATTGTCCTTGCAGAACATGAAGAAGATGATACCCGCCAGCGCCAGCACCGGCGTAAAGGAGGTGGGCTTCAGGAGCCGCACCCATATGCTGTCGCCGCTGATGCCGCCCAGACTCAGCAGCCATGCCGTCACCGTGGTGCCGACGTTGGCCCCCATGATGACGTTGATGGCCTGCCGCAGGGTCATGAGACCGGAGTTGACGAAGCCCACCACCATCACCGTGGTGGCCGAGGAGCTCTGGATCACCGCCGTGACGCCAAGGCCCGTGAAAAATCCCGCCAGACGGCCGGTGGTCATCTTGCCCAGCAGGGAACGCAGGCGGCCCCCGGCCCGGCGTTCCAACGCCTGTCCCATCAGCGTCATGCCGAACAGGAACAGACACAGCCCTCCCAGCATGGTCAATACATCAAAAATACTCATAAGCGTTTTCCTCTCCGCCGCCACCGGGCGGCACCTTTTTTTACACAGTTTTTCCCAAATATTCTATCTAATCAGTACTTTACCGGCGGCAGATAAAATCCAAAAGCGGAGTTTTGTAAAATCCATGTAAAATCTTACCCGGTGGAGGGCGTCGGGACAGCAGGCGGGGAAGCTCGACGGAAAAGCAGGATTTATGTCTCATATGTGGAAAAAAACACGTCTACCCCCTTGCAGACTTTTTGCGGATGCTGTATCATGGAGAATGTCCGGGAATCGGCCGGACAAAATAACAAAAAGAGGAGAGAAAACAATGGAACGTATCTTCCACCTGAAGGAGAACGGCACGACTGTGAAAACAGAGATCCTGGCCGGTCTCACCACGTTCATGACGATGGCCTACATCATCGCCCTGAACCCCAATCTGCTCACCGGCTTCCAGACCGGAACGCCCCTGTGGAACGGCGTATTCCTCGCCACCTGCATCGCCTCCGCCATTGGCACGGTGTGCATGGCCTTCCTGGCCAACAAGCCCTTTGTTATGGCCCCCGGCATGGGCCTGAACAGCTTCTTCGCCGTGGTGGCGGGCAACGTGGCCGCTATGCTGAACACCGACTACACCAGCGCCTTCCAGGCGGTACTGTGCATCATCCTGGTGGAGGGCATCGTGTTCCTGCTGCTGAGCGTGTTCAACATCCGTGATAAGATCGTTCACGCCATCCCTCTGGGCGTGCGGCTGGGCATCGGCCCCGCCATCGGCCTGATGCTGATGAATATCGGCGTTGGCTCCAACGTGGGCGTTTACGCCGAGGGGAACGGCTACACCGATCCCTTCTATGTCATGCGTGACTTCTTCGGCGCCATGACCCCCAGCGTCATCAAGGATCACATGGGCGCCGAGTACAGCACCATGGTCCTGACCGTCATCACCATGTTCGTGGGTCTGTTCGTCATCATCCTGCTGGCCAAGAAGGGCGTCAAGGCCGCCGTGCTGGTGGGTATGCTGGCTTCCTCCGTGATCTACTGGGCCGGTGAGGCCATCTTCCTGCACGTGAACCCCTTCGCCTCCCTGCAGGGTGCCTCCTTTGTGCCTCCCTTCCACGACATGGCTGCCACCACCCTGTTTAAGTTCGACTTCACCGACTTCTTCCGCATCGGCTGGTTTACCGCCATCACCCTGGTCATTACCTTCTGCATGATCGATATGTTCGACACCATCGGCACACTGGTGGGTACCGCCTCCCGTGCCGGTATGACCGACAAGGACGGCAATATGCCCAACATGAAGGAGGCCCTGACCTCTGACGCCATCGGCACCGTGGCCGGTGCCTGCTGCGGTACCTCCACCGTCACTACCTTTGTGGAGTCCGCCTCCGGCGTGGAGGCCGGCGGCCGCACCGGTCTGACGGCTCTCACCACCGCCGTGATGTTCCTGGCCTGCATCTTCATCGCCCCCATCGCCGCCATCATCCCCGCTGCGGCCACCTCCTCCGCTCTGATCTATGTGGGCATCCTGATGCTGCAGGGCCTGAAGAATGTGGACTTCAACGATCTGGATCAGATCGTCCCCGTGTTCATCATGCTCATCGCCATGCCCATCTCCGGCTCTATCGGCCACGGCATCGGTCTGGCCATGATCTCCTACACCATCATCAAGGTGTTCTCCGGCAAGGCCAAGGACGTGTCCGTCCTGACCTATGTCATTGCCGCCCTGTTCATTGTGAAGTTCTTCGCAGTGGTGTAAGGCGAGCTATCCCCAATTAGGAGGGAATACGCCGTATGGATTATTATCTTCTGACGGATCTGGCTGCACAGGTGGGACACGGTCTCGCCATCAGCGGCGCAGAGACCTTTCGGGTGGAGGATACCATACGGCGTATTCTTCGTGCCTACGGCATCGAGTGTGAGGTGTTCGCCATCCCCAACTGCCTGACCATCAGCTTCGAGGCCGCCAACGGCAAGCCCCTGACCATCATGAAGCGCATCGGCTTCCACGGCAACGATCTGGATGCGGTGGAGCAGTTCAATGCTCTGAGCCGCCGCATCTGCCGGGAGACCCCGGAGGTGGAGGTAGCGGTGCAGTGGCTGGAGGAGACGCAGGCCGCCTGCCGGAGGTACTCCCTGCCGGTGTACTATCTGGGCCACTATCTGGGGGCCTTCGGCTTCTGCTTTGTCTTTGGCGGCACCCTGCGGGACAGCCTGTGGGCGGGGCTGTTGGGGCTGATCATCGGTCTTGTCAACGGGTTTTTGAACCGGCTGGAGGTGAACCCCTTCTTTCGCACCATCGCCGCCTCCTTCTTCATGGCGGCTCCGGCATATCTGGCGGCCAGTCTGGGGTGGATGGATTCCGTGGACTCTTCTATCATCGGCGCACTGATGATCCTGGTGCCGGGGCTGCTCATCACCAACTCCATGCGGGATATCATCTACGGCGATACCAACTCCGGTATCAACCGCATCGTGCAGGTGCTGCTGTCGGCCTTCGCCATTGCACTGGGTACAGCGGCGGCGTGGCGCATCACCTCCGGGCTGTACGGCCTGCCGGTAAGCACCGGTGTGGTGCATCCCTTCTGGGTGCAGGGTCTGGCGGTGCTGGTGGGCTGCGTGGGCTTCGCCATCCTCTTCAACGTACACGGCGGCGGAATGTGGCTGTGTACGCTGGGCGGCGTGGCCACGTGGATGGTATACCTGCTGGCGCAGCAGCTGGGTTATGGTGTTTACAGCATGAACTTCTTCGCCACGCTGGTGGCAGCCCTCTATGCCGAGACCATGGCCCGCATCCGGAAGTATCCGGTGACGTCGTATCTGGTGGTGTCCACCTTCCCGCTGCTGCCGGGGGCAGGCATTTACTATACCATGAGCCTGGGGCTGGCGGGAGACTTCCATGCGGCGCTGGCCAAGGGCCTGGAAACGGCGGGCATCGCCGGGTGTCTGGCGGTGGGGATCCTGCTGGTGTCCACCCTGTTCCGCCTGCCGGCGGAGTGGAAACGTCGGCACGGCAAGAATTAAGTGCCAAGCCCCATATACCAAGAAACAAGGACTGCGGACATTGTCCGCAGTCCTTGTTTGATTGAGGGGATGGTTTTCTGTTAGGCGTATGATTTGCAGGGTGAGGGAATCAATCCAGCAGCATCAACAGCTCCTTGGCCTTGACGGCCTGCCCCTCCTTCACCCGGATCTCCCGGACCTTGCCGGCGGTGCGGGCGGTAACGGCCGTCTCCATCTTCATAGCCTCGATGGTCATGAGTACCTGATTCTCCTCCACGGTGTCGCCGGGCTGCACATGGATCTTGGACACCATGCCGGGGATGGAGGCCCCCACCTGACGGGGGTCGCTCTCGTCGGCCTGCACCACCTGACGGGTCTTTTCCGAGGCATTGGGGTCACGGACCGCCACCTCACGGCGCATTCCGTTCAGCTCGAACTGGACATTGATGGTGCCGTCATCGTTGTGGTCACCCAGCCCCAGATACTTGATGACCAGTGTCTTGCCGTCCTCGATGTTGATCTTGTTGGTCTCGCCCAGCGCCATGCCGTTGAAGAACACATGGCTGCCCATACGGGTGATATAGCCGTACTCCTTGCGGTGGCGGCAGAAGTCCTCATATACCTTGGGGTACATGGCGTAGGAGATCAGGTCCTTGCGCTCCGGATCGTCCCGGAACTTCCGCACCTCCTGCTCCAGCTGGTCAAAGTCCACCGGCGGCAGCAGCTTGCCGGGACGGCAGGTGATGGGCTCCTCGCCCTTCAGGACCACCTTCTGCAGATCCTCCGGGAAGCCCCATGCGGGCTGGCCCATCATGCCCTTGAAGTAGGACACCACGGAATCCGGGAAGGCCAGTGCCTTGCCCCGCTCCACGATATTCTCCGGGGTCAGGTCGTTCTGCACCATGAAGATAGCCAGATCGCCCACCACCTTGGAGGAGGGCGTCACCTTCACCGGGTCGCCCAGCATATCGTTGACGGTCTTATACATCTCCTTGACCTCCTCAAAGCGGTCGCCCAGACCCAGCGACTCCACTTGTGGCCGCAGGTTGGTGTACTGACCGCCGGGGATCTCGTAGCGGTAGATGTCGGTGGTAGAGGTTTTCAGGCCGTGGTCGAAGCTCTCATACCGCAGGCGCACATCCGCCCAGTAGTTGGACAGCTCCTGCACCCGCCGCAGGTCCAGCCCGGTGTCCCGCTCCGTTCCCTGCAGGGCGGCCACCAGCGCATCCAACGAGGGCTGGCTGGTAAGACCCGCCAGCGGGGCGCAGGCGGCATCCACCACATCCACACCGGCCTCGGCGGCCATCAGCAGGGCCGCCACCTGATTGCCGGTGGTGTCGTGGGTATGCAGGTGGATGGGGATGCCGATCTCCTGCTTCAGGGTGGACACCAGCTTCTTGGCGGCGTAGGGCTTCAGCAGGCCGGACATATCCTTAATGGCCAGCATATGGGCGCCACGGTGCTCCAGCTCCTTGGCAAGGTCCACATAGTATTTCAGGGTGTACTTATCCTTGCTGGGATCCAGAATGTCGCCGGTGTAGCACATGGTGGCCTCCAGCAGCTTATTCTGGTTCAGCACCTCGTCCATGGCCACCTCCATGCTGGGGACCCAGTTCAGGGAGTCAAACACACGGAACACGTCGATGCCCCGCTCCGCCGCCTCCTTGATAAAGCTGCGGACCAGATTGTCGGGATAGTTGGCATAGCCCACCAGATTGGAGCCACGCAGCAGCATCTGGAAAGGGATGTTGGGGATCTTCTCCCGCAGCAGCCGCAGCCGCTCCCACGGGGACTCGTGGAGGAAGCGGTAGGCCACGTCGAAGGTGGCGCCGCCCCACATCTCCAGCGAGAAGCAGTCCCGCAGGATATCCGCCACACCGTCGGCGCCCTTCACCATGTCACGGGTGCGCATCCGGGTGGCCAGCAGGCTCTGGTGGGCGTCCCGCATGGTGGTGTCGGTGAGCAGCAGCTTCTTCTGCTCCAGCACCCACTGGCTCACGGCCTTGGGGCCCTTTTCATCCAGCAGCTGCTTCAGGCCGGGGCCCAGCGGGGCCCGAGGCTGGGGGAAGCGGGGGGTGTCGTACTGATGGCGCTCGGCATTGGGATTGGCCACCTGGATCTCCGCGATGTACCGCAGGACACGGGTGGCCCGGTCACGGGAGTCCACGATGTCAAACAGCTCCGGCGTCTCGTCGATGAACTTGGTGTGGCAGCGGCCCGCCACGAAATCCGGATGGGCCAGAATGTTGGTGACAAAGGGGATGTTGGTCTTGACGCCCCGCACCCGTACCTCGTTGATGGCACGGGCTGCCTTGCGGCAGGCGGCGGGGAAATTATGATCCCAACTGGTGACCTTCACCAGCAGCGAGTCGTAGTAGGGGGAGATGACGGTACCCACGTCGGCATTGCCGCCGTCCAGCCGGACGCCGAAGCCACCGGAGGAGGAGTAGGCCGTGATCTTGCCGTTGTCCGGGGCAAAGTTGTTGGCGGGGTCCTCGGTGGTCACACGGCACTGGATGGCGTAGCCGTCGACGTGGACGTCCTCCTGCCGGTTCAGGCCGATCTCCGGGTGACTCAGGGGATACCCGGCGGCAATGAGGATCTGGCTGCGGACGATATCCACGCCGGTGACCATCTCCGTCACCGTATGCTCCACCTGAATGCGGGGGTTCATCTCGATGAAGTAGTAGCCGCCGTTCTTATCCACCAGAAACTCCACCGTACCGGCGCTGACGTACCCCACCGAGCGGGCAATTTTCACGGCATCCCGGCGCAGCGCCTCCACCGTCTCCTGCGGAACGGACCATGCCGGGGCGAACTCCACCACCTTCTGATACCGCCGCTGGAGGGAGCAGTCCCGCTCGCCCAGATGATAGACGTTGCCGTGCTGGTCCGCCAGGATCTGCACCTCGATGTGCTTGGGCTCCACCAGATATTTCTCCATGAAAATATCGCCGCAGCCGAAGGCCTTCTCCGCCTCGCTGTGGACCAGCTCATAGGCGGTGCGGACCTCCTCCGGGCTGTCGCAGCGGCGCATCCCACGACCGCCACCGCCGGCCGCCGCCTTCAAAATCACCGGGAAGCCGAAGGACACCGCCTTCTCCACAGCGTCCTCTGCGTCCCGCAGAGGCTCCGTGCAGCCGGGGATGATGGGAACACCACAGGCCAGAGCGATCTCCTTGGCGCTGAGCTTGTCGCCCATCTGCCCCAGCACCTTGGCAGAGGGGCCGATGAACAGGATGCCGTTTTCCTCGCAGGCTCTGGCAAAGTCTGCGTTCTCCGACAGGAAGCCGTAGCCGGGATGGATGGCGGTGACGCCCCGGCGCTTGGCCAGTCCGATGATGCCGGGGATGTCCAGATACGCCCCCAGCGGGGATTTCTTCTCCCCCACCAGATACGCCTCGTCCGCCTTGGTGCGGAACAGCGAATAGGTGTCCTCATTGGAGTAGATGGCCACCGTGTGGATGCCCAGATCGTGGCAGGCACGGAAAATGCGGATGGCAATTTCGCCACGGTTGGCCACCAGCACCTTTTGGATTTCTTTGGTCTGCATGACCCATCGCCCCTTTCTGTCTCGTGGACATTTGTTTGCACATATTATACCATAGACCTCCCCCGCCTTGCAGAGGGCAAACAGCACAAATCGCCTTTTTGTTCACTCTCACAAGGCTACCGTGGATTTTCTCCGCAAATTTGGAAGCTTTTCCCCTTTCGCCTGCGGTCGGCATCAAGAAGCCGTATCAAAAGCTCCCTCCGGCGCTTTCACGGTATCCCCCAGCCCCGTTTTTCCGGCGGAACGTTCGGAATGAATCGTACCGCCGGGTCGGCTTTTTGCACAAACGCTCTCCTTCACCGCATCCCCCCAAGGCCCTCAAACGCCATCAACGCCGCATCCCGAACCGGGGTGCGGCGTTGATGGTAAATAAAGGAAGTAGGAAAGAGTAGCAAATTCAGCGCCCCATCGGCGGGGGCGGCGGCTCAGCCGCCCAGATATGCCTTCTTGATGGAGTCGGACTCCGCCAGCTCACGGCCGGTGCCGGAGAGTGCGATCTTTCCGGATTCCAGCACATAGGCCCGGTCCGCCACCTGCAAGGCCATTTCGGCATTCTGTTCCACCAGCAGGATGGTGGTGCCGGACTGGTGCAGCTCCCGGATGATAGCGAAGATCTGTCCCACCAGAATGGGGGCAAGGCCCATGGAGGGCTCGTCCAGCATCAGCAGCTTGGGGTGGCTGATCAGCGCCCGGCCCATAGCCAGCATCTGCTGTTCGCCGCCGGAGAGCGTCCCCGCCACCTGATCCCGCCGCTCTTGCAGGCGGGGGAAGCGGGTGAAGATATCCTTCAGCTCCTCACGGGTGGGCTTTTTGTGGAGGTAGGCCCCCATCTCCAGGTTCTCCAGCACCGTCATCTGCTGGAAGATACGGCGGCCCTCCGGCACGTGGGCCAGCCCCTTATATACCAGATTGTGGCTGGGGGTGTGGGTGATGTCCTCCCCCAGAAACTCGATGCTGCCGGTACGGGAGTGCATCATGCCGGAGACGGTTTTCAGGGTGGTGGATTTTCCGGCGCCGTTGGCGCCGATCAGGGCCACCACCTCGCCGGGGCGCACCTCGAAGGAGACGTTCTTCAGTGCATGGATCTTGCCGTAGTAGACGTTGATATCCTTAACCTTCAGCATCGTCCTTGGCTCCTTTCTTCCCCAGATACGCCTCGATGACGGTGGGATTGGCTTTGATGTCGGCAGGGCTGCCCTTGGCGATGACCTTGCCGTAGTTCAGCACGCAGATACCCTCGCAGATACCCATGACCAGATTCATGTCGTGCTCGATGAGCAGAATGGCGATCTGGAAGGTATCCCGGATGCGGCGGATGTTCTCCATCAGCTCCGCCGTCTCGGAAGGGTTCATGCCCGCCGCCGGCTCGTCCAGCAGCAGCAGCAATGGCCCGGAGGCCAGCGCCCGGACGATCTCCAGACGGCGCTGTGCGCCGTAGGGCAGGCTCCCCGCCTGTGCATGAGCCAGATCCGCCATGCCGAAGAAGTCCAACATCTCCAGCGCCGTGGCCTCCGCCTGACGCTCCGCCTTGCGGTAGCCGAAGCCGTGGGTCACGGCGGCCAGCAGGTTCTCCCGGACGCTATTGTGCATCCCCACCTTCACATTGTCGATGACGCTCATATCGTTGTACAGCCGGATATTTTGGAAGGTACGGGCGATGCCCATGCGGCTGACCTGATGGGTGGACTTGCCCGCCGTTGGCATCCCATTGATGAGGATGCTGCCCCGGGTGGGCTGATAGACGCTGGTGAGGAGGTTAAAGACCGTGGTCTTCCCGGCTCCGTTGGGGCCGATCAGTCCGGCGATCTCCGTGCGGCCGATGGTGAGAGTGAAGTCATCCACGGCGGTCAGACCGCCGAAATCGATGCCCAGTCGGCTGGCCTCCAGCACGGGGGCGTAGCGGACATCACGCTCCGGCACCAGCGCGCGGCTGGGGTACGGAACCAGCGGCGAATCCGGCAGCCGCACACCGGCAGTTTTCAACTCTTTCATTTCTTCGCCGCCTCCTTTTTCGTTTTCTCCTTCCGGGTCTTTCCAAGGCTCAGCAGGGCTTTCAGGGACCACCGGCCCTTCCACTCCGCAAACTGCGGGGAGGAGTTCAGCAGCATAATGACGATCAGCAGTACGGAGTAGGCCAGCATCCGGTAGTCTGCCACCTGACGCAGTACCTCCGGCAGAGCCCGCAGGATGATGGTGGCGATGATGGAGCCCCGGATGGAGCCCATGCCGCCCAGCACCACGATCACCAGAATTTCGATAGACATATTGTAGTCAAACATGGCGGGCTTGATGTTGGCCAGCGTATGACCGTACAGCACGCCGGCCATTCCGGCGAAGAAAGCCGCCAGCACGAACACCATCAGCTTGTAATACGTCACGTTGACGCCGTTGGACTCGGCGGCGATGCGGTTATCCCGGATGGCCATGATGGCCCGGCCATGGCGGGAGTTTTTCAGATTCATCATCACCAGCACCACCAGAAAAATCAGCACGATGGCAAAGGGCAGCAGTGTCCGGGTATCGGCGTAGATGTCGCTGGTATCCAACCCCTTGGCGCCGCCGGTGACGGAGAGATTGTTGATGATGGTCTTGATGATCTCGCCGCAGGCCAGCGTCACGATGGCCAGATAGTCGCCCTTGAGCCGCAGGGCAGGCAGGCCCACCAGCAGGCCCACCACCGCCGCCGCCACGCCGCCCAGCAGCATGGACAGAGGCATCCGCACTCCGATGGGGACGCTCTGCGCCAGCTGAATGGAGAGCAGGCAGCCGGTGAACAGGCCCACGGACATGAAGCCCGCATGGCCCAGCGACAGCTCACCCAGCAGGCCCACCACCAGATTCAGGGACACCGCCATGACGATGTAGCAGGCCATGGAGATGAGCATATTGGAGATCTGCCGGCTGGCAGTTCCAGAGTAAATGAGGGCAGCGGAGCCGCCGCAGAGCAGGGCGGTGATGAGCAGCGTCACGGCGTTGCCGCTGAGGCGCCGTGCGCCGGAGGTCATATTCTTTCCCATAGCTTACACCTTCTCACTGATACGCTTGCCCAGCAGGCCGGTGGGCTTCACCACCAGCACCGCCACCAGCACGCCGAACACGATGGCGTCGGCCCACAGGGTGGAAATATACGTCTTGGAGAGCTGCTCGATAACGCCCAGCAGCACACCGCCCAGCATAGCGCCGGGAATAGACCCGATGCCGCCAAACACGGCTGCGGTAAAGGCCTTGATGCCGGGCATGGCGCCGGTGGTGGGCCGGATATAGGTGTAGGCCGCTCCGTAGAAGATGGCGGCCACGCCCGCCAGCGCCGAGCCGATGGCAAAGGTGACGGTGATGGTGCGGTTGACGCTGATGCCCATCAGCTCTGCCGCCTCCTTATCCTCCGACACCGCCCGCATGGCCTTGCCCATCCGGGTACGGTTGATAAACAGGGACAGCCCCACCATGATAATGGCCGTCACCGCCATGGTGGCGATGGTGATGCCATCGATGTACACGCCGCCCAGCTCCACGCTGGGGATGGTGAACAGCACCGGAAAGGCCTTCTGCTCCGAGCCGTAGATCAGCAGCGCCAGATTTTGCAGCAGGTAGCTGACACCGATGGCGGTGATCAGGACCGCCAACGGCGGGGCCTGCCGCAGAGGCCGGTAGGCCAGAAATTCAACGGTGATGCCCAGCAGGGCGCAGACGGCGATGCTGATGAGGATAGCCACCAGCGGCGGCATCCCCAGCGTCAGCACGGAGGTGACAACGGCATAGGCTCCCACCATGATGATATCGCCGTGGGCGAAGTTCAGCATCTTGGCGATGCCGTAGACCATGGTATAGCCCAGAGCCATCAGCGCATAGATGCTGCCGAGGCTCAGACCGCTGATAAGGGTCTCGATCAATCGGGTCATAAATCAGTTTCCTCTCTTTCTTCCAGATATCCCTCCCTGTCCGGAGGGCGGGCCGGGCGGCACAATACTGCCGTGCCGGAGATACACCGGCAGGCACTGTTCTGCCGTTCGGTAGACTGGGTGCTCTCCGGGGCCGAAGCCCCGGAGAACACCCGGTCACTTAGCCAAGCAGGCTGGTGGTGCCGTCGGCGGCGAACACCATGGCCTTGGCGTTCTTGGCGGGCTCACGGGTGGCGTCCCACTGCATGGTGCCGGTGAGGCCGTCCACGGTGATGGTGTACATAGCATCCACCATGGCGGAGGTGAAGTCGGCATCAGCAGGGGTCTTGCCGCAGGCCTCCATGGCCGCCTTCACGGCGTACACGGCGTCGTAGGCGTCGGCGGCGAACTGGTCAGGGGCGGAGCCGTGGAGCTTGGTGAACTTGTCCACGAAGGTCTGGGTCTTGGTGTCGGGAGCGTCCACGGCGAAGGGGGTCAGCATCATGACGCCCTCCAGCATAGTCATATCGGAGACCTTGGTCTGCAGGCCGTCCAGACCGTCGCAGCCAAAGACCTTGATGCCGTCCAGCTTGCCCTGAGCCTGGGTCAGGAACACGGAAGCCTCAGCGGCATAGATGGGCAGGAACACCAAATCGCAGCCGGAATCACGGATGGCGTTGATCTGGGTGGAGAAATCCGTCTTGGTGCCCTCGGTGAAGGCCTGCTGGGTGACGATGGTCAGACCCCGCTGGGCCGCCTGAGTGGTGAAGGTCTCCACCAGACCGGCAGAGTAGTCGATATCGGACTGATAGAACACGGCGATCTTACTGCCCAGCTTGTTGTCAGCGATATAGTTGGCAGAGGCAGTACCCTGTGCCGGGTCGTTGAAGCAGACACGGAAGGCCTTGTCGTTGCTCTGAATGCACTTCTCGGCAGAGGAGGTACAGGTGACGACGAGTACGTTGTCGTTCTTGGCGGCGGTGATGACGGACTGGGCCTCGCCGGACAGCACGCAGCCCAGAGAGACGTTCATCTTGTCGTCCATCAGCTTACCAAAGGCGGAAATGGCGGAGTCGGGATCGCCCTGAGAGTCCTCGGTCTGCAGCTTGAGCTGCCAGCCGTTGACGCCGCCGGCGGCATTGATCTCCTCCACAGCCACCTGAGCGCCGTCACGGGTGGAGGTACCATAGTGGGCGTAGTCACCGGTCATGGGGCCGATGAGGCCCAGCAGCAGAGTCTGGTCGCTTCCGCCGTTGCTGTCATCGCCGCCCTTGCCGCCGCATCCGGCCAGCAGGCCCAGCAGCATGGCCAGCGTCAATACCATACATACAAGTTTCATTCCCTTTTTCATGTTTCTTTCCTCGATTCTTGTAGGTTTTATTTTCAGCCGGTGGGCTTAAAAATACAAAAGAAAAACGGCCTTGCTCTTGCAGCAAAGCCGTCGGCCAAGTTTCTGTCCCGGACTATTCTGCCGGAAACCACTCGACGCTGCGCCTTACTGCGGGATGCGGAATAATTCGTACCAGTACGATCAGAACCAGCAGGATCGCCAGAGCCACCAGTACCCCCAGCAGAACGGACAGCAAAATGGACACCGCCAGAATGGCAGTGTCCAGAGCAAACAGATAGGAGGCGGTGCGGGAGGCAGACTGAGTGGCCGGTGCGCAGCACGCATCGGCAGCATGAGTACGGTTACAGGTGGAAGTGTACTTCATGACGTCTGTCTCCTTTCCAAAGGCTGGCCCCCACGGGCGGGCCGCTTGATGTTGCATAGTTTACCGGTTTTATATGCAAAAGTCAATGGGGGGTATGTCGAATTTACTGCCCCGCAGCCCCGCATTTTATACAGTTTTCACAAACTTGCAGGAAACTTTACGGAAATTAAGTTTCCTTAGGCGAAATATTTGTGGATATCCTCTTTCCATGTCGCCCGGAAGATCGAAAAAAGGGGATGCTCCCCTCTGGAAGAGCATCCCTTAGAGCATCCCCTTTTATACGAAAGTATCAGCGTTTAGTTCTTGACTACGGTGTACCAATCGCCGTTCTGCACGACATGGTAGCCGTCAGCAATGAAGATTTCACCTTCGCCGACAGTGACATTGGACGGGTCAAACTGATAGAACGAGCCGCCTTTAACGGTGATAGTGGCAGCATCGTTGTCATTGCAGTTCAGCGTCCAAGCCGGGTTGACACACTTAAAGGTGCCGCCTTCGATGGTGATCTTCGCATTGTCCTCTGCATAAATCAGGGACAGCGCGGAACCCGCAGGAGCCTGATTTGCAAATTCGCCGCCCTTGATGATAATCTCGGATCTACTGGAGGCGCAGACGGCCATCGCATAGTTGCTGACATAAGTGCCGTAAACCGTTGTAGCATCTACGGTAATCTTTGCAGTACCCGTTCCGTGAATTGCACCGGCTGTGCCGTTTGCCTGAATGTTGCCGGTCACTGTATGTTCGCCGTCAGTATATTCCACGCGATTGAGCACAGTAGCCGCATTTGCATCGTAATTGTTATCAAAGCTGTCGCTTTCCACAGTCGCCTGAGTAGCGCGCACCTCAATGCCGAGGCCGGAGACAGAGGAAGGTCTGTGCCTTGAAGCATTGGCTTCGTTGCCGACTGAGGTGGGCATATAGATTGCTACGGCAAAGGGTTCGGACTCTTCTCCTGCTTTCAGAGTAATCCATCCGTCGGTGAGCATAACATCCTTCGCCAAAGTCTTTTCGGTGGCGGCAATGGCAGACCAAACATCCTCGCGGTTTGCAAACTTGGTCGCGGTCTCGGCAGTGCCAATCTTCAGATAATTGTCCACACGGTACCAATCGCCGTTAACATTTTTCCCTCTGTTGGAGGTGTAGTTTTTGGAGAAGCCGGCCTCATATTTCAGAGCCAGATTGCCGGCGTTTACAATCTTCAGATAGACCACCTGTGTGTAACCCGGCTCCCACAGGGCATTGTCGTCAAAGAGCTTGGTCTGATCGGTGGCTTCCTTCCATGTCTGCATATCGGTGCTGTACATGAGCTTGACATCCAGATTCCCCGCCTGGATCTTATTGACACCGGTGCTTGCGGTGTCGGTGAACCATGCAAAGGTAGCGCCTACCAGCATGGCCAGGCACAGAACCATGGCCACGACGCTGCCCAGCAAGGCCCGTTTGGTACTCTTGCGGTTTGTCATAATATCTGCCTCCTATTTTTTGCGTGTGCGGGTCTTGGCCGTTGGGCTTTGTGGGGGATGCGGGGAATACGGATCGCCACGTCGGGGCTGCGCCCCTCCTCAGAATAACGCCCTCTTTGACCCCTCCTTATCGTTTCTCTGAAACGATAGACGCCCATGGGCGTCCCGGCGCGCACTTTTACGCAGGCATATTACCACTTATATGGACACAATGCAAGTCCCTTTTTGTCAAAAACTGTCATTTTTTCTGGAATTTTCTGTATCCCACTCCCCGGCACGACAAAAGGGCCTTGCTCCTCGCCGCAAGGCCCTTATTTTTCTCAGATACTTTCGGGAGAGCGCTTACTTGCTCACCGTGTACCAAGTGTCGCTGCCGTCAACAGTGGAGGTCGTGGTGCAGCCAGCACCCAGAGTGATCTTGCCGGTTTTGGCATTGACCGGGTCTACCGTTGTCACGCCGGGATTATAGTTCTTGAAGCTGCCGCCGTTTACCGTAATGGTGCAGCCGGCGGTAGCATTATCCTGGTGGTTCAGCACATAATACGTCCCATTGCTGGGGGTGGCCGTCTCGAACTTACCGCCGTTAATGGTCACCGTAGCCTTGCTTCCGCTGCTCATGCTGGTGTAGACGAAGATACAGGAGGTCCCCTCGCTGGTACCATAGAAATGGCCGCCGTTGATGGTCAGCCTGCCATAGTTGCCCGCACGAACCGCAGAGGTCACCTTGTTTGCGTAGGTCTTATCCGAGCCGTATACCGCACCGGTCTGGCCCTCGCTGCTGTCATTGATAGTCAGCTTGCCATTCCTGCCGCCGATATAAAACACGCTGCCGTTATTAGGCTTTACGCCCGCTGCATACTCCAGCCGGATGGAGTGGCCGTTCAGATCCACGGTCACGGTCTTGCCGGACAGATAGATCTCGTCGGTGACCACGATATCGTCCACCAGCTTGAAGTAGTAGCCCTTGGCATCTTCCATCTTCAACGCCTGCTCACCGGTAGCCACCAGATAGGGGTTCGCCTTGGTGCCTTTGCCGCCGTTGAAAACACTGCTGGAGGTCACCACAGTGAAGGGAGAGAAATCATCGGTGCTGAAGGTCAGCAGGCCGGTGGCAGCATCATAATAGTAGGTGTCGTTGGCCGCCTTGACCGCCTCGGCGCTCTCCGCCTTGGTCAGCGGTGTCTCGGAGTGATAGAACCCGATCACGTTCAGCTTCTTCTCCAGCTGCAGGGCGATGGTAAAGAACTTGCCGTCCGCTGCCGTGACCTTGTTGCCGTTCTGATCCTCCAGACGAACCTCGGTGGTAACGGCGTTGGTGCCGGTGACGATCTCAATGTTGGCCGGAGTCTGCCCTTCTGTCTTGACCAGCGTCAGCTTTCCGGCATCGGTGCTGCCTGCGGGAATGGTAGCGATCACGGTGGGGTCCTTCTCACGGTCCTGAATCACCGTGTCGCCGTCGGTATTCACATCGCCCACAGCCACCACGGGATAGGTGGCGTTGGCATCGTAGGTGTTGTTGAAGCTGTCACTCTCCACGGTGTTCTGGGTGGCCACCACGGTGATGGCGATGCCGTCAATAGACTCGTTCATGTAGTCGTTGCCGGCGGACTCCTGCATATGACCCTTGATGGTGAAGGCGGCGCCCTCTTCCCCGGCCTTCAGCTGCATCTCGGTCAGGTTGATATCCGCATCATTGATGGTCCAGTCGATGACATCATTCAGCTTGGCGCTGCCGTTGATGCCGGTGATGGCCACCTTGTACTTCAGGGCCAGATTGCCCTTGTTCACCACACGCAGCTCCGGCAGCTCATAGGTGCAGCCCGGCTCCCACAGAATGGTTTCGTTTTCAGCGCCAGCGGCCTTCTTGAATTCCAGCTGCCTGCCCTGTGCATCGGCCCAGCTGGTGACGTTGCCATTCTCGTCCCATGCAGTGGCGTACTGGAGCTGGACATCCAGATTGCCGGCCTGGATCTTGTTGACACCGGTGCTTGCGGTGTCGGTGAACCATGCAAAGGTAGCGCCTACCAGCATGGCCAGGCACAGAACCATGGCCACGACGCTGCCCAGCAAGGCCCGTTTGGTACTCTTGCGGTTTGTCATAATATCTGCCTCCTATTTTTTGCGTGTGCGGGTCTTGGCCGTTGGGCTTTGTGGGGGATGCGGGGAATACGGATCGCCACGTCGGGGCTGCGCCCCTCCTCAGAATAACGCCCTCTTTGACCCCTCCTTATCGTTTCTCTGAAACGATAGACGCCCATGGGCGTCCCGGCGCGCACTTTTACGCAGGCATATTACCACTTATATGGACACAATGCAAGTCCCTTTTTGTCAAAAACTGTCATTTTTTCTGGAATTTTCTGTATCCCACTCCCCGGCACGACAAAAGGGCCTTGCTCCTCGCCGCAAGGCCCTTATTTTTCCGGGAACTTCGCTGCCATTACCGCAGCTGCGCCGTGAACACGATCTCCCCCGGTTGAGGGCATTGGGCCCGGATGAAGCCGTGGTGTCCCTCGGCAATGCTCCGGGCGATGGACAGCCCCACACCGAAGCTGCCGTCGGCGGAGCGGGCCTGATCCGACCGATAGAACCGGTCAAAGAGCTTCTCTGTCTCCCCCTCGGCCAGCGGTGTACAGGCATTGCTGCACCGCAGGACGACGCCCCGTTTTCCCTTCTCCAGCACAAACCGGATGGGTGTCTCCGGCAGGGCATACTTCACAGCGTTATCCAGCAGGATAGACACCAGCTGCCGCACGGCGTACTCATCGCCGCAGTAGGTAAGCCCCGGCACGATAGCAAGCTCCAGCGGATGGCCCTGAGACCGGGCAAAATCCCGGAAGGACTCCGCCGTCTCCTCCACCGCCTCGCTGACGGCGAAGTCCGACAGCTTCAGCGGTGATTCCTCCTCGTCCATGCGGGAGAGCGTCACCAGCGAATTTACCAGTTCCTTCAGCCGTTCCGTCTGGTTCTGTGCCTTCTCCAGCCACTTCTGCTGCCCCACCTCCATCTCCAGCAGCCGCAAGCTGGTGGCAATGACGGTGATGGGGGTCTTGAGCTCATGCCCGGCATCGGTGATGAACTGCTTCTGCCGCTGGACAGACTGCACCACCGGCTCCATGGCCCGTCGGCTCAGCCGCACCACGATCAGATACACCAGCGCCACGCACACCGCCATGGCCGCCACGCTGACCCCCGCCAGCCGGTACAGGGAGCGCACCTCCTTCCGGCAGTCCAAAAACACCGCCATCCAGCGGTTCTCCCCGGTCCGCACCACCCGGAACCGATAGCCGCTCTGCCAGCCGCTCCCCTCCCCATGGGAGAGTGCCGCCTGCAAATACGGCTCCGTATCCGCCTCGGTGACGGAGGCGATGTGGGTCAGGTCTGACTGCGTCAGGTCCCCGCTGTCGGTATAGCGGAGGACGAAAAACCGAGTGTCATAGGGAGTCTCCGGGCTGAAGTGAGCGTTCGACCGTGGGCCGCTCTTGGCCTCCTTGGGCATAGCCGGGATGGTCCCCTGATGGGAGACGATCATCTCCAGCGTTCTGTCCTGCTGTCTGCTGACGGAGATATAGTTCACCGCATTGACGCTTACCGTCAGCAGCAGAAGCACCAGCGTCACCGCCAGCATGGCGATGCGGATGAATTCGCCCCGCAGCCGCCGAATCATACCTCTACCTCCAGCAGATACCCCAGCCCCCGGCTGGCCCGGATGGTCACATGGGAGCCGATGGAGCGCAGCTTCTTCCGCAGGTTGGAGATGTGGACCCACACCACGTTGATCTCTGCCTCACTGTCCCAGCCCCAGACCCGCTCCATGATGCGGTCCGCCGACAGCACCACCTGCGGCGAGCGCAGGAACAGTTCCATCACCTGAAACTCCCGTCCGCTGAGCCGCACGGACTGGCCGCAGCAGGTCAGCAGCCCCGAACCGGGATCCAGCGTCACATCCCCGAAGGCCAGCACTGTGGGCTGGTACGTCCCGCCCCGCCGGAGCATGGCCCGCACCCGGCAGATGAGCTCATCCGGTTCAAAGGGCTTGGGCAGATAATCGTCCGCCCCGGCGTTGAAGCCGGTGATGCGGTCGTCCTTGCCGCTCTTGGCCGTCAGCATCATCACCGGCGTCCGCACGCCCTCCTCCCGCAGCCGCTGCAAAACCTGCACGCCGTCCATCTTAGGCATCATCACGTCCAGCACAATAGCGTCGTATTCCCCTGTGGAGGCGTAGTCATAGGCGGCAAAGCCGTCGTGAACGGTGTCCACGGAAAACTGATTCTTTTCAAAAAATACCGTGAGGGCCTCCGCCAGATCCAGCTCGTCCTCTGCGATCAATAAGCGCATATATATCACCCAGCCTGATTATACAATATCTGCGCCCCGCCGTCAAAGTGTCTCCTTCTGCATTTCACGGGAGCAAAGAATGTTCAGGTTCCCGTTGCGGCACCGCAGGGCATCCAGAAACGCCTTGGGTACCTGCGTCTCCTTCAGGGTGATGTGGTACTGCAGCTCATAGAGGGTCCCCATATTGGTGGTTTTCACCCGCTCCAGCGTGTGGCTGGAGGTGTACTGCCGGAAGATGTCGTCAAACAATCCGTCGTAGTCCAGATTCTCCGGAATGGTGATCTTCAGCAGCCGCTCACGGGGACTGCGGTCTCCGAAGCTCATGGCCGTCAGCGCCAGCAGCGCCGCCGCCACGATGACGAAGAAGATGGCCGCCAGCGCCACATAGCCCATGCCTGTGGCAAGACCGATGGCCATGGCCAGGAAGATGGCCCCGATCTCACGGGCCGTACCGGGAACGGAGCGGAACCGCACCAGACTGAAGGCTCCCGCCACCGCCACACCGGCGCCGATGTTGCCGTTGACCAGCAGGATCACCATCTGCACCATCGCCGGCAGGATGGCCAGCGTCACCGCAAAGCCCCGGCTGCACCGCTGGCGGTACATACACACCAGCGCCGTCAGCAGGCCCAAAATCAGCGAAGCCGCCGTACAAATGAGGAAGGTCGGAAGGGTCAAGCCCGAAGTGAGGATAGAATCAAGCACTGAAAAGCGCCTCCTTTTTCAAAATATGTTCTTTGTAGCAGGTCCCGTATTTGGAGAAGGACGTGGGGAAAGCCCCCACCTCCGTCAGTGCGTGGGTCAGCCACAGGGGGCACGCCTCCGGCAGCTTCAGCTCCATGAGGATATCCTCCCCCTGCAGAATGGGTGCGCCCCAGTCCCCCATGCACAGATCCAGCTGCGTGTCCCGCCAGCGGAGATTCGTGTCGAAGGTCAGCCGCAGCTGCGGATCCTCCTGCCCGGCAAAGGCCAGCCGGTCATAGCCGATGAACACACAGGGCCGGGTGCGGTTCTGCCGCTGGAACCACTGGATCTCCCGTCCGATCTGGCACTTGGCCTCCGTCGAGCCGCACAGCAGCGGCTCCACCTGCGGCACCTCCGTGGTGATGCGGCGCTTATACACCACGCCATCGAACTTCTTCTTCAGCTCCACGAACACCCGATCCGTCTCCGTGGGAACACCGTAGCTGCGGACCCGGAGCTTCTCCTTATAGGCGGGCTTTTCCAGCGAGGCCCGGATCAGCCGCCAATCCGGCGTGTCATAATAGATGTTGCATATGGTGTAGCTGCCGAAGGCGTCCTCTTTTATATAAGGGGCGATGCGCTGCAGCAGCTGCTCCTGCTGGCGGGGCGACAGGACGTACTTCTTCTCATGCCGCCGGAAGCTATATTGGATCCCCATACCGGCACCTCCTTTTTGTTTGGATGGCCCTATGATAGCGCGGGACGCTAAAGCCTACCTAAAGAAAATTTCCTCTTTTCCTTTAGCCGGGCTTTAGCCACGGCAGCTATACTCTGCTCATCCGCCGGGGGAACCGGCGGGAACGCTTTTGAAGAAAGGATGATCTGTATGGCCAAAGCAAATTCTCTCTCCCGTTGGTTGGCGGCCGCCATGGCGGCGCTGATGCTGCTGGCCCTGCTGCCCGCCCGTGTGTGGGCGGCGGAGAGTACCGCATATGATACCGACGGGGCCACCGCCTTCACCTTCACCGACATCGCCATCACCGCCAAGGACGGCGACTGCACCGGCTACAACATCGACGGCACGGCCCTGACCATTGAAGCCGCCGGTACCTATATCGTATCCGGCAGCTGCCAAAGCGGCTCCATCACCGTGAAGAAGGGCGTCACCGGCGTCACGCTGGTGCTCAGCGGCCTGACCCTCACCGCCGACGGCACCGCCGCCATCGCCTGCAATAAGTCCTCCGGCGTCACCATCGTGGCCCAGGACGGCACCGCCAATATCCTCAGCGACACCGAGACCAACAACGACGACAGCTACCCCGATAACACCAACGCCGAAAACGCCGTCATCAAGTGCAAGGACGGCTCTCAGGTGACCCTGTGCGGCAGCGGCAGCCTGACGGTGAACGCCAACGGCAAAAACGGCATCAAGTCCGGCGCCACCACCGATGAGGAGGGGGAGGCGTGGCTGGTGATCCGTGATCTGACCCTCACCATCAGCGCCCCCGTCAACGACGCCATCAACGCCGAGGCGTCCCTGACCATTCTCAGCGGTGACCTGACCATTGACGCCGGGGATGACGCCGTCCACAGCGACTACTACCTCACCGTAGGCGCCGCCGGCACCGACGGCCCCACCATCACCGTCAACAGCTGCAACGAGGGACTGGAGGCGGCAGACCTCAGCATCGCCGGCGGCAATATCACCATCCACGCCGGTGACGACTGCCTCAATGCCGCCAATTCCGACCTCACCGGCTACGCCTTCACCCTCTCCATCTCCGGCGGTACGCTGGTGATGGACACCACCTCCGGCGACGGCATCGACTCCAACGGCACCCTCTCCATCTCCGGCGGCACTGTGGTGGTCTGGACCAACAGCACCGCCGATAACCAGCCGCTGGACGCCGACGGCACCCTCTCCATCTCCGGCGGCACCGTGCTGGCCGCCGGCGGCAGCGCCGGCATGGGCATCACCCTCTCCGGCGACTCCCAGCCCTACGTCATGTTCGGCTCCACCGGCATGGGCGGCATGGGCGGCGGTCGGCCCGGCAGCATAGGCGGTCAGCCCGGCGGCTCCTCCGACGGCACCACGCCCCCGGAAAAGCCCGACGGCACCGACGACAGCACCACGCCTCCCCAGCTGCCCAGCGGCTCCGACAGCAGCAGTGACTCCCGCACCACGCCCCCCAGCGGCAGTAACGGCAGCAAGCCTACGCCCCCCAGCGGCAGTAACGGCAGCAAGCCTACGCCTCCCGACGGCAGCGGCGGCAGCACGCCTCCGGAGCTCCTTGACGGCCAGACACCCAGCCAAGACTCCAGCCAGCCCGGCGGCCAGATGCCCGGTCAGGTGGATGGCCAGTCCGGCAGCAGCATCAGCATTTCCAAGGGCAGCACCTTCACCATCCGGTCCTCCGACGGTACCGCCGTCTACACCGGCGAAGCCGTGTACGACGCCCGGTTCGTGTTCTTCTCCTCGGCGGCTATGACCTCCGGCGAGACCTACGCCCTCACCTCCGGCGGCACGGAGCTGGCTACCGCCACCGCAGGCGGCACCGGTACGGCCGCCGTCACCACCCCCGACACCTCCGCTGACACAGCGGACACCCACCAGACCTCCGACAGCCACGCCGGCCTGTATATCGCACTGGGCGCCGTGGCGGTGCTGGGCGCAGCCGCCGCCGTGGTCGTGGTGGTCCTGCGGAAGCAGAAAAAAGCCTGACCTCTTCCCTCTTTTATAAACAGGACAGGGCCCGGTTCCCTTGGGAACCGGGCCCTGTCCTGTTTTTTGACGCTTCACCTACTCGCCAAGGCTGCGGGAGAACCCCCCATCCTCGCAGGATGGAGAGCTGTCCCGGATCCTCGTCACCCTCTGGGCCAGTCCAGATCTCTGGGCAGCCCCAGGATGTAGTCGGCGCTGACGTGGTAGTACCGGCACAGCTTCTCCAGCTTCTCAATGCCCATTTCGCTGGTGCCGTCCCGCCAGCGCCGGATCTGCTTGGTGCTGACGCCGATGACCTTCGCCAGATCCTGCACCTTGGTATCGCTGTCCTCAATAATGGCGTCAATGTTTGGATATTGCTTCATGTGCGACCTCCCTATGGTTCATTACTATGCCTCATCAGCAATTCTGTCGAATTATGTCGGAAATTTTACACTTGCAACGACATATAAGTCTTGACTTTGGACATATATGTCACTTATAATATGTATAGACATATATGTCCTATTTTTGCTTGTTCGTTCTGCCCCCATCCCCGTCATTGTTTGACATTCTCCACGCAATATGACTGGAAATTTCAGGACAATTGCTCTGTTTCGACGTTCTTCACGAGCAAAAGATGCTTTAATAGTCCTGCACCCACCAAGTGCTCCAAGCTATCTCCGGGAGGAACCCCCTATGACCGCAAAAAAGCTCTTACAGATCATCAGCACCATTCTGGTGGCGCTGGTAGTACTTCTGGCCGTGGCGCTGGTCGGCGTCCGACTGGCCGGCATCCGCACCTTCACCGTCCTGTCCGGGTCCATGGAGCCCACCTACCATGTAGGCTCCCTCATCTACGTGAAAAAAGTAGACCCCACCACCATCCGGCCGGGGCAGGTCATCACCTTCATGCTGGATGAGAACACCGTGGCCACCCACCGGGTGGTGGAGGTGGTCCCCGACGAGGACGATCCCTCCACTCTGCGCTTCCGTACCAAGGGCGACGCCAACGACGCCGAGGACGGCAGCCTCGTCCATTATAAAAACGTCATCGGCACCCCGGTGTTTACCATTCCCAAGCTGGGCTACGCAGCCAATTACATCCAGCACCCCCCCGGCCTGTACGTGGCCATCTCCGCCGGGGCCGTCCTGCTGCTGCTGACCTTCCTGCCGGGCCTGCTCTCCGGCGGCTCCGACAAGGAGCAGGGCAAGCGCATCCGTCAGGACAGTCAAAAGGCATAGATCCGTCGGTCCTGCCGCAAGGCTCACCATATCATTTGTTATCATTTTATGCAGGAGGAAAAACCATGAAAGCAAGGAACCGCATCAAATCCCTGTTGGCCCTGTGCTGCGCCCTGCTGCTGGTAGCCGCCGGCGTGTTCGGTACGCTGGCCTACCTCACCGGCACAGACACGGTCAACAACACCTTCACCGTTGGCAACGTGAAGATCACGCTGGACGAGGCCAAGGTGACCACCGACGGCACGCCTGTGGAGGGCGCTGACCGTGTGAAGGCCAACGAGTACCATCTGCTCCCCGGCCACACCTACACCAAGGACCCCACCGTCACCGTTGAGGAGGGCAGCGACCTGAGCTACGTCCGCATGAAGGTCACCTTCAACAACGCCACGGCCATCATCGCCCTGTGTACTGACCCCGAGTTTGCCGAGGACGGCCCCACCGGTGTGGAGAACGCCTATCCCCTGATCCGCATGGTGAACTTCGTGGAAGCCAACGCCGCCAAGTGGGACGGCATCATCCCCGATAACATGGTGGACACCGAGGAAATGCTGGCCAATGCCAAGTACTTCGTCTACGACAAGACCACTGACACTCTGACCTACTATTTCTATTACAACGAGACCGTTGCCGCCCCCGACGGTGATGTGGTCCTGCCTGTCCTGTTTGACAAAGTGACCCTGCCCGAGTGGGTCACCAGCGGCCAGCTGGCCACTCTGGAGAATTTCCAGATCACCGTGGTGGCCGAGGCCATTCAGGCCGACGGCTTCGCCAATGCCGGCGCCGCTTGGGCCGCCTTCCATGGCTGATTTTTCCCCCGGTTTCGACGGCACATGGGCTGCGCCCCACGCCGTGGAAATAACTTATAGTTTGCAAGAAAGGAAGAAGCAAGTATGAAAAAGAAAACTCTGGCGCTGGTTCTGGCTCTGACCCTGTTGGTGGCCGGTGTCGTCGGCAGCACGCTGGCTTGGCTGACCGATCAGACCGCCGAGGTGAAGAACACCTTCACCGTGGGCGATATCAACATCGGCCTCACCGAGACCACCACAGACTACAAGATGGTTCCCGGCAACACCATCGCCAAGGACCCCACCGTCACCGTCAAGGCCAATTCCGAAGCCTGCTGGCTGTTCGTGAAGGTCACGGAGTCTACTGACCTGAAGGACTTCATCACCTATGCCATTGCTGAGGGCTGGACCGCTCTGCCTGGCGTGGATGGCGTTTACTATCGTGAAGTTCCCGCCTCCGCCGCCGACCAGCCCTTCTCCGTGCTGAAAGGTGATGCCGTCACTGTGAACAGCGATGTTACCAAGGAAATGCTCACGGCTAAGGATTTCGCCAATCCCACCCTGACCTTTAAGGCCTACGCCGTGCAGAAGGACAATGTTGCCTCTGCCTCCGATGCTTGGGCCAAGGTCAACCCCTAACCAAGTGATCCCTTGCACATTCTGATACCCAAAAAATCAAACAAAAAGGAGAGCAATTACATGAAAAAGAAGATCACTGCCCTGTTCCTGTGCGTGGCGCTGGCCGCCATCGCCATCGTCGGTGCCTCTCTGGCCTACTTCTCCGACACCGACAACGAGACCAACACATTCACCGTCGGCGGCGTAAAAATCGACCTGATTGAGCAGCAGAGTAATGAGGACCATACCGGCTTTGTTCCTTATACGGGAGATAAGGTTCTCATGCCCATCGTCGGCTCCGCTCAGGGAGAAAAATACCCCAACGGCCAGCCCAAGGCTGCGAACTACATCGACAAGGTCGTAACGATTCAGAATACCGGCAAGTCTGCCGCTTGGATTCGTGCTTACTATGCGGTTCCCTCCGATCTGGATGACGGCTATGAGACCTTCAACGCCGGTGCGAACATCCTGCACGGCAACTTCGGCAACAAGATCGTTGACGGCACTGTCTACACCACCTTCGGTGCGGAGTGGAACTGGATGCATGACGGCAAGTGGAACTACTTCGAGACCACCATGGACGGTGTCAACTACAACGTCTACTTCGCTGACTACTACCAGCCTGTTGCGGCCAATGAGACCACCGAGCAGCTCATTTGCGGCGTGTATCTGGACAAGAACGTGGATATGAAGGACGGCAAGTACATCGATCCGCGTCACCCCGAAGCCGATCTCTCTATTCTGGAAGGCACGGTCAAGTATCCCGTATTTGCGGTTGCTGTGCAGGCCGAGGGCTTTGACACTGCCGCAGCTGCTATGGATGCCGCCTTCGGCGCCAACTACAATCCTTGGGGCGGTACCGCCACCAACTGGCAGTAATTCCCCCCAACAGGAAGCAGATCGGCTTTCCTGACTCTACTATCTCCTCCCTATTTTTTTGCGGCTCGGGTCCTGTGACCCGACCAACCCCGACACGCCTGTTACCAGCGGGTCGTGTCGGGTGGCAGAAAGCCCCCCTATAGGCTCCCTGCCGCCCCGGTGAACCTGTTACCAGCGGGAACACCGGCGGCCGTGGCCTCTTAGAGGCCCGGCCAAACCAGTGCAGCTGTTACCGGCAGCTGCACCGGTTTGACCGCTGCGGTCAACCACCTTCTCTGTCCTCCCTATGGAGGCTGACCATAGACAGGAAAGGAGCAACCACATGAAACGAAAGCTGTTATTACTGTCGGTGCTGGCCATCTGCGTGGCCACGCTGGCAGCCGGAACGCTGGCGTATTTCAGCGCCGACGGAACGGCACGCAATGTCATCACCACCGGCAATGTCTCCATTGCTGTGGAGGAGTGGGCGGATGCGGATAAGACCCAGCCCTTTGAGGATCTTACCGGCATCATGCCCGGCACCACCGTCACCAAAATTGCCGAGGTCCGCAACACCGGCGAAGCCGACGCATGGATCCGTGTCCGCCTCACCGGCGACATCCGCCTCACCGGCGACGGCACGCCGGATCCCTCGCTGGTAAAGCCTGACCTCAACACCACCGACTGGACGCTGGGTCTCGACGGCTACCTCTACTGCAACAAGGCCATCCGCCCCGGCGAGACCACCGCCCCTCTGTTCACCTGCGTCACCTTTGACGCCGGTATGGGCAACGAGTATCAGAACGCCACCGCCACAGTCCATGTGGCCGCCGAGGCTGTCCAGACTGCCAACAACGGCGTCACCGCTCTGGAGGCGCTGGGCTGGCCAACGCAGGGTTAAGGAGGTGCGGCACATGAAAAAAATGCGGCATATGAAGAGAAAAGCCCTTGTGGCGCTGGTGCTGTCTGTCACCATGCTGCTGACCCTGATGCCCGGTCTGGTCTTTGGCGTCTCCGATGCCCAGAGTTCCCCGGACACCGTCAGCTCCCCCATCGACTACCCCACCGTGAATTTCACCGACGTGGCCCCCTTCCTGCCCCCGGTCAGCGGTGCCGCCCCCCGGCGCTCCCCGGCCCGTGCCGCCGGTGATGCCAATACCGGCAGCGATAACGGCAATAACGGCATGGCAGTCAACAAGACCTCCGTTTATAACGAGGATACCGGTGCCTATGACATCACGCTGGAGGCCTACGCCACCGGCAGCAAGATCATCAGCACCGTCACCAGCGACGTCCCCACGGACGTCATTCTGGTCCTGGACCAGTCCGGCTCTATGGGGGATGATATGGAGCAGCTGGTCTACACGGCCTACTCCGGCAATGCCCGTCAGAACAGCGATCTCTATGAGAAGCAGGATAACCTCTGGTATAAGCTCTCCGATGGCAGCTATGTCGCCGTTACCGTCACCTCCCGGAACGACAGCATCCAATACACCCCCATCACCGACGGAAGAAATAACGAAGATTATGATTGGTGGTCCGGCTCAACGTACACAAATCTCTGGGATAACAAAGATGACCTTTACGCCAAGATCAATGGCGAATACCAGAAGGTCACCGTGAGTCGTTCCGGTTACGGAAACAACCGCACCTACACCTATACCCTCCCGGATGGCACGCAGATCGCATCCAGTCGAGGCGATGATGCAGCACCTGCCATCAGCAGCACAGACGATGGCTATCTCTATCTCGCATCCATCGATACCACTCAGACCGTCTATACCTACACCTATACCGATGCCAACGGCACGGTGCAGACCATCGGCACCTCCACAGGCGACAGCACCAACTTCACGGCTGCCACGCTTTACAGCCGCAGCACCACAGATAGCGGCATCACCCGTCTGGAAGCCCTGAAAAATGCCGCCGCCACCTTTGCAAATTCCGTGGAGGAGAAGGCCAAGGGCGCTGACGGCACCCTCGGCACCGAGGACGACATCTCCCACCGCATCGCCGTGGTGGGCTTCGCCAGCAAGTCCGGCTACGGCGACAACACGGAGCTGCTGTCCATCGCCGGAAGCAACAGCGGCAGCGTGGGCGTGGCCTATCACAACATCACCGACCAGAACCTCAAGGACGTTCTTCAGAAAGTGGACACCTCCGCCGGTCAGACTATGGTCTCCAACGCCATTGATGCTCTGGCCGCCAGCGGCGCCACCCGGACGGATCTGGGTCTGGACATGGCCCAGCGCATCCTCTCCGCCAACCCCGTGCAGCCTAACGAAAAGCGCAGCCGTGTGGTCATCGTCTTTACGGACGGCGCCCCCACCAGCTTCAACGGCTTTGAGAAGGATGTCGCCGACAACGCCATCACCTATGCCGGCACCATCAAGACCACCGGAGCCACCGTCTACACCATCGGCATCTTCGCTGGAGCCAACGCCACGAGCGCCGGCACCGAGCCAAGCGGCGACCTCGATCAGAACAGCAAGTCCATGAACAGCGCCTGCAACTGGTTCATGCAGCAGGTGTCCTCCAACAACGGCACGCCCCGCACCCCCAGCTACTACTTGTCTGCGGCGGACGCCGGTTCCCTCAGCAGCATCTTCCAGCAGATCTCCGACAACATCGAGACCGGCGGCTCCTCCTCCACCCTGACGGAGGGATCCGTAGTCCGGGATATCATCTCCCCCCAGTTCACCCTTCCGGCCGGAAGCACCGCCTCTGATATCACGCTGGAGACCTACGCCTGCACCGGTAAGGACGGCGACACCTACACATGGCGCCAAAACGACACCGCCATGGGCGCCACTGCCACGATAGACGGCAATAGCGTCAGCGTCACAGGCTTTGACTTCTCCGAGAACTACGTGGGTACCGTCACCAATCACGGCAGCGTCAGCTACCGGGGTCATAAGCTGGTCATCCGCTTCAGCGTCAAGCCTCAGCCCGGCTTTCTGGGCGGCAACAATGTCCCCACCAACGCCGGGGCCGGCGTCTATGAAAACAAAGACTCCGAGATCCCTGTTCGGGAGTTCCCCCAGCCCACGGTAAACGTCCCCATCCAGCCCGTCACCGTTGCAGCGCAGGACTATAACGTCTATCTGCTGGGCGGTCTCACTGCCAGCCAGCTGCAAAGCGGCTCCACCGTGCAGGTGGGCAGCATCTCTCTGGATCTGACCAAGGCCACCGACTCCGATCACCCCTACGGCTTGGAGCCGTGGCAGACCGCCTACGTGGATATCACCGTCTCCATCACAGGCCCGGACGGCAGCCCCGTCACCGACCTGGCCCAGCTGCGGGCGGACACCTCCTACGCCGTCTCCGTCACGGTATCCCCCAAAACGGAGCCGCAGGCGGATTCCAGCGGCACACCGGCCGCCAAACAGAGCGGCAGCGCCACCGGTAAGGTCAACGTCTTTAAGCCGACGCTCACCTACGAAGACGGCACCGTCTACTACGGCGACACCTTTGATAGGGCCACGCTGCCCGGTTACCGCACCTCCACCAGCTGGTTCCACAATGGCACCGACGCTGCCACCGTATCCATGACCGGCACTGCCCCGGCGCTGACCTACGGCTACACCTACGACGCCACCCGCCTGACGGACACCGTAAACACCAAGCAGGACATCCCCGTGAAGGCCACCGTCTCCATCGGTGACACCAACATCACCGGCGACACCACCTTCCTGCACACGAGCTGCGCCGGAGAGACCTGGAGCCACACCAGCGGCGACCCCGCCTTCCTGCTCCACGTCAGGACCTGCGCCCTGACCGTCACCAAGACCGGCGGCGCTGACGGCGAACCCTATGTGTTCAACGTCTGCCGCAACGGCGATCTCTACACCCAAGTCACGGTGGTGGGCAGCAGCAGTGTCTCCCTCTATGAGCTTCCGGTGGGCAAATACACCATCGCAGAGGACACCGGCTGGAGCTGGCGCTATGACGCCGCCTACGACCCCGATAAGCCGGACGGCTGCACCCTCACCGCCGGCCGCAATAGCGGCAGCATCACCTGCACCAACACCCTGAAGAATGACCGCTGGCTCAACGGCTTCAGTGATGTTATCGCCAATATCTTCGGAATCCGACACTGAGAAAGGAGGAACTGTTTGTGGCACGCAGAAAATATCCTTCGCCCCGGAAGCCGGGTGCGCTGCTTCTGACGCTGGTTCTGCTGGCGCTGGCCCTCACCGGCGCCACGCTGGCGTATCTCATCACCCATACGGACCCCGTCCCCAACCGGTTCACTCCCGCCCATGTGTCCTGCAACGTCACGGAGGACTTTGACGGCACGACCAAGAAGAACGTCAACGTCACCAACACCGGTGACATTGACGCCTACCTCCGGGTGAAGCTGGTGACCTACCGGGTCAATGACGACGGCCAACACATCGGCGGCACGGCAGCCATCCCAGCCTTCACCCCCGGCGACGGCTGGGTAAAGTATGGCGACTATTACTACTACACCTACCCCGTTGCCCCCAACGAACAGCCCAAAAACCCGCTCATCAGCAGCCTGACCCTCACCGGCAGCTACAACGATGCCGACGGCGGCAAGCAGGCGCTGGAGATCATGGCGGAGGCTATCCAGAGCGCCCCGAAGGAGGCTGCGGGGCAGGCTTGGGGCGTCACCATCACGCCGGGCCAAGTGGCCCGATATCAGTAAGGAGGGGACGGCATGAAACGAAAAAACATCTGTTCTCTGGCGTTGACGCTGCTGATGCTCCTGTCCTGTCTCTGCGCCGCCTACGCCGATACCGGCTCCGTCACCTATGACGGCGACGCTCAGAGCTTCGTGTTCCTTCCCGGCAGTGACTACTCCCCCTCCGACCTGTTCCCGGACTTTAAGGGCGTCATGCCCGGCGACCGGCTTACCCAGACCCTGCGCCTGCGAAACGACAGCGACCATCGGGTGCGGCTGTACCTGCGCTCTCTGGGATCTGAGTCCGGTTCCGAGGAATTTCTCTCTCAGATGACCTTGACGGTGCAGGCTCCCACCTCCACCCTTTTCGATGCCCCTGCCCATGAGACGGCTCAGCTGACGGATTGGACGGAGCTGGGGACCATCGCCCCCGGTGGCGATCTGGAGCTCACTGTGACCCTGAATGTCCCCCTGACCATGGGCAACGACTTCCAGTCCGGCATTGGCTATCTGGACTGGCAGTTCAAGGCTCAGGAGCTGGAGGATCCCACGCCCCCCACCGGCGACGTCTACGCTCCCCCCCTGTGGCCGCTGATGGCCACGCTCTCCATGGGCGGCATCGCCTTCCTCCTGAGCCGCAGAAAGCACCGGGAGGAGCCGTAATTTTCCGCATGAAAAGAGACTGCCGAACCCCTTCGGCAGTCTCAGCGTGTCAAAAAAGCCTCGCAGAGTTTGCCGCCCGCAGGCGGCAAAGAAGTAAAATCATTTTCTCTCACGACATGTGCGTGAGAGAAAATACTTCTCAGGCTGCAAGTGTGGAATTTGTGTGCCATAGGCGCACAAATTATGCACGCAGCAGACTGCAAGCCTTCTGTCGGAAAACCCGGAGGGTTTTTCCGACAGTCTCAGACTGCCGAACCCCTTCGGCAGTCTCTTTTTCTGTCTATCTCCCTGTCAGGGGCATGGGAAAGCCCAGCCACGGGGTCTCCTTGGGCGGCAGCTTGGAAAACCGCATGGCCGCCCCGGTCTGCGGATGGGTAAACTCCAGCCGCCACGACCACAGGGCGATGCTTTCCCCTTCCTCTCCCCCGCCGTATTTCCGGTCCCCCACCAGTGGAAACCCACGGGAGGCAAACTGCACCCGAATTTGATGGGTCCGCCCGGTGTGCAGCCGGATACGCACCAGTGACAGCCCCTCCCGGCTCCCCAGCACCTCATAGGACAGCTCCGCCGGGCGCACGTCCTTCCCCGGCTCCGCCGCCACATAGGTACGCCGCCGGACGGGATCCCGCCCCAGCAGGTCCGTCATCACGCCCCCCTCCGGCACGCCGTGGACCACCGCCAGATACTCCTTGCCGAAGGTGCGGCTGCGGAGCTGTTCCGACAACAGGGAGGCCGCCTTGGCCGACCGGGCGTAGACCATCAGCCCGCTGACGGCGGCATCCAGCCGGTGTACCGTGCGGATGCAGGGGGTCCCCAGCTCCTGCCGCAGCAGCTGGGGCATCCCGCCGGGCTCGTCGGTGCTCAGCACCCCGGCAGGCTTCACCGCCACCACGATCCGTGGGTCTGCGTAAACGATCTCCATGGGGCATCTCTCCCTTACCATTCATCTTCTATCCCCTATCCTACCACATCCCGTCCCCGCTTGCAAGAAAGCCCTTTCCATCTGCCGTCAGGCGTGCTATAATGGCACCAAACCATCAGAATACAGGAGGGGATTGCCGTGAAAAAGACCGTTTTGAGGAAATATGCCCAGCTGATCGCCGCCTCCGGCGTCAATGTGCAGCCGGGTCAGGAGGTATTCATCGCCGCCGATCTGGATCAGCCGGAGTTTGTGAAGCTGCTGGTGGAGGAGTGCTATAAGCGCAAGGCCAAGAAGGTGGTGGTGGACTGGAGCTATCAGCCCCTGCAAAAGCTCCACTACCGCTATCGGACCCTGACCACCCTCTCCAAGCTTGATAACTACGAGGAAGCCCGCTGGCAGCACTATGTGGATACCATCCCCTGCCGCATCTACCTGCTCAGCGAGGACCCCGACGGTCTGAAGGGCATCGATCAGGAGAAGATGGCCAAGAGCCAGCAGCGGCTGTACCCCGTCATCAAGAAATACCGGGATCAGATCGAGAATAAGTACCAGTGGTGCATCGCCGCCGTCCCCGGCGCCGCATGGGCCAAGAAGCTGTTCCCGGAGCTGCGGACCAGTCAGGCCATCGAGAAGCTGTGGGAGGCCATCCTGTCCACCAGCCGGGTGGACGAGGACCCCGTGGCGGCATGGGAGGCCCACAACAAGGACCTCCATGACCGGTGCCGGTACCTCAGCGGTCTGGGCATCCGGGAGTTGCGCTACAAGAGTGCCAACGGCACGGACTTCACCGTGGGCATGATCCCGGAGGCGCAGTTCTGCGGCGGCGGCGAGACCAGCCTGCAGGGCGTCTTCTTCAATCCCAACATCCCCACGGAGGAGTGCTTCATCTCCCCCATGAAGGGCGTGGCCGAGGGCATTGTCTACGCCACCAAGCCCCTGAGTTATCAGGGCCAGCTCATCGACGGTTTCTGGATCCGCTTCCACGAGGGTAAGGCGGTGGAGTGGCACGCCGAGGTCAACAACGACCTGCTGACCAAGCTCATCACCATGGACGAGGGCAGCTGCTATCTGGGCGAGTGTGCGCTGGTTCCCTTTGACTCCCCCATCAACCGGACGGGCCTGCTGTTTTATAACACCCTCTTTGATGAAAACGCCTGCTGCCATCTGGCGCTGGGCATGGGCTTTGCCGATACCATCCGGGACTTCCAGAACAAGACGCTGGAGGAGTGCCGGGCGCTGGGTGTCAACGACTCCATGATCCACGAGGACTTCATGATCGGCTCGGCGGACCTCTCCATCGATGCCGTGTGCGACGGCGGCAAGGTGGTCCCCATCTTCCGCAATGGCACATGGGCTTTTTGACCGCCGCCTTTTTCAGAGACTGTACCCTGTTTTTGCAAAGAAGGATCAGGAGAAAGAAAATGGATGATGCGTTCATCCAATCATTGCAGATAACCCAAGGGAGGGAGGAGCGCTGCTCCTCCCTCCCTTGGGTTTGCTTTTCGTTTTTTATGCTGTTTTTTCTCTTCCACGAAATTTTTTCTCCCAACGGAGGATCTTCCACCGCAGAAAAAAATCCTCCGTGGGAAAATGGCTCACCGACGGGACAAATTTTTCTATGTGGAACAAGTCCCGGTTTGGGAGACGGCGGCGTGTCCCATGGGACAAAAACGGTATGTTTTCGGACGTCAGGTCCCGGTCCGATATGGGGCGAGTGGACGTCCAAAAAATGTCCAAGCTCTCAGCGCTGATACTCAAATTCCAGATCGTACATGGAGACGATATCCCCGTCCTGGATCCCCATCTGCTCCAGCTGATCGAACAGACCCGACTGGCGCAGAACCTTATCGAAGTACATCCGGCTCTCATAGTCGGAGAAATTGATGTTGCCCATGAGCCGCTGGAGCCACGGCCCCTCCACCAGCCAGGTGTGGTCATCCCGGTGGATATCCAGCGGGGCGGTGGTATCCACCTCCGGCGGGCGGGGTACATACTCCGGCTCATAGACAGTCGCCGGCGGCAGCTCCGCCAAGCGGCGGGCGATGGCCTGCACCAGCTCACGGGTCCCCTGGTGGGTGGCGGCGGACATGGCCATGAACTCATAGCCCGCCTCCTGCACATGGGAGCGGAAGGTCTCCAGCTGGTCAGGGTCCGCCAACAGATCCGTCTTGTTGGCCACCACGATCTGGGGCCGCTGGGCCAGCTGTGGGCTATACTGCTTCAGCTCGGCGTTGATGGCGTCAAAGTCCGCTATGGGGTCCCGGCCCTCGCTGCCGGAGACATCCACCAGATGCACCAGCAGACGGCAGCGGTCGATGTGCCGCAGGAAGTCGTGGCCCAGCCCGGCCCCCTCGCTGGCCCCCTCGATGATGCCGGGGATATCCGCCATAACGAAGGACACGCCCTCATCCACATACACCACGCCCAGATTGGGATAGAGGGTGGTGAAATGGTAGTTGGCGATCTTGGGATGGGCCTTGCTGACCACGCTCAGAAGGGTGCTCTTGCCCACGTTGGGAAAGCCCACCAGACCCACGTCCGCCAACAGCTTCAGCTCCAGCACCACGTCGTGGCTCTCGCCGGGAAGGCCCGCCTTGGCGAAGCGGGGTACCTGCCGGGTGGGGGTGGCGAAGTGCTGGTTGCCCCAGCCGCCCCGGCCGCCCTTGCAAAGAACGAAGGGCTCGCTGTCGGACATATCCTTGATGATCTCGCCGGTCTCGGCATCCCGGATGAGCGTGCCTCTGGGGACCCGGATGGTCAGGCTCTGGCCGTCCTTGCCGCTCTTGCGGCCGCCCTGGCCGTCTACACCGGGGGCCGCCACATATTTGCGCTTGTAGCGGAAGTCCATAAGGGTGGACATATTGTCATCCACCTGCACGATGATGCTGCCGCCGTCGCCGCCGTCGCCGCCGTCAGGGCCGCCGGCGGCCACGTATTTCTCCCGGTGGAAGGCCACGGCTCCGTTACCGCCGTTGCCGGCCCGGACGGTGATGCGGGCTTTATCGATGAATCCATTTGCCATAATGCTACCTCGTTTATCTGAAAATGTGTATTCTACTCCAGTATGTCCTATTTTAACGGAAAAACGCCCTACCGTCAAGGGCGGGGCGCAGGAGAAAACAGGTGCGGCCTGCGGGGAAAACTCTTGCAGATACACGAAAAGGAGGACAGGCGTTTGCCTGTCCTCCTTTTGAAGTCAGAAGGTAACTCCGTCAGCGGGGCTCATCGGAGAAGCGGATGACGTCATTGGGGGTGCAGCCGATGATGCGGCAGAGCTTTTCCAGCGTGACCATGGTGATGTTGCGGCCCTTTTTCAAAGCGTCCAGCGTCTTGTTATCCACGCCGCTCTTCAGCAGCTGGTACTGGGAGACGCCACGGCGCTGCATAGTTTCCCACAGGGGGCTGTAATCAAACATCACGGTCACCACCTTTCTTCTCAAATCATTATAGAAAGAAAAGCAGAAAAACCATATTGTGGATATATCCACAATATGGTAGAATAGAAAAGGGTGATTATTTTGGCTGATTATAAAGAGATGTATTTGACCATGATGCGGGCAGCTGAACAAGCGATCCATATTCTGATCGCCGCACAGCAGGCGTGTGAAGAAGCCTATTTGCAGGAAGATGCTCCCCATGTATTTATCTTGGAAAGTGAATCCGATAACGCAAAACAGGAGTAAGGAGGGCAGGCATTTGCCTGTCCTCCTGATTCCTGTTGGGTAAAGGATATACGGTTTTCATGCCAAGGGTGTTACTCCAGTGCGTCACGGCTCTCGAACACGTCACGAATGGAGCCGCTGCGGTCGATCTCCGGCTCCGGCTGGGGCTGCTTGCTCATTTGCAGCTCCTGCCACTTGGCCTTGTCGATGAGCAGCTGGCGGGGCTTGGAGCCCTCGAAGGGGCCGACGATGCCCCGCTCCTCCATCTGATCCACCAGACGGGCGGCACGGGAATAGCCCAGCTTCAGGCGGCGCTGGAGCATGGAGACGGATGCCTGTCCCGTTTCCAGAACCACCTCCACGGCAGCGGGCAGCAGCTCGTCGCCATCCTCCTGTGCCTCGGCGGGTTCGGCAGAGGTCTTTCCTCCGCCGCCCTTTTCCTTCTCCTTCACCGCCTGCTCGATCTTGTCCATGACCTCACGGGAGTACTCCGCCTCGCCGGTGGTCTTGACGAAGCCCACCACCCGCTCGATCTCCTCCGGAGTGATGAAGCAGCCCTGCACACGGGTGGGCTTTCCGGCCCCCAGCGGGGCATAGAGCATATCGCCCTTGCCCACCAGCTTTTCGGCGCCGGTGGTATCCAGGATGATGCGGGACTCCAGCGAGGAGGCCACGGCGAAGGCGATGCGGCTGGGGATATTGGCCTTCATCAGGCCGGTGATGACGTCGGAGGAGGGACGCTGGGTGGCGATGACCAGATGCATCCCGGCGGCACGGCCCATCTGGGCCACCCGGCAGATGGACTCCTCCACCTCCTTGGCAGCCACCAGCATCAGGTCTGCCAGCTCGTCGATGACCACCACCACCGTGGGCATGGTCTTGAGCTCCTCATCCTGTCGGGCCAGCGCATTATAGCCCGCCAGATCCTTGACCCCGTGCTCGGAGAAGAGCTTATAGCGCTTCATCATCTCGAACACCGCCCATTGCAGGGCTCCGGCGGCCTTTTTGGGGTCCGTCACCACGGGGATCAGCAGATGGGGAATGCCGTTATAGGGGGCCAACTCCACCATTTTGGGGTCCACCATGATGAAGCGGACCTCCTCCGGGGTGGACTTATAGAGGATGCTGACGATGAGGGAATTGGTACACACAGACTTACCGGAGCCGGTGGTACCGGCGATGAGCACATGGGGAAGCTTGCCGATATCCCCCACGATGCAGCTGCCGCCGATGTCCTTGCCCACGGCGAAGGCCACCGGGGACTTATGCTCCGTGAAGGTGCGGGACTCCACCACGTCCCGGATGCGGACGGGGGTGACGGCCCGGTTAGGGACCTCGATGCCCACCACGGAAATTTTATTGGGGATGGGGGCGATGCGGACGCCGCTGGCCCCCAGTGCCAGCGCAATGTCATCGGCGAGGTTGGTGATCTTGGACAGCTTCACCCCCTGCTCCAGCGTGAACTCATAGCGGGTGACGCTGGGGCCGTGGACCACAGCGCCGGGGCGGGCGTCCACACCGAAGCTCTGAAGGGTCTGTGCCAAGCGCTGGGAGTTGCTCCGCAGCTCAGCCCCCACCTCCGTATAGTTGTCGGCGGTATTCTCATCCAGAAGCGTGATGGGGGGATACTGGTACGCCTCCTCCGGCTGGGCCAGCTCCTGCTCCACCGCAGCGGTCACCTCCTCGGTGGCGTCCTGCACCTCCTGCGCCGTGACGGAAGGCTTGTCCGCTTCACGGGGCTTAGCCACAGGGGCGGGGGCAGCAGACGCTGCCGGTGGGGAAGTAACGGGAGCGGCAGGGGCCACGGGGGCGGCTTCCTCCGCAGGCTCCCCCCGCAGCACCTGATCCGGGGTGCGGACGGTGCTGCTCTTACGGGAGAAGAAGGGCTTCTTCTCCTTGGGGGCAAAGGCGGGTTCCTCCGGCCGGGGCTGCGGCTGCTTGGCGGGTGGCTCGTCGTCCAGAGGGATATCGATGGCGGCACGGCGGCGGGGCCGCTTCTCCGCCGGTCTCTCCTTCTCACGGACGGTGGGTGCTTCCTCCGGGATGTCCTCCCACTCCGCCTCCCGGCGCTCCTGCGCCCGGCGGACGGCGTCCTTAGGGGAGAAGTGCAGCGCCAGGCACAGGGCCGCCAGCAGCATGAGGAGGAACAGGATCAGAGACAGCACCTTGCCGAATACGGCGGAGAAGCCCACGGCCAAACCGCCGGACAGGGCGCCGCCGCTTTGCAGGGACCGGCCGGAGAGCCACAGTTCCCGCAGGCCGGTGAGGCCCGGCTCATAGGAGCGGGCGCACAGCAGCAGATGCAGGCCGCAGCCGGTGAGCACCGGCACCAGCAGCGTACATACGGAGCGCAGGGTGGCGGGGCGGTCCCGGTGGGTCAGCAGCAGGAGGCCCGTCAGCAGCAGGGCCGGGGCCGACAGCCAGTAGCCGTAACCCAGCAGCCCCTTCAGCAGGCCGCCGAAGAAGGTGATGAACAGGGCCTCCTCCTGAAAATAGGACACGACGGCGCACAGGGCCAGCAGCAGGCAGACACCGCCGGCGATCTCCCGGCCGTAGGTAGGGGCAGGAGGGGGCGGCGTGCGGGTATTCTTTTTTGCGGGTTGCGAGGTTTTCTTCTTTTTGGGTGCAGCAGCCATGCGGACTTCCTTTCGTGCAAGAGAACGGGTGTTACTTGACGGCGTTCAGAATGAGGGTAGCCAGACCGGCGGCCCAGCAATAGTAGGCGAAGGCACCGAAGCGGCCCTTGTCAGCGATCATCTTCAGCAGGCGGATGCACAGGTAGCCGGAGACGGCAGCCACCACCACGCCCGCCAGATACACCGGCAGTTGGCTCCAGTCCACGCCGCCGGTGAGGACATCCTTCAGGCTGAGGATATTAGCGCCCAGCACAGCGGGGATGGACAGCAGGAAGGAGAAGCGCACGGCAAACCTCCGCTCGAAGCCCACGAAGCAGCCGGTGGTGATGGTCATGCCGGAGCGGGAAATGCCGGGGACCGTGGCGATAGCCTGACTAACGCCCACCACCAACACATCCAGCACCGTGGCGCTGCGGGCATCCTTGCGGCCCTTGCGGGCCCGGTCGCTGAAAAACAGCAGGAAGCCGGTGACGATCAGGGCGGCGCCGATGAATACCATACTGTTCTTCAGGCCCTCCACCGTGTCCTTGATGGGCAGGATGGCAAACAGGGGCAGCGTACCCAAAATGATCAGCAGGATCAGGCGGCGGGCCGGGGGTACCGGCGTAGGGGTGCTGTGGTGGACCAGATCACCGATGCCGCAGAAAAATTCCCGCACCATATCGCAGATGTCCTGCCAATAGGCCACGAACACCGCCACCAGCGTGCCCAGATGCAGCAGTACGTCGTAGAAGGCGGGGACCTCGGCGTTGATGTTCAGCAGATTCTGGGCGATGGCCAGATGACCAGAGCTGGAGATGGGCAGAAATTCCGCCACGCCCTGGATCAAGCCCAGAAGAATAGATTGCAGAAAGGTCATAGGTTTTCTCCTTATTTGAAGTTCTATCAGGGGGTATGGCCCCGTATTGTTGGAAGGGGTACGTTTTATCATACCACAGGCGGGCAAAAAATACCACCCCTTTTCCTCGACAATCTGCGGGATGGCCGCAGGAGCCATTCTTATCAAAGGAAAGAAGGCCCACCGGATGGCGGGCCTTCTTCACCGTGTGCGGTACACGGGGTCAGAATGTGACGGACTGAAGCTCTTTCAGGCACTTCTGACACACGTTCTTCCCCCGAAACTCCGATACGCCCCGGCTGCTGTTGCAGAAAATGCAGTTGGGCCGGAATTTTCGCAGGACAATGGATGCGCCGTCCACGTAGATCTCCAGCGGATCACGCTCGGAAATATCCAGCGTGCGCCGCAGCTCCACGGGCAGGACGATGCGTCCCAACTCATCCACCCTTCTGACGATACCGGTTGCTTTCACAGTGATCTCCCCTTCTTTGCTCCTCAATTTTAGCGTCTCCGTGGGATTCGTTTATATTATGCCGTAAATTTACACACTTGTCAACCAAATGATAAAATCTGTCTGGATAGATGTAATAAAATATGTCGGGGCGGCGTATACATCCATGAGGTGACAAGGATGGCGATGGCGTGGATCTGGACGGGAATGGCTGTGGTCAGCGTGGTGTGCGGCGCCGTATACGGGCGCATGGAGGCCGTCAGTGCGGCGGCGCTGGAGGGGGCCGGGCAGGCGGTCCGGCTGTGTCTCTCCATGGCGGGGATGCTGTGCCTGTGGACGGGACTTATGGAGGTCATGGACCGGTGCGGGCTGTCCCGGCGGCTGGGACGGCTGTTCCGTCCGGTGCTGCGGCGGCTGCTGCCCCGGGCCAGCCGGGATCCGGAGACGCTGGCAGCGGTGACGGCCAATGTGTCGGCCAATCTGCTGGGGCTGGGCAACGCCGCCACGCCCATGGGTATCCGGGCAGCCTGCCGTATGGCACGGGGGACGGAGGGCGTGGCCAGCGACGAGCTGTGCCGGTTGGTGGTGCTGAACACCGCCTCCATCCAGCTGCTGCCCACCACGGTGGCCAGCATCCGGGCCGTCTGCGGCAGCGCTGCGCCGCTGGATATCCTGCCGGCGGTGTGGGTCAGCTCTCTGCTGTCGGTAACGGCGGGGCTGGCGGCGGCGAAGCTGCTGGAGCGGCTGGGAAGGCGGCGGACATGACGGACTGGGTGATCCCCTGTCTGCTGGCGGGGGTGGCGGCGGCAGCCATGGGGCGGAGGACCGATGTCTACGGCGCCCTCACCGACGGGGCGGCGGAGGGGCTGCGGGTGCTGGGGCGCATCCTGCCGGCGCTGGTGGTGCTGCTGTCGGCGGTGCAGATGTTCCGGGCCTCCGGAGCCATGGAGCTGCTGACGGGGCTGCTGTCACCGGTGCTGGAAGGGCTGGGCATCCCGCCGGAGACGGCGGTGCTGCTGTTGGTGCGGCCCGTCAGCGGCTCCGGGGCGCTGGCGGTGGGCAGCCAGCTGATGGAGCAGTACGGGCCGGACTCCTACATTGGGCGGGTGACGGCGGTGATGCTGGGATGCTCGGAGACGACGTTTTACACCGTGGCGGTCTACTACGGCGCTGCGGGCATCCGCCGCACCCGCCACACCGTCCCCGCGGCGCTGGCGGCGGATGCGGCGGCCTTCATCGCCGCCGCATGGGCGGTGCGGGTGTTCTTTCCGTAAGGCCGGCTCTCCCGGTGGTGGGGCAGAAAAAAGGAGGCTGGGGACTCGTAGTCCCCAGCCTCCTTTTGTATCTCGATTGTTTTTCAGGGCTTATCTGCCGATGGGCAGTCAGCGGTGTAGAGCTTCCACAGGCCACGCAGCAGCAGATCCTCGTCGTAGACGGCCTCCCGGCGGCACAGGGGCGCCACGAAACGGCCCAAGCCACCGGTGATCGCCAGTGTGCAGGGACAGCCCACCATGCCCACCATCAGATAAGCTCCGGCGCCGGCATAGCCGCCTGCTGCGCCCACTGATGGATGAGGGGCATGAAAAACAGTCGGCAGCCCAGCAGAAACACCCCCGTATTGACCAGCGGGGCGGCCAGAGCCGACAGCAGAATGGAAAGTCTCGGATACCATGGGTGCAGCCACCGGCAGCACAGGCCCGCCGCTGCGCCGCAGGCAATGCCCTTGCTCAGCACCGTCACAATGGCCCCTCCCGGATCTGCCGCCAGAAAGAGGCCGGCATCCCCCGACAGAAGCACCACGGCCCCGAATACCAGCCCCAGCCAGCAGCCCATGCCCCAGCCGTACAGGGCGGCGCCCAGCACAATGGGGATCAGAACCAGTGAGACGGAAAAGGGGCCGAAACGGATGGCGCTGCCCACAAGCCGGAGCACCGCAGCGATGGCGGCAAGGAGTCCGCCTCCTGCGATACACGGTGTGGTTTTTTCCATATGACTTTCCTCTGCTGCCGCTCCGCCGGGACGGATGCAGCGCATTTTTTTAATTTTTATATAGGTCGGGTCAGCGGCTCACCGGGCCGCTGCGGGGAAGGTGATGCGGATGACAGTCCCCTCACCGGGCTTACTGGTGAGGCGGATGTCGCCGTGGTGATACTGCACGGCGTGCTTCACGATGGAGAGGCCCAGCCCCGTGCCGCCGGAGGCCTTGGAGTGGCTCTTATCCACCCGGTAGAACCGCTCGAACACCCGGCTCTGGTGCTCCGGGGCGATGCCGATGCCGGTATCCGACACCGTGACGGAGGAGATCCCGTTCTCCGAGGACACCTGCACCTTTACGGCGCCGTCGGGGACGTTATACTTGATGGCGTTGTCGCAGAGGTTGAAGATCACCTCATACAGCAGCCGCCGCACGCCGATGACCGGGGCGTGGCCGCCGTCCACCGACAGGGACACCTGCTGCTTGGCGGCGGCATCCTGCAGGTTGGTCACGGCCTCCTGACTCAGGGCCAGCAGGTCCACCGTCTCCGTGGGCATGGCATCCCCCTCGTCCAGCTGGGACAGGCGGATGATATCCTCCACCAGCGTCACCATGCGGGAGGCCTCGTCGTGGATATGGCCCACAAAGCGGGGCATATCCTCCGGCTTCACCATGCCGCTCTGGATCAGCTCGGCGCTGCCCACGATGCCCTGCAGGGGGGTCTTCAGTTCGTGGGAGACGTTGGCGGTGAACTCCCGGCGGTTGCGCTCGGCGTACTCCTGCTCTGTCACGTCGAAGGCCAGCAGCACCGTACCTACCGTCTCGCCGCCGGACTGGATGCGGCTCGCATCCAGCTGGTACTCCCGGCCATTGCGCTGGCAGCGCAGTTGGCTGTGACCCTCCTTCCGGGCCGTCTCCAGCGCAAGGCTCAGTTCATGGCTGCGGTCCACCGTCAGGAAGTCCCGGCCCACACAGCCGTCGTCCGCCTGAAAGAGCCTGCAGGCGGCGTGGTTGATACTGAGCACCGTTCCTTTCTCGTCCAGCAGTACCAGACCCTCCTGCATACTGCCGGTGATCTGGGTGAACTCATCGGTCTTTTGCCGCAGGGTCCGCAGCTGGGCGTCGATCTCCTTGTGCTGGTAGTTGATGCGGCTCAGGAGAGGGGCCAGCTCCTCGTAGGCGTCATTTTCCAGCGGGTGCTCCAGATCCAACCGGTTCAGGGGGTCCACGATGCGGCGGGACAGTCGCCCGGCCATGAGTCCGGCGAAGATCAGCGCCGCCGCCAGCACCACCAGCATGGGCTGGAGCATTCCCAGCGCCAGCATCCCGGCGGTGGCACGGCTGACGGAGATACGCAGCACCGTGCCGTCCGTCAGTCGGCGGGCCACATACAGGGTCTGCTGCAGAAGGGTATCGGAGTAGCGGCTGGATTCGCCGCTGCCGTTTTTCAGGGCCTCCTGCACCTCCTGACGGCCGGCGTGGTTCTCCATGGAGGCCACGTCCACCACCTGCGTATCATACAGCACCCGGCCGTCGGAGGCGATCCACGTCAGGCGGAACCGCTCCGCCGGAAGGCGCTCCAGATAGGCCGTACCGCCGTTTTCCACGCCGCTGACGGCGAGGCTCAATTCATCCTGTAATTGCTGCTCCTGCACACCGCCGAAGTAGCTGTACAGGCAGCCGGTCATGATGACCATGCCCGCCGCCAGCACTACGCCCGCCACCAGCAGAATGGAACGGAAAATTTTTCTTGTCATGCGCCTACCTCCAGCCGGTATCCCACATTCCGCACGGTCTGGATCATGCTGCCGCAGCTGCCCAGCTTCTGGCGCAGGGTGCGGATGTGCATATCCACCGTCCGGGTCTCGCCGCAGTAATCCATGCCCCAGATCTCGTTGAACAGCTGGTCCCGTGTGAAGGCCATGCCCGGATGGGACAGAAACAGCCGCAGCAGCTCAAACTCCTTATAGGTCAGCGTCACCCGCTGACCCTCCACCGTGACGATGCGCTCCTCCGAGTGCAGTACGATGCCCCCGGCCCGCAGCACCGGCTCCTGCTCCGTCCGGCAGCGCCGCAGCACCGCCTTGACGCAGGACACCAGCTCCATGACCCCGAAGGGCTTGGCCAGATAGTAGTCCGCCCCCAGATCCAGACCCTGTATCTTGTCGTACTCTGCGCCCTTGGCGGTGGCCATCACCACCGGGATGCGGCGCAGGGTCGCCGAGGCCCGCATCCGGCGCAGCAGCTCCATGCCGTCCACGCCGGGCAGCATCACATCCAGCACCACCAGCTCCGGCTGCTCCTCCGTCTGGAGGGCCTGCCAGAAGGCGGCACCGTCGGCAAAACCACAGGCCTCGAAGCCGGTGGAACGCAGGGCGTATACTTCGATATCCCGGATACTGGCATCGTCCTCCACGCACCAGATCATGCTATCCCTCCTTGTGCGTACCGGTGACGGAGAAAATCACCCACTGGGCGACGTTCACCGCATGGTCCCCGATGCGCTCAAAATATTTGGCAATCATCAGCAGGTCCACCGCCCGCTCCCCCTCACCGGGGTCTGTGGTCATGCGGCGGATCAGCGTATGCTTCACCCTGTCGAACCAGTCATCCACAATATCGTCCTCTGCGATGACTTTTTCCGCCAACATTGTATCATGTTTCACGTAGGCGTCAACACTTTCCGTCACCATTTTTATGGTGGAGGCGGCCATATCCCGCAGCAGCTCCTCCCCCTCGTTGACCTGACCGCTGATGACGATCTCGGCAATATCCTCCGCCTGATCCCCGATGCGCTCCAGATCCGTGATCATTTTCAGGGCCGCCGAGATCTGCCGCAGATCCCGTGCCACCGGCTGCTGCTGCAAAAGCAGCTTCAGGCACAGGGACTCGATGTCCCGCTCCTTGCGGTCGATCTCCGTGTCCAGCGGGGCCACCTGACGGGCCAGACTGCCGTCTCCCAGCGATTTGGCCGCCAGAGCGATGCCCTCCTCGCACAGCGCGCCCATTTCGATGAGCTCCCGCTCCAGCTGGGCCAGCTGTTCATCAAACCGGCTTCTCATTATCCGAACCTCCCCGTGATGTAGTCCTCTGTCCGCTTCTCCGCCGGGGCGGAGAACACCTGCTCCGTGGCGCCGTACTCCACCAGCTCACCCAGCAGGAAGAAGGCCGTGCGGTCGGAGATACGCACCGCCTGCTGCATATTGTGGGTGACGATGACGATGGTATAGCGCTCCTTCAGTTCCATGGTCAGCTCCTCGATGCGGGAGGTGGAGATGGGGTCCAGTGCGCTGGTGGGTTCGTCCATCAGCAGCACCGCCGGCTCCACCGCCAGCGCCCGTGCGATACACAGGCGCTGCTGCTGGCCGCCGGAAAGGCCCAGTGCATTCTTCTTCAGCCGGTCCTTTACCTCGTCCCAGATGGCGGCGCCCCGCAGGGAGCGCTCCACCAGTTCGTCCAGCCTGGCCTTGCTGCGGATGCCGTGGGTCCGGGGGCCGTAGGCGATGTTGTCGTAGATGCTCATGGGGAAGGGATTGGGTTTTTGAAACACCATGCCGATCTCACGGCGCAGGCGGCACACGTCCGTCCCCGGCGCATAGATATCCTCGCCCCGATAGCGGACCTGGCCGGTGATCTTCACCCCCGGCACCAGATCGTTCATGCGGTTCAGGGTTTTCAGAAATGTGGACTTGCCGCAGCCGGAGGGGCCGATGAAGGCGGTGATGCTCTTCTCCGGGATGTCCATGGAGACGCTGTGCAGCGCCTGATGAGCGCCGTACCACAGGTCCAGATCCTTCACTTGCAGAATGGGGTCCATTGTCGTTCACTTCCTTTTCAGCTTCCGCCCGATGATCCCGGCGGTGAGGTTGATGAGCAGGGTCAGCACCATGAGGATGGTGGCGATGGAGAAGGCCAGCGCCGTCTCGCCGCCCTCGGTGGCGTAGACGTACAGGGCCACCGTCAGGGTGGCGGAGGAGGTGTGCAGGGAGTCAAAGAGACTCACCAGCGCCATGCCGAAGCCTGCCGTATACAGCAGGGCGGCGCTCTCCCCCACGATGCGGCCGATGGCCAGAATACAGCCGGTGACGATGCCGTCCACCGCTCCCGGCAGCACCACCGTGCAAACCATGTGCCATTTGCCGGCACCCAGCGCCAGCGCCCCCTCCCGGTAGGACTGGGGGACGGTCTTCAGGCTCTCCTGCGTGGTGCGGATGATGGTGGGCAGGATCATCATCACCAGCGTCAGGCCGCCGGCCAGAATTCCCGCCTGAAGGCCCAGCCTCTGCACGAACAGCATCATGCCCACCAGTCCGAAGATGATGGAGGGAATGCCCGTCAGGGTCTCGGCGGCGAACTCGATGATGCGGACCAGCCGCCCGCTGGCGGCGTACTCCGTCAGGTAGATGGCGGCGCCTACACCCAGCGGCAGTACCACCACCATGGCCACGAGAATGATATACAGGGTATTCAATAGGTTGGGCAGGATGCCCACGGTATTGCGGATATAGCTGGTCTGGCCGGAGATCAGCTGCCAGCTGAGGCCCGGCACGCCACGGTAAAAGATATAGCCGATGAGAAAGATCAGCAGGGCGCAGGTCAGTCCGGCGCACAGCCACACCAGCCCCCGCATCCCGCCGTTATACAGTCTCCGGCGAAGCGTCCATTGCTGCTTCATGGCTCAGTCCTCCTTCTTGCGTTTGATGCAGACATTCAGCAGGACGTTGATGAGCATGATGAACAGAAACAGCACCAGCCCGATGGAAAACAGCGCCTGCTGATACAGGCTCCCCACGGCGGCATCGGACATTCCGGAGATGATGCCGGTGGTGAGGAAGCGCACCGAGGTGAAAAGCCCCGGCATATTGGCCACGTTTCCGGCCACCATGATGATAGCCATGGCCTCTCCGATGGCACGGCCTACGCCCAGCACCACCGCCGCCGCCACGCCGCTGCGGGCGGCAGGCAGGCTCACCCGGAAGTAGGTCTCCGTCTCCGTGGCGCCCAGTGCCAGACTGGCCTCCTCATACTCCCTCGGCACGGCCTGAAGGGCCGTCTCCGCCACGTTGATGATGGAGGGCAGCACCATAACCGTCAGCACCAGAATGGCCGCCAGCAGGCAGGCCCCGGAGCCAAGACCGAAGGCACGGCGGATGGCGGGGACCAGTACGATCATGCCCACCAGACCGTACACCACCGACGGGATGCCCGCCAGCAGCTGCACCGCCGTGCGGATCACCGCCGCCAGACGGGGCGGGGCCGCTTTGGCCAGAAAGATGGCAGTCATCAGACCCACCGGCACTCCCAGCAGCAGCGCTCCCGCCGTGCCGTAGACAGAGGTGAGGATGAAGGGCAGGATGCCGAATTGCGGGCCGGTGGTGGCGTTGGTAGGCGCCCACACCTTGCCGAAGAGGAAGTTGGTCAGTCCGATCTCCCGGATGGCCGGCAGGCCGGAGATCACCAGATACACGCTGATGCACAGCACGAAGCCCACCGCCACGATGCCGCACAGCAGGAAGATCAGGTGGATGGCCTGTTCCATGGCTTTGCGGGTGCGGAGACTTTTGCCTGCTGTCCGCTTCATAGAGTTCTCCTTTCCCGATGACGGGGAAGCCCCCTCATCCGCCGCAGCAGGTGAGGGTCCCCCGATTCGTTTTTACTTGGCGGTAGGCACGGCGCCCGCATTCTGAATGAGGGAGGCGGCGTCCTTGGAGGTGGCGAAGTCGAAGAAGGCCTGCGCCGCCGGGGACAGGGTCGTGCCGTCCTTGGTCACCAGCACGAAGGGCCGCTGAATGGCGTAGCTGCCGTCCAGCACGGTGGACTCGGTGCAGGCCACACCGCCTGCGGTGACGGCCTTCACGGTGTCCTTACCCTCCACAGCGGAGAGGGAGGCATAGCCGATGGCGTTGGGGTTGCCGGCCACGGCCTCGATGACGCCGCCGGTAGAGGTCAGCTCCTGATCCAGCTTGCAGGAATCCTTAGTCCCGGTGATGGACTCGAAGCCGTCACGGGTACCGCTGCCGGACTCACGGCCGATGCAGGAGATGGCGCCGGGGTCGCCGCCCACCTCACTCCAGTCGGTGATCTCACCGGTGAAGATCTTGGCGATCTGCTCCACGGTCAGGTCCGTGACCTTGCTCTGGGCATTGACAATGACGGCGATGCCGTCCAGTGCGATGACCGTCTCGGTCAGGCCGTCGGCCTTCTCCTCGTCCTTCAGGCTGCGGGAGGCCAGACCGATGTCCGCCGTGCCGTTCTTCACGGCCTCGATGCCGGAGCCGGAGCCGGTGGGATCATAGGTGACGGTGACGTTCTTGTGGTCCGCCATGAACTGCTCCCGCAGAGCACCGATGACCTTGTCCATGGAGGTGGAACCGTTCGTGGACACGGAGCCGCTGAGCTCGGTATTCTGATTATTATTAGGGGTGTTGTTGTCGTTGGTTTTGTCGCTGTTTTTGCTGCCGCAACCGGCCAGAAGGGCCATGACCATAACGGCGGCCAGCAGGATACTGATGATCTTTTTCATATGAAGATCTCCTTTCGTTTTTCATGTTTGGACTTGCTTTCTTGCTACAGTCCCCATGATAAAGGGGCGGTGTAAAGGGCAAAAGTCTCCTCGTGTAAAGTCCATGTAAAAAAACGGCCGAGGGGGATCTTCCCGGCAAAAAGAAGGAGCGCCGGAAAAGGCAAATGCTTTTTCCGGCGCTCCTCCCAACGAAAGGACACCTAATGGTATATAGCTTATGATATCTCAGGCCCGGCGCACGGCGGGGACGGCATGACGGGGCAGCAGGGTGATGCCCTTCTTCTCCGCCAGCTGCCACAGCTGCGGTACCAGCAGGCTCAGCAGGATCAGGGCGATGCCGCACATCCCCATGACGCTGATGTGCTCCCGCAGCACGGCGGCACCCAGCAGGGTGGCGCAGGCGGGGCTCAGAGCGCAGAACAAGCCTGCACGCTGGGCGGTGGTGTGGCTCTGTGCCACAGGCTGGAGGGTGAAGCCGAAGCCGGTGCAGATGACGGCAAGGCCGGCGATCATCAGCCACTGGGTACCGGACTGGGGCAGGTGGGGTGCCTCGAACACGAAGGAGGACACCAGCGCCAGCAGGCCCAGCGTACCCACCTGAACGATGCCCAGAGTCAGGGGATCGTCCTCGTGGGAGAATCGGTCGGTGGTGATGATGGCTGCGGCGTACAGCACGGCGGCCATGACCGCCAGCACCATACCGGGGGTGAAGCCGCCGGACTGGCCGGTCAGCAGTGCCACGCCGCCGATGGCCACCAGTGCGCTGACGGCGGTGGCGGCCTTGGGCAGCTTATGCCGCAGCACGGCCTCCGCCATGGGCACAAGAATGATGGCGGTATTCTCCAGCAGGGAGACGGTGGAGGAGGGGGTGCTCTTGAGCCCCGTCAGCTCCGTGGAGAGCATCAGGAAGAACAGACCGCCCATGATGGCGCCACGCACCAGCGTATGGCGCTTGATGTGGCGCAGGCGCTTGAAAAACACCACCGCCAGCAGCACAAAGGCCATCAAAAACCGGGCCGCCAGCAGGTTGAAGATCCCCATGCCGTTCATGGCGATCTTGCTGAACAGAAGGGACGTAGCCCGTGCTGCGATAACTGCCGCCAAAAGGATCTCCGCTTTTTTCTGAGTCATGATGCCTGTTCCTCCGAAGGTTTCTGTCCGTTCTTAATCGGGGGTTTCTCTCCTACCCTTGACAGAGTATAGCACTTGGTGTATCCTTGCGTAAAGCGATACTATTTCAAATTTTGTTTGACAAAATGTCAAAGAAGGAGCGAAATTTCATGGACACCGAAAAATGCCGGGTTTTGCTCACTGTACTCCACGAGAGAAGTCTGTCCGCTGCCGCCGAGGCGCTGGGCTACACCCCCTCCGGTGTCAGCCGGTTGGTGGACAGTCTGGAGCGGGAGACGGGCTTTCCCCTGCTGCACCGGGGGCGGGGCGGGGTATCCGCCACACGGGCCTGTCAGGAGCTGCTGCCGCTGATGCGGCGAATGGCGGAGCTGGACGAGCAGTACCAGCAGCTGGCCCACCGGATCCAGGGGCTGGATGTGGGCCGGGTGGTGGCCGGCACCAATTACGCCGCCTTCTACCCGTGGCTGTCGGAGGTCATTGCCGGGTTCCATCACGCTTATCCCGGCATCCGGGTGGAGCTGCGGGAGGGCAGCTCTACCCAACTGGGCGAGCTGGTGGATCACCGGCGGGCGGACTTCTGTCTCATCAGCCAGCGGCCGGGACGGCACGAGTGGGTGCCGCTGAAGGACGACCAGCTGATGGCCATTCTCCCCCCTACCCACCCGCTGGTGGAGGCGGACCGCTTCCCCGTGGAGCGGCTGCGGCAGGAGCCCTTTATCGAGTTTCTGCCGGGACAGGAGACAGATAACTCCCGGATGCTCCAGCAGCTGCAGATCCGGCCCAAGATCCGCTTCGCCACCAGCGACAGCCGGGCCGCCATTGCCATGGTGCGGGCGGGGCTGGGCATCACCTTATTGAATGACATCCTCACCGCCGATCTGGCGGACGGGGTGGCGGTACTGCCGCTGGACCCGCCCCAGTCGGTGCATCTGGGCATCGCCCTGCCGGAGGAGGAGCACGTCTCCCCCGCCGCCAAGCGGTTCATCACCTATGCCCTGGACCGGCTGCCGGAGCTGGATGTCCTATAGGTACTTCGATACCAGACAGGGCGTCCAAAAGTGACAAAAATGTTAGTCAGCTATACAAACCAGCCATTTTCGTGTGGATTTTCTGTGAAAAGCCTGAAAATTCCCTTCTTTCAGGGAATTTTCAGGCTCTTTTGCCGCCGGTCTGCGGCAGACGTTGATTTTTCTTAGTACAGCCGGACGGACATTCCTCATAAGCCGACTGCTTCTCCCGTTGACATTCCCGCCGGAACGTGGTATAGTGCTGCTTACGCCCAGAGAAGGGCGGTATATACCTCGGTAAAAAGGTTCCCTAAAAAACCTATTATTCACAAAAATTTCACATTTTTCAGGGAGCATTTGTTTTGGTATGTGCATGGAGGGAAGGGAAGCCGTCCATGTACCTGTCTGGATGAAAAAAGGAGTAAAACAATTCTATGTGGGATCTGTCTTTCAGCGCACTGAACGAGGACAGCGGCTTTTGGCCCCGTCTGCAGCGCCGCTGCTATGGGGGCTTCCGCCGTCTGTCCGGCCTAAGCCAGCGGTTTTGGCTCAGCCGTGCCTATTTTCCGTTTTTGCTGTGGGTGGCGCTGGGCTTTGCCGCTCTGCGTCAGCCGGTCTATGGGGCCATGGCCCTGCTGGGGATCTGTATTTGGCTGCTGGTGTTCTGCCGGGATCTGCTGGCGTCGGTGACGCCGTTCCTGCTGGTATTTCTGCTGTCGACCCAGCGATATGAAAGTCTGGGGGATTTCCTCCCCTGCGCCGTGCTGGCGGCGCCGTTCTTTGCGGCGCTGATCTGGCACCTGATGGTCTGGCCCGTCACCTTCCGGGTGGGACGCAGCGCCACGGGGCTGCTGCTGGTATCGGCGGCCACCCTGTTGGGGGGCTGCGGGATCCTGTCCATGCAGCAGCTGCTTCAGCCGCTGAGTTTGTACTACGCCGGGTGTCTCGGCGGTGGGATGCTGGTTTTCTATGTGCTGCTGCGGTCGTGCCTGACCTATTCCAAGGGCTACGACCTGCACCGGCGGTTCGCCGCCATTTTCTGCGCGCTGGGTGTGTGCATGGCGTGTCTGGTGATGCTGGATTACGCCGCGCGGTGGCAGGAATTTCTGCAGGTACATACCACCCTCTATCTCAAGTACCGCAACTTTGCCACGGCGCTGCTGCTGACTACCCTGCCCATGTCCTTTTATCTGTCGCTGAAAAAGCCCGCCCATCTGCTGGGTGTGGCGGTGCAGGCGGCGGGGCTGGCCCTTACCGGCAGCCGCAGCGCTCTGCTGTTCGGTGTGGCACTGCTGGGACTGGGCTTCGTATATCTGGTGCGGTGGGGCCTCATTCCCCGGAAGGTCGTGCTGCCTCTGTGCGTGGCCGGTGCGGTGCTGGCGGTGCTGGTGGGCCCGGAGCTGCTGTCGCTGATGATGGACAGCCGCATGGAGGACGGTCATCTGTTCCATCAGGGGGACTCCGTCCGGGTGCAGCTGTTCCTGCGGGGCATCACGGACTTTTTGCACAACCCCGTGTTTGGCATCGGCCTCATCAGCCAGCGCAACAGTGACCTCTTCACCGGCGTGGAGGGGAGCATGGTGTTCTACCACAACAGCATCGCCCAGATCATGGGCAGCATGGGTCTGGTGGGCATTGCCGCCTACGGCGTGCTGATGCGGGATCGTATCGCCCTGCTGCGGGCCGGAAAAACGCCCTTTGTCCGGGCGCTGGCTCTGAGCTATCTGGGGATGCTGCTGATCTCCCTGACCAACCCCGGCGAGTTCTGCCCCTTCCCCAATGCAGCGCTGATGGTGATGGTCTTTACTCTGGCGGAGGAGGCCACCGGCGACGTGGCCGTCCCCGTGGGGGAGATGCTGGGGCTTCGGCCTACACGGCGGATATATCTGCCCCAGAAATAACGCTTTTCTTTCCCGGAACCGGACTTTCCCCGGTTCCGGGAATTTTTTTGGCACGGGACGAAGCAAGGTGCATAGGATAGGAAAAAAGGAGGTCTTTGCCTATGCAGTCAGCACAACCAACACCTGTGGACGTTTTCCTCAGGACCCACCCGGACCGGGGCGGCCTGCGCGTGCAGGTCACCTGCGGCGGCGGGCGCTTCCCCGTGGCCGGGGCGCAGGTGGTCATCAGCCGGGCCTTCGGCACGGAGGAGCACATATTTTACCGGGGCGTCACCGACGGCTCCGGTATCCTATCCGGCATCCGCCTGCCCGCCCCGCCCTTTGCCTGGTCTCAAGCCTCGGACACCGCTGCCCTCAGCGGGCTGGACTATCAGGTGTCGGTACAGCATCCCATGTTCCAGCCGGTGGCTGGCCGGACGGCGACGGTATTCGACGGGGTGGAGACCATCCTGCCGGTGATGCTGGAGCCAGTGGTGTGAGAAAGGAGCGTGCGTGATGCCCTATCCCTATCCCGTGGTGCCGGAGACCATCACGGTGCATCTGGGGGCGCCGGGGGAGTCCGCCCGGAACGTGGTGGTACCCTTCGCCCAGTACATCAAGAACGTGGCCTCCCACGAAATTTATCCTACCTGGCCGGAGAGTGCCATCCGAGCCAACATTCTGGCCCAGATCTCCTACGCCCTGAACCGGGTGTACACGGAGTATTACCGGTCCAGAGGGTACGACTTCGACATCACCTCCACCACCCGGTACGATCAGGCCTATGTGGAGGGCGGCGACATATTCGAGAACATCAGCCGCATCGTGGACGATATTTTCAACAACTACATCGTGCGGCAGGGCAGTGTAGAGCCGCTGTTCGCCCAGTTTTGCGACGGGGTGCGTACCCGGTGCAGTGGCCTGTCCCAATGGGGCAGCGTGGATCTGGCGGAGGAGGGCATGACGCCCTACGAAATTTTGCAGTACTACTACGGCGGCGACATCAATCTGGTGATGAATGCGCCGGTGGGCGGGAACGTGGCCTCCTATTCGGGGCGGCCCCTGCGGCGGGGCGATGCCGGCAACGACGTGCAGACCCTGAAGCGGCAGCTCAACCGCATCGGGAAGAACTATCCCGCCATCCCGGCGCTGGACGACAGCTTCGTCTTTGACGGAGACATGGAGGAGGCGGTGCGGATCTTTCAGCAGATCTTCAATCTGGCGCAGGACGGCATCGTGGGCAAGGCCACATGGTACAAGATCAAGCAGATCTACAACGGCGTCAAGCAGCTGTCGGACCTCAGCAGTGAGGGACTCACCATCTCCGAGCTGCAGCGGCGGTACGCCGAGGAGCTGCGGCTGGGGGACAGCGGCATCGGCGTGCGGACGGTGCGGTTCTATCTGGCGTTTCTGGGGTACTTTCTGCCGGAGCTGCCCATGATCTCTCTGTCCGATGACTTCGATCAGGAGCTGCTGGATGCGGTGTACACCTTCCAGCGGCTCTACGGTCTGACGGTGGACGGTGTGGTGGGCCGAGAGACGTGGAACGCTCTGCAGACGGCCTATCGGAAGGTGCTGGCGGAGCTGCCGGAGGATTACCGGCAGTTCGCCGGGGAGGTCTATCCGGGACGGTTTCTGGTGCGGGGCGACCGGGGCGAACAGGTGGCCCTGATGCAGGAGCGGCTCAACCAGATCAGCCGGGAGGACGAGACTCTGCCCAGTCTGGTGGTGGACGGTATCTTCGGCCCCGCCACTCAGCAGGCGGTGCTGACCCTCCAGCGGCAGCTGGGCTTCGACCCCACCGGGGCCGTGGGGCCGGTGCTGTGGTCGCAGATCATTACGCTGGGCGAGGAGTACTGAAAAATGGGAGGAAGGGGCAAAGGCCCTTCCTCCCATTTTTCTATGTGTTCTCCGCCGGATAGAGGAGGGATGCCTGAAAGCCGTTTTCCCCCAAGGCCATGATGTCCCCGCCTACGATAACATCGCCGCAGAGATAGAGGTTCGCCTGCACATCTCCGGTACGGCCGGGGTAATTGGTGACGGTGTAGGTGCAGCGGGTGACGGTCTGACCGTCGTAGTCCGCCAAGGGCAGGCCCGCCTCCTGCTGGAGGGCCAGATAGTCCTCCTGCCCCGCCAGCGACAGCTGCACCGTTAGGGTGCGGACCGGCTGCTCCTCCGTCTGCCAGCCCTGCTGCTCCAGCCATGCCCGGCGGGCGGCATCGTCCTTGGCGGTCACCGGGGTCTGGGAGGGACGGGCGGTACAGGCGGTCAGCAGCATCAGCAGCAGGCACAGCCCCGCAAGACAGCGCTTCACAGGCACGCAGCTCCTTTCGTTTTTTCCATGGCTTTGTCCTCAGCTTATTCCGTTTCCCGGTGGGATATGCTATAATGAGAAAAACTGCGGCAGGAGGGCTGGTTATGGAGCGCTTGGACAAGATCATCGCCGGGACGGGCAAATACTCCCGGCGGGAGGTAAAGGAGCTGGTGCGGCAGGGCCGGGTGATAGTGGACGGACGGTTGGCCTCCTCTCCGGAGGAGAAGGTGGATGCCGACGCCGCCTGCCTGCTGGTGGACGGTCAGTCACTGGACTGCCGCCGGTACACCTATCTCATGCTCCACAAGCCCGCCGGGGTCCTGTCGGCACGGGTGGACGGACGGCAGCAGACGGTGCTGGACCTGCTGCCGCCGGAGCTGCGCAAACGGGATCTATCCCCAGTGGGGCGGCTGGATAAGGACACGGAGGGACTGCTGCTGCTGACCAACCACGGGGAGCTGCCCCATCGGCTGCTGAGCCCCCGCTATCACGTGGACAAGGTGTACTACGCCCGTGTGGAGGGCGTGCTGACGGCGGCGGACACGGCGGCCTTCGCCGGCGGGATGGTGCTGGCCGACGGGCTGGAGTGCCTGCCGGCGGGGCTGGAGCTCCTCTCGCCGCAGGAGGCGCTGGTGACGCTGCGGGAGGGGAAATTCCATCAGGTGAAGCGGATGCTGGCCGCTTGCGGAAAACCGGTGACGTACCTGAAGCGGCTTTCCATGGGGCCGCTGCGGCTGGATGAAGCGCTGGCGCCAGGGGGCTTCCGGCCCCTGACCGATGGGGAGATACACACCCTTCTTGACATATGTGGACTGAATCCCTCGACATAACGCCAAAAAATGCCCCAAAATTTTTGTGAAAAATACAAGAAAATACTTGCAAAATCGTGATTCTGACGATATAATAGAGCACGAGGCTAAGTAGTTTGCACAAAATATCCATCAGCTCTATATCAGGAGGGACTGACTATGTCCGGGAGAATTTTTCAGAACGTCGTTTTACAGTTCAAGGATACCACCGATCGCACCGTGGGCGTCATTGACGCCGAGGGTACCGTCATTGCTTGCAGCGAGCTGACGGGGATCGGCAAGAAGTGGGCCAAGTATGTGGAGGCCATCGACTCCGCCGAGGGCGGCTGCATTGCGCTGGAGGGCAAGACCTTCAAGGCGCTGCCCGGCTGGGGCGGACATTTTGACTATGCCGTGTTCGCCACCGGCGATGACAGCGTAGGCCGCACCGTGTGCGCCATGGCCTGCGTGGCCCTGAACTCCGCCAAGACGTACTATGAGGAAAAGCACGACAAGGGCTCCTTCATCAAGAACATCATCTCCGACAACATCCTTATCAGCGACATCTATATGCGGGCCAAGGAGCTGCACGTGGCCGCCGAGGTACCCCGCGGCGTATTCGTCATCCGGCCTGTGGAGGGCCGCAGCGAGGCCATCTCTCTGGAGGTGGTGCAGAATCTTTTCCCCGACCGGCAGAATGACTTCGTCATCAGCGTGGGTGAGACGGACGTGGCGCTGATCCACCAGATGCCGGAGAGCACCACCAACAAGGATCTGGAGAAGGTGGCCACCACCATCGAGGAGGCCCTGCGGGAGGACGGCGAGAGCCGTGTGTTCGTGGGCATCGGTACGCTGGCCCTGCATCTGCGGGATCTGGCCAAGTCCTATAAGGAGGCCCAGATCGCCATCGAGGTGGGCAAGGTGTTCGACACCGAGCGCTACGTCATCAACTACGAGAATCTGGGCATCGGCCGCCTGATCTATCAGCTGCCCACCACCCTGTGCGAGATGTTCCTGCAGGAGGTGTTCAAGAAGAACCCCATCGATGCGCTGGATCAGGAGACGCTGTTCACCATCTACAAGTTCTTTGAGAACAACCTGAACGTCTCCGAGACCGCTCGGAAGCTGTTCGTCCACCGGAACACGCTGGTGTACCGGCTGGAGAAGATCAAGAAGCTGACGGGTCTGGATCTGCGGGAGTTTGACGACGCCATCACCTTCAAGGTAGCGCTGATGGTGAAGAAGTACCTCACCAGCCGGGGCATCGACGCCTGACGGCTGCATAGAAAATCAAAGAAAAGACAGGCAGTGCCGGAGGCACTGCCTGTCTTTTGTCGTGGAAGGGGATCGCCGGTCACGGCTTGGTGGGCTTTTGCAGAAGGATATAGATGCCCGCCGCCAGCAGATAGACGCCGAAGGGGCGGCGCAGCAGCTCCGTATCCACGGAGAAGGACAGCCATGCCGCCAACGCCGCCGCTGTCAGTCCGGCGGGGACGGCGCTGCGGAGCACCGGCTTTTCCAACAGGCCGCTTTTCCCGTGGGACAGCAGCCCCATACCGGCGGTGGGCAGGAAGTACAGCAGGTTGATGGTCTGGGCGGTGCGCTGGTCCACCCCCAGCAGCAACGTCATGCACAGCAGCAGAAGGGTCCCGCCGCCGACGCCCCACGCCGAGAGGATACCGGTGGCGAAGCCCACCGCCAGCGGCAGCAGCCACGCCGTCACAGGAGATACCTCACGCCGCCGTACAGCAGAAAGCAGGCGAAGATGCGCCGCAGCCACAGGTTGGATACCTTCTGAAACAGGCGGCCTCCCACGAAGCCGCCGCCCAGTCCCCCCAACAGATAGGGCAGGGCCTGCATCCAGTCCAGCGGCTGCCGCCACAGGCTGATGGCCGCCGACAGCAGGCACAAAGGCAGGATGGCTGCCACGCAGGTGGCCAGCGCCCGTTTCTGCTCCATATGGCACCAGCCTGTCAGGGCCGGGGCCAGCACCATACCGCCGCCCCCGCCGAACAGGCCGTTCACCGCCCCGGCGGCAGCGCCGGACAGGGCGTATTTCATGCGATCCGTCATGACCCTCCCTCCTTCCTATGTAGCCGCCCGGCGCACCGGGCGGTGTGCCGTTACAGCTTGCGGTAGCTCTGGCAGTCGGTACACTGGTCCATGGTGGGGTTGGCCTCGTGGGTGCCTACCTGAATACTGGTGAGGCCGCAGTGATCCACATCCTGACAGTGGTGGGCGCAGTTGGTGACACTGCATTTGATGGCGGAGTTGGGGGTGCAGTTGCAGCCGTCGTTGGTACAGTTCTTGCTCATGATACGTTCCTCCAGAAAAATAGAGTCAGGCGCAAAGCCTGACTCTATTTTGTCTTGAAACGGATTTTTTATGCGTCTATATGCCCAGCAGCCACGAAGCGAAGCGGAAATAGATCAGCAGACTGGTGGCATCCACGATGGTGGTGATGAAGGGGCTGGCCATCACCGCCGGGTCCAAGCCGATCTTCTCCGCCAGCAGCGGCAGCGAGCAGCCCACACACTTGGCGAATACCACTACGAACATGATGGTCAGGCACACCACCAGACACACCACGGGGGTCACGGCGGCATTGCCCAACAGCAGGCGGTCCACCAGCTGCATTTTCACGAAATTGGCCGCCGCCAGACACGAACCGCACAGCAGCGACACCCGCAGTTCCTTCCACAGGACCTTCAGGATGTCAGAGAAATCCACCTCGTCCAGACTTAAGGCACGGATGACCGCCACGCTGGCCTGCGTACCGGAGTTACCGCCGGTGCCGGAGAGCATGGGGATATAGGAGTTCAGCACCAGACACGCCGCCAGAGCGCTCTCATAGTGGTTGAGGATCATGCCGGTGAAGGTGGCCGACAGCATGAGGATCATCAGCCACGGCAGACGGGCTCGCCACGTGGCGAAGATGCCGGCCTTCAGATAGGGCTTGTCGGAGGGCAGCATAGCGGCCATCTTCTCGAAGTCCTCGGTGGTCTCCTCCTCGATAACGTCCATAGCGTCGTCCACGGTGACGATGCCCACCAGACGGTTCTCCAGATCCACCACGGGCATGGCCAGAAAGCCGTATTTGCTCAGGGCCTGTGCGGCGTCCTCCTTGTCGTCCATGGTGCTGACCCAGACTACGTTGGGATCCATGATGTCCTCGATGAGGTCATCCTCCTCCGCCAGCAGCAGGTCACGTACCGACAGCACCCCCAGCAGGCGGCGGGTAGGATCGGTGACGTACAGGATGTTGATGGTCTCCAGCTCGCCGCCAATGCGGCGGATGCGCTTGAAGGCGTCCTCCACCGTCATGTCCTTTTTCAGGGACAGGAACTCCATGTTCATGATGGAGCCGGTGGAGTCCTCCGGGTACTTCAAGATCTCGTTAATGGATTTTCGCATTTCCGGCGTTGCCTTATCCAGAATTCGGATCACCACGCTGGCGGGCATCTCCTCCACGATGTCCACGGCATCGTCCAGATACAGCTCGTCCAGCACCTCCTTCAGCTCGGTGTTGGAAAAGCCGTTGATGAGCATCTCCTGGGAGTCGGACTCCAGCTCCACGAACACCTCCGCCGCCAGCTCCTTGGGCAGCAGCCGGTACAGCAGGGGCATCAGCTCCCCGCCGGACTCCTCCAGCAGCAGAGCGATGTCGGCAGGCTCCATGGGGAGAAAGAGGTCCCGCAGGCGGGCATACTGTTTACTTCGGGCCAGCTCCTTGATCTCATCCAGATACCGGTCCAGCTCTTCCTCGTAGTCTACCATATCGGCTCCTCCTTCCCCGCATCATAAAAAATCCCGCAGCCGGCGTTTGCCTGCTGCGGTCGCATTGCGATCGGGTCACCGCCGTGACCTGAGCACCGTAACAAGCTTTAGCATCGTGGGGCGGTGAAGCTGCATTAGATGATACCTTGGTTTCGATATCGCCTGTTCAAACCCTCTCATGGTGTCTCCACCACTCTGCGGCAGCAGCCCATATCCCTACGGTAGCCTTACCTACCGGGAAATATATCATGCACGGGAAATATATCATGCAATATAAATGTATCGTAAAGCAAAAATCACCAGATGTCAACCCTAAGATGCAGAACAATTCATGCATTTGTTCCATCAAATCCTTCGGTTAACCTTGCAATTCTCGGCGTGAGCCGTTATAATAGTCTGTATATACAACCTGTATGGGTCTGTAAATCCTGAGAAAGTAGGTGGCGGCATGGAAAATTCTCCTCAGTATGTGATCGAAATGCTTCACATCACCAAGGAGTTTCCCGGCATCAAGGCCAATGACGACATCACCCTTCAGCTGCGGAAGGGCGAGATCCACGCCCTTCTGGGGGAAAATGGTGCCGGTAAATCCACGCTGATGTCCGTCCTGTTCGGTCTGTACCAGCCGGAAGAAGGCGAGATCCGAAAAAATGGACAGACAGTAAAGATCAATGACCCCAACGACGCAACAGCGCTGGGGATCGGCATGGTGCATCAGCACTTCCAGCTGGTGGACGTGTTCACGGTGCTGGACAATATCATTCTGGGGGCCGAGACCACGAAGATGGGCTTCCTACAGAAGAAGGAGGCCCGGAAAAAGGTACAGGAGCTGTCGGAGCGGTACGGTCTGGCGGTAGATCTGGACGCCAAGGTGGAGGACATCACTGTCGGTATGCAGCAGCGTGTGGAGATCCTGAAGATGCTCTACCGGGACAACGAGATCCTCATCTTCGACGAGCCCACCGCCGTGCTGACGCCTCAGGAAATCGATGAGCTGCTGCTCATCATGAAGAATCTCACCAGGGAGGGCAAGTCCATCCTCTTCATCTCCCACAAGCTCAACGAGATCATGTCGGTGGCCGACCGGGTCACGGTGCTGCGCAAGGGCAAGTACATCGGCACGGTCAACACCAAGGACACCAACAAGCAGGAGCTGTCCAACATGATGGTGGGCCGCCCCGTACAGCTGCAGGTCAACAAGGACGAGGCCCATCCCGGCGATGTGGTGCTCAGCGTGAAGGGCTTCACCGTCCCCTCCCATCTGCACAAGAAGGATGCCGTACATAATGTCAGCTTTGACGTGCGGGCCGGTGAGATCGTCTGCATCGCCGGTATCGACGGCAACGGCCAGACGGAGTTCATCCACGGTCTGACGGGCCTTGACAAGAGCTCCGGCGGCAGCATCACCGTCTGCGGCCACGACATCTCCCACTATTCCATCCACCACCGGGGCGAGTACATCAGCCACATCCCGGAGGACCGCCACAAGCACGGTCTGGTGCTGGATTTCACGCTGGAGCAGAATCTGGTGCTCCAGCGGTACAAGGAGCCCCGGTTCGAGAAGGCGGGCTTCATCAAGCGGGACGCCGTCCGCAGCTACGCCCAGCAGCTGATCGAGAAATTCGACGTCCGCAGCGGTCAGGGCCCCATCACCGTGGTCCGCAGTATGTCCGGCGGCAACCAGCAGAAGGCCATCATCGCCCGTGAGCTGGATCGGGATAAGCCCCTGATCGTGGCCGTTCAGCCCACCCGTGGTCTGGACGTGGGCGCCATCGAGTATATCCACAGCCAGCTGGTGGCCGAGCGGGATCGTGGCAAGGCGGTGCTACTGGTGTCTCTGGAGCTGGATGAGGTCATGAGCCTCTCCGACCGCATCCTCGTCATGTACGAGGGGGAGATCGTGGGCCAGCTGGACCCCAAAAAGACCACCGTATCCGAGCTGGGCCTGTATATGTCCGGCGCAAAGCGTGACAACAAAGGAGGCGATGAAGCGTGAAGCATTCCGCAGCCACTCTGTACCAAAAGGAAGGCACCAAAAAGGTGCTGGCGTCCCTGATCTCCATTTTGGTGGGTCTGCTGGTGGGCGGCATCGCCGTCATTCTGGTGGGCTGCTTCAATGAAAAGATCTCCCTCTCCGGCGCATGGGACGGCTTCCGGATCATCTTCGCCGGCATCTTCAGCACCGGCCGCAATGCCGCCGGTGAGCTGACCTGGGGCTTCAACGCCGTCAACACCGGCGATATGTTGTTCCGGGCCACGCCCCTGATCATGACGGGTCTCTCCGTGGCCGTGGCCTTCAAGACGGGCCTGTTCAACATCGGCGCTCCCGGTCAGTACCTGATCTCCACCATGGCGACGCTGATGATCGCCCTGAGCATTCCCTCTTCCTCCGTCCCCACCTGGATCATCTGGATCCTGGCCTTTTTGGGCGGCTGTCTGGCGGGTGCTCTGTGGGGCGCTCTGCCGGGTCTGGCCAAGGCGTGTCTCAACATCAATGAGGTGCTGGCCTGCATCATGACCAACTGGGTGGCCGCCAACCTTGTGACGTGGATGTTCGACATCAGCAACTTCAAGAACACCGTGGAGAACACCAAGTCCGGCTACATCTATAAGACCAGCTTCAACGGCGTGGCCACCCCCAAGCTGGGGCTGGATAAGCTGTTCCCCGGCTCTCAGGTCAACGCCGGTATTCTGGTGGCCATTCTGCTGGCCATCGCCATGTACATCCTCATGACCAAGACCACGCTGGGCTACGAGCTGCAGGCCTGCGGCGCCAACCGCCATGCCGCCCGCTACGCCGGCATCAAGGATAAGCGCAACATCGTGCTGTCCATGGCCATCGCCGGTGCGCTGGCCGGAGCCGGTGCGGCACTGTACTACCTGTCCGGCAACACGGAGTTCTACTGGTCCACCTATCAGTCTCTGCCCGCCGTGGGCTTTAACGGCATCCCCGTGGCGCTGCTGGCGCTGAATAACCCCATCGCCGTCATCTTCGCCGGCGTCTTCATGGCCATGCTGAAGATCGTTGGCCAGCAGCTGACCAACCTCACCGCCTACAACGAGTACATCACCGACGTCATCATCGCCGTCATCGTGTATCTAAGCGCTTTCTCTCTGGTGATCCGCATGATGCTCAGCGGCCGGAAGAAGAAAAAGATCGCTGTGGCAGACACGGCTCCCATCCCTCGGGGCGCCGCCGTGGAGGATCAGACCTCCCTGCTGCCGGAGGAGGAGAAAGCACCCGTAGAGGCCGCTGTCACAGACAGCGATAACGCAGAAGGAGGCGATCAGGCATGACATTTCTGGTACAGCAGACCCTGATCTATGCAGTACCCCTGATGATCGTGGCGCTGGCCGGTGTGTTTGCCGAGCGCAGCGGTATCATCAACCTGGCGCTGGAAGGTATCATGATCTTCGGTGCTTTCATCGGCGTGCTGTTCGTGCGCCTGATGCAGGGCAGCGCCGCCGTGCTGGCCGCTCAACAGACCGGGAACTGGGTGGCTATGCAGGGGCTGGAGCTTCTGGCTATGCTGGTGGCGGCAGCCATGGGCGCCGTGTTCTCCCTGCTGCTGAGCTTCGCCTCCATCAACCTGCGGGCCGACCAGACCATCGGCGGTACGGCCCTGAACCTGATGGCTCCGGCTCTGGTGCTGTTTCTGGTGCGTATCATCGCCAACCAGAACACCCTGCAGCTGGCTACCGGCGACTCCGCTACGTGGTTCATGATCCGAAAGTCCACCTTCGGCATCGACAAAAACACCGATCTTGGCTTCTTCGGCGAGACGTTTCTGGTGAAGGTCTATCTGGCTACCTACGTCTGCATCATCCTGTTCGTCATCCTGTCCATCATTCTCTATAAGACCCGCTTCGGCCTGCGGCTGCGGGCCTGCGGTGAGAATCCTCAGGCGGCGGACTCTCTGGGCATCAATGTCTACAAGATGCGCTATATCGGCACCACCATCTCCGGTGCGCTGGCGGGTATGGGCGGCTTTGTGTACGCCCTGACCACCGCCAACTGCTCCTCCAACGGCGACGTGGCGGGCTTCGGCTTTCTGGCGCTGGCCGTGATGATTTTCGGTAACTGGCGGCCTCTGAACATCGCCGGGGCCTCCCTCCTGTTTGGTCTGTTCAAATGCATCGCCGCCGCCTACTCCAGCATCGATATCAACGGCGACGGTGTGTACTGGCTGGCAGAGATTGGCATCAGCTCCCACCTGTACCGGATGCTTCCGTACATCATCACCCTGCTGGTGCTGGCCTTCACCTCCAAGAAGTCCCGTGCCCCCAAGGCGGAGGGCATCCCCTACGACAAGGCCCGCAGATAAGAGCGGCAGCTGCCTGTATTTTCAGGCGGCGTAGCAATGGCAAGGAAAATCACCGAGAAAGCCTCGTACGGGCTTTTCTCGGTGATTTTTTCCGCATATTCGATTCCAGCCGTGCCTTTTGCTACAATAATTACAGAACATTAAGGCGGGATCGTAATGAAACGAAAACACTATGTTGAGCTAAATCGGCAAGAGTGGCGACTCGCTCTCAACGGGTTGAACCGTTTTCGCAACAAGCTGATTGCAGCCGGACGGTATACAGATGCCGTGGATGAGCTAAAGATTGCGGCGGCTACTGTTTCCGGTAGCCGCCGCATAGGTTAAGCTGTTCTCTTACTTGTTATACTTTTTCTTTTTGCTGACAACCGTTGTACCAATGGCAGCACCGCTGCTGACGAACAACAGGGCAATCCACAAAGCAAAGTTGCTTGTATCGCCGGTCTGGGGACTCTTATCGGATGTTCCCGGTTTGGTACTGGCAGGCTTTTTCTCAAGAGCAGCAATCGCATCTTCGATAGCCTTTGCCATCTTGTCTACTTCAGATTGCTCCGTAATATTTTTACCACGGACAACAGCCTTGACAGCAGCTTCCACACCGGAGAAATCCTTGTAGTCATTCTTGTTTAGTGCATTTGCTTTGGCAATGGCTGCGTCAACCTTTGTGTAATCAGCATCCTTGTATTGCAGGGCAGCAATGGCATCTTCGATAGCTTTCGCCATTGCATCCACTTCGCTCTGTTCAGTGATATTCTTGTCACGGACAACAGCGTTGACGGCAGCTTCCACGGCAGTGAAGTCCTTGTACTCGTCCTTGTTCAGGGCATTCGCCTTGGCAATGGCTTCGTCGACCTTAGTGTAGTCGGCAGGTAGATAAGTCATTGCAATGGTCTGCGTATGCGTTTCCGCATCGGCGGTGATCGTTATATTGCCGGTGTATGCTTTGCAATTATCGGCTGTTACTTCAACAGGGTAAGTTCCTGCTTCCAAACTGACAGAGCCGGTAACCTCCTGACCATTCACTTTCACAACAACATTGGTCAGGCCGTCTGGCGTTACAATGAAAGAAACCGGATAGACAGCCTTTGTGATAAAATGGACATTCTTATAAAGTGCAAAATATTGGGTTCCGCTGGAAAGCAGGTCAATTTCTGTTCCTTCCGAGTCTACGGCTTTTGCATAGTTCAGGTGATAGCCATCGGCAATCACAGGCACACTTTCATCGAAAATTGCAGGGATATTATTCTCATTCGTATTCTTTGCATCAATCTCTGCTTCTTCTACGGTGAAAGATCCGTTACCGCCCATGGGGTATTTACTGTCAGTGGTTACTTTGGCGCCGCCCTTGATCAGAATATTGCCTTTTGTCCATATGGCGCCGTCCGCAGTAGAGGTGCATTTTACCTCGCCGCCGTTAACCGTCAGATTGCCCTCGGTAAACAAAGCGGGATAATAGCTTGTTGCTTCCACCTTGGAGTTGATAATCTCAATTTTGCCCGCGCCGTTTTCATCGCCCATATACACTGCGTTAAATTGATCCGCGCTTGCGATCAAAACAACCTCACTGTTGTTTTTGATTTCCAGTTCCTTGGCGCTTGCAGCAGTGTAATAGGAAGAAACCGCAACCTTTGCTCCGTCAATGGAAATTATTCCTTTATTATAAGAAGTAATTCCACAGCCCTGGGCAGAAGTTATATCAAGCTCTGCACCTTCGGATATGCTGATGTTGCCATTAAGCGTATAGAGTGCATCCCATTTTACATTGATTGTAAGCTTACCGTCACCGATAATATTGTAATTATCACTGCTACCGTCTGCAAAAATTCCGCCGCCGTTATCTAAAGTAATGCTGTTTGTGCCGGAAAGTTTGATCGTTAAATCGGTGTCTCCGACTACTCTGATACCGTACTTAGGACTTTCATCGCTTTTGCCGCCGTTTGTAATTGTGGCATTGTTAAGCGTAAGGGTCTTTGTATTCGGGTCATAGCTTGCGGTTCCTTCTCCACAAGCGATAGAGAGCTTTTCGCTTGTGAACTGTTCGCCGTTTACATACAGATTGTAGTTTTCCGCAGCAAAGGCTACGGTCGGTAGCAATCCAGCTACCATTACAATGCTGAGTAGGATTGCAAATAGTTTTTTCTTCATAACAGTTCCTCCATTTTTTAATTGTCCGCTATTTACTTCCTCCAGCAGCGGACACGCCGGAGAAGACAGAAGGTTTAACCGGAAAAGATCGATTTGCCGGTCGTGGTTAGGACCTCAATATCAAACCACCATCCTTTCGGCAAATGCCATAGTCGGCACAATGCAGAGCGCCATACATTCGGAAACAAATTCAAATAGCTTCCTCTTGCCACGTCTGCTTCGTCCACAACCTGACTGACAGAGGTGTTTTTATACCCCTGTTCCAGAAAGAGACGGACGCACACGGTCAGTATTTTCCTCTTTGTTTCACTGCTGTCTCTCCGCAAATATATCACCTTTCTTCAAACACTTTAGTACGTATACTAATAATATCATATCAAGTGCAAAAAGGCAAGTGATATTTGAAACTTTATCTCCGTAAATTGTGATATTTTCATAAAACGACGGCTTGACAATCTAAGCAAAACTGTAGGATATCTTCAGATTGAGGAGCGCCTGTACGGGATCATTGCCCTCTTACTTTGCTCAGATAGCTTGAGGTATTTCGGCATACGGGGCATAGCGGGCACCTCCTTTTCACTGCCGAATTGCCGATTTGCTCCCGAAACGCAGAAACGCCCAAAACCTGATCCCGCTGTATGGTTTCGGGGCGATTTTGGGCGTTTTCTTTCGATATGAGCGGCTTTGTTTTAGCGGCGGTATCCTTTACCGCCAACCGTTCAAAAGCCGCTGTTTGTCGCTTCCGGGTAACAAAAAAGCGCCGTATTGCTACGACGCTTTTGTCTTGCTCGGAAGATGGAGCAAGGGAACGCTATTCCATTATCTGTTGTACTTTTTCTTCCTGCTTACAATCGTTGTACCAATGGCAGCACCGCCGCTGACGAACAACAGGGCAATCCACAAAACAAGGTTGCTTGTGTCACCGGTCTGGGGAAATTGGGAATCGTCTTTCAGCTTCGCCGTTACGGTGTCAGCTTTTTTGATTTCCTTTGTACCGTCCTTCTCGCTGAAATACTTGCCACAACCTTCGCAGTACCAATACTCGATATTGCCCTCAGTGGTCTTGGTCGCCGCCTTTGCCGGGAAGTGCTTTAAGTTGGTGTGGTTCTTCGGATCAAGCTCGCCGTATTCGCCGCCGCAGACCGTGCAGACAGCCTTGTGCGTGCAGGTGGCCATGCCGCCGTGGCAATCCTCGGTTTCCGTATGGCTGGTGTCACGCTTACAGATTCGGGTGTGGGTCTTTTCATCGCTGTTCTGCGTCCAAGCGCCCCAGTCGTGATCCAGCGCATTGCCGGAGAAGAAGGTCGCCTCATCCGCCGTGCCCTCGGAGTTCAGACCACAGGCTGCGCAGGACTTGTAGTAGACCGCCTTTTCGGTACAGGTTGCAGCAGACTTCAGATACTGCGCCTCGGCTTTTTCGGCAGTGAAGCTGTGTGCCGCCATCTCGCCGTATTCGCCGCCGCAGACCGTACAGACAGCCTTGTGTGTGCAGGTTGCCGTGCCGCCGTGGCAATTTTCGGTTTCCGTGTGCGCTGCATCGTGCGCGCAAATGCGGGTGTGCGTGCCGTCTCCGTTGGACGTCCATGCGCCATAGTCATGGCCGAGCGGTTCGCCATTGGTAAAGGTTTCCGCGCCCTGCGCGCCGCAGGTGGAGCAGGACTGATAATATACCGCCGGGCTTGTGCAGGTAGCGGCGGACTTCAGCCGGTATTCGTTCACCTGATCGACAAAATGGTGCGGGCCAAGCTCGCCGTACGGGTGCTGGCAGACCTCGCAGAGAGCCGGGGCAAGGCAGTCGGCCGTGCCGCCCTGATGCGCGCCGCGATCGACCTCCAGATGGCAGCAGGTGTAGAATCTCCAGTGGCTGTCGCCGTCAAGCTGCCAGTCACCCGGCTCTTCGGCGTGCCGATCCGGGTTTTTCTCCCCGCTTGCAAAGGTCGCTTCGCTGGCCGTTCCCTCGGAGGACAGCATACAGATCTTGCAGGACTTGTAATAGAGTGCGGGAGAGAGGCAGTTTGCTTCCTTGTACAGAAGTGCCGTGATCGCAAGTTCTCCCGTGAAGTCGTGCTCGGTCATTTTGATGCCGCAGGTGTCGCAGAAATGGTCGCAGTCCGGGTCGGCGTGGTTGAGCCGCTCAGCCTCTCCGCCGCAGACGGTGCAGGTCTTCCAGTGACTGTCTTGATTCGTGCTCCAGTCGCCGTAGGTGCAGCCGGCCGTTTCAACATGGCTGGCATCGTGGGTGCAGATGCGCTTGTGTGTGCCCTCCCCGTCGGGCGTCCATGCGCCCCAGTCATGGCCGAGCGGCTTTCCGGACGTGAAGGTCGCCTCGTCGGCGGTTCCCTCGGAGCTGGTACCGCAGACGGCGCAGGACTTGTAATACACCGCCTTTTCGGTGCAGGTCGCAGCGGATTTCAGATACTGCTCCTCGGCGGTTTCTGCCGTGAAGCTGTGCGGCGCAAGGTCGCCGTAGGCTTCTCCGCAGACCGTACAAACAGCCTTGTGCGTGCAGTCTGCCGTACCGCCGTGGCAATTCTCGGTTTCCGTATGGCTGGCGTCGCGGGAGCAGACGCGGGTGTGGGTGACATTGCCGTTGGACGTCCATGCGCCCCATTCATGGCCCAGAACGCTGTCGGATTCAAAGGTAGCCTCGCTGGCCGTACCCTTGGAGCTCAGGCCACAAACCGTGCAGGACTTGTAGTAGACCGCTTTCTCCGTGCAGCTGGAGCCGGATTTCAGGTACTGCTCCTCTGCCGTTTCTGCCGTGAAGTCGTGGGGCAGCTTTTCGCCGTACTCGGCATTGCAGGTACTGCACTTTGCCTTGGCGGTGCAGGTGGCCGTGCCGCCGGAACAATTATCGGTTTCGGTGGCGTTGCAGTTCTCACGCCGGCATGTCCGCGTGTGCGTACCGTTGCCATTGGACGTCCAACTCCACAAATGGCCCAGCGCTGTGCCCGGCTCCTCATACAGATGATTGTCATTGTATTCGATCTCACCGCACACACATCTCCAGTAGTAAACAGCATCGTGAGTGCAGTCCGCAGGCGTTTTCAGTGTTCCGGGATAACCGTTGGTCCAGGTGTTGAATTCGTGCTGGTGCCACTGCGCTATAATGTGGATAGAACTCACCGTGTCGCTTCCTGCCAGATCGCCATAGGTCATGTCCTCAGTAACGGTGACATCACCGCATTTCCAGCCGGTGAATACCCAGTCTTGATACGTGGGATTTTGGGGCAGGTATTTAAACACCTTGTCTCCCCACCGGACGATGCTGGCACTTCCGCCGGAAACTCCCTCCAAGGTGTAACTGATGGTATAATACTTTACTTGAAAATGCGCCTGAACGGTCACATCTTCGGCAGGCATTGTGAAGGTCAGCACCGGGTTGACCCGGCCGCCGCCCTCCGGCTTGTTGAGGAAAACCCATTCCTTGAACCGATTGCCCGTTGTCGGCGTTGCCGTCAGCGTGACCGTTTCGCCCGCCTTGGCCTTTGTGCTCATGGGCGTTACCGAACCCCACTCCGGCATGCCGATCTTAACTACCGTGACGGTGTATTCGTGCTCCGTCCAATGGGCGTAGAGGGTCTGCGTACCGAACACCGTCACGGTGGTGTTTTCCTTAATCTCGGTGCCGCCGTGCTGTTCCGTGTACCAACCGGCGAAATCGTAGCCCTCATAGTCGGGAACCGGCAGCGTGCCGTAGGTATCGCCGGTCGTCAACGATCTGGTCTTGTCCGCATCGGCCAGCGTACCGCCGTTGGGGTCAAAGGTCACGGTAAGGGGCCGCGCAACCGCACCGGAGACAAGGTACAGCTTCCGGTCATCCTGATACTCCACATGGGCATTGGCGTCGTCCGCAAAGAAGCACTTCGCATAGTCTCTGTCGTAAGCATTGGAAAACGCCACGGGGTAGCTGGTGTCTGCGGTGGTCACGCCAATAGCCGCCCCGGTGGACATGCCGATCTCGATGGTCATCGTCTTGCCGGAGGGCAGATACACATTGTTGGCCTTGCCGGAAACCGTGTTGTTCTGCACGAGGGGCTTGTTTCCGACCTTCAGCTGGCCGCTGTTGCTGGGATTGATATAAATGCCGCCGCCATTGCCGCTGGCTTTGTTATTCTCGATCTTACCGCTATAGAGTTGGCAGACCGAGCCGGAGCGGTAAATATACACGCCGCCGCCGTTGCCGGTGGCCGTATTGCCGGAGATCTCGCCGCCTTGCATAATCAGCCACGACGGCTCCTGATTCAGATAGATGGCGCCGCCGTCGCCGCTGGTGTTTCCGGTGATCTTGCCGTCATAGAGGAAGAACTGGCAGTCCTTGTCAAGCACATGAACCGCGCCGCCCTCTGAATTGGCCTTGTTGCCGCTGATCTCGCCGCCCCGCATGTAGAGCGTCGTCGACTGATTAGAATCTTGGCGCAGGCAGATGGCGCCGCCCCAGCGGCTGGCGGTATTGCTGTTGATCTTCGCGCTGCCGGAAATGTTGATCTCGCCCCAACCCATCAGAATGGCGCCGCCGTCCAGGCTGGAGGAGTTGCCGGTGATCTGCGCGCTGCCGGAAATGTTTATCTTACCACTGCCGCGCATATAGATGGCGCCGCCGCCAGCATCGTTGCTGCTTTGGGTCGCTGTATTGCCGGAGATGGTGCCGCCGGTCATATTGATGGTGCCGCCGGTGGTGGAGAAGAATGCGCCGCCGTTCTTGGCGGTGTTATTCTTGATTGTGCCGCCATACATATTGAAAGTGCCGCCGGTGGTGTTCGGCATGTTTGCATTGAATTTCCGGAAAATGGCGCCGCCGTAGTTGTTGCCGTTGTTGCCGGAGATTTCGCCACCGTACATATTGAATATGCACTGCTGGTCATCCAAAGCGATGGCTCCGCCGCCGCCATTGCCGGTGACTTTGCCGCCGGTGAGCTTGCCGCCGAACATATCCAGCGTGCTGGTATAAAGGTAAATGCAGGCACCGCCCCAGACATTCTGCGTCGCGCCCTTAAAGGTGCCGCCACCCTGACAGTCGCAGAGAACAAGTCGACCGCCGTTTTTGACCTGAATCTTGGCTGTGCCGTTGCTGGCAAGGGTCTTGCCGTTCAGGCACAGATATAGTGTTTTGCCATCCACCGTCAGATGACCGCTGAGGGTGGCGTTCTCCGTCAGGTAAACGTAGGCGGTATTGTTGGTATATGTGATGCTGCTCGTGCCGTCCCATGCCGTATAGGTCACGTCGGAATGGCTGGCATGGTCGCCCGCCGTGATACTGCCGCCGCAGTAGCAATGGGTGTGGTCATTCGCAGTCTGGGGCGCAAAGGCAGTATCCGGTTCGCCGCTTAGCGCCATAAGTGCGGCAACTGCGGCATCATAGCGGGTAAAATCGAGTACCGCGAAATCTTCATCAGAAAGCTGTACCTTCGCCTCGTCAATGGCTTCTAACTGCGCTTCTACGTCCGCCGCATTATCTTCGCTGATTGTTTCCGCTTCCGGCAGCGCGTCGATCAGTGCCTGCACATCTGCTGCGGTGATGACCGGAGCGTCGTCGGGCGCACCTGGCTGTCCGCTTTTTTCTGCAGCATATTTCCCGCAGTTTTCTGCCAAAGCACCGTCTGCACCGCAGACGGTGCAGCTTGCATTCATGCTCTCTGCCGTGCAGGCTGTTTCGCAGGTACATACGAGCGGCTCTTCCGTGCCGCCCTCAGCAAAAGCCGTTGTTGGCAGCAGTGTCAGCACCATACAGCACATGAGCAGGATGCTGATTAATCGTTTCTTCATCTTGTTACCTCCGTTTCTCCATCCTTCGACAGCCTAAAATCGTATTTCATTTCCAGCATGGCAAACAGCTTATACATAACCTTGGTGGCGATTGCCTTGATATCCAGTGATTGAATAAAGGCAAGCACCTTTGCCAGCTCGTCCTCCGGCACCCGGTACACCCGCATCGCCGCCGTCAAAAAGCGGCTGAGCTTGCGTTCCAACGGGAAATGGATGTCGCATTTTCGTGCCATATAATTGCGCATCAGTCCTGCCGTGCCGATTTCCATCTCGTAAAAGTCGCTGTCGCTGTAATCCGGGAAATTTGCGCCGAAGATCTGCTTCAGCTCTGCCGTGGTATGCAGGTAGATATACTCCGATGTTTCAGGCAGGGAGTAGGCCTCAATGTAAATTTCCCGCAGGTTCTCGTTCAGTTCGGTCAGGGTCAGCTGGATCGCCGTTTCCACCGCATAGGCGTAAACCGGCGGCAGCTTGATGTCTGCAATGCTTCTTGCCATGCCGAACTGTCCGCCGAACATCGTTTCGGTCAAGTCCAGCAAAATTTTATCCTTGGTGGGAAACAGATTCAAATAGCTTCCTCTTGCAACACCTGCTTCGTCCACGATCTGACTGACAGAGGTGTTTTTATACCCCTGCTCCAAAAAGAGACGAACGCACACGGTCAGTATTTTCCGCCTCGTCTCGCTGCTGTCTCTCCGTAAATCCATCACCTCCCCTCAAGCGTTTTAGTATGTATACCAATAATATCATAGCAAGAACAAAAAGGCAAGTGGTATTTGAAGCTTTACCTCCGTAAATTGTGGCTTTCCCGCAAACGCTGGCTTCTTCCATTACTCAATGACCGCCAACTACGAAAAGGAGCAGAAGGATCTGTTGGAGCTCGTAGCTGACGGCAAGAAAAATCTGTTGGATGCGGAGCAAACGAAGGTGGATTTGAGGCTGCTGATGAAAGCGCTGCGGGACTATACGGACATACGGCAGCTTACGCCGGAGATCGTTAATGCGCTGATCCGCCGTATTGAAGTCCATAACAAGGATAAGGAAACCAAGAAGGTCAAGGTGGATATTTACTTCACCGCTGTTGGGCTATTCTCTATTCCTACAGAAAATGAGATGCAGGCGGCAATGGAGGAGATCCGTCAAAACCCGCAGCAGTTCAAGACTTCTGCATAAAGTAGAACACGGTGCAGCCCCTTTTCAGAGACTGCACCGTATCCTACATAATTACTTCGTTATCCGCTCATGTCTAATGCGGGTGCCATTTTTGTCCGCCATAGGGGAAAGCAGCAACCCTTTACCGCACCCAGCGGCTTATGGGAACAGCCAATGCCGCCGATAGAACCGCCTGCGCTGCCTTTGCCGACAGATAGCCCCTCACGTGGAGTCCGCTCCCCTCCAGCACCGCCGCCGTCTGACAGTGGACGCACACGCCGCCCCAGCCCATCAGTGCCGCCGCCAGCACGAAGTCCCCCCGTGTGCCGGAGAGCCGCAGGATGCCGCCGGTAAGCTCCAGCAGTCCCAGCGGAAGAGGGTGCTCCAGCCCCGTCAGGGCCGTCAGCAGCCGGGTCAGCACCAGAAAGAACACCACGAAGCCGCAGACGTGGAGCATCCCCTCCCCCGCTCCCCGGACGGCCCCCGGAAAGGCGGAGACCAGAGACATCGGCGCAGACGGCGAAGTCCGTCCCTCTGGGGACGAGGTGCTGCGGGTCAGCAAAGCCGTCAGCACGGCGGCCGACACATGGATCAGCCAAAGCAATGCCCCGGCCCGGAGACTTCCGAAGCAGCCCACTCCCGCCACACCCAAGGCAAAGGCCGGGCCGCAGTTGTTGCAGAACAGCAGCAGCCGCTGTCCCTCCTGTCGGGAGACTGCCCCGGTGCGGACCAGCTCTCCCGCCGTCTGGGCGCCCACCGGATAGCCTCCCAGCAGACCCAGCAGCATCGCCGTACCACCGGGACCGGAGACTCCCAGCATCCGGCGGGTCAGGGGCGCCAGCAGCTGCCCCAGCGCCGCTGCGCTGCCGGTGGCCACAAACAGCCGGGACACCACGAGGAAGGGAAACAGCGCCGGGATCACCGAGCCGCCACAGAGGGCCAGTCCCTCCCGCACCGCCTGTGCCGCCGTCTCCGATGCCGCCAGCAGCCCCGCCATGACCGCCAGAAGTCCCAGTGCCAAACCCATGCTCCCTCACCTCCCTTTACCCTGCCAGCTTATGACGGCGGGCAGAGGTCCATGCCACGGACAGGCAAGTTTTTCCGGCGGTACGCATACAGTCCACCGTGGGAGGGATGCCTCATGGGAGACAAAAAGCGGCTGGCCCGTGCCGGTCTGGAGGTCATGGACCGGCTGGATCTGCCAGGGGAGCTGGCGGCGGGGGTGGGCCGCATGGAGCTGGTGGGGGACCGCCAGTTCTATATGGAGCAGCACCGGGGCGTGCTGCGGTACAGCACGGAGGTCATCGACATCGCCGCCGCAAACATGATGGTACGGATCACGGGCCGGGAGCTGCAACTGCTGGCCATGACGGACCGGGAGCTGCGGATCAGCGGCACCATCGCTGCCATTGAGCTGCTGACATAGGAGGGGCCATGTATCGTCAGATCGTCCATTTTTTACAGGGGCAGGTGCTGGTGCGGATCGAGTGCGGCTGTCCGGAGCGGATGTTGAACCTCTGCGGCGCACGGGGCATCCCCTTTTGGGAGCTGACATGGGAGTCGCCGGTGTGCCTGACTCTGCGGGCCGTAGGCCGGGACCTTCCCCGTCTGCGGCAGGCGGCGGAGGACGCCGGCGGCAGCCTGCACCTGTGCCGCAGCGGCGGCGTACCGGTGTTCTGGCGGCGTCTGCGCCGGCGGTACGTGCTGCTGGCCGGAGCGGTGCTGGCGCTGGTGCTGATGTTCGGCGGCAACCTCGTCATCTGGGACTTTCAGGTCAGCGGCAACGACACCGTCCCCACGGAGACCATTCTCCGGGCGCTGGAGGACTACGGCATCACCGTGGGGTCGCCGGGTCTGCACATCGATCAGGAGACCATGCGCAACCATGTGCTGCTGGCCCTGCCGGAGGTATCGTGGCTGGCGGTGAACGTCCGGGGCTGCGTGGCCCATGTGCAGGTGGTGGAGCGGCACCGTCCGCCCGAGGCGGCGGACCGGAGCACCGTCACCAACATCGTGGCCCGGAGAGCGGGCCTTATCACCAAGGTGGAGGCGCTGGAGGGGCAGGCCATGGTGCTGCCGGGGGCCACCGTCACGGAGGGACAGCTGCTGATCTCCGGGGTGTCGGAGACGGAACACATCGGCGCACGGTTTGTCCACAGCATGGGGGCCGTGTGGGCCAGAACGTGGTATGAGCTGTCGGTCAGCGTACCGCTACAGATCACGCAACCCGCCGCCGGAAGCCGCAGCCACAGCCGCTGGGCGCTGGATATCGGAAAACACCGGATAAAATTCTACGGAAAGGGTAGCATCACCGGGGTGGATTGTGATAAAATAACATATTATAAACCGTTTACCCTGCCCGGAGGGCTTCGCCTGCCTCTGACGCTGGTGTGGGAGCGCATCACCGCATGGGAGGGCGCCGCCGCAGAGCGCACGGAGCAGAGCGCCCGTCAGGAGGGAGAGCAGCAGCTGCTGGCCCTGCTGTCGGCCCGGCTGCCGGAGGGCAGTACCGTCACCGACACCCGCTTCGCCGCTGTGCGGCAGGGGGACCGGCTGACGGTGGTGCTGAAGGCGGAGTGTCTGGAGCAGATCGGCCAGACCGTGACGCTGCCGGAAACGGAGACTACACAGAGATAAGGGGGCTTGTCCCGTATGGAACAGCGTGTAAGCATCGAGCGAATGGAAGAGGCCATCAATCTGTTCGGCTCGTTTGATGAAAATATCCGGCTTCTGGAGGCGGAATTCCATGTGACGGTGGTGAACCGTGACGGGGAGCTGCGGATCTCCGGGGAGCCAGAGGAGGTGATGATGGCTGCCAAGGCAGTGGAGGCGCTGCTGACCCTCTCCGGCAAGGGGGAGTCCATTACCGAGCAGCACGTCCGCTACGTCATCGGCCTGTGCCGCAGCGGCCAGTCCGAGCGCATCGGAGAGCTGACACAGGACGTGATCTGCATCACCTCCAAAGGCCGGCCCGTCAAGCCCAAGACCATCGGCCAGAAGCAGTATGTGCAGGCGGTGCTCCACAGCCCCGTCACCATCGGGGTGGGGCCCGCCGGCACCGGCAAGACGTATCTGGCGGTGGCGGCGGCCGTGGCGGCCTTCCGGGCCAAGCAGGTCAACCGCATCATCCTGACCCGCCCCGCCGTGGAGGCCGGAGAGCGGCTGGGCTTCCTGCCCGGCGACCTCCAGAGCAAGGTGGACCCCTACCTGCGGCCTCTATACGACGCCCTGTTCGATATGCTGGGGGCGGAGACGTACCAGAAATATCTGGAGCGTGGCAACATCGAGGTGGCCCCGCTGGCCTATATGCGTGGCCGGACGTTGGATGACAGCTTTATCATTCTCGACGAGGCCCAGAACACCAGCCGGGAACAGATGAAAATGTTCCTGACCCGCATGGGCTTCGGCTCCAAAATGGTCATCACCGGCGACATCACCCAGATCGACCTGCCGGGGGACAAGCCCAGCGGCCTGAAGGACGCCATGAAGATCCTGAAGGGCGTGGAGGGCGTCAGCATCTGCCAGCTGACCCAGCAAGACGTGGTGCGCCATGTGATGGTGCAGCGGATCATCGAGGCCTACGCCCGATTCGAGGAGAAGCGCAAATGAGAAAGACACACTACATCCCCATCACCGCCGATGTACCCGGCGCCGCCAACGATGCCAACTGCGCCCTGATCCGTCGGACCATCCGCACAGCGCTGGCGGCGGAGGGACTCACGGCCCCCTGCGAGGTGGACGTGCTTCTGACGGACGACGACGGCATCCACGAGATCAACCGGGAGCTGCGGCAGGTGGACCGGCCCACGGACGTCCTCAGCTTCCCGGAGTTTGAACTGACCCCCGGCCAGCTGCCCGGCCCGGAGGACGCCGACCCCGGCACGGGCCTTATCCCGCTGGGGGACATGGTGCTCTCCATGGAGCGGGTGGCGGCGCAGGCCAGGGAGTACGGTCACTCCAAGCGGCGGGAGCTCTCCTATCTGGTGACCCACTCGGTGCTGCATCTGCTGGGCTACGACCATCTGGACGAGGGGCCTATGAAGGCACAGATGCGGGCCAGAGAGGAGGCCATTATGGCCCTGCTGGGTCTGGATCGGTGAGAAGGTCCGCTCTGACCGGGCTCCGGCTGGGGCGCCGGGAGGACGCCGTGTCCCTTCTGAAAAGTCTCTGGCAGGAGACGCCGCAGCCCTGTCCGCTGTGCGGCGGGCCGCTGGACTATTTCCATAAAAAAGCCAAGAAAAGCAGCTGCGGCTGGGTCTGCACGGCCTGCGGCGTGCGGTATGACACCATGCAGCTGCCGGATGAATGAAACGAGAAGTAAATTTCTCCCTGTCCCTATTCAAAATTGCTCACAGAAAGCTGAGGATCACCGGAAATTGCGGAAGGAGCTGCATCATGGCCGAGGATAAGCTGTTTGTCGAGGCAACCGAAGAGGACGTACCGTCTATCATCGGCCTGCGGCAAAGGATCTGGAGCACCACATACCGAGGCATCTACCCCGATTCCATGATAGATGAATTTGACTGGGACCGGCACAGGGAAATGGAACTGCTGAGGGTCCATCACCCGGCATATTCCGTGTACCTTATCCGAAAGGATCGGCAAAATATCGGCTATCTGACGATAAATAAAGCCGATGTGATCACCCTGCAATCCCTTTATATTGTCTCTGAATACCAGCGGCAGGGGATCGGACGGCAAGCCTTCGATTTCATGAGTGCATATTGCCGGGAGCACCATGCCACCGCCTTCATCTGCCACTGTGTTCCGGAAAATTTCAATGCCCGAAGCTTCTATGAGCGCATGGGCGGCGAGGTGATCGGGGAGGACCTGACAAACGAGGAGTGCTGGCAGAACTCTGTCACTTACCAGTTTACACTACCATCAAAAGTAACATAACAAAATTGCTCACAGAAAGCTGAGGATCACCTTATGAACGAGAAAAACAACATCACCAAAACCGCTATGCTCACCGTGTGCGGACGGCCCAACGTGGGCAAGTCCAGTCTCACCAACGCCCTGGTGGGTGAGAAGATCGCCATCGTCTCCAACAAGCCCCAGACCACCAGAAACCGCATCTACGGTGTAGTGAACCGGGGCGACACCCAGTTCATCCTGCTGGATACGCCGGGCCTGCACAAGGCCCGCTCCCGGCTGGGGGACTACATGGTGAAGGTGGTGCGGGAGAGTCTGGCCAGCGTGGAGGCCGCTCTGCTGCTGGTGGAGCCCATCCCCCACGTGGGAGAGCCGGAGAAAATCCTTCTCCAGCGCATCCGGGAGGAGAAGCTGCCCTGCGTGCTGTGCATCAACAAGATCGACACCGTGGAGCGCAAGGACGATCTGCTGGCGGTCATCGCCGCATACAGCGAGGTCTACCCGGATTTCGACGCCATCATCCCCATCTCCGCCCGCACCGGCGACGGTCTGGAGGATCTGCTGACCCAGATGCAGCGGTACGCCGTGGAGGGGCCGCAGCTGTTCCCCGACGGCATGACCACCGACCAGCCGGATCAGCAGGTCTGCGCCGAGATCATCCGGGAGAAAATGCTGCTGTGTCTGGATAAGGAGATCCCACACGGCACGGCGGTGGAGGTGACCCGCTTCACCGAACGGGAGGACTCCGGCATCATCGACCTGGACGTGACCATCTACTGCGAAAAGGCCAGCCACAAGGGCATCATCATCGGCAAGCACGGGGATATGCTCAAGCGCATCAGCACGCTGGCCCGGCAGGATATCGAGAAGTTCATGGGTACCAAGGTCTATCTGGAAACGTGGGTGAAGGTCAAGGAAAACTGGCGGGACAATGTGAATTTCATTCGTTCACAGGGCTACAACGAACAGTAATTCCCGTTAGAAGCATGAGCCGACCCTAAAACTTACCACTCATGTTTCGCCCCGGCGGCGGCAAGCTAATGCCGGGGGTGGAGATCATGTGCGATTACTGGAATCTTTTTCTGGAGACCGGAGCGCCGGAGCTGTATCTGCTGCACCGGTGGGAGGAGGAATCATGCCAAACCAACCCATCGTCACCGCCGGACTGGTGCTGCGGGAGACCGTGACCAGGGAGACGGACAAAATTCTGACGGTGCTGACCCCGGATCGGGGGAAGATCTCCCTCATTGCACGGGGCGCCCGGCGGAAAAACAGCCGTCTGGCGGCGGCGTGTCAGTTGCTGGCCTATTCGGAGCTGACCATCTACGAAAAGGGTCAGTGGTTCATGCTGGACGAGGCGGAGACGCTGGAGCTGTTCACCGGCCTGCGGACGGACTTCGTGGCTCTGAGCCTTGCCTCCTATCTGGCCGATCTGACGGACGCCACGGCACAGGCGGAGGACACGTCGCAGCTGCTGCGGCTGCTGCTGAATGCCCTGTACGCCCTCAGTGTCCTGCATAAGCCGCCCCAGCTGGTAAAGCCCGCCTTCGAGCTGCGGCTCATGGCGCTGTCGGGCTTCGAGCCTCTGGCTGACGGCTGCGCCGTGTGCGGGCGGCCGGAGCCTGAGGATCCGGTGCTGGACGCCGTCCACGGGGTGGTATGCTGCGCCGCCTGCCGGGAAAAGGGCGGGCTGGCCATGCCCCTGTCCCCCGCCGCTCTGGCGGCCCTGCGCCACGTGCTGTACTGCCCGGATAAGAAGCTTTACAGCTTCACGCTGGATACCCCTGCCCTGCGCCAGCTGGGGCAGGCGGCGGAGGTCTATGTCACCGCCCAGCTGGAGCGCAGCTTCCGGACGCTGGACTACTATAAATCCATTTTGCCGCAAGAGGAACCTACATATGACTGATTTGTTTGAAAAATCCATCCGCACGCTGGAGCTTCCGGCGGTGCTGGAAAAGCTGGCGGCCAAGGCGGTCAGCGACGCCGCCAAAGAGCGGTGCCTGCGCCTGACTCCCGCCACGGACACGCAGGAGGTACTGCATCTGCTGGATGAGACCGACGCCGCCAAGGAGCGGCTGGGTCTCCACGGCAGCCCCTCCTTCTCCGGGGTCAAGGATGTATCCGCCGCCCTGACCCGTGCCGACCACGGCGGTATGCTGAACACCCGTGAACTGCTGGATGTGGCAGGCGTGCTGACCGCCAGCCGCCGGGTCAGCGAATACGACGCCCAGCGGCAGGGGGAGGCCACGGTGCTGGACCGGCTGTTCTCCTCTCTGCACACCAACCGCTATCTGGAGGATAAGATACGCTCTGCCATTCTGGACGAGGAGACCATTGCCGACACCGCCAGCAGCGAGCTGGCGGATATCCGCCGGAAAATGCGGCTGGCGGCCACCAAGGGCCGGCAGATCCTGCAGCGCATCATCTCCTCCCCCTCCTATGCCAAGGTCCTGCAGGAGGCCCTCATCACCCAGCGGGACGGCCGCTTCGTGGTGCCGGTGAAGGCCGAGTGCAAGGGCAGTCTGCCGGGTCTGGTCCACGACATCTCCTCCTCCGGTGCCACGCTGTTCGTGGAGCCTATGGGCGTGGTGCAGGCCAACAACGAGCTCAAGGAGTTGGAGGCCCGTGAGCAGAAGGAGATCGACCGTATCCTGCGCCAGCTCTCTGCTGAGTGTGCCGGCCAGATGGAGAACATCCTCTGGGACTACGACATTCTGGTGCAGCTGGATGTGATCTTTGCACGGGCGCAGCTGAGCTATCAGCTCAACGCCAGCCGCCCGGAGGTGCGCCGCCGGGGCGGCATCACCCTGCGCCGGGCCAGGCATCCTCTGCTGGATCAGGCCAAGGCGGTGCCGATCACCGTGGAGCTGGGGGAGCAGTTCGACACCCTGGTCATCACCGGCCCCAACACCGGCGGCAAAACCGTGACCCTAAAAACCATTGGCCTGCTGAGCCTGATGGCCCAGTGCGGCCTGCACATCCCCGCCGACGGCGGCAGCGCCGTGCGGGTGTTCCGCCGGGTGCTGGCGGACGTAGGAGACGAGCAGAGCATCGAGCAGAGCCTGTCTACCTTCTCGGCCCATATGTCCAACATCGTCCGGATCCTGAAGGAGGTGGATGACCACAGTCTGCTGCTGTTTGACGAGTTGGGCGCCGGCACAGACCCGGTGGAGGGTGCGGCTCTGGCCATCGCCATCATTCAGGAGGCCCGGAATCAGGGGGCTATCATCGCCGCCACCACCCACTATGCCGAGCTGAAAACCTTCGCCATGACCACGGCGGGGGTGGAGAACGCCAGCTGCGAGTTCGACGTACAGACCCTGCGGCCCACCTACCGGCTCCTCATCGGCATCCCCGGTAAGTCCAACGCCTTCGCCATCTCCCGGCGGCTGGGGCTGGATGAGTCCGTCATTCAGGCGGCACAGGCCCAGATGGACAGCGACTCCGTTCGCTTCGAGGACGTGCTGACCCAGCTGGAGGAGAAGCGCCAGCGGCTGGAGAAGGCCCAGAACGAGGCCGACCGACTGTGGCGGCAGCGGGAGGAGGACGCCCGGAAGGCCCGGACCTTCCGGGAGCAGATGGAAAAGGGCAAGGAAAGCGCGCGGGCCAAGGGAGAGGCTGAGGCCAAGCGCATCGTCCGGCAGGCCCAGCAGCAGGCGGAGGAGATCTTCGCCCAGCTGGATCAGCTGCGGAAGGAGCAGCAGAAGCAGGCCAACGTGCAGGCCCTCAACGACGCCAAGGCCGCCGTGCGCCACCATCTGAAAACGGCGGAGGAGCAGCTGCACCTGCGGGACGAGGAGCAGGAGCCTGCCTATACGCCGCCCCGGCCCATCGCCGTGGACGATCAGGTGGAGCTGCCCGGCGTGAAGATGGCCGCCACGGTGCTGGCCGTCAACGGCGACGGCACCCTGCTGCTGCAGGCGGGCCGCATGAAGATGACCGTCAAGGCCCAGCAGGCGCGCCTGCTGGAGGGCGCTCCTAAGAAGTCCAAGCCCGCACCCAGTCCCTCCGCCGCCACCCTGAACACCGTGTCCCGTGCCTCCTCGGAGCTGGATATCCGGGGCTATGAGACGCTGGAGGCCGAGAGCGTGGTGGAAAACTATCTGGACAGTGCCGTCATGGCCAAGCTGGGCACCGTCACCATCATCCACGGAAAGGGTACCGGCGCTCTGCGAAAGGCCGTCCACGAGATCCTCAAGCGTAACAAGGCCGTCAAAAGCTTCCGGCTGGGCCGCTACGGCGAGGGTGAGGCCGGTGTCACCGTGGTGGAGCTGAAATAAGCCGCTTTCGTGTAGAACGACGAATTTTTTCTTTGATTCTCTGCAATCGCCACAAATTTTTGTGGGATTGAATATTGCTTTCTCCCCGTTATCCGTTATAATAGTATGTGTAGCAGTCGGCTTGATGACTGCGAATAAAGGAGTGCTGGTTTGATGTATACGCAGGAAATTACCGTTCAGAATGAGGTGGGGCTGCACGCACGTCCCGCTACGTATTTCATTCAGAAGGCCAACGAGTTCAAGAGCGGCATTTGGGTGGAGAAGGAAGAGCGCCGGGTCAACGCCAAGAGTCTGCTGGGCGTACTGTCCTTGGGTATTGTGAAGGGAACCAACATTGCCCTCATCGCTGACGGCTCTGATGAAAAGGAAGCCGTGGATGCTCTGGTATCTCTGATCCAGAACAACTTCGGTGAGTAACGACCGAACATGAAATAGCGCCGGTGTCTGCTGTCAGCAAGCACCGGCGTTGTTCTGCTTTTATCCTCTCGGCGGGCAAGTGCAAGCACGCCTGACAGCGTGTCCTTCCGGCGCTTTTTTCCTTGCTCATCGATGGTACGATCTCTGCACAAAAGGACGCCCCCGGCGTGGCCGGAGGCGTCCTTTTCATGTGTTCCGCTGCCCCCTATGGGGCCGCCCGGTCAGCAGCCGCAGCCGCAGCCGTTGTTATTCTGGGTGTTGCCGCAGCCGCAGCCGTTGCCGCCCCAGAACAGGCACAGGATGATGATGGCGATGATGATCCAGCAGCCGCAGCCGCCGAAGCAGGAGTTCTGATTGCACATAAGAACGTGACCTCCTATGAAAATTGGACCCGCAGGTCTCATTCCATAGTATGATCCGCCCCTTAATAGAGTTCCTCCGGCCGGGAGATACGGTAGCTGAGGGTCAGGAGGGTATCCACAAAGTGGATGTCCTCGAAGAATACCCCCTTGGTCTGGGTGGAGAGCTCCACATTGGTAAAGTTCCAGAAGCCCTTCACTCCCAGGGCAATGAGCCGGTCCGCCAGCGGCTGGGCCACGCTCTGAGGCACTGTCAGCACCGCCACGTTGGGGTGGTACTCCTCCACATAGTGCTCCAGCTCCTCCATGGGCCGGATGGTCACGTCGTGGATCTTGGTACCGATCAGCGCCGGGGACACGTCGAAGGCGGTATCCACCTGAAAGCCCACCTTCTGAAAGTCGAAGTTCTGCAGCAGCGCATGGCCCAGATGGCCCGCTCCCACCACAATGAGCCGGTAGCCGGAGTCGATACCCAGAATGTGGCCGATTTCCGAGCGCAGCTCCGCCACGTTATAGCCGTAGCCCTGCTGGCCGAATTCACCGAAGCAGCTGAGATCCTGCCGGATCTGAGAGGCGGTGATGTCCATTTTCTGCCCCAGCGAATTGGAGGAAATGCGTACCACGCCCTTGTTATGCAGCTCGTCCAGATAGCGGTAATAGCGGGGCAGACGATGGATCACCGCATCCGAGACCTTTTGTTTTTTCATATGCGTCCTTCTTCTTTGCCGGCGGCAGGAGCCGGGCTGCAGCCCGCTTTCCCCTACCGCTTGTTTTCGTCTTTCTGAATTGTACTCCAAATCCCAGAACTTGTCAACTTTTTTAACAATCTTTTTTGACTTTTGTGCAGTTTTCTTCTTTACATTCCCGAAAAAGATGGTATAATAAATTAGTCGCAAGGGGGAGAGGTCTCCCCTCTGCTCCATATGCGCCCGTAGCTCAGCTGGATAGAGTGACAGACTCCGACTCTGTAGGCCGCTGGTTCGAATCCAGTCGGGCGTACCAAAAAACGGCAAGCATCGCCGGATGCCTGCCGTTTTTCCTTTTGCCCCGACGGGCGGACCTTATCCGCGTCTGCTCCATATCGGCTCTTTACAAGGGCGAGGGGCCTGTCAAGATTTATGCGCAAAATTGTTTGCAGGCTCCGGCTGAGTGAAGTCAGCCGGCAATAGAGACGTCATCCAGAGCCGCCTCCAAATGCTTCCTGTTCATGCATTTCTTGCAGCCTCACTGGGCTTTGCCATGTGGCGGGCACAGACCAGCATCAGGGAGACAAATTTGTTGTCTCCGGCCTGTGTGGTGCCGATGTAGAAGTTCATCAGGCTGTGAATCAGGGCGGAAAACGATATATCGCCCATATTGTCCAGACATGGTATGAGATCAATAAGAACAAGGGCATCATGTTCAGAATGCAGGATTGGGTAGAATCCGGGAAAAATGGAGAGCACTGGGAGTAGTTCTATCAGACAGGCTTATCAAAACATTCTTATTTCCGGCAGCGCTGGAGATGTCCATGCATCAGGATGCTGGGCCAAAGGTGATTCCGTGCCGCTGACCTCCGGCACAAGCCGCAGATTCGGGATCGTGCTGCGTTTTTAGTATTCGGATGGTGCGGAGGGCGAGGAGATCGCCAACGTCAATCCGGATCGCAGCAGTCAGAACGACTGGCAGTATCTGTCCCTGCGGGCAGTTGCGAAAAAAAGCGTATACCTCCATGCGGATCGTGTTGCGTTATGGCAAGTACCCCTGTAACCGTCAGGTTACAGGGGTACTTCTTTTTTCACAGATGGAACACATTCACCAGAAACAGCAGGGCCAGTCCATAGTAGGTCACCACGGCCACCAGATCGTTGACCGTCGTGATCAGCGGGCCGGAGGCCACCGCCGGATCGATGTGGATCTTATGAAACAGCATGGGAACCATCGTCCCCACAAGGCTGGAGATCACCATGGCCACCACCAGCGACACCCCAACGCAGCCGGAGATCAGAAAAGCCGGCCCCCACGCATAGCCCTTGCACACATGGATGTAGACCCCTAAAACCGCCAGCGCCATGAGTCCCAGGCACCCGCCGTTGAGAAGACCTACCCGCATCTCCTTGCCCAGCAGGGCCAGCTCCTCCTTCAGGGTAAGGTTCTCGTCCATGAGGACACGAATGGTGACGGCCAGCGACTGGGTGCCGACGTTGCCCGCCATATCCAGCACCAGCGACTGGAAGCAGATGACGATGGGCAGCACCGCCACCACGGACTCGAAGATGCCCACCACCGACGAGACGCCCATGCCCAGAAACAGCAGCACGATGAGCCACGGCAGACGCTTTTTCATACTGACGGCGGCAGGCTCCCGGAGGTCCTCCTCCGAGGTCAGGCCGCCCAGCTTGGCGTAGTCATCGCCCATGGCGTCATCCACCAGCTCCACCAGATCCTGAGCGGTGAGGATACCGGCGATCCTTCCGTCCTCCGTCAGCACCGGCAGGGAATCCTCCTCATACTCTGCGATCCGGTCGATGCAGTCCTCCACCTTTTCATGGGCCAACACATAGGGATAGCTGCGGCGGATGATCCCGCTCAGCGGATCGTTTTCACGGGCGATGATCAGATCCTTCAGGTCGATGGCCCCGGCAAAGACGCCGCTGCCATCCACCACATACAGCGTGGAGATATTGTCGTGCTCACCGGCCTGCCGCACCAGCTCGTTCATGGCGCCGCAGACGGTCAGTGTGTCCGGGATGCAGACGAAATTGCCGCTCATGCGGCTGCCGATCTCCTCCTGATGAAAGGCCAGCAGCCGCCGGACATCCTTCCGGGTGTCGTCGTCCAGATGGGCGGCTAGAGCCTGCTTCTTCTCCGCCGGAAGCTCCCGCAGCATATCCAGCGCATCCGCCGTGTCCATGTCGGTGATCACCGCCGCCGCCAGATCCGCCGGAAGTTCCGCCAGGAAGCGGGAGGCATCGTCCAGATAGGGGAATATCTCTGCCAGCGTCCGGGCGTCCAGCTGCCGGAACAACCGCGCCCGCTCCGCATCCGTCAGCAGGGTGACGGCCTTGGCCACATCCCGCTGGTGATAGTGCTTCAGCAGCTCCGGCAGACGGTCCCCGTTTTGGGCCGTGCGGATGACCGCTGCGATTTCCTGTGCGAACTCCTTGTTTACCATTCTGTTCATCATATTCTTGTCCTCCTTTGACGCTACTTTGGGCAAAATGGGCGCAAAAATACACCGCCTCAGAGATAGTTGCCACAGCAAGACGTCTCCGGTGCGGTGCAGGAGGACACGACAAAGTAGAATGCGGTCAGCTCCTGTCCATGGATGACCACACCCTGTGTCTGTGTCTGTGTCTCTGCGGGCCGCATACCCGGCTTCGTCCTGTACTTCCGCAGCTATCCATGAACATTCACCTCCGTTGATGGCTGAAATAGGTCTTTTTTGACCACAGCCCATCATAGCAGAACCCATCGGCACTGTCAACCGTTTCTTTCCCCGGTTTTTTACAGCCCCGGAGGCCCCATGGCCTCCGGGGCTGCACTCCCGGCATTTACTGTCCTTGGGGCCGGATCTCCACAGTCCCGCCGCCAAGACTCTCATAGATGCGGCGGGAAACGGAGAGGACGGTGCGCCCACGGGAGGCCTGACGCAGGGCCTCCCGTACACGGGCCTCCGTCTCGGCATCCAGATTGGCGGTGATCTCATCCAGCAGCAGCACAGTGGGGTCTGCCGCTGCGGCCCGTGCAATGGACAGCAGCTGCCACTCCCCCTGAGAGAATATCCCGTCCGTACACACCGTGTCATACCCCTCCGGCAGCGCCTGGATGGCCTCGTCGATCCCCCGGACGATGGTGTCCGGCCTCTCTCCCTGCACGATGTGGCGGGAGAGCTTGATGACGGCGTAGTCCGGCACGCTGCACGCCCCGACGTCTGCGTGCATCTCCACCACGCAGTAGGAGCCCTTGCCCAGATGCGGGTCCTCCACATACTCGATGCGCTCCAGCTTCGTCACCACCTTGGCCGCATCCACCAGCGCACTGCACCCCTTCTCTGGGGAGGTGGACTTGGAGAGTGCCCAGCGGGATTCCTTTTACTGGGCGCTTTACTGCTCTGACAGCACCATGGAGGCCGTCCGGGCCACGGAGGAGCGCTACCGGGTGAAGTATGAGCTGCGGGACCAGAAGCAGTTCCGTGGGGCTGTCCTGTGACGCCGTCTCTCCGACGGCTGCTACTCCTTCCCCTTTCTTCTCTTCCGGGAGCACATCAAGAACGCCAGCAATCCGCAGCAGTATTCCATGGGCAACGCCTCTCTGCGAGGCAGCGCCAGCCAAGACCATCCATCTGACGGCTCTGGGGACCGGGGTCGCTCAGAGCATCTACGAATAAAATCAAATGCTCCGGGATTTTCTCATCCGGCTGGGCGTCAGCGAGGCACCGCTGCCAAGGATGCCCGCAAAATGGAGCACGCTGTCGGCGCGGCAGGCGGCGCATCTGGTGTACTTCCTCTGCTTCGTCAAGACCCTCCGCAAGGAGCCGGAGACGACGGAGGCCTGAGCCGCTTCTTGCAAAGTGTAAGGCTTCGGGTATATTTTCTTCTTCCTTTTGTTCCGTTTCTCTGCTATACTGGAGCCATACCAAGAAACACACGGCGGAGGTTCTTCCCTTCTCTGCCGGAAAATCGTAAGGAGGATACCACCATGCGTTATGAAATCAAAGGCACTCCCTTCCCCGTGGTGATCTGTCAGCTGGAAGACGGCGAGCAGATGGTCACGGAGCGTGGCTCCATGGTCTGGATGAGCCCTAATATGGAGATGCAGACCCATGGCGGTGGACTGGGGCGGATGTTCTCTAAAATGTTCTCCGGCGAGAGTATGTTCCAGAACATCTACACCGCTCACGGCGCCGGGATGATCGCCTTCGGCTCCAGCTTCCCCGGCCAGATCAAGGAGATCGCCATCACTCCCGGCCACGATATGATCCTCCAGAAGAGTGCCTTTCTGGCCGCCGTGCCGGGAGTAGAGCTGTCCATCCACTTCAACCAGCGGCTGGGCGCGGGCCTCTTCGGCGGCGAGGGCTTCATCATGCAGCGCCTCAGCGGCAGCGGCATGGCCTTTGCCGAGATCGACGGCACGCTGGTGGAGTACGACCTCCAGCCGGGTCAGCAGATCGTGGTGGACACCGGCAACGTGGCGGGCTTCACCGCCGGGGTGCAGATGGAGATCCGTCAGGTTCCCGGCATGAAGAACAAGCTGCTGGGCGGCGAGGGCCTTTTCAACACCGTCCTCACCGGCCCCGGCCGCATCTGGCTGCAGACCATGCCCATCTCCGGCGTGGCCGCCGCCCTGCTGCCCTATATCCCCACCGGCAACAATTAAGCTGTCTGTCAGGCCCGCAGAGTCCTTCTTTGCGGGCTTGGCAATTTTTTTATTTTTCACGCAATAAAACCGCATCTCCACGCATTACAGGGATGACAGGAGATAAAAGCCTATGACTGCATGGCCCGCCACAACCGAATATGCCGGCAGCAGTGCTCATCTGACGGAGCTGCTGGCCGCCATCGCCGCCGGGCAGCAGGATGCGCTGGCGCAGCTCTACCATCTCACCCGAACGGCGGTGTATGGTCTGTCGCTGTCGTACCTGAAAAACACCCACGACGCACAGGATATCACGCAGGATGTATTCGTTCATGTGTGGGATCACGCCCCGCAGTATCGCCCCACCGGCTCTCCCATGGGCTGGCTGCTGACGGTCTGCCGGAATCTGTGCCTGATGCGCCTGCGGCGCACGGAGCGCCACGCCGTTCTCAGCGAGGCAGAATGGGACGCCATTCCCCAGCAGGAGACCGGTCTGACCACAGAGGAGCGAACGCTGCTGCAGCACGTTCTGTCCCGTCTGGGGGAGGAGGAGCGGCGCATCGTACTGCTCCATGCCGTCACCGGGCTAAAGCACCGGGAGATCGCCGCTCTACTGGAGCTGCCCCTCCCCACCGTCCTGTCGAAGTATCACCGAGCAATCCGAAAAATGCGTGCTGATCTGGAAGGAGATAACGCCCATGACAAATGAAAAGCTGGAACAGTGCCTTGCACAAGCGCTGGAAAAAACAGCCCCCCATGACGTGGACGGCGTTCTCTCCCGCTGTGAGAAGCGGAAAGGAACGGAAATCCCTATGAAAACAAAACCTCACTCCCTGAAAAAATGGATGGCGATGGCGGCCTGTCTGGCCCTTCTGCTGCTGTGCGGCGGCGGACTGTTTCTGCGGCAGGCCAATGCTGTGGCCTCCGTGGTCTCCATCGACGTCAACCCCAGCATCGAGCTGCGGGTCAACCAAAATGAAAAGGTTCTGGCCTGCGTGCCTATGAACGACGACGCCCATGCCATTCTGGCGGATATGGGCGACGGCGAGGATCTGAAGGGGGCCAAGCTGGATGTGGCAGTAAACGCCATCGTCGGCAGTCTGGTCCGCAACGGCTATCTGGAGAGCATCTCCTCCGCCATCATGATCTCCGTAGAGGATCGGGATCAGAGCCGGGCTCACCGACTGCAGCAGGACCTCTCCGCCGCCGTGGACGGCATCCTGCGGGACAGCGCCTCTCAGGCCTCCGTATTGACCCAGACGGTCACGCAGGACACGTCTCTGGAGAAGCAGGCCAAGGACCACCGCATCTCCACCGGCAAGGCGGCGCTGGTGAACCGTATCCTCGCCCTGAACAACAGTCTGTCCTTTGAGGAGCTGTCCAGGCTCTCCATCGGTGAGCTGAAGGATCTGGCCGAGACCGGCGCTCCTGCCATGCCCATCGGCATGGAGCGAGCACTGGAGATCGCCCTGCTCACCTGCGGGCAGTCCGCCGACCAGCTGACCAAGCAGGAGGTGGACGCTGAGCTGGACGAGGTTCCCGCCCACTACGAGGTGGAGCTGGAGGACCGCAGCGGTACGGAGTACGAGTATCGCATCGATGCCTATACCGGCGCTGTGCTCACCTCCTATGTGGAGCCGGACGATCACAACGATGTGGATGACCACGATGACTATGATGATGACCACGACGATGACGACGATGATGCCCAGCCCACCGGCAGTGCCCAGCCCACCGGGCAGATCGGCCACGCCGCAGCCAAGGCCGCTGCCCTGACCCACGCCGGTGTGTCAGAGAGCCAGGCCTACGACATGGATGTGGAGCTGGATGACGAGGATGGCCGCTGGGTATACGAGGTGGAATTCAAGGCGGATGGCATGGAGTACGAATATGTCATCGATGCCTATACCGGCGCTGTGCTGGAATACGATATGGAGCAGGACGATTGACCCCCTATAACAAAGGAGGCAGGCACAAAAGTGCCTGCCTCTTTGTCGTTATTCTGATTCCGGCGGCGCTCCGGGGTCTCCCTCCGGCAGCGATGCCTCCTCGTCCTCCGACAGGGTGGGGATAAATGCCTGCGCCAGCTTTCCCTTGCCCCGGTGCTTGATGTAGAAGTAGCCGATGACGCTGAAGGTCACGGCACCGATGAAGTTGACGAACAGATCCTCCATGGTATCGTACAGCCCGATATCCAGATACCCGTCAAAGCCCAGATCCGTGCCGTTGACGGCCACCGAGTGGATGCCGTCGATGGTGATGGGGGTGTTGCTGTTGGTGGGGTCCAGCATCACGGAGGTAATGCTCTGCACCACGGTGTCCTTCTGCATATCCAGATGGAACACCCGGTCCATGCCGAACTCGAAGAACTCCCACAGCACCCCCACGGTCATGGAGAAACAGAAGGCCGCCAGCGCCACATATACCGGCGACAGCTGGAACTTGATGCGGCTGTTGCGGTTCAGGATGTCGATAAGGGCAAAGCCCGTGGCGGCACAGAGGAAGCCCGTGGTGGTGTGGAGCATGGAGTCCCAGTTGGGGTAGGTGATGAAGTAACACTCCAGTTCCCCCAGTATCTCCGCTGCGAAAATGAACAGCAGGATAATGATCTCCAGCACCGACGGCAGTTGGATACCGAAGTTCTGCTGAATGAAAAACGGCAGGATGAACAGCGCCAGCACCAGCAGGCAGATGAAGGCGCTTTCATATTCGCCCCGGATGATTGACATGACCAGCTCCGCCAGCACGATCAACCGCAGGGCCACATATACGGCGAACACCGCCGGCTGCTTGTGAATGGCCTCCTTCAGCCGCTGGACCGTATCTCTGGGTTTGGGCGTTTTTTTCATAAAGGCTCCTTCCCGGCACAGCACTGCGCCGCTGTGGTTTTTTCTGCATGGTATCATATCCCCGGTCAAAACGCAACGAAAAATGTGACAAAAATCGTGGCGGCCCGTCTTGACAAGCGGCCCGCTGTGTGGTAATCTAATAAAAATTTGCCATGCGGAGGTGATGACCGTGACCGTCGTTTTTCAGGATGCCCAGATATTCCGCCGAGGTGTTCTCACCCGTGGGGATGCTGTTTTCTCTTTTGAAATCCACCACGGCGCCAGTGTTTCTCCCGTTCATATTCCCGCCTCTTCTTTTGTGATATGTCCCGGTTTCGTTGATGTACACGTGCATCTTCGTGAACCGGGCTTTTCTTATAAGGAGACCATGTCCAGCGGCACCCAAGCCGCCGCCCACGGCGGATATACCACGGTGTGTGCCATGCCAAATCTGGACCCGGTGCCGGACAGCCTGCCCCATCTGGAGCAGCAGCTGGCCCTGATCCGCCGAGATGCCGCCATCCGGGTGCTGCCCTATGGCTCCATCACCCGTGGCCAGCTGGGGGAGGAGCTGTCGGACATGGCGGCCATGGCCCCCTATGTGGCGGCCTTCTCCGACGACGGGCGAGGTGTGCAGAGCGAGGCGCAGATGCGCCTTGCCATGGAAACCGCCAAGGGGCTTCATAAGCTCATCGTGGCCCACTGCGAGGACAACTCCCTCCTCCACGGGGGCTACATCCACGACGGGGCTTACGCCCGCACCCACGGCCACCGGGGCATCTGCTCCGAAAGCGAGTGGGGGCAGATCCGGCGGGATCTGGAACTGGTGCGCCAGACCGGCTGCGGCTACCACGTCTGCCACATCTCCACCAAGGAGAGTGTAGCCCTGATCCGCCGGGCCAAGGCCGAGGGGCTGGACGTCACCTGCGAGACGGCCCCCCACTATCTGCTGATGGACGAAACCATGCTGCAGGAGGACGGCCGCTTCAAGATGAATCCCCCTCTCCGCAGTCCCGCCGATCGGGAGGCCCTGCTGGAGGGGCTGGCCGACGGCACCATCGACATGGTCGCCACCGATCACGCCCCCCACAGCGCCGAGGAGAAGTCCCGCGGGCTGGAGAAGAGCGCCATGGGCATCGTGGGGCTGGAGACCGCCTTCCCCCTGCTGTATACCTATCTGGTAAAGCCGGGCCTGCTCTCCTTTCCCCGTCTGATGGAGCTGCTCCACGATGCTCCCTGCCGCCGCTTCGGCCTCCCGCAGGGGGAGCTGGATGGTCCCCACGCCGATTTCACGGTCTTTGACCTGTCGGCTTCGTATCCCATCGACCCGGCGGACTTCCTCTCTCAGGGGAAGGCCACCCCCTTCACCGGCTGGCCGGTACAGGCCCGCTGCCTGCTGACGGTCTGCGACGGCCGCCCCGTCTGGCAGGACGGTGAACTCTTTTCCAAGGAGGACCGCACATGAAGCAGGTCACATGGACCATTACGGAAAATACGCCCCTGACGCCGGACACCTACCGGCTGCGCCTTGCCGGCGATACGGAGGCCATCACGGCCCCCGGTCAGTTCGTAAACCTGAAGCTCTCCGGCTTCTACCTGCGCCGCCCCATCTCCGTCTGCGACTGGGAGCCCGGTGCCGCCACCCTTATCTATAAGGTGCTGGGCCACGGCACGGCGGCCATGACCCATCTCCCCGCCGGAACGGAGCTGGATGTGCTGACAGGGCTGGGCAACGGCTACGACACATCTCTCGCCGGGGAGCGCCCCCTGCTGGTGGGCGGCGGCGTCGGCATCCCGCCCCTGTACGGACTGGCCCGCCGCCTGACGGCGGAGCATCGTCAGGTCACGGCAGTGCTGGGCTACAACCGGGCGTCAGATATTTTTCTGGCGGAGGAACTGCATGCGCTGGGCGTCACCGTCCGCCTCCTCACCGCCGACGGCAGCGCCGGGACCTGCGGCCTTGTCACCGACGGCATGGAGGGCGTGAATTACACCCACCTCTATACCTGCGGGCCGGAGGCCATGCTCCACGCCGTGTGGCAGCGCTGCCGCACCGATGGGCAGTTCAGCTTTGAAGAGCGCATGGGCTGCGGCTTCGGGGCCTGCATGGGCTGCACCTGCCGCACCAAGTACGGCCACAAGCGCATCTGCAAGGACGGCCCCGTCCTGCGAAGGGAGGAGATCGTATGGTAAATACCGCCGTCACCCTCTGCGGCCTGCCGCTGGAGAATCCCGTCATCCCCGCCAGCGGCACCTTCGGCTATGGGTATGAATTTGCACAGATCTACGACATCAACTGTCTGGGGACCTTCTCCTTCAAGGGGACGACGCTCACCCCCCGGTACGGAAACCCCACCCCCCGCATCGCTGAGTACGCCGGGGGCCTGCTGAACTCTGTGGGGCTGCAAAACCCCGGTGTGGAGGCCGTCATCCGGGAGGAGCTGCCCCGTCTGCGGGAAGTCTTTCACAAGCCGGTAATGGCCAACATCAGCGGCTTTTCCATAGAGGAATACGCCCAAGTATGCCGGCAGCTGGACGGCGAAGAGCAGGTAGGCTGGCTGGAGGTGAATATCTCCTGCCCCAACGTCCACGGCGGCGGAGCCGCCTTCGGCGCAGACCCCCGGACGGCAGCCGCCGTCACACGGGCCGTCCGTGACGTGACGAAAAAGCCGGTCATCATGAAGCTCTCCCCGGCTGCGGCGGATATCGCTGCCGTGGCACGGGCCTGTCAGGAGGCCGGGGCCGACGGTGTCAGCCTTATCAATACTCTGCCGGGGATGCGGATCGATCTGAAGCGCCGCCGTCCCCTGCTGGCCAACGGCACCGGCGGAATGTCCGGCCCCGGCATCTTTCCGCTGGCGGTGCGGATGGTGTATCAGGTCTACGAGGCCGTGGACATTCCCATTGTGGGCATGGGCGGCGTCAGCACCGCCGAGGACGTGCTGGAGCTGATGCTGGCCGGGGCCACCGCCGTGGGCGTGGGAGCCGCCAATCTGGTGGAACCCTGCGCCTGCCGGAAAATCATACAGGACCTGCCTGCCGCCATGGAGCGGTACGGCATTCAGCAGCTTACGGATATCATAGGAGGAGCACATCATGGGTAAAGACGTTATCATTGCACTGGACTTCGACAGCCGGGAAAAAACGCTGGCTTTTCTGGACCGCTTCACAGAGGAGAAGCCCTTCGTCAAGGTGGGCATGGAGTTGTTTTACGCCGAGGGTCCCGCCATCGTCCGGGAGATCCGCCGCCGGGGCCACCGCATCTTTCTGGATCTGAAGCTCCACGACATCCCCAACACGGTGAGAAAGGCCATGGCCGCCCTGTCGGCGCTGGATGTGGACATCATCAACCTCCACGCCGCCGGTACCGCCGCCATGATGACCGCCGCTCTGGAGGGCCTCACCCGCCCCGACGGCACCCGCCCTCTGCTCATCGCCGTCACCCAGTTGACCTCCACCGATCAGGAGCGCATGGAGCGGGAGCTACTGATCCACGCCCCGCTGGAGGAGGTGGTGCTCAGCTACGCCGCCAACGCCGCTGCGGCGGGGCTGGACGGTGTGGTCTGTTCCCCGCTGGAGGCCGGAGCCATCCACCGGCGCTGCGGGGCCGACTTCCTGACGGTGACCCCCGGCGTCCGGTTCGCCGGAGGGGATGCCGGGGATCAGAAGCGGGTCACCACCCCCGCCAAGGCCCGTGAGCTGGGCTCTGATTACATCGTGATGGGCCGCCCCATCACGCAGGCCGAGGACCCTGTGGCGGCCTATCGCCGCTGCGTAAAGGAGTTTGTGGGCTGATGCGCTGGAATACGGTACTTTTCGATCTGGACGGCACGGTGACAGACCCCAAGGAGGGCATCACCTGCGCCGTGGCCTACGCTCTGCGGCAGCAGGGCATCATCGCTGACCCCGATACCCTCACCTCCTTCATCGGCCCTCCCCTCCACGAGAGCTTCCCGGAGCTGTTCGGCCTGACGGAGGAGCAGACGGATCGGGCCGTGGAGGACTTCCGGGCATACTTCTCCCGGCAGGGCTGGGCGGAGAACATCCCCTACAAGGGCATGGCGGAGTTGCTGGAGAGCCTGCAAGGAGCCGGGCTGAAGCTGGTCATCGCCACCTCCAAGCCGGAGGAATTTGCCCTGCGCATCATGGAACACTTCGGTCTGGCCGCTTACTTCCACCGCATCTGCGGCGCACAGAGGGAGGACCGGGCCAGTGCGCAGAAGGGCAGCGTGGTGGCCGACGCCCTGCGCCGCAGCGGCACGGACGGCCCCGCCGTCATGGTGGGCGACCGCCGCTTCGACGTCGCCGGCGCCCATGAAAACGGTCTGCCCGCCATCGGCGTTCTCTACGGCTACGGCGGCCGGGAGGAACTGGAAAACGCCGGAGCCGACTATCTGGCCGCCGATCTTCACGAGCTCAAGCAGCTTCTGCTGCAGGAATAGGAGGAACTTATGGACAACATCCGCACCCACATTGCCCGGCACCTGCTCTCCATCGGAGCGGTGTTTCTGCGGCCCGACGAGCCCTTTGTCTGGGCCAGCGGCATCAAAAGCCCCATCTACTGCGACAATCGCCTGATCCTCACCGCCCCGGAGGCCCGGAATGAGGTGGAGCAGGCCATTGCCGACACCGTCCGCCGGGAGTACCCGGAGGCGCAGGTGCTCATGGGTACCGCCACCGCCGGTATCGCCCATGCCGCCATCGCCGCCCACCTGCTGGGTCTGCCCATGGGCTACGTCCGCTCCGGCAGCAAGGATCACGGCCGCAGGAACCAGATCGAGGGCAAGCTGACCCCCGGCGAGAGGGTGGTGGTCATCGAGGACCTGATCTCCACCGGCGGCAGTGTGCTGGACACCGTGGCCGCCCTGCGGGCCGCCGGAGCGGAGGTGCTGGGCGTCATCAGCATCTTCACCTACGGCATGGCCAAGGGCCGCCAGCGGCTGGCCGAGGCCGGTGTCAAGTGCGTCAGCCTCACCGATCTGGACACCATCGCTCAGGTGGGCGTCCAGCAGGGATACATCACGCAGGGGGACGTGGCCCGGCTGCTGGCCTTCCGGGACGACCCCTCCGACGAAAACTGGATCAGAAAAGGAGAATGAACCGTATGAACCATCTCATTGACATTTTGCAGCTGTCCCCGGAGGAGATCATGGAGCTGGTGAGCACCGCCTGCGACATCATCGACCATCCCGCCGCCTATGCCCACAAGTGCGACGGCAAAATACTGGCCACCCTGTTCTTCGAGCCCTCCACTCGCACCCGCCTCAGCTTCGAGAGCGCCATGCTGAGTCTGGGCGGGCAGGTGCTGGGCTTCTCCTCCGCCAGCAGCTCCTCCGCCGCCAAGGGCGAGAGCGTGTCCGACACCATCCGCACCGTCAGCTGTTACAGCGATATCATCGCCATGCGCCACCCTAAGGAGGGTGCTCCGCTGGTGGCCTCCCGCCACTCACTGGTACCCATCATCAACGCCGGAGACGGTGGCCACAACCACCCCACCCAGACCTTGACGGATCTGCTGACCATCCACCGGGAGAAGGGCCGCTTCGACGATCTGACCATCGGCCTGTGCGGCGACCTGAAATTCGGCCGCACCGTCCACTCTCTGGTGGCCGCCATGAGCCGCTATACCGGCATCCGCTTCGTGCTCATCTCCCCGGAGGAGCTGAAGCTGCCCCGCTACGTCAAGGAGCAGTACATCAAGAGCAGGAACATCCCCTACATCCAGTCTACCTCTCTGGATGAGGTGATGCCGGAGCTGGATATCCTCTATATGACCCGTGTCCAGCGGGAGCGGTTTTTCAACGAGGAGGACTATCTGCGCCTGAAGGACAGCTACATCCTCACCCCGGAGAAGCTGAAAAACGCCAAGCCGGACCTGCGGATCCTGCATCCCCTGCCCCGTGTCAATGAGATCTCCGTGGCGGTGGATGAGGACCCCCGTGCCTGCTACTTCAAGCAGGTGCAGTACGGCAAGTACATCCGCATGGCGCTGATTCTGAAGCTGCTGAACATCGCTTGAAAGGGAGGGCATCATCATGATTATTGATTCCATTCAGAACGGCATCGTCATCGACCATATCTCCGCCGGAAAGGCCATGGAGCTGTATCGCATTCTGGGGCTGGACAAGCTGGACTGCACCGTGGCCATCCTGAAAAACGTCACCAGCGGTAAGCTGGGCCGCAAGGACATCATCAAGATCGACCGTGAGATGGAGCTGGACTGGGATCTTATCGGCTACGTGGACCCCAGCATCACCGTCAACAGTATCCGAGACGGCCAGCTGGTGGAAAAGCGCACCCTGAAGCTGCCGGAGCGCATCCGTGGCGTGCTGCGCTGCAAGAATCCCCGGTGCATCACCTCCGTGGAGCAGGAGCTGCCCCAGGAGTTCGTGCTCACCGACCGGGAAAAGCGGGTCTATCGCTGCATCTACTGCGAGACGCAGGCAGAAAAATAAATGGTACGCAAGAGGGCCCACGGTTGCACCGTGGGCTTTCTTGCGTTCTCCCCCATCTCCCGCTTCCCCCTCCCTATTCTTTCTGCGGCGCAGCGTTTTTCGCCCGTTTTATTTTATTACAATTATGTATACATTATTTGAATCGAAAACACCGATAGTACGGCCTTATCTCCTGAAATCGCTATTTGCCACCGGCGTGGTCAGGTGATAGAATCCTCTGTGGCAAAGCGCTTCGGCAGAACGCCAGGCCCCGGTAGGGCGGCCAGTCCGAGGCTTTAGAGATACCGTGCCGTCAAGGCACAGCAGGAGGCAGGCAAAATTGCTCACTATGGGAATCGATTCCGGCTCCGCCATGACCAAGGCGGTGCTGTTTGACGGACAGGAGATCGTGGACTTTCGGATGGAGCCCAGCGGCTCCACCCCCGGCCGGGTCATCCATCGGCTCTATGAGGAACTGAGGACCCCCGACACCGCCTTTGTGGTGGCCACCGGCTATGGCCGGGCGCTGCTGCCGGAGGCGGACAAGTCCATCACGGAGATCACCTGCCACGGGGCCGGGGCCGCTTTTCTCTGTCCCGGCTGCGACACGGTCATCGACATCGGCGGGCAGGACAGCAAGGTGATCCTGCTGGATCCCGCCGGCGGGCAGGTAAAGGACTTCCTGATGAACGACAAGTGCGCCGCCGGAACGGGCCGGTTTCTGGAAATGACCATGAGCCGGGTAGGCAGCGACATCACCTCCATCGATACCTTTGTGGAGGGGGCGGAGCCGGTGACCATCAACAGTATGTGCGCCGTGTTTGCCGAGAGCGAGATCATCGGCCTGCTGGCGCAGGAGACGCCACCCGGCAGCATTGCGTTGGGGTGCATCTACTCCATCTGCCGCCGCACCGCCATCTTTGCCCAGAAGCTGGCTCCGGAGCATCCCAAGGTGTTCTTCTCCGGCGGACTGGCCCAGTCGCAGGTGGTGCGGGAGGTGCTGGCCCGGTATCTGGACGTAGAGAGCGTCACCGCCCATCCCCTGTGCCAGTATAACGGTGCCATCGGCGCTGCGGTGCTGGGCTGGAAGCGGGTCAATCGATAAATGGAAAGGGCCGGCCTCCACCGGTCAAGATATATGTGAAAAGAAAGGATCAAGCATATGGTTGAGCTGAAAAAGGATCTACCGGAAATTTTTGAAGAGTTTGCCGATCAGCGGAGAAACTCCTTCCTGGCCATCAAGAAGCTGAAGGAGCAGGGCGTGCCTGTGGTGGGTGCCTTCTGCACCTACCTCCCCAAGGAGCTGCCCCGTGCCATGGGCGCCGCAGTGGTAGGCCTGTGCTCCGTATCGGATGAGACCATCCCCGATGCCGAGAAGGATCTGCCCCGGAACCTGTGTCCCCTCATCAAGTCCAGCTACGGCTTCGCCAAGACGGACAAGTGTCCCTTCTTCTACTTCTCCGATCTGGTGGTAGGCGAGACCACCTGCGACGGCAAGAAGAAGATGTATGAGATGCTGGCTGAGTTCAAGCCCGTCTACGTCATCGAGCTGCCCAACCGGCAGTCCGAGGAGGGCATCGCCATGTACCGCCGGGAGATCATCCGGTTCAAGGAGGAGCTGGAGCGGCGCTTCGAGACCACCATCACCGAGGAGGCCATCCGCCACGAGATCCACCTGAACAACGAGATCACCAAGTCCCTGCTGCGGCTGCAGTACCTCATGGCCAACGATCCCGCCCCCGTCAGCGGTCTGAACATCGTCAACACCGCCTACGGCAGCGGCTTCAACATGGACGTGGAGTCCCTGCCTGCCCGCATCAACGATCTGGCGGACCAGATCGAGGCGGAGTACGCCGCCGGCAAGAACGAGGGCAAGAAGCCCCGTATCTTGGTGACGGGCTCCCCCTCCGGCGGCGCAGCCCTGAAAGTCATCCGGGCCATTGAGGACGCCGGCGCTGTGGTGGTGGCCTTTGAGAATTGCAGCGGCCTGAAATCCATGCTCCTCACCGACGAGGAGAACCCCGACGTCTACGACGCTCTGGCCCGGCGGTATCTGGGCATCGGCTGCTCCTGTATGTCCCCCAACCCCAACCGCATGGCCATGCTGGATAAGCTCATCGACGAGTTCCATGTGGACGGTGTGGTGGATATCATCCTGCAGGCCTGCCATACCTACAACGTGGAGACAGCGCTGGTGGGCAAGCTGGTGAAGGAGAAGAAGGGCATCCCCTACACTGTGGTGGAGACCGACTACTCTCAGGCCGACGTAGGCCAGATCCAGACCCGCATGGCCGCCTTCGTGGAGATGCTGTAAGGCGGAGCGGCGTATGAAATTTGACTTTACCACCATTTATGACCGCCGTGGGAGAGACGCCATGGCGGTGGACGCCGTGGAGAAGATCCCGGTGTTCCAGCCCAACGAGGGCTTCGACGCCATCCCCATGTGGGTAGCAGATATGAACTTCGCCACGGCCCCCGCCGTGACGGAGGCCATCCGGAAGCGGCTGGAGCATCCTCTGTTCGGCTACTTTATGACCAGCGATGAGTACTTTGACTCCATCATCCGCTGGCAGGAGCGCCGCAATGGCGTCACCGGGCTGGAGAAGGAGCACATCGGCTACGAAAACGGCGTACTGGGCGGCCTTATGAGCGCCTTGGCCGCCGTGTGCGCCAGAGGCGACAACGTGCTGGTCCACTCCCCCACCTACATCGGCTTCACCCGTTCCATCGAAAACGGCGGCTATCACGTCATCACCAGCCCCCTGAAGCCGGATCGCTACGGTGTGCAGCGCATGGACTTCTTCGACATGGAGACCAAGATCAAGCGCAACGACATCCGTGCGGTGGTGTTCTGCTCCCCCCACAACCCCACGGGCCGTGTATGGGAGCAGGAGGAACTGGAGCAATTCATGGACATGGCCCGGCGGCTGAATGTAACGGTGATCTCCGACGAGATCTGGTCGGACCTGACCCTCCGTGGTCACCGGCACATCCCCCTGCAATCCGTGTCCGATGACGCCCGGCAGCGCACCGTGGCCCTGTACGCCCCCTCCAAGACCTTCAATCTGGCGGGCCTCATCGGCAGCTACCACATCGTGTATAACGAAACTCTCCACAAACGGATGAAGAAGGAGAGCAGTCTCAGCCACTACAACAGCATGAACGTGTTGTCCATGCACGCCCTCATCGGCGCTTACAGCGACGAGGGCAGCCAGTGGGTGGATGAGCTGCGGGATGTGCTGACGGAGAACGTCAAGTACGCCTGCAGGTTCATCCGCAAGAACCTGCAGGGGGTCAGCGTGCAGCAGCCGGAGGGTACCTATATGCTGTTTCTGGACTGCGAGGAGTACTGCCGCCGCAGCGGCCGCACCCTGGACGAGGTGAAAAAGGCCGGCTACGAGGTGGGCGTTGTGTGGCAGGACGGCCGTCCCTTCCACGGGGCGCACCACATCCGCATGAATCTGGCCCTGCCCATGGAGAAGGTCGTCATTGCCATGGATCGGCTGAAGGAATACGTGTTCATCTGATAGATCTCCCGGCAACGGGCTTCTATACATAATAATCATCAAAAATCATCAAAATCACAAAAGGAGAAAAGACATGAAGAAGCTTTCCAAAGTCATTTGCCTCGTTCTCTCCGCTCTGATGCTGCTGAGCCTTGCGGCCTGCGGCAAGCAGGCCGGCGGGGCGGACGATGCTCAGGGTAAGCCCATCGAGGGCGGCACCTTCGTCTACGCCATCGAGGAACCCATCACCTCCCTGAACTGGTACAACAACAGCTCCACGGATCTGGGCAAGCAGGTGTTCCAGAACCTGTATGACCCCATGTGGAAGTCCAACACCGACGGTTCTCTGGACTATCGTCTGGCGAAGAGCGTGGACATCAGCGAGGACGGTACCACCTACACCCTGACCCTGCGGGACGACATCTACTGGAGCGACGGTGAGAAGATCACTACCGATGACATCGTGTTCACTCTGGATACGCTGACTGTTCCCGAGGTGGCTCCCAGCACCGCTGCCGCCTACAAGGTGGACGGCGAGTTCTGCACCTATGAGAAGCAGAGCGATACCGTCATCGTGTTCAAGGTCGGCCGGGCCTCCAACCTGTTCAAGAAGGCTCTGGGCGCCCTGTATATCCTGCCTGCCCACTGCTTCGAGGGGGTACCCGCCACTGAGGTACTGACCTGTGAGCAGAACGCCAACATCGCCACCAGCGGTGCCTTCGTGGTGGATAGCTTCAGCGTGGGCGAGAAGCTGGTGTGCCTGAAGAACCCCAACTACTACCGCACGGCCGCCCACATCGACGGCTTCGAGGTCCGCTGCGTCTCTGACGCCAGCACGCAGGAGATCGCCTTCCGCAACAAGGAGCTCTCCATCTTCACCATCAGCAACGCCGAGACGCTGGCCAACTATAAGGATAACGACGAGTATCAGGTGGTGTCCTACCCCGACGGCCGCATCACCTTCATGGAGATCAACCCCAACAGCGAGGCCATGTCCACCATGGAGGCCCGTCAGGCTGTGATCTATGCGCTGGATCTGGACGCTCTGGTGTACGGCACCTACGGCGACGAGGCCCTGTGCCGAACCGCCACCAGCATCCTGTCCACCGTTTCCATGTTCTATAACCCCGAGATCACCAACTACAAGCAGGATCTGGACAAGGCCGCCCAGCTCATTGAGCAGACCGGTCTGAAGGACAAGACCATCAAGATCATCTACAACTCCGCCCGTGTGGGTCAGGAGGAGCTGGCCACCATGATCAAGAGCCAGCTGGACGCTGTGGGCCTCAATGCCCAGATCGACTCCATGGAGACCGCCGCCTACTTCAAGTCCTACTTCTATGCCACCGATTCCTATGACATTGCGCTTATGGGCAACGGTATGCTGGACGATCCCAGCGGCTTCGTGGGCCTGTTCGCCCACACCCGCTCCGGCGCCAATATGTACACCACCGACGAGGTGGATAACCTGTGGGCACAGCTGGATCGTGAGATGGATCCCGCTGTCCGTCAGGACATCATGAATCAGGGCCTGCAGGCCCTGAAGGACTGCTGGTCCTGCGTACCCGTGCTGGATACCAACTATGTCTGCGTCGCCCAGAAGAATATCGGCGGCTTCGAGGCCAGCGACCGTCTCACTGACCTGACTCAGATCTACTTCATCGGCTGACACCGCCGCTGAGAGTGCAATTGCGTGGAGCCGGTCTCCACGCAATTGCCTTTCACGGCGGTATGAGGAAAAACATGAAAAAATACTTTCTGACCAGACTGGCTCTGGCCCTGCCGGTAATTTTGCTGGTATCCGTCTTTTCCTTTGCGCTGGTGTTTCTGGCCCCCGGCGACCCCGCCGCCCAGTACCGGACGCTGGAGATGACCGACGAGGAGTACGAGCAGCTGAAAACGGAGCTGGGCTACAACGATCCGGTCATCGTGCAGTATGGCCGGTGGCTGGGGAACGTCCTCCACGGGGACTTCGGCGTCTCCACCAGCAGCCACACCGGCGTGTGGCCCCTCATCAAGGCCAAACTCCCGGCCACCGTGGGGCTAATGGCCGCCTCCATCGTCTTTTCCCTGTTGGTATCCATCCCACTGGGGATGCTGGCAGGCTACTTTGAAAACTCATGGTTCGACCGCATCACCAACAGTCTGCACTATGTGGCCATCTCCATCCCCTCCTTCTGGTTCGCCATCATGCTCATCATCCTGTTCTCCCTGAATCTGGGCTGGCTGCCCAGCTCCGGGATGCGGACCACCGGCATACACACCTTCTGGGATCTGGCCCGCCACGCCATCATGCCGGTGCTGGTGCTGAGCATCGGGAAGATCTCTATCTACGCCCGGTACGTCCGGGCCGCCACCATCCAGCAGCTGTCGGAGGACTATGTGCTCTTCGCCATCTCCAAGGGGGCAAGCCGGGGCTATATCCTGTTGCGCCACGTGCTGAAGAACTGCCTGCTGCCGGTCATTACGCTGGTGGGCATGAATCTGGGCAGTCTGGTGTCCGGTGCCTACATCGTGGAGACCATCTTCGGCTGGCCGGGACTGGGTACCACCGGCATGAGCGCCATCTACTCCCGTGACTACAACATGATCATGGGAACCACCATGCTCTCGTGCCTGCTGCTGGTGGGCGGAAATCTGCTGGCGGATCTGTGCTACTGTCTGGCCGATCCCCGCATCAAGGCCATGCGAGGTGACAAGCGATGAAAAAGAATCATAAGCTGCCCCTCTCCATGGTTCTCAGCGGCGGTGTGCTGCTGCTGATCCTTCTGGCCGCCCTGCTGGCGCCCCTGTCCCCCCACGACCCCATCGCCGTGGAGACCGTGCAGAAGTTCCTGCCCCCCTCCGCCCAGCACCTGCTGGGAACGGATAACTTCGGCCGGGACACCTTCACCCGCCTGCTCTACGGCGGACGGGTCTCCCTGCTGGTGGGCTTTCTGTCCATGCTCATCTCCATTGTGTTCGGCACGGTGTACGGCATCGTTAGTGGCTCCTCCGGCAAGCTGGTGGACGGCTTCATGATGCGTATCGTGGACATCCTCATGTCGGTACCCAGCTTCCTCATTATCATCACTCTGAACATCTACATGAACGCCGGCATCCGGACGCTGGTGGTGACCATCGGTCTGTTCTCGTGGATGGGCGTGGCCCGCATCGTCCGGGCGGAGGTACTGAGTCTGCGGGAGCGGGACTTCATTCTGGCCTCCGAGGGGCTGGGCGCCCGGAAGAGCTGGGTCATCACCCGGCACTTCGCCCGCAACGTCTTTTCCCCGGTGCTGGTGGCCTCCACCAACAGCATCGCCTCCGCCATCCTGACGGAGTCGTCCCTGAGCTATCTGGGCTTCGGCATCTCCATCCCCAACCCATCCTGGGGCGGTATGCTGGAGGGCGCCCAGACCTACATCCTCACCCACCCCTCACTGGCGGTCTATCCGGGCGTGTGCATCCTGCTGACCGTTCTGTGCTTCAATGTGCTGGGCAACGGCTTCCGCCGCCGCTTCAGCCCCAATTCCGGGAGGTAAGTCATGCATCAATACGACATCCGTGACCTCCGCATCCACTTCCCCACCCGCCGTGGCGTGGTGGAGGCAGTGCGGGGCGTCAGCTTCTACATGGATCAGGGCGAGTGCGTGGCGCTGGTGGGAGAATCCGGCTGCGGCAAATCCGTGACGGCCCGCTCCCTCATGGGCCTGACGGAGGTCACCGGCGGACGCTGTCAGCCCGGCAGCCAGATCCTCTGCCACGGGGAGAACATCCTCGATTACAGCAAGAAGCAGTGGCAGAGCTATCGGGGCCGGGACGCCGCCATGATCTTTCAGGACGCCATGACTTCCCTGAACCCCACCATGCAGATCGGTCATCAGATCGCCGAGTGCTACCGCTTCCATCAGAAGATCGGCCGCAAGGAGGCGCTGGAGAAGGCGGCGGAGATGCTGGCGCTGGTGGGCATCTCTGACCCGGAGGCGGCCCTGCGCCGCTATCCCCACGAGTTCTCCGGCGGTATGCGCCAGCGTGTGATGATCGCCTCGGCGCTGGCCTGCCAGCCGGGACTCCTCATTGCCGATGAGCCCACCACGGCGCTGGACGTGACCATTCAGGCCCAGATCCTGGACCTGATCCGCCAGATGAAGGAACGCAGCGGCACCACGGTGCTGCTCATCACCCACGACATGGGCGTGGTGGCGGGACTGGCCCAGCGCATCGTCATCCTCTACGCCGGGTGCGTCATGGAGACCGGCACCACCGATGAAATTTTCTATCAGCCCGCCCATCCCTACACCAGGGGCCTGCAAAAGGCCTCCCCCCGTTTGGATGAAATGGGCGGCGGACGGCTCTACACCATCGAGGGAACGCCCCCGGAGCTGATCGCACCGGGTCCCGGCTGTCCCTTCGCCCCCCGCTGCCCCCACGCCACGGAGCAGTGCCGCCGGGAAATGCCCGCCCTGCGGGATCTGGGCGGTGGCCATCTGGTGGCCTGCCACCACGCAGAACAGGAGGTGACCGCATGAGCCAGCCCATCCTTCAGGTGGAGCACCTGAAAAAATACTTCCCCGCCGGGGGCCGCAAGGTCCTGCGTGCGGTGGATGACGTGAGCTTCTCTGTGCAGGAGGGAGAAATCCTCGGCATCGTAGGCGAGTCCGGCTGCGGCAAGACCACCTGCGGCCGCACCGCCATCGGCCTGTACAGCAAAACCGACGGCGTCTCCCTGTACCGTGGGGAGGACGTCCACCGGATGCGGGGCGCCAAGCGCCGTGCCTTCTGCTGTCAGGTGCAGACGGTCTTTCAGGACCCCTATGCCTCACTGGACCCCAAAAACAAGGTCATCGACCTCATTGCCGAGGGCATGGACATCCACCACCTATACACCGGCCCGGCAGAGCGCCGGGAGAAGGTGCAGGCCCTGATGGAGCAGGTGGGTCTGAACCCCTCCGGCATCGACCGCTATCCCTACGAGTTCTCCGGCGGTATGCGCCAGCGTATCGGCATTGCCCGTGCGCTGGCGGTGGAGCCCCGACTGCTGCTGTGCGACGAGCCCATTTCGGCGCTGGATGTGTCCATTCAGGCCCAGATCGTCAATCTGCTGCTGGACCTACGGGAACAGAAGTCCCTGACCTATCTGCTGATCTCCCATGATCTGTCCATGGTGCGGCACCTGTCGGACCGTATTCTGGTAATGTATCTGGGGGAGGTGGTGGAGGAGAGTACGGCGCAGGAGCTGTACACCCACCCCCTGCACCCCTACACCAAGGCCCTCATCGCCGCCATCCCCATTCCCGATCCCAAGGTGGAACGGGCCCGCCCCCGCAGCGTGCTGCAAGGACAGGTCCCCAGTCCCGTGGACCCGCCTCCCGGCTGCCGGTTCGCCGGGCGCTGCCCCTACGCCACAGACCGCTGCCGGACGGAGAAGCCGGAACTCTGCGACATGGGCGGTGGCCACCGGGTGGCCTGCCATCTGTGCCGGTAACGGCCGTCGTATCGCATTTTCCTATGAAACGCCGGCATCCATCGTTTTTTGTCGTTTTACCCGTCCCCACCGGGGCGGTATAATGAACCCAAGCAAAGGTTCCCGCCCCAGCGGGCAGCCTGATAGGAGGTAACATCACATGAGCAAAATTTTAGTCAACGCCGTGGGCGACGCCTGCCCCATTCCCGTCACGAAAACCATCCACGCCCTGTCCGGCATGACCGAGGCCGGTACGGTGGAGGTCCATGTGGACAACGAGACCGCCGTGCAGAATCTGAACCGTCTGGCCACCGACAAGGGCCTGAAGTTCAGCGCCGAGAAGCGGGAGGAGAAGCTATTCGTGGTGACCCTGACGGTGGACGACCCCGCCGCCGTGTCCGGCACCGCTCCGGAGGAGGCCGCCTGCGCCCCGGATAACCGGGACAACACCGTGGTGGTCATCGGCACCAACTGCCTTGGCTCTGGGGACGATACGCTGGGTGCCACGCTGATGAAGGGCTTTCTCTACGCCCTGAGCCAGCAGGAGCGTCTGCCCCGCACCATCCTGTTCTATAACGGCGGCGCCAAGGTCACCACCGAGGGTTCCGTCTCCATCGAGGACCTGAAGAACATGGAGGCACAGGGTGTGGAGATCCGCACCTGCGGCACCTGCCTGAACTACTACGGTCTCACCGACAAGCTGGCCGTGGGCTCCGTCACCAATATGTATGACATCGTGGAGACCATGACCTCCGCCGGTAAGGTCATCCGCCCGTAATTTTTCCCCAACAGCATAATCAAACAGGGAAGCGCTGTGCGCTTCCCTGTTTTTTGTCGGCCACGGACGAGACGGTGTCAGCGGTGCAGCAGCTGCTGGCTGGCCTGTGCCATCTCCTGGAAGATACCTGCGTGACGGCGGGACACAATGGCCCGGATCACCAGCAGTGTGCCGATCATCAGCGCCACGGCAATGGCCAGACACAGCCACACCGACTGCACGAGTCCTGCGATGATGAAGCTGACGAAGGCCACACCGGAGGCGGTGAGGGCATAGGGCAACTGGGTGAACACATGGTTCAGGTGGAAGCAGTGAGCGCCCGCCGAGGCCATGATGGTGGTGTCGGAAATGGGCGAGCAGTGGTCGCCCATAACGCCGCCGGAGCAGGCTGCCGCCAGACCAATGGTACACAGCACCGGCTCCACGTCATAGTTGAACACGGACACCACGATAGGGGCCATGATGCCGATGGTCCCCCAGGAGGTGCCGGTGGCAAAGCCGATGGCGCAGCCGATGAGGAAGATCACCGCCGGCAGGAACACCTTCAGATCCCCGGCCCCTGCCATGGCATTCTTGACGAACACGGCGGAGTACATCCCGAAGCGGGTGAAAGAGCACAGCGTCCATGCAAAGGTCAGAATGAGGATGGGGGCGATCATCTGGATAAAGCCCTGCGGCACAGACTCCATAGACTTTTCAAAGGAGATGGCCCCCCGCAGCCAGAAGTACACCACCGTGAACAGCATCCCCATAAGGCCACCCAAGGCCAGCGCCATGCCGGAAGAGGAGTTGGAGAAGGCCCCCACGAAGTCGTGGAAGTACTCACTCTCGCCGTCATAGTAGCCGCCGGACCAGATCAGGGACACGATGCACACCACGATCAGCGCCACCACCGGCAGCAGCAGATCCAGCACGGAGGAGCGGCCACGGGCGGGCTTTTCATAGTCGTCGGCCCCCTCAAAGGGGCGCTCCGGCGTGGTAAAGAGATCGTCCTTCACCTGAGCGTTATACTCATGGGTCAGCATGGAGCCGTAGTCGATGTTCATCACCGACAGCACCACGATCATCACCAACGTCAGCAGACAGTAGTAGTTCCACGGGATCTGCTTGATGAACATCTCGATGCCGTTGACGGCGTCGGACTGCACATAGCCGGATACCGCCGCCGCCCACGAGGACACTGGGGCGATCATGCACACCGGGGCCGCCGTGGCATCGATGAGGTAGGCCAGCTTGGCACGGGAAATCTTGTGGCTCTCGGTGACGGGCCGCATCACAGCGCCCACCGTCAGGCAGTTGAAGTAGTCGTCGACGAAGATCAGCACGCCCAGCAGCATGGTCAGCAGCTGTGCGGCGCACCGGGTCTTTACGGTCTTGGAGGCCCAGCGTCCGAAGGCCTCCGATCCGCCGCCCTTGTTCATCAGATCCACCATGATGCCCAGCGTCACCAGAAAGACGATGATGCCCATGTTGCCGCTGTCGGCCAGCACGGAGACGATGCCGTAGTCTGCGCCCACCAGCGCCACAATGGTGTCCCATGGGGCAAACTGGGCGTACAGCAGAGCGCCCACCAAACACCCCAGAAACAGGGACGAGTAGACCTCCTTGCTGATCAGGGCCAGCACGATGGCCACGATGGGCGGCAGCAGGGACCAGAAGGTACCGGCAAAGGGCGTGTCGGCCAGCACCGGCTCCCCCTCTACCTCCAGCGTGGGCAGGGGCGTCTCCCGGTATGTAAGGCCCAGCACCACCAGCAAAACGAGGAATACACCGACGGCTGTAAAGTATGCGATTTTTGTGCGTTTCTTTTCCATTGCGTGATTCGACCTCCTTATAGGATATTCCGTGGCTCCTAACGGCACCGATTATGGGGCCGGAAGCTTAATAAACCGACAGGGTGTTTCTTAAGTTTTCTGAAGACGGAAAACCCTCTCTCCCGTCAGCACCTCCCGCCGTGTGCCGTTCTTCACCGGATAAAGCGCAGCCGCCGGATGTTGTCCGGCGGCTGCGCTCACCAAATTTGAGGGGTCTATCCCCGTCACCCCTTCCGGGAGGATGATCCCATTCTACCGGTGCCTCCTTAATATTTCGTAGCAAAAAGTATGAAGGTTTCTTAAGGCTCTGCTAAAAAAGCCCTCAGGGGATTGACGGCGGCGGCAGGATCGCTATCATAAGGTCACAGGTTATTTTCAGCACTGTATTCTTTTGTATATGTAGTTTTTATCAAGTTTTGTCGAATTTTCTGCACTATTTGTCAAGGAGGAGATATCATGCAGAAGCGATGTATTCTGTGTGCCGATCCGGATCCGGAGCTGCGCTCCAATCTGGGGTTCCTGCTGGCAGGGGAGAACTGCGTGCTGGAGGAGGCCGCCGGTGGGGCCACCCTGCTGACCCAGCTGCGGCGGAGCACGGACCTTGTCATCCTACCCCAGCAGCTGCCGGATATGAGCGGCTTCGACGCCTGCACCGCTCTGCGGCGGCAGTCCGCTGCGCCGGTGCTGTTCTTGCTGGAGAAGGCGGACGAGAGCGCCAGGACCCTGTCCTTCTCCGTGGGCGGGGATGACTGCCTGGAAAAGCCCGTCTCCTGCCATGAGCTGGCGGTGCGGGTGAAGGCGCTCCTGCGGCGCTATTGCGTCTACGGCGCCCGGCCCACCGGTCTGGAGCGACGGCTGCGGTGCGGCGGGCTGGAGGTGGATACCGCCGCCGGCACCGTGTGGCAGGAGGGTCGGGAGGTACCGCTGACGGAGCTGGAGTATCGCATCGTCCTGCTGCTGGCCTCCTATCCCAACAAAATCTTCTCGGCGGAGAACCTCTACGAGAGCATCTGGGAGGAGCCGTACTTTTACAGCTGTAAGAACACCGTCATGGTCCACATCCGCAACATCCGCCAGAAGGTAGGCAGCGGTGCCATCTGCACCGTGTGGGGTAAGGGATATCGCATGGGTCCGTCCAAGCCCTGACATCCCCCTGTCCGCCGGCCGCTTGACAGCCCCTCCGCTTTTGCGTAAAATAAAGGCGGAAAATACCGCAAAACGCCGTTGAGGAGGGATATTTATGGACCGTATCAAGAAGAATTTCGGTTTCGGCTGTATGCGCCTGCCCATGTCAGGCGACGAGGTAGACAAGGTCCAGATGTGTCAGATGGTGGACGCATTTCTGGAGGCGGGCTTTAACTACTTCGACACCGCCCACGGCTATCTGCAGGGCAAGAGCGAGACGGCCCTGCGGGACTGTCTCACCAGCCGCTACCCCAGAGACCGCTATGTGCTGACGGATAAGCTCACCGGCAGCTACTTCAAGACCGAGGCAGACATCCGCCCCTTCTTTCAGCGCCAGCTGGAGGCCTGCGGCGTGGAGTACTTCGATTTCTACCTGATGCACTCTCAGCATGCCGGGAACTTCGGCCACTTCCGGGATTGCCGGGCCTATGAGACGGCCTTCGCCCTGAAGGCCGAGGGCAAGATCCGCCATGTGGGCATCTCCTTCCACGACCGGGCGGAGGTGTTGGAGGAGATCCTCACCACCTATCCCCAAATCGAGGTGGTGCAGATCCAGTTCAACTACGTCGACTACGACGACCCCGGCGTCCAGAGCCGCCTGTGCTACGAGGTGTGCCGCCGCCACAACAAGCCCGTGCTGGTGATGGAGCCGGTGAAGGGCGGGCATCTGTCCAACCTGCCGCCCCAGGCCAAGGCTGTGCTGGATGAGCTCCACGGCGGCAGCCCCGCCAGCTATGCCATCCGCTTCGCCGCCGGCTTCGAGGGCATCCTGATGGTGCTCTCCGGTATGAGCACACCGGAGCAGATGCAGGACAACATCGCCTTTATGAAGGACTTCCGGCCGCTGGATCCGCAGGAGCGGGCCGCCGTGGATCGGGTACAGGCGATCTTCCACGGTATGCACCTGATCCCCTGCACCTCCTGCCGCTACTGCGTGGATGGATGTCCCCAGCACATCGCCATCCCCAATTTGTTCGCCCTGATGAACACCAAGCAACTCTACCGCGACTGGAACGCCGACTTTTACTATGAGGACGTCCACACCGGGCCGGGCCGCAAGGCATCGGACTGCATCCGCTGCGGCCAGTGTGAGCGCATCTGTCCCCAGCACCTGCCCATCCGGCAGCTGTTGGTGGACGTGGCCAAGGAGTTTGAAAAGCCCCAGGCGTGAGGGCATCCCAAAAGCGTATCATGAAGGCCCCTGCTCCCCCCTTGGGGCCGCAGAGGTCTTTATACCTTTCTTCCGACAACAAAAAGGGATGCTGATACAGAGTATCAGCATCCCTTTTTGTTGATGTAGGTATCAGCTAAAGCTGATCTCTCCCCGCATAGTCTTTGACAGCAGCTCATCGCTCTGCACCGGCAGCTCCGTGGCGTACTCCACCCGATTCTCAAGCGCCGTGCGCACGGCTACCTGCCGATCCAGCGGGCAGTCCAGCACCGTGAATTGATAGGTATTGCAGGCCCCCAGCGTCTCCCAATCCATGGTCGCCTCCGTTTTATGTCTTGTCATGGGCGATTATACCATGCAGACGCCGCTATTTCAACGGGTCAAGCCCCGGAAATTTCCCTACTCCTTATACGCCCCAATGGTAACGTCGGCATAGTACCAGTGTATGATCTCCTGCCACGTCTTGCCCTGACGGGCCAGCAGCTCAGCTCCGTACTGGCTCATGCCCACGCCGTGACCGAAGCCCGTGACCCGAAAGGCAACGCCCTCCTCACCCGTATCCACGGTGAAGCACGCTGAGCGCAGGGAGAACAGCTGCCGCACCTCCGTCCCCTTCACGCTGACGCCGCCGATGGTCATATGCTCCACCCGGCCGGAGTCGTTGACCGTCCGATCCCGGAACCACTCCGCCGGGTCGCCGGAGAGGTCGGCATCCCCATGGGCCGCCAGAAAGATCTCCCGGAACTCCTCCGGGGAGAAGGTGCTGACGCTGTAATAGTTGGGGACGCTGTCCTCCCCCTCCGGGGTCTCCACGCTGTGCAGATACGGCAGCGAGGAGGACCACACGTCCCCGGAATCTGCCGTGACCCCGGCGGAGGAGGAGTGGAAGGCCGCCAGAATGGGCGAGCCGTCATAGAGGATGATCTGCCCGTCGGTATCCCGCACTGCCTGCTGCACCTTGGTCTCGTACTCCTCCGCCTTGTCGCCCCACCGGGCCGCTGCGTCCTCCTGCGATACGTAGGCGCTGCAGCAGGCCGAAGAGGTACAGACATCCGCCTCCGGATGGGCGTCCTTGCGGCCGCCGGCCATGTGGTAGCAGATGAAGGTGCGCTCCGCCACAGCCTGAGCGTCCAGCGCCTGCTGGGAGAAGGCGGCGGGCATCTCCCCCCGCACCACCCCCGGCAGATACTCCGCCATGGTCATCTGCCGCAGCTCCTGCCCGTCCCACACGGTGAGGGCAATGTCCGCATCCGCCCGCTGCTCCTCAGCGGCGAGGGGCTCCGGCTGGGCCTGTCCCCCCTCCGGGGCCTCCGCCAGCCACGGGATGCCAAACAGCAAAAGCATCAGCACAAGTGTCACCGCCGCACAGGAACGCATGGGGCATACCTCCCTCTCCTCTGTACCGTCTATAGGGTTTTGTCCCTTCATGGTATGCACCGGCGGTGGAAAATAGACCTGCTAAAACCACAAGGCGGAGAACCTCTCGGTTCTCCGCCTTCATGGTAGGAAGATTGATGAAAAAAGTTATTTGTCTCTTGCAAGTATAGGATACCCAAGGGATGTTACAAAAATTCGGGGGTAATTATTACAAAAGTCTTAAATGTTTTTCGGTGGAAAATCAGCTGCTCACTCCCCCAGAATGTGCATGAATTCCTCGCCGGTGATGGTCTCCTTCTCATAGAGGAAGGCCGCCAGACGGTCCAGCTTCTCCCGGTTCGCCGTAAGGATGTCCACCGCCTTGTCATGCTCCCGCTTCACCAGCTCCACCACCTGTTGGTCGATCTTGGTCTGGGTATCGGCGGAGCAGGCCAACGAGGCGTCGCCTCCCAGATACTGGTTGGTGACAGTCTCCAGCGCCACCATACCGAAGTCGTCGCTCATGCCGTAGCGAGTGATCATGGCACGGGCCAGTTTGGTGGCCTGCTCGATGTCGTTGGAGGCCCCGGTGGTAACGGAGCCGAACGCCACCTCCTCGGCAGCCCGGCCGCCGGTAAGGGTAGCGATCTTGTTCTCCATCTCCTCCTTGGTCATGAGGTAGTGGTTGCCCTCCTCCACCTGCATCGTGTAGCCCAAGGCCCCGGAGGTACGGGGTACGATGGTGATCTTCTGCACCGGAGCGGAGTGGGTCTGCATGGCCGCCACCAGCGCATGGCCGATCTCATGGTAGGAGACGATTTTCTTCTCGTGGTCGGTCATGATGGCATTCTTCTTCTGATACCCGGCGATGACCACCTCGATGCTCTCCTCCAGATCCGCCTGCGTGGCGAAGCGGCGACCGTCCCGGACGGCCCGCAGGGCCGCCTCGTTGACGATGTTGGCCAGCTCTGCGCCGGAAGCACCGGAGGCCATGCGGGCCACCTTGTTGAAATCCACATCCTCGGCGATCTTGATCTTCTTGGCATGGACCTTTAGGATCTCCTCACGGCCCTTCAGATCCGGCAGCTCCACCGGCACCCGGCGGTCAAAACGACCGGGACGGGTCAGTGCCGGATCCAGCGACTCCGGACGGTTGGTAGCCGCCAGAATGATGACGCCGGTGTTGCCCTCGAAGCCGTCCATCTCCGTTAGCAGCTGATTCAGGGTCTGCTCCCGCTCGTCGTTGCCTCCCAGCTGGCCGTCACGTTTCTTGCCGATGGCGTCGATCTCGTCGATGAACACGATGCAAGGGGCCTTCTCCTTGGCCTGACGGAACAGGTCACGGACCTTGCTGGCGCCCATGCCCACGAACATCTCCACAAATTCGGAGCCGGACATGGAGAAAAACGGCACGTTGGCCTCACCGGCCACAGCCTTGGCCAGCATGGTCTTACCGGTACCCGGAGGACCCACCAGCAGGATGCCCTTGGGCATGGAGGCACCGATGTCCTGATACTTGCTGGGGTCATGGAGGTAGTTGACCACCTCCTGTAAATTCTCCTTGGCCTCGTCCTCTCCGGCCACATCGTCAAACTTGATGCCCTCGGCGGACTTGACGTAGACCTTGGCGTTGGACTTGCCCATATTGAACATCATGGAGTTTCCGCCGCCCATTTTCTTCATGAGACTGCGGGACAGTATCTGCCCCAGTCCAATGAAGATGATCAGCGGCAGCACCCAGCACAGAATACTCACCAGCAGCGATGTCTGCTGGATCTCCGTGCCGCTGGTGGAGATGCCGGCCTCCAGCAGCCGGGAGACCAGATCGTCATCCGGCACCATGGCGGTCTTGTAGATGCTCTTTTCCTCGGGGTCGGTGAACAGGATGCGGTTATCCTGCTCCTGAATGTCCACCTTGCCGATCTCCTTCTTCTCCACCATGCTGACGAAGGTGTTGTAGTCCACCTCCTTGATCTGGTGCTCGGAGATCCACGGCATGGCCAGCAGATTGAACAGCAGCAGCACCAGCAGCATCAGCAGATAGTAGTACAGCAGGGGTTTTTTCGGTGATTTGACCTCATTCATAGGCATTTCCTCCGTGTCGTCCGGACCACTGAAGGCCTCCGGCGGCCCGCAAATTTTGATACCATCGATGGTATTGAAAAATAGTCGTTACATAGTGTAGCACAAGCCACCGGAAATAGTAAACGACTAAATTGTAAACTTCCCACCGCAAACGGCACTTTTTGCGTTTTTCAGGTCGCAGCAATAGGCCGCCGCATACTTCACGCACAGGGCGTTGTGCATCTGCCGCTTCCGCTCCAGATCGCTCCGGTCGGGCATGGCCGTTCCCTGCTCTGTCTGCCCGTTTTTCTGTTCCATGCCGCAGTATTTCTCCGGTCAGGATCTGTGATAGACGCTGTATCTGCGCCATATCGTCTGTTTGTCCCGATTATATGCCAAGAGTCCCGCCCTTGTAAAGAGCCGATATGGGGCAGACGTGGATAAGGTCCGCCCGTCGGGGCAAAAGAAAAAACGGCAGGCATCCTGCGATGCTTGCCGTTTTTTTGGCGCGGAAGGAGGGATTTGAACCCTCGCACGCGGTTTAGGCGTCTACTCCCTTAGCAGGGGAGCCCCTTCGGCCACTTGGGTACTTCCGCAGGCCGGTGATAAAGCTGGCGGAGAGAGTGGGATTCGAACCCACGGATGCTTTCACATCGCCGGTTTTCAAGACCGGTGCTTTCGACCACTCAGCCATCTCTCCGTTTGTAAAAGCAAACCTCTGCCAGAAGCAGATACGATTTTATCATCCCCGGAGCCGTTTGTCAACACAAAATGCACGTTCCCGGCGAATAAATATCTCCCGGCGAAGCCGGGGGTATTTCTTATGCGGGCAAAGCCCTATTTGCCAGCCAAGCCTCATGCGGCGTTGGTACGGTCTGACATCTGCATGGGACTTGTTACTTGCCGCCCGTAAACGGGCTTAGAAGTTTCCCATTGTCAACTGTGATCCGGACATACCTCCGCCTCTACAATCGTCACCTTTTTCCATTCGCACAACTGTCGCAGAATTTTTCCTATCTCTCTGCGTTTTTCGCCACATCGTATTTGCCATTCCACTTCGTATCCGCTAACCTGTTTGTGTCATTCATTCCCATTGAGTGACCTCCTTCCGGTTTGTAAGATTGCAGTTGGCAGACCGCATTTCTACTATAACAGGGGGAGTTTTATTTTCCTCATGGGCAGTAGTCTCTTTTGAACCACTCGCCCAACGAGTGGTTTTCGGAATACAAAAAGAGGGGGCCGCAGCCACGCTGCGGCCCCCTCCCGTCATAGACAAAGCGGCGTTACCACTCCAGATTCTTCTCCGTCTCCTTGCTGAACACATGGGCCACATTGCCGCCGAAGATCATATTGACCTCGCTGCCGGCGGGGAAATGGGCCGCTGCGCCGTTGGTGGGGACGATGACGATGACGTCCTTGCCCTCCGCCGCAACATGGAGGTGGACCGACGAACCCATCATCTCGGACACATCCACCTTGCCCTTCACGCCGTCGGCGCACAGCATGATGTGATCCGGACGCACGCCCAGCACCACGTCCTGCTCCGCCACATCTTTGGCGGCCAGACGCTGCTGCTTCTCCTCCGACAGCTCCACGGTGACGCTGCCCACGGTGACGGTGTACTTGCCGTCCTTACGGGCCAGATGTGCGTCAAAGAGGTTCATCTGGGGCGTGCCGATGAAGCCCGCCACGAACAGGTTGGCCGGGTGGTCGAACACCTCCTGCGGCGTGCCGATCTGCTGGATGAATCCGTCCTTCATGATGACGATGCGGTCGCCCAGGGTCATGGCCTCGGTCTGATCGTGGGTGACGTAGATAAACGTGGTGTCGATACGCTCCCGCAGCTTGATGAGTTCGGCCCGCATCTGATTGCGGAGCTTGGCGTCCAGATTGGACAGAGGCTCATCCATCAGGAACACGGCGGGGTCACGGACGATGGCACGGCCGATGGCCACACGCTGGCGCTGGCCGCCGGACAAGGCCTTGGGCTTACGGTCCAGATACTGGGTGATGTCCAAAATCTCCGCCGCCTGACGCACTCGCCGGTCGATCTCGTCCTTGGGTACCTTCTTCAGCTTCAGGGAGAAGGCCATGTTCCCGTACACCGTCATATGGGGGTACAGGGCATAACTCTGGAACACCATGGCGATGTCCCGGTCCTTGGGCTCCACGTCGTTCATCAGCTTGCCGTCGATGTACAGCTCGCCGCCGGAGATATCCTCCAGCCCGGCGATCATCCGCAGGGTGGTGGACTTACCGCAGCCGGAGGGACCCACCAGCACGATGAACTCCTTGTCGGCAATGTGCAGGTTGAAATCCTGCACTGCCACCACGCCCTCGTCGGTGATCTGAAGATCGTTTTTCTTCTCCGGCTCGCCCTTTTTCTTTTTCTTCTCGGTGTTGGGATAGACCTTCTTGAGGTTTTTCAGTACGACCTCTGCCATATGCATCTGACTGTGACCGCCCTGCCTCCGCATGGAGCGGCCTCACGCCCGGCTCAGCCGGCACGCCTTGCGACAGGTCTCCACACTGCCGCACCGCCAGTCACAGCGGACCTTGTTCCTCCTTTTTTAAGCCGTGCGGCACCATAGTGAGAAGTGGAGTGAATACCGCCGGTGGGAATAAGATACCTTATCTTACCGCATTTTTGCAGAAAAATCAACCGCCCACAGCGTCCTTTATAGGAAAAATCTACAAAAAGGCTGTGTGCCGCAGATCTGCGGCACACAGCCTTCCTTCTTACGCAGCCCAACGCATCACACGCCCAGCTTCTCCAGCGCCGCCAGACGCAGGCATGTACACAGCACCTGCGCCGCCTGCTCCAGCTCCGCCACCGGCGGCAGGGACGGGGCGATGCGGATATTGCTGTCCGCCGGGTCCACGCCGTAGGGGTAGGTAGCCCCGGCGCCGGTCATAGTGACTCCCGCCTCCCGGCACAGCTCCAGCGCCCGCCGTGCGGTGCCGGGCATGGCGTCCAGCGAGATGAAGTAGCCGCCGGTGGGCCTCGTCCATTGGGCGATGTCCAGCGGGGCCAGCTGCTCCAGCGCCGTCAGCACCGCCCGGAACTTGGGGGCCAGCACGGCGGCGTGGCGCTGCATCAGCGCCAGCGTATGGCTGCGGTCCTTCAGATAGCGCACATGGCGCAGCTGGTTGATCTTATCATAGCCGATGGTCTGCACGCCGATGAGGGACAGCATATGGGCCATATTGGCCTCGCTGCACGCCATCACCGCCACCCCCGCACCGGGGAAGGTGATCTTGCTGGTGGATGCGAACTCATAGACCATGTCGCCGTTTCCGGCCTGCCGGCACAGGCTCAGAATATCCGGGAAGGGGACGAACTCCCCCTCCAGCTCATGGATACAGTAGGCATTGTCCCACATCAGCATGAAGTCCGGGGCGGCGGGCCTCATAGCCGCCAGACGCTGCACCGTCTCCGCCGAATAAATGATGCCCTGGGGATTGGAGTACTTGGGAACGTTCCACATTCCCTTCACCGCCGGATCCCGCACCAGCCGCTCCACCATGTCCATGTCCGGCCCCTCCTCCGTCATGGGTACGGTGATGAGCTCCATGCCGAAGGACTGGCAGATGCGGAAGTGGCGGTCATAGCCCGGTGCAGGGCAGAGCCACTTCACCGTCTCCAGCTTGCCCCACGGCTTCTCGCTGTGGAGCATCCCATGGGTATACGCCTTGGAGATGGCGTCGTACATCAGCTGCAGGCTGGCGTTGCCGCCGACGAACACCTGCTCCGCCCGGCAGCCCAGTATCTCGGCAAACAGCGCCCGTGCCTCCGGGATGCCCGCCAGCTCGCCATAGTTCCGGGTATCCAGCCCACCCGCCAGATAGTCCTCCGGTCGGGTCAGCTGCGCCATCTCCCGTGTCACCATGTCCAGCTGCTCCGTGCCGGGCTTACCACGGGCCATGTTCAGCTTCAGGCCCAGTGCCTTCTGTGCCTCATAGGCCTTTCGCACGGCGGCGTATTCCTCCCGCCGCTGGTCGGCGGTCATATCCTCATATCGTTTCATATTCTCGCTCCTTTCAGGAAAGTCTATTCTCTTACCGCACCTCGTACAGATCCGTTCTCCGGGCCGACAGAATGGGCAGCTGACGGCGGATGGCGTCGATGCGGGAGAGCTCCAGCTCCGTCACGGCGACCTCCTCCCCCGTGCCGCACTGGTGAACGATGCCGCCCCACGGTTCGCAGACCATGGAGTGGCCCCACGCCACATAGCTGCTGCTCTCGTCACGGGCCGGGGCGGTACCCACGGTGAACAGCTGGTTATCCACCGCCCGCTGCCGCAGCAGCAGCTCCCAGTGGGCGGGGCCGGTGGTCATGTTGAAGGCCGCCGGGGCCAGGATCATCCGGGCGCCCCGCAGGGTCATCACCCGGCAAAGCTCCTCGAACCGCAGGTCAAAGCACACGCACAGCCCCAGCCTGCCCCACGGGGTATCCAGCAGGGTGATGTCGTTTCCGGGGGCGAAGGTGTCGGACTCCATGAAGTACTGTCCCCCCTCCACGTTGACGTCGAAGAGGTGTATCTTCCGGTGCCGGGCCGCCTGCCGCCCCTGATCGTCGTAGACGTAGCAGGTGTTGTAAAGTTTCTTCCCCTCCCGCTCCGGGATGGTGCCGCCTACGATCCAGATGCCCAGCTCCCGGCTCAGCGCCGACAGTGCCTGCTGGGCCGGGCCGCCCTGCTCCTCGCTGTTGGGGCGGAACATCTCGTTTTCATAGGGGCAGCAGAACATCTCCGGCAGCATCACCAGCTGCGCCCCCTGCTCCGCCGCCCGGCGGATGAGCACACAGGCCCGGCGGAGGTTCTCCGCCTTGTCCCGGCCCACCATCAGCTGGACCTGCCCCAGCTTCAGCGTCATATTGTCCATATGTGGCCCCTTTCCTTAAAACTCCCGCAGCACCAGCTCCGTCACGCCGGGGCCTGCCGCCTCCAGACGCAGCACCTGCGGGTGGCTGCCGTATTCCCGGCGCACCAGCTCCCGCAGGGCCGTGCCGCCGTGGTGTCCGTGGATGACCCGGATGCGATAGGTACCGGGCCGCACCCGGCGCAGGGCGGCGTCCAGCGTCACCCGTGCCTGATATTCGTTTTTCCCGTGGAGATCGATCTCCCAGATCCCTGCGTACATCCCGTGGCCTCCTGCTTCAGTATGCTGCTATTGTACGGCAAAGCCGTTGAACTTTCAACCGCTTTCTGCTATGATAAGGAAAGAAAGCGTGTTTTCGCCGCTCTCGACGCTGCGGCGCTTTTGCCGCCGCTGTGATACGAAAGGAATGTCTATGAAAAAATATCAGAAGCAGCTGGTCTCCCTGTTAGCCGGAGGCGTTCTGGGATATCTGGTATATTACCATTTCTTCATGGACGTGATTTTGTTGATTGCTCATGAGGGTTTCCTGTATATGATAATTAACATAGCTATGTTGCTCCTGTCCATCGTTGGCTGCGCCGCCATCATCTACCTGCTTCTGGAAAAACGGGTCAGTAGGTGGATGCTGGTGCTGCTGAGCGTCACCTATTTCATAGCGCTGTTCATCATCCTGTTCTGCCGCCACCGGGTAGGGCGCATCGCCATTCTGGATCCGTTGGTGGGGCTCTCGCAGCTGGGAGACTGGGAGATGCTGATGCAGAGCCTGCTGAACCTCCTGATGTTCCTGCCCATGGGCTTTTTCTTCCGGAACCGGAAGCCATGGCAGGTGCTGCTGGGGGCATTGGGCATCTCGCTCTTCATCGAGGGGATGCAGTACCTCACCATGCGGGGGATGTTCGACACGCTGGATATCCTTCTGTACATTCTGGGCATCAGTCTGGGAGCGCTGCTGTTCCGGCTGCTGCGCCTGAAAATCGAGTAACCAAAGGAGCATTTCATGGAGATTCTGGTTCTTTCCGATTCCCACGGCAAGGTGGATCACATGGTCCGGGCCGTGGAGCAGTTCCACCCCCGGCAGGTGCTGCATCTGGGGGACTGCGTCCGGGACGCTCAGGCGCTGGAGCGGCAATTCCCCCAGCTGCCGGTGACCATGGTTCCCGGCAACTGCGACTGGGGCCAGACCGGAGAGCCGGAGCGCCTGCTGGAGATAGAGGGTGTCCGCATCCTCATGATGCACGGACACACCCGCCACGTCAAGTCCTCCCCCATGGCCGCCGTCTACGCCGCCAGGGAGTACGGGGCCGATGTGCTGCTGTTCGGCCACACCCACGTCCCTCTGGTGGACTACGACGGCACCCTGTGGGTGATGAATCCCGGCGCCGCCGGGGACTACACCCGTCCCACCTGCGGCCTTCTCACCATCCGGGAGGGGGTCGTCATCTGCTCCGTGCAGAATATTTCTCTGGGGAGGTAAGCATCATGCACTATATCGGCTGTCATCTCTCCTCCTCGGCGGGCTTTGCCGCCATGGGACGGACGGCGCTGTCCATCGGCGCCAACACCTTTCAGTTCTTCACCCGCAATCCACGGGGCAGCCGGGCCAAGCCCGTGGATCCGGCGGACGTAGCCGCCTATCTGGCGCTGGCTATGGAGGCGGGACTGGGGGTCATTCTGGCCCACGCCCCCTATACCATCAACCCCTGCTCCAAGGATGAGCGTACCAGAGAGTTCGCCCGGCTGACGCTGGCCGATGACCTGCGGCGGATGGAATATCTGCCGGGGAATCTCTATAACTTCCACCCCGGCAGCCACACCGGTCAGGGGCTGGAGACCGGCATCACCCAGATCGCAGACACCCTCAACGCCATCCTCACCCCGGCGATGCACACCACCGTCCTGCTGGAGACCATGTCCGGCAAGGGAACGGAGGTGGGCAGCCGCTTCGAGGAGCTGCGGGAGATCCTGGACCGGGTAACGCTGACGGAGCAGATGGGGGTCTGTCTGGATACCTGCCACGTCTCCGATGCCGGGTACGATGTGGCCGGGGATCTGGACGGCGTTCTGACGGAGTTTGACCGGGTCGTCGGCCTGCACCGTCTGAAGGCCCTCCACCTGAACGACAGCCTGAACCCCGTGGGCGCCCACAAGGACCGCCACGCCCGCATCGGGGAGGGCACTCTGGGAGCGGAGACCTTCCGCCGCATTGTGAACCACCCGGCCCTCCGGCGGCTCCCCATGCTGCTGGAGACACCCAACGAACTGCCGGGCTACGCCGCCGAGATCGCCCTGCTGCGGGGCTTCGAGGAGGCGGAGTGATGGTACTGCGACTGTCTGCGTGGGGTATTTTCCTGCTGGGTGCGGTGGGCCTGCTGATCCACTCCACCCTGCTGCAAACGGGACACATCCGTGCCGGGATGTTCTGCTTTTACACCAATCTCAGCAACCTTCTGGTGCTGGTGTATGAGCTGGCGCTGGCCATTGCCGCCGGCCTCCCCCACAGCGCCGCCCTGCGTCTGCTGACCGACGATACCCTCAGCTTCTCCATGGCGCTGTGTACTCTCGTGACCCATCTGGTATATCAGTTCATTCTGGTGCCGGACGCCAAGCGAAATGGCAAGCGCTTTGCCGACTTTGGTGCCAGCTTCGGCAACCTCTGTGTCCATTATCTGACACCCCTGCTGGTGGTAGCCCAGTGGCTGCTGCTGGCAGATAAATCCTCCCTCGGCTGGCGCAGCGCCCTATGGTGGTTGACGCTGCCGCTGGCCTACTTCGCCTTTGCCATGCTCCGGGGCCGCAGCGGCAAACCCATCGGCCACACCCATCTGGTGTATCCCTATCCGTTTCTGGACCTGCCCCGGCTGGGCTGGCGGAAATTCACCGGATACGTGACGGGGATGCTGCTGAGCTTCTTTCTGCTGGGCTATGGCATGATGTGGCTGGGTCGGCTGGTAGGAACGCCTCTGGCATAAAAAAAGAGGACAGGGACAAGCCTTTTCGCTTGTCCCTGTCCTTTTCTATGTCACTTCTTCCGCTTCTTGGCAAAAGCAGCTTTCTTGGCCGGGGACATCTTCCCCTTCTGGCCGGGGACCGATCCGCCATTGCGGCGGGACGCATCAGGCCGCTTACCGCCTCTATGCTCCGGACGTCCTCCGTGATGCACCTCCCGGCGGAGATTTCCCTCTCCGCCGCGCTGTCCGGGGCGCCGCTTTTCCCCGGAGGGCTGCTGCTCCAGCTGCTTGCCGAAGTACTTCTCCCCCTTCTGGGGTCGAATGAGGCACTCCGGCGTATAGCCGATGAGATCGGTGCGGCCCGCCTTCTCCAGCGCCTCTATGACAAGCCCCCGCAGTTCTGGCCGCTTCCACTGGAGCAATGCCCGCTGAAGGGCCTTTTCATGGGGGTCACGGGCCACATACACCGGCGTCATATCCCGTGGATCGATGCCGGTATAGTACATACAGGTGGAAAGGGTGCCGGGGGTGGGATAGAAGTCCTGCACCTGCTGGGGCTGGTGGCCGGTGCGGTGCAGAAACTCCGCCAGCCGGACGGAATCCTCCAGCGTGCAGCCGGGGTGAGAGGACATGAGGTATGGCACCAGATACTGCTGCTTGCCCTCCTTCTCATTGAGCTTCTGATACTGTCGCCAGAACCGCTCGAACACGTCGAAGTGGGGCTTTCCCATATAGTCCAGCACCGAGGCCACACAGTGCTCCGGGGCCACCTTCAGCTGTCCGCTGATGTGGTAGTCCACCAGTTCCCGGAAAAAATCCTGATTTTTGTCCTGCAAAAGATAATCGTAGCGAATACCGCTGCGGACGAACACCTTCTTCACGCCATCCACCCGCCGCAGGCGCTGCAAAAGCGCCGTATACTCCGAGTGGTCGGCGTCCAGATTCCTGCACGGCTCCGGGGCCAGACAGCTGCGGCCCTTGCACATCCCCCGCCGCTTCTGCTGGGCGCAGGAGGTGTGGCGGAAGTTGGCGGAGGGACCTCCCACATCGTGGATATAGCCCTTGAACTTCGGGTCCTGCGTCAGCAGCTCCGCCTCCCGCACCACGGACTCGATGGAGCGGGAGGTGACCATGCGCCCCTGATGAAAGGCCAGTGCGCAGAAGTTGCAGCCGCCGAAGCAGCCCCGGTTGTGGGTGATGGAGAAGCGCACCTCCTCGATGGCGGGAACCTCCTCCCGATACATGGGATGGACCTCCCGGACATAGGGCAGGTCGTACAGGGCATCCAGTGCCTCCCGGCTCAGTGGACGGGCCGGCGGATTCACCACCAGCACCCGGCCCTGACAGGGCTGCAGCACGGCGCACCCCCGGATGGGATCGTGCTCGTCGTACTGGATCTTGGTGGCTCTGGCGTAGGCCGTCTTGTCGGCGCACACCTCCTCATAGGAGGGACAGGCCACCGGATGAAAGCCGCTGCCCTCTCCGGTGGGTGCAATGTAGGCGGTGCCGGGGATGTCGGTGATCTCACGGGGCGGCACCTTTCTGGATAGCCTCCGGGCGATCTCACGGGTGGCCGCCTCCCCCATGCCGTAAACCAGCAGATCCGCCGGGGCATCAAAGAGGATGCTGCGGCGCACCTTGTCGTCCCAGTAGTCATAGTGGGCAAAGCGCCGCAGGGATGCCTCCAGTCCCCCGATGACGATGGGGGTATCGGGAAAGGCCTCTCTGGCCCGGTTGGCATAGACGATGGTGGGCCGATCCGGCCGATACCCCATTTTCCCGCCGGGGGAGTACAGATCCCTGTCCCGCCGCCGCTTGGCCACGGTGTAGTGGGCCACCATGGAGTCCAGATTGCCCCCGCCGATAAGTACCCCGTAGCGGGGTCTGCCCATGGCCCGGAAAGCCTCGGCGTCGTGCCAGTCCGGCTGGGCCAGAATGGCCACCCGATAGCCCTCCCCCTCCAGCATCCGTGCAATGAGCGTGGTGCCGAAGCTGGGATGGTCGATGTAGGCGTCCGCCGTTACCACCAGAAAATCATAGTAATACCAGTCCCGCCGGAGCATCTCCTCCCGGCTCACCGGCAAAAATTCCGTGCCGCGCATGGGTCACCTTCTCCTTTCTGCCCCTCACAGGGGGATGTGGGCGTCCAGCACCCGTGGCGTGATGTCCTTTTCCATGACATCGCCCCCCACCGGGGAAAAGCCCAGCTTTTCCCAGAAGCTCCGCTGCCGGTCATCGCCGCACCGCAGGCGCAGGCGCAGCAGGCCCATGTGGCGGCAGCGCTGGATGATCTGTCCCAGGGGCTGGATGCCCTGATCCCGGCCCTGCCACTGGGGCAGCAGGCCGTACCAGCCGATCTCCCCCACGCCCTCCTCCGGGTGGGGCAGCAGCTGGTACGCACCAATCAACTCATCGCAGAAGCGGACCGCCACACCCTCGCCGCCGGAGGGAACGCCCAGCTGCTGCCGCTCCTCCTCCGTCAGCGGGGCATACAGTTGGCCCATCTCCTGAATTCCCTTCTGCCGCCACCACTTCTGCTTGGCCAGCGTGGAGAGCCCCGCCTGCACCAGATGGCTGTTGTCATCCCGGTACAGCACCCGGATGTCATCGCCCTCCGCCTCCAGCCGGGCCACGGAGGTGTTGTCTCCAAAGGGCGTGTCCCCGATCTCCAGCAGGCTCAGGCCCTGCAAAGTTCCCAGCACGATCCGCATGGCGGCGCCGTGGGAAAAAATGGCCACCGTCTGGCCGTCATGCTGCCGGGCCACCCGCCGCAGGGCCGGGAGGTAGCGATCCAGCACCTGCCGGGCCGTCTCGCTGCCGGGGACCTGCCAGCGGTCCAGCCGGTGGTTGAAATCATGGTGGGACTGGGGGTACTTCCGCAGCAGCTCATACCAACAGTGCTCCTCCCACTCCCCCATGCAGATCTCCCGGAAGGCGGGATCCGGATGCAGCTGCAGCCCCTTGGGCAGATAGATGGACTGGGCTGTGGTGCGGGTGCGGATCAGGTCGCTGGCGTACACGGCATCCACCGGCACGTCCCGAAAGCGCTCCGCCAGCGCCCGGATCTGGCGGCACCCCCGATCATCGGTGATGCAGCTGTTATAGTGTCCGTGGGCAATGCGATAGAGGTTGCCCTCCGCCTCGGCGTGGCGGACAAGATAAATCGTCGTCATAGCTTCTCCTTTGTGGGTATCCGGGTCACACCACCGTGACCCAGTGCTTCATCTCCCGGACGGCATCGTCCATGGCCGCCGGCACATCCTCGGCGTATTGCAGGCTGTCGTCGATGACCATAGCCCCCCGGCCGAAATCGTCGAAGGCATAGCTGGCAGCTTCGCCGCCGCAGCCGTCCAGCAGAAGGAAGGCATCCTTCAACCGCCGCCGCAGCTCCCGCACGTCCAGACTGTAATCCGTCTGGGCCATGATCCCGGCCCCCCGGCGGGCCATCTGCTCTCCCGCCGCCAAAAACAGGCGACGATCCCCGGCCATGAGGTTCTGCACCTCCGCCGCACCCGGCTCCGCCGTGCGGACCAGCGCAAACAGGGCCTTGTCTTCCCCCGCCGCCGCAGTGCCATAGTAGGGCGAGATCGTCACGGCGTCGGCATTCACCTCACCGCCCAGCCACACGGCGGGATCGGCGCAGCGTGCGTCCACAATGGCGTAAAGGCCCTGACTGCGGGCCATATGGACCAGATTCGACAGCACGTCCAGCCCCATAGCTCCGCACAGGAGGTAGCGGTCGGCCCGCATCACCACTGCCGGCAGCCGCTGGGCCGCCTGAGCCATCAGTTGGGTGCCGTGATAGCGCAGTGCCTCCGACCGGGCCATGATGCTCTCGCCGTAGAGATCGGTAAACCTCTTCACCACCGGGGCGGGAAGCCGGTTCGCCTCCGGGCCAAGGCCCAGCGCCAGCGGTGTCTTTTTTTTGCGGATATGTTCCTGCAAAGCCGTAATGGACATGAAACGCTCCTTCTCGCCGCAGAGCGGCGGCATGATCAGATATTTTATTCATTATATGCGCTGCGGCAGCTTTTGGCAAGGCATAGACGGTTATTTCCCGCCGGAATGGATATACTATGACCGTACCGAAAAAGGAGTGATGCAGGAATGTGTAAGGTCAGTACGTTCGTCACTGGCGTATGCGTCGGCATGGTGGCCGGCGCACTGGTAGAGGTGATGGTCATTCCCCGGCCGAAGACGAGAAAAACCGCTGTAGGCAAAGCCATGCAGCGGATGGGTAACGCAGTGGATTCGGCGCTGGAGACCGTTGCCGAGAAGATGAACTGAGGGTATCGCATGGAGGAGGGCCGCTTGCGGCCCTCCTCCAAAATTTATCGGTTTTTTTGTGCTTTTCGCTTGACAAGGCGCAGATTTTTGGTATAATAGATCGTGCTGTTGCGGCAGCATTTTATATGCAGTGGTATCGAAGTGGTCATAACGAGCACGACTGGAAATCGTGTTGCCGTCAAAAGCGGCACGAGGGTTCAAATCCCTCCCACTGCGCCATATTAACGAAACGGTATAGATGCGTCTGGCGAAAAGCCAGGCGCATCAACCGTTTCCTGGCTTTTTCAGGCCCGGATTTTTTCTTTCAAACCATAGATGCAAATCGCTGTTTC